>Ga0302320_10005816_pt1 | contig 27505 bp, 23 predicted proteins | sample Bog_T0_3_FD_202130 | JGI IMG/M metagenome (GOLD analysis project Ga0302320, IMG submission 202130) | Peat permafrost microbial communities from Stordalen Mire near Abisko, Sweden - Bog_T0_3 | ecosystem: Environmental > Terrestrial > Soil > Wetlands > Peat | place: Sweden: Abisko, Stordalen Mire...
TGCGGTGCTCCCGCACAAACTGAGAATTATTCTCCGCCGCTACAAGGAGGCCAACAACGCCTCGCAATCCAACAATTGCGGCGCGGAGATCGCCGCATGAGACAGAGAGAACTTAGCACTGACCAGCTGGTAAGTGTAGTAATTGTTTTCGAAGAAGAAGGGGTTGAAGATCGGCACCTGGTTGCCGGTGAAGGGATCGGTGAGGCCGGACAGATCGGCGTCGCCCGCGGAGTCGAACGTAACCTGGTTCAAGGGCGGAGTGCTTCCCGCGTACGCAAAAACGTTCTGCTGCCGGTTGCCCTCGAAGTTCAGGAACAGGAAGGCCTTGTCCTTGATGATTGGGCCGCCGATGCTTGCGCCGTAGGTCTTTTGCACCAGCGCCGGCGGCGTGCCGGGCGGCGATAGTGCGGGATTTGCGGCCGTGGCTGTGGGCCGGTAGAAAAACAGTGCGCTGCCGTGAATGGCGTTGGAACCGGACTTGGTCTGGATGAGGACGGAACCGCCCGAGGCGCGGCCAAACTCCGGCGCGTAAGTCGAGGTGACCATCTTGAATTCCTGCACCGCGTCAGGGCTGGGAACCATGTTTGTGTCGTTGTTGCGATTGCCCGTCACTTCGACGCCATTGATCTGAACCGAATTGGAGAACTCACGCTGCCCGTTGACCGACAGGTTCAGGTTGTTGCCCCCGCCGCCCGAGCCCACGCCGGGAACCAGCAGCATCAGGCTGGCAAAGTTGCGGCCATCCAGCGGAAGGTCTTCGATCTCGCGCGCGCCGATCACCTGGCCGGTTTCCGCGCCTTGCACCTGAAGAATGGGGGCCGCACCGGTTACCTCGACATCCGAACTGACCGCGCCAACCTTCATTGGGATATTGAAGCGCGCCTTCTGATCGATGCTGAGTTCAAATGCAGCGACTGTTGCAGTGGAAAAGCCGTTCATTTCCACACTGACCGTATAGTGATCCGGCGGCAGCGCCGTGAGGTTGAACTCCCCAGCCTGGTCTGTCGCCGCCGTTGTAACGATGCCGGTGTCAATGTCTTGGATGGAGACATGCGCTCCCTGCACCACTTTGCCTTGAGGGTCAGCGACGCGACCGGAGATGGAGCCAGTGGTGGCCTGTCCAAAGCCGGGGATGGCCGGGATCGCCAGGCAAGCGATCAGTGCAACAAAAAGAACGGGACGCGATAATCTCGTGATCGATCTTTGATGATTCATGGAGCCTCCTAAAGCTCATTCGTGTGAGCAAACGCATTCCTGGCCGCCCAAACTTTCAGGCACTTCCAATGCGCATTTCAAACTCAGCCGGTGCCGCCTGGCACGACCCGTTCAAGCTGTCCGCCCGAACGGCCGCATCCTCATTTCGCCGCGCCTTCCGCGCCGCCGCCTCGCTTCAATGCGACCTCAACCATCCCAACCGCCGCCGGCGTCAGCGTAATGCCATATCCGTCCGCGTGCGTGCCGGCAATTTCCTCGTTGCCGGTATAAAAAAGCGTGAAGGTATCCTTGCCTTCCTCCACCAATCCCAGCGGTGTACGCACATCGTTGGACCAGATGCCGTCCCCCTTCTGCACCACCAGGTGCTGCCCCGCAGACCAGTGGACTCCGTCGCTCGAAAAGGTATACCCGATCGATTTCTCTTCCTTGGTGTCATAGACTGCCAGGTAGGTTCCGTCGGCAAGCTTGGTGACAATCGGATTCTCAATAAACCGCGGTTCCACCTTTAGCGGATTGAACTGGGTGCTGCGCGTCCAGGGTCCGGCCAGCTCCGGCGCCGTTGCCAGACCAACCTGCCAGAGCGAGATCGGCAGGCTCTCGGTATGCGCGCTGCCGTAAAAGGCGCACCAGGTGTCGCCGATCTTGTAAGGGAAAAAGGAGTCGGTTCCCTGCAACCCCTCCCAGGAGTCGGAATCCCCGCCACGCTGCAAAATCACGCCGGCATCCCGGTACGGGCCGTCGATGCCGCCCGGTCCCGGCGCCTGCGACACCGCGCGCCAGATTCGCCCTTCATGGTTGGTCAGCCATTCACGCTGGGTGTCGGGTGCGGCCTGGTATGCAACGTAAAACAGGTTCCAGCGGCCGGCCCTCGGGTCGTAGACAGGCATAGGAGACCAGAGAGCGGCGCGCGGGTCTGTCCCGGTAAAGTCGCCGCTGGACTCTAGCAGCGTGCCAACCCGCCTCCAGTGGGTTCGATCCGGACTACTCCAATGCGCCAGCTTCATCTTCACCCAATGCGGGTCGCCCACCATCTCCGAGGTAAACAGATGATAGACGCCTTTGACCTTCACCACCCTGCCCCCCTCAAAGCCGTACTTGTTCCCTTCCGCGCCCGGAGTGCGGGTTGTAAGCACTGCGCCTTCCGACTGCCCGATGACCACCAGTTCCTGCGCCTGCGCGGCTGCGGTGCCCGCGACACGGCAAACAAGCAGAACCGCGGCGCCCAGCAGGGCCTTCTTCCACGACGGCGTCATTCATTCTCCCAGGACCGGCAACCGGTTCAGCTTCTTGCACTTGAAACGGATTGGGGATTGACCATGCCTCTCCGTTGTACCCCCCGGATTCATGCGCGGGTAGGTAATCGAGGTTATATGGCCGGTTAAGTCTGGAAACACAACGTCACCTGCGAGCCAAAGGCCTCCTGCAGGCCGCTTGGAGAAGAAATTGGGCCGGCAGCCTGTCTCGGATCGCATGCCCCAGGGTTCCAAATCCACATAAGTCATTGCCCGCATCGGATTGAACCTGCCGGACCAACCAATTTCGAGCACTTTTTCCGATATTTATGGGTTTTGGCCGCCTCCATATAACCGTTATTAACCGTCCGAGTAACCGTTAATGCAGTTGCTCAACACTCCGAGACTGCACAACTTGACGGTCCGTTCAGCCGGGTGTTACCGTTTGGCGGAGCAAGAGGATGGTCTCCGCCCTCGCGCCAACTCCTGGCAGGCCCAGGGGTTCGAATTGGAATCTCAGGTGACCTTTCCGCAAAACGCTCCTGCGCGTCCCATTTCCCTCTTCGAGAAACGCGAGGAGCTGCGCCGAGTGCTGGAGAGCAAGAACTTTGCCCGGGCCCCCAGGAAGACCCGCTTTCTGGAGTTCGTGTCGGAACAGACCTTTCTGGGCAACAGCGACAATCTGAACGAGTATCTGATCGGCGTGGAAGTCTATGGACGCGGCGCCTCCTTCAATGCCCAGGAGGACCCCATTGTCCGTGTCCAGGCGCATGACATTCGCCGCCTGCTGAAGCAGTACTACGAGGAGGAAGGCAGGGACAGCCTTATCCGCCTTGAGCTGCCTGCTGGCCATTACGTGCCGTCCTTTGCCAGAAGCACGGTCGAACAGGCTGCCGAGGAGCCCGCGGCGGAGCTTGCGGTGGAGCAGCCCGGCCCGCGAACCACCTTGCCGGCTGCGCTGCACCTGGGGCTCACCCTGGCCCTGGCTGCTGCCTGCGTGCTGCTCGCCTATTTTCTGATTGTCCACCCGCCCACGGGCCGCACTTCCCCGCTGACCCAGCCGGCAGCCCTCTCCCTGCCGGAGGACATCGGCTGGTTCTGGCGGCCCTTTCTTCCCCCTGCCAGTACTCCAGTCATCGTGATCCCCAACCATCCCCTGCTGCGCGCAGCGCACGACGGCGACAGCGCTCAGACTCTGGCCAGCAGCCATGAGATTCCCAAGGCCAGCCTGCCCGAGTTTCGCGACACCATCCACTATCGTGAGCTGAAGCGCTTCCTGTTCGTGCCCTCTTTGACAGACTTCACCTCCGTGGGAGAAACGATGGGCGTGGTACGCCTGTGCAACATGTTCTTCAGCGTGGGTGAACGATGCGATGTGCAACAGTCGCGGCTGGTCAACTTCGATGAGATCAAGGGAGATAACGCCATTCTGCTGGGAGGCAGCCAGGCCTGGAGCGGCCGCGTGTTTCTCAACGTCGAAGGCTTTCATCTGCAGAGCGGCGTCATCCTCAACCGCAATCCGCAACCGGGCGAGAAGCCGGTCTATCGGCCGGAATTCGACCCCGTGACCAACCAGCTCACCCGCGACTACGCGCTGGTGCTCATGCTCCCCAACGAGAAGAAGGAAGACCGCGTCCTGCTCATCTACGGCATTTATACGCAGGGTTCGCAGGCCGCCATTGAGTTCCTCACCAACCCGGATCGGATGCGCGAACTGCGCAGGTCCTTGTTGGCGCTGGCCCCCGATCACAAGACCCTGCCGCTCTACTTTCAGGCCCTGATCGAAACCAGCGTTGAGAACTCAGTGCCCGGCACCTCGAACCTGGTTGCGCTGCGCGTCATCTCCAACTGAAGCCGTCCCGCGCCTCGGGTAGCCAAGCCGCTCCGCCTGACTACAGATACGGCCAGCCATCGGATGTCCAGCTGAGAACGTTGATGCCCAGCGCCGGAGATCCGTTGTTGTTGCCGTCGTAGTAGTGGTACACAAGGATGTCGCCATCGGTATCCGGGAACAAGGTTTGGCCTCCCGGTCCGTTGATGTTCCCATGCGCGCTCAGCACAATGGTTCCCCCGCCCGAGGTCAACGCAACGCCGCCGCGGTCGGTATAAGGACCGTTGACTGAGTTCGAGCGCCCAACAATGATGCGATACGTGCTCGTGACGCCATTGCAGCAGTTGTCCACGGAGGCGAAGAGATAATAGTAGCCGCCGTGCGGGTAGATGTAAGAGCCCTCGATGCCCGTGCCCGTGGCATGATAGGCCAGCTGGGTGCAGGCCCCGCCGGTGGGAATACCCGTCGTGTTGTCGACAGGCACAATCTGAATGCCACTGGACCAGGAACCGAAGGCCAGCCATGCATTGCCGGAACCATCCACAACCGAAGCCGGATCGATGGCGTTGGAGCCGGTGCAATCGGAAGACGTGTAGACCGGTGCGCCGGAGTCGACAAAGGTGCCGGGCGCGCCGCTGGGGCTGGTGGCCAGGCCGATGGCCGAGTAGTTGCTGCCGAAGCCGGATGCGGCGTAATAGAGCCAGACCACGCCGTTGTGGATCGAGGCGTCCGGAGCCCACAGATCGCCGCTCGACGCGGTATACGGGTTGGTCCACGCAGGCAGCGACGCAAGAGCATAGCCATCGTCGGAGAAGTTGGCGCGGTCAGTGGATGTGTGCGCGTGCAGCAGTCCGTGGGTTGAGAACAAGGAGTAAGTGGAACCAACCTTCAGCATGGAAGGATCGTGAATTCCTATGCCTGCGGTGTCGGGCGCGGTGTAAGAGACGTTGACGGCGAGCGGGTTGGGATAGGGCGAGGTGTTGTTCGGGGTGAGCTTCCACTCCTGGCATGTGCATCCGGCGCCGGTTGTCGCGCGCGTACCCTGGTCAATGGTGGCAGACGCCGTGGTGCTCGAGCCGGCGTCTTCAAGATAGAGGCCGCTGTTGGCGTTCTTGATGAGGTAGCTGCCGTCGGTGAGAAGGTAAAACTCCCAGATATGATCGTTGGTGCCGTTGTCGGCCCACTGCAACACCTGCGCGCCCGCCGTGGTGGCGGCGTTGGCGACGCCCATCAGCTGGTGGGTGAGCATGTTCTCAATGTTGTACTGGTCGTTGTTCATGGGCAGAAAATGCCACAGCGAGTCGGTCGAGCCGGTGCTGGTCTCCTGCGCAACGCTCACGCCGGCCGTCTGGCTCTGCCCTTGGATGCCCAGCACCAGCGAGCTGGCTCCGTTCTCCAGCGTGTACTCGTAGCTGTCGCTCACGGTGGTCAGTGTGCCCATGTCCGGAGTCTGCCCGCCGCCACCACCGCCCCCGCCCGAGCCGGAGCCTGAACCGCCGCAACCCGCAAGCGCAGCGCCCAGGATCGTTGCGGCTCCCAAACATGCCGTGCGATGGACGTTCGCCGTCCGCATCGAAAAAAGCTTTATCCTGTGTCCTGTCATCAATGTTTGCCCTGTCTTCGATCGATTGAATCGCACTATCTTGATTCTCCCTGCGTTCCCAGCGCGGCGTGCGGCCAGCCATTCTCCCAGGTGAGCGTTGAGATCTGCAATGCCGGCTTGCCGGTGATGGCATCGTAGGCGTGAAAGACAAGAATGTCGCCCTCAGGCCGTTGCAACACCGACTCTCCGCCTGGGCCAAGCCAGCGGCTGTTGGGCGAAAGCAGTTGTGTGCCGCCGCCTTGGAGCATCGGCTTGCCGTCTGCGCCAGCATACGGACCCATAACCTGAGAGGCCCGGCCCACCATGGTGCGGTACGTGCTCCTGGTTCCGCGGCAACACAGATCGAACGAGACGAAGAGGTAGTAGTAGTCCCCGTGGCGCACAATGAAGGGCGCTTCGACGGCCTGCCAATCCGCCGGCAATCCGGGCCTGGCTGGCTCGGGATGAGCCGGCATGGCCCGGGCGGCGATCGAGTAGAGCGTCGAGTCGGCGGCGGAGGGCTTGCCTGTCGCGGCGTCGATGCGGCGCATCTTGATGCCGCCCCAGAAGCTGCCGAAGCTCAGCCACGGCTGGCCATCGGCATCGAACACAAGATTCGGATCGATGGCGTTGAAGTCATCTTCCCTGGTCGACTTCAGCACCAGGCCTTCATCTTTCCAGCGATACTTCGGACTCGCGGGATCGAGCGTGTCATTGGTGGCCAGCGCGATGCCGGAAGTGTTCACGCCGAACGCAGAGTAAGCATAGTAAAGATGATACTTGCCGGCAAAGAAGGAGATGTCGGGCGCCCACAAGTCTTTGGTGGTGGGGCTTGCCTCGTGAATCCAGGCCGGAATGGTGTCGAATACATGGCCGCACAGCTTCCACGCTTGCAGATCGTGCGAGCAGCGAATGGGAAACTGGCCCTCGGTTGCGTTTGAAGTGGTAGCGAAGACGTAATAGGAGTCGCCCTCGCGGCCAATCGAGGGATCGTGGGTGATGGGATAATCGCCGCTCAGCACCAACGCCTGCGGCTCCTGGCACACCAGCGGCGCAACAACGATCAGGGCCAGTAGCGGAATGAGAAAACTGCGGGTACGCATGAGGACTCTCTCTCTCGGGTGAATGGGCTCGAAGGTCAGAGCATGTCGGAAAAATGAGCTGATGGAGCGCGCGACGCCCAATCGACAGGCGTCGCGCTCTGCCTTTCCTCCGGCCCCGCGAGAGCAAGACCGGAGGCAGCGATGTTAGTACGTAATCCTCATCGTGAATTGAACGTTTCTGGGTCCCAGCAGCGTTCCACCAACCTGGCCGAAGTTCGTGTCTTGAACCCCGGAGTCGGGCTTGTTGAATGCGTGACGGTTGAATGCGTTGAAGAGTTCACCGCGGAAATCCAACTTGATCCTTTCCGTGATGGGAATGGCCTTGTTGATGCCGAAGTCCTCGTCGTAGAAGCCGAAGCTGCGAATGTCCGCCGAGTTGCGCGGCATGTTGCCGAACACATACGGAACATACAGACCGGGCGTGGGGTTGGGGTCGGCAAAGGCGCTGCAATTCCAGTAGCCCGTGGTGCAGGCGCCCGAGGCGTGGTTGTAGCCACCCGTGCCGGTATTCGCAAAGGTAAAGGGGTTGAAGGGGCCTGACCGTTTTGCCGCCTGGCCTGACACGCGGTTGGGGCGGATGCCGTTGTCGAAGCCGGGAATGCCGTTGGCGCCGAAGAAGCTGATCGGCTGGCCGCCTAGGTAGCGGTGAACGCCGCTGATGCGCCAGTTGGAGATGACCGCGCTCACCGGCCCAGGAGCGTTGGCCAGAAACGCCTTGCCCTTGCCGACCGGCAACTCGTAAAGGTAGCTGATGACTACGTTGTTGGGAATGTCCTCGTTGCTGACCGCCTTTTCCGCCTTGTGGTCATAGGGATTCTGCGTTCCACCCTGATTTTGCAGAGTGCTGTAGTAGGGTTGGATGGCGTCGGCATCGGTGAGCGTCTTTGAGAACGTGTAGGAAGCCAGCACGTTGAGGCCGTTGTGGAAGCGGCGCTCAACCTTGGCGGTCAACGCGTCGTAGCTGGCCTGCCCAACGTTTTGCAGGTAGCTGTCTTCGTTCACGTAGCCGTACTGCGGGAAGGGACGCAGAGCCTGTTCCACCGGCTCCGATTCGCCCCAGGTGCAGCCCACGTTGCAGCTGAAGCCTTGGTAGGGTTGCAGCGGCGGCGAGCTCCAGCCATTCGGCGGAGGCGCAACCGCCCACCAGGTCAGCCCCTGGCCCAGGCTCAGGTCCTTCAGCGGAATGTCGTTCGGATAGTCGAGCAGGCCATGCAGCCTTACCGAGTGCATGCCCAGGTAGCCCAGCGAGACAAACAGGTTAGGGCTGATCTGGTATTGGTTTTCGAGCGTCCAACTGCCCACCATCGCCGGGCGGCCGAAGCCTTTTTCGACCAGGTCCGCACTCTGGCCATTCAGCTGGGTCGGATCCAGGTCGGGCGTCGAAGGCAGCGCCGGAAGGCCGGCATCCACCTGCGGACCGGACAAGGGATCGCCGGTGAACAGCGTCTGATTGGCGGTGAAGCCCTGCAGCGTTCCCTGCCCAAAGTCGGCATAGACCAGCGGGCCGTAGTAGAAGCCGGCGCTGCCGCGCAGCACATCCTTGGGCGTAATGCCCCAGGCAAAGCCCACACGCGGCTCGTAGTCCTTGCGGTACACGTTGGCCCAGGTCTCGTTCTTGCTTCCGTTGCGCCCGGCGCCGATGCCGGCAAAGGCCAGCGCTCCGGGATATCCGGCGGCTCCAGGGTTGGGCAGGTTCGGATCCATGATCGCCGTGTCGCCTTCCGCTTCGTGACGCGGCGTGTCCAGGCTCCAGCGCATGCCCAGGTTGATGGTCAGGTTGGAGCGCACCTTCCAGTCGTCCTGGTAGAAGAGCGCATAGTAGTGGCTGATCCAGCGCGGAGCATGCAGTTGCTTGATGGCGTTGGCAGTCCCGGCCTGGCCGATCAGGAAGGCGGCAAACGAGTTGCCGTCCTGTCCCCAGTAGGTCTGGTCCGACGCCGTCTGGTTGTCCCAGAAGCTGAAGCAGCCCGACGTGCCGCTGCACGTGCCGCCGATCTTGCTCTCGAACGAGTACTGGTGATACTGCGCCTCACCGCCGAACTTCATGCTGTGCGCGCCGTGCTGCCAATGTCCGATGTCGTTGACCGCCAGCGTGTTGTCCACGTCCTGGGCGTCGTCGTTGGCGCCAAAGTTGGGGTACGGGCTGCCGTTGAACACGAAGCCGGGAAAGACGGGGCCGGAGCCGTTGGCGATGCCCAGCGACGAATCCCAATCCGTACCAATGGTGACCGCGCGCCCCTGGTTGTAGTTGTTGGAGCGGTTGGTGCCGAAGGTCAGCGAGTTGACCAGCGTGGGCGACATGATCCAATCCCAGCCGGTGCGGAAGAGCTTGCCAAGCTGATTGGCCTGGCCGCCGCCGCCGCTGGTAATCGGCTCAGGAAGATTCAGCCCGTTGCCCTGATCGGTGTTTTGTCTGGAGCTGAAGAAGCCCCAGATCTTGTGCTTCTCTCCCATGTTCTGGTCGATGCGGAAGCTGTACACCGTCTGCGCCAGCGAATCGTGCGAGTCGTAGACGAAGTTGTTGGTGCCTCCTCCCAACAGGTTCGGCGTGGGCATGTACTTCAACACCGCCTTGGCCACCTGGCTCTCACGCCCTACGGGAATCTGGTTGTTCGCAAACGCAGTGCCGCGGCAGCCGTTGGTCTCAGGCACCGCGGGGTCGAAGATCTCGCCGAAGTAAAGCGGCGTGTTGCTGCCGTTGCAGGAGTGAGCCTGAGCGGGGTTGGTGCTGCTGATCGGAATCGGCCCGCCCAGCGTGGATGAGAAATCAAAATATTGCCCGTTGCTGCCCAGTTCTGCCGGCGTGGGAATCAGACTGGTCACGGCTGCGCCTGTCGAGTAGCGTAACTGCTCCCAGCCGAAGAAGAAGAAGGTCTTGTCGGTGCCGTTGTAAAGACCCGGGATGCGGACCGGGCCGCCCAGGCTACCGCCGAAATCGTTCTTGGTGTCGGGCGGACGCGCCAGCGCCGCGCGGGTCGCGGTGTCGCTGAGGGGGGTCTGGGCAAGATAGCCGTTGTTGAACCAGTTGTTGCCGTCCAGCGCGGCGTTCTTGTAGATGTCAAACAGGGCGCCGTGGTAGCTGTTGGTGCCGCTCTTGGTGTTGAAGTTCGCCAACCCACCTGTAGTCCGGCCCAGCTCTGCCGGCAACCCGGAGAGGCTGATGTGAAACTCGTTCACCGCTTCAACCGAAGGCGCCACAACATCGAACGAGCCCGAGCCGTTCTCCATGCGGTTGGTGGTAATGCCGTCCACCAGGTAGTCGGTCCCCTCTTCCTGGCCGCCGTTGATCTTGGTCATCTGGAATCCCGACCCGCCCGAAGATGTGCCCGGCCCGACCGTGCCGGGAACCAGAAACTCCAGCACCGAAAGTGAACGCAGGTTGCCGGAGACGGCCAGCGGAAGATCCGCCACCTGTTCGGTGGAGATGTTGGCGTCTACTTCGGAAGTTTCCTTTTCCAGATTGACGGTCCCACCGGTCACGCTCACCACCTCCGTGGCTGAGCCGACCGCAAGAGCAATATCCTGCGTGGAGCTGGAGCCGACCGAGACAGTAACGCCTGTGTACACCGCGTTCTTGAACCCGGTTACGCTCACCTTGATCTCATAGGTTCCGGTGCGCACCGAGGGGAATGAATAGTTGCCTGTATTGTTGCTGGTGGTGGAGTAGGTGGTGCCGGTGGTGGTCTCGTTGGCCGTGACCGCTGCCCCCTGCACCACCTTGCCGGCCGGGTCGGTGACCACGCCGCTGATGGTGCCGGTATCGAGCTGCGCCCGCGCCGGCGCGGCGAGCCCCAAGAACAACAGAAGCAAGGCCAAGCCCATTCCAAGCGACGGGAGCCCTGCAAGCATATTCAAGAGTCTTGCCTTGAACTGCATGGATGTTGAGCTATATGTCATCTGTCTGCCTCCTGAGCAAACGCTTTCCGCACTTCAGTTTCGCTGCGACTTCCTTTTTTCTCTGCCGCTCCTCGTGTTTCCCGCACCAATTCCGAACGGTCGAATTCCTGGCCGGGCGGCTGCCGAACCAGGTAAAAACTCAGTCCTCCCCAAAACTCAATCCCTCACGGCTCGGCCGTCAGCGCGGCCGCATCCGTGTCCGCGACCGGAAGCTCCGTCCTCTTGCGCACCAGCTGCGCTGTCTTCGAGTCCTGGCGCTCTTTCACCTCTGCCCGCATCCGCTGAAAATTCCGGAGGGCCGTTTGCGCCTCGGTCGTGTTGTGCAGTTTGCGATAGACCTGCGCCAGCTTGTACCACGCGGTCATGGCGCGATCGTTTGCCGGGTCGGCCGCGATCGCCTGCTCGAACTCGTGAATCGCATCCTGGTCGTGTCCGGTCCCCGTCAGCCCGATGCCCAGGTAATAGTGCGCGTCGCTGAGGGTCGAATCCTGGTGCAGCGCGCTGCGCAAAAGCTCCACGCCTTCGGCCGGGTTCTGGTTCTCGACCAGCAGGCTGCCCAGCTTGTACTTCGCGGTTACAGCATTCGGATCGATGCTGAGTTCCTCGCGGTAAGCCTCGGCCGCCTTGTCCAGATGGCCCACGATCCAATTCTCGTCGCCCAGTTCCTCGTGCAGTCCCGGCTGCCTGGGCGCCAGCTTTACCGCCAGCTCAAACTCGTTGATCGCGTCCTGGTTCCGGTAAGCCTGCGCATAGGCCTCGGCCAGCACCTGGTGCACGCGCAGGGAGTCATGGTCGATCTTGAACATGGCATCGTAGGAAGCGTTGGCCACCAGCAAATAGGCTCGCCCGCGATGGTAGAGAATGTCGACATTGGCCGGGTCCAGCGCGTAGGCCTTATCCAGCGCCGCAATGGCCGCCTGCGGGTTGTCCTCCGCCAGCCGGCAGACCCCCAGCCACATATAGGCCTGGGCGCTGCGTGGGTCGAGCCGTGTCTCCAGCGTCAAGCTGGCCTCGGCGTCCTTGAACCGGTTCTGCCGGTAAGCCACCGTGCCCAGAAAAAGATTCGCGCCGCGCAGGCCAGGCTTCAGGCGCACGGCCTTCTCCAGATCGGTCCGCGCCCGGTCCAGTTGCCCGGCCTGCTCCTCCGCCAGCCCCAGGTTGAAGAACCCTTCTGCGAATGCGGGCTCGAGCTTCGTTACCTGGGAATACGCGGCCGCCGCCTGGGCAAAGTTGCCCGCCTTCATCTCGGCTGCGCCCGCCTGCATCGCCTGGCTCACCGTCTCCGCCGGCGCCGCTTGAGCCAGAGCCGGAACAACCAGAACAGGAACAACCAGACCAGGAACAACCAGAACAGGAACAGCCAGGACCATCGGCAGCGCCCAAACTGCGATGCGCCGTTTCCATGTGAACTTGCTCATCGCTCCCTCCTCTCTGGTCATTACACACCGCTTTGCCATCTGGAAATCGCCCCGATTGCCCTCTGCGGAGGCACGCGCCAGAGGGCAGCCCTTATAATGCAGTAAGCGTTTTCTGGTTCGATCCAAACGAGCTTCCCGTTCTGAAGCAACGCGATTCGAACACCCGAAAGCGCCTCGCGCAACGCTATTAACGGCTTGATGCCACGTTTGTTCTGCTAAGTTTCCATTTTTCTTTGTCTTGTAACGGGCGCGTCCGGCCACGTTTGGCGCTGAAATACCCGTTTGTTGCCCGCTTCCGCCGGGAAATTCATGCGGTGGTATAGTGGGGGATCAATGCAAGTCTTCAAGGGCAGTTGAGTGCGCTATGTCCACAGGCCATCCACCCTTGGCAGGGGAATCGGCGGTACCCAGTCCTGAGCAGATCGGGCTGATCCGGCTTCACCTGAAGCAGGTGCTGGCCAGCCACGCCTTCGCCGGCAGCAAGCGCACACAGGACTTTCTCGAGCTCATTGTCACCCACGCTTTGGACGGAGAGTTCGATCAACTGCGCGAGCGGATGATCGGCGCCGAGATGTTCGGCCGCCCCGTCGGCTACGACACCGGAAGCGATTCGGTGGTCCGGGTCAAGGCCACCGACGTCCGCAAGAAGCTGGCCCAGTTCTACGCGGAAGCCAAGGAGCCCCCGGCCGTCCGCATCGAGCTTCCCAGCGGATCCTATGTCCCCCGCTTCCACTTCGACTCCGAGCCGGGAACGGACGGCGTTGGAGTTCGTGCTGCCATGGCGGCCAGCACCGCAACCGCCCAGCGCGCTCGGCAACACCCGCCCGCCCAGCCTTCATCCGCGAAGGACGAGCCTCCGGCCTCCGCAACCCGGCGAGTTCCCTGGCTGCCCGCCACCTTGGCAATTGCAATTGTCCTGCTCGCCGCGGCCGGCTACGCCGGCTTCCGTTGGTTCGCGGCGGCGCACGCACGGGCCGATATCCGCTCCATTGCTATTTTGCCGCTCAGTAACCTCTCCGGCGACCCCACCCAGGAGTACTTTGCCGACGGTATGACCGAAGAGCTGATCAACGACCTGGGCCAGGTCTCCACTCTGCGCGTCATCTCGCTCACTTCCTCCATGAGTTACAAGGGCACCAAGAAAAAGCTGCCGGAGATCGCGCGCGAGCTGGCTGTCGATGCCGTGGTGGAAGGCGGCGTCTTGCGCGCCGGCAACCAGGTGCAGATCAGCGCCCAGTTGATCGACGCCCGCACCGACCGCCCCGTCTGGGCCCATACCTATGTGCAGGACTTTACCAACGGCCTGGCTTGGCAGGGCGAAGTGGCGCAGGCTATCGCCGACGAGATCAGTATCCATGTGACTCCGCAGGAGCAGGCGCGCCTGGCCCGCAACCGGCCCATCGACCCCGAGGCCCAGGACTTCTTCCTGCGCGGCCTGCTGCAACTAGACGCGGACGATTGCAAGAGTGCTGTCGACTACTTCAACAAGGCGATCAACAAGAACCCTAACTATGCCCAGGCCCATGCCGCTCTCGCCATCTGCTTCGGCCGCATGGGTGAATCGGGTCGCATGGCGTACAAGGAGGCCTTCACCCGCCAGAAGGCTGAGGCCACGCGGGCCATCGAGCTCGACGACTCGCTGCCCGAAGCCCACGCCGAGCTCGCCAACGCCGCGATGGCGCTCGACTGGGACTGGGCCACAGCCGCTGCGGAGTTTCACCGCGCACTGGAACTGAATCCCAACGCCGCGCCCTTCCACGAGAAGTATGCCTTCTACCTGGTCCGCACCGGCCATTTGCCCGAGGCTCTCGCCGAAGTGGAGCGAGGGGTTGACCTGGACCCGGTCACCTGGCCTTCCTTCCACTCGGAGGGCTTCATCGATTACTTTTCCCGCCAGTACGACCAGACACTCTCGCTCGTTCTGCGGGTGCGCGCGCTGGACATCAAGCCGCCCGACTGGAGCTTCCTCTTGGGCGATGTCTACGCCGAAAAGGGCCGCTATGCGGATGCGATTGCCGAGTTCATCAAGTCCGGCAATGGACCGGACTCGCTCGGCCACCTGGGCAATGCCTATGCCCGCGCCGGCCAGGTCGCCGCCGCCCAGAAAACCATCGCCCAACTTCAGCGGGATGTCGAGAAAAACGGCGTAGGGCGCTACGAAATCGCTCTCGTCTATGCCGGCCTCGGCAAAAAACAAGAAGCCTTCAAATGGCTTGAAGACGCCTACGATGCGCACGACGTCGGCCTGCTCTATCTCAAGATTGACCCATGCCTCGACCCGCTGCGCTCCGACCCGCGCTTCGACGATCTCGTCCGCCGCGTCGGCCTTGCACCATAGCATTATCCAGCGCGCATCGGAAGCACCCATCGGCGTTTGATGCGGCCCTTTGCTGGGTGCCCCACCCTTTCCGCGTTTTGTGCGGAAAGGGTGGGAGGCGTGACACTCTTTGTGAGCGGGATCGACAATCTCGGCCTGCAGTCACTACGAATCTGCGATAAGGCCCAAGGCCTACCAGTCGATCTTGCCGGGAATGAACTCCGCGATCAGGTCGTCGTAGTAAGGCTTCAAATGCTTGAGATCCGGCTTGGCCGCGCCCTTGGAATATAAGTCGTACGGGTTGAACTTCAGCACCCACGGCAGCATATACTCGTCGCGCTTCGAGAGCAGATGGCTGTAAGCGCCCTGCTGATGCCACGGATAAAACGAGTGGTAGCGCAGCATGTAGAGCGCCTCTTCCGGCAGGTAGTCCTTCACCACGTGGCCGATGTAAGCATCGTGGCCCCACGACATGTGCACATGTTCAAGCCCGCAACGCGGCTCATAGATTCCGTACTTTGTTTGATACTCAGCCACGCGGCAGTCTGGGTTGGCGGCAAAGTACTCCGGAAAAACGATCTTGTCGGAGTAGGCGCACCCAACCGGAAACGTATCGCCCACAACTGCCCACTGCGGCTCGCCATACAGGCACAGCACCTTGCCCAGATCGTGAATGAAGCCGGTCAGCACCATCCAGCGCGGATGACCATCCTTGCGGATCGCCTCCGATGTCTGCAGCAGATGCTCGATCTGGGTGAGGTCGGTGTCGGGGTCGCTCTCGTCAACCAGCGTATTGAGAAACTCGGCCGCCTCCCAGATCGTCATCTGGCCCTTGTTGAGCGAAAAATATTCCTTCTCTTTCGCAAGCACAAAATCCAGTGTCTGGCGCTCGTGGTTGGTCTTGTAAAACTCGGCTACGCTCGGAACCACGGCTGCATCGTAGTTGCGGAACTCAGTCTCGCTCTTGCCCTCGCGATAGCGGCCGGCCACAAACTCGCCCCAGCTGTCTTCAATTTCCAGAGGATCGGGCGCCGCTGTTGAAGCTGTTTGGGACATGGGAACACCTCCCGCAATCGGACAGCGGTACCGTTAACGTAAGAGATCCCCGCCAAAATTGCAATGGTTTCGGCAGCCAGCTTCGGGCGTCCCCGCCCTCCCCGGACAGAAGGGCGCGTAAGCTATCTGGAGGGGGTCACCCACGAGCGGGCTCTCCAGTCGCCGGGAATTCCGCGCAGCCGCCTCGTCTTTCCCGGCGAAGGGGATGGGCTGGCCAAGAATCCCTGTCGCGGATACATCATCTGGGCGACGAGGGGACTCGGCTGGCCACCCGACGGCGCTCGCGCCATGAAGCTTACCGCCATGGGCCGGCATGGACAAATGTGGAAGCCATACCTTACCCCGGAGCATCTTTTCTATAGGACTATAGGACCCAATGAACCCAACGATTCCCACCGATCAGGCACGCCAAAGGGCATTTCAGCAGACCCTGCTCAGCGCGCGCCGCACCATGCTGCTGAGCGAGACGCTCAAGCTGGCCATGGATAGCTTCCGCGCCAGTAAAATGCGCTTTGCCCTCACCGCGCTGGGCATGGTCATCGGCACGGCCTCGGTCATCCTGGTCATCACCATCGGCCTCACCGGCCAGCAGTTCGTCCTCAAAGAACTCGAAAAGATCGAGACCAACTCGGTCGAGCTCGAGTACTCCGGCGGCGGCGCCACCGCGGCCGAACGCGTCTTCTACAACGACTCGCTCACCCGCGACGACGAAAAGGCCGTGCGCGCCCAGTTACCCGGCGTCCAGTACTCGTCGCCCATCATCCAGATGCACGACCGGATCAGCTTTGGCGGCGGCGTCACCAAGGACACGCTGGTGCTCGGCGTCAGCCCGCAGTACCAGCAGATCCGCAACCTGCTCGTGCCCGTCGGCCGCTTCTTCGACGACGAAGACGACTCGGCCCACATCGAGTGCGCCGTGGTCAGCGAGGAGTTTGCCAAAGACCGCTTCGGCAGCTCCGACGCTGCCGTCGGCCAGACCTTCGAGATCAGCCGCATTCCCTTCACCATCATCGGCGTCTTCAAGGAGGCTGTCCCTGACTTCGGCAACTCCGAGATCGAAGACCAGACCGTCCTCATTCCCCTGCAGGTGGCCCGCTACTTCACCGGCTCGGAGAATGTGCAGCAGATCTACTTCTCCATGCGCTCCATGGGCGAAGTCACCGACGCGGCCAAGGAGATCAAGCGCATTGTGCAGGCGCGCCATCGCCCCGACTCCATCTACAAGACGCAAACGCTTCAGGAATATCTCTCCGTTGCCAAGAGCATCATGAATGCGCTGACGGCGCTGCTGGTGGCCGTCTCGCTGGTCACGCTGGCCGTGGGCGGCGTCGGCATCATGAACATCATGCTGGCCGGCGTCCGTGCCCGGGTGCGCGAGATCGGCATCCGCAAAGCCCTGGGCGCCACCCGCCGCGAGATCAAGCTGCAGTTCCTTACCGAGGCGGTCATCATCTCGCTCACCGGCGGCGTCGTCGGCTCCATCGTCGGCCTCGCCCTGCCCGTCTCCGCGCGCGTCTTCACTGACTTCGCCATCCCCATCACCCCCTGGTCGGTCGTCATCGCGCTCGGCTCGGCCATGCTCGTCGGCGTCATCTTCGGCACCGTCCCCGCCACCCGCGCCGCCCAGCTCGATCCCGTGGAGGCGTTGAAGTATGAGTGATGCGGACAAGACCTCCGAACAGTCCAGGAGCGACGATGAAGACGCCACCTCGCAGGATGAGAACCATGGCCCGAACCTCGTCCTCCTCTACAGCCTCATCGCCCTCGCCCTCGCCGCCGCCATCGGCTTTGCGCTTATGATCGTCATGCCCTTCCACCACCGGCATTAGAGCATTTCCAAGTCAAGTGTGAACAAAATCCACCGTGCCCCATCCATTGTGCGTCCTTTGCACAATGGGTGGGAGAGCACAAAAGCATAGGCGGACAGGAAACAGTCAGACCTAAAATGCTCTAAAGGAGCACCCCGCCCAATGCATTACGCAATTCCCCTCTCCCTGCTCGTCGCCACTATCCTGGCCTTCTTCGCCCTCGCCCGCGGAAACTACGCCAGCTTCGGCATCCCGCAGACCGTCCTGCGCGTCCTGGTCGCGCTTCCGCTTGTAGTCTCAGGAGTCTTCCTGCATTTTTTCCGCGCCCAGCTCACAGCCGGCATCATTCCGCCCGTCTTTCCGGCGCGCGTTTTCCTGGCAATCCTCACCGGCGTCCTTGAGATTGCCGGGGCCATCGGCCTGTTCGTGCCTCGCCTGCGCCGCGCCGCCGCCTTTTGGATTGCGGTCATGATGGTCGCTATCGTCCCCGCCAACATCTACTCCGCCGGCAAACTGGTCGGCGGCCTCCAATTTCCCTCCATCCCCGTGCGCACCGCCATGCAGGTCGTCTACATCCTCCTCGTCCTGCTCGCCGGCTACGGCCTTCCCCGCCTCGGAACCCGCCGCTGAGCGTCTGCCTGGCAGGGCAATCGCATTGGAACCTTCATCGCCAGCCAACCTGTCAGGCTGCCCTATGGCTGTTCTCCAATTGCTGTGCACCGAAAGCACGATGATACGTGGCTTTTTCCTCAAGAAAGAGCCACCTTGCACGCAACTAAACAGAGCACATGAATTGGAGAACTGCTCTAAAATTCCATCGAAGAGAGCTTTGTATCAGGGCACGACTTCAGTCGTGCCGCAAAACGCTTCCAAAATGAAGTCGGGCTTTATAGCTGTTCTCCAATTGCTGTACACCGAAAGCACGATGATACGTGGCTTTTTCCTCAAGAAAGAGCCACCTTGCACGCAACTAAACAGAGCACATGAATTGGAGAACTGCTCTAAAATCCCATCGAAGAGAGCTTTGTATCAGGGCACGACTTCAGTCGTGCCGCAAAACGCTTCCAAAATGAAGTCGGGCTTTAGCCCCTGCCGCAGTTCGAGCCGCCGGTGGTCGCCGGATCCAACTTTTCAGTGCCTCGCAATGAGCCCTTCTTACAAATCTCACCTGAGGCGCTTTCAAGCGCGATTCCCCAATCCGGCCCGGACAGCCCAATTGGAACCAAGAAGGTAAGGAGTACACTCAAATAGGTAAGGAGTGCCCGCCATGTCCTCCAATCCCAAACCCGTTCCCGCAACATCCTTCCGCGCCAAGGTCACCAGCAAGGGCCAGATCACCGTTCCAGTCCAGATCCGCAAGACCCTTGGCCTCAGGGCCGGCGACCACCTCCGCTTCGAGCAGAGGGACGGCCGCATTCACCTCATGCGCGAAGTAGACGAGAATCCCTTCGAAAAATGGCGCGGTATCGGTGGATTCCCCGGCATGGGGAAGGGCCGCGAAGCCATTGCGGCCTACTTCAGACAGATGCGCGGCCATGACAATCTCGATTGACACCAATCTGATCGCCGCTCTTTGGAACGACAACGACGCGTGGAATGCCGTTGCCGTGCAACTGCTCGGCAATCTTGTCGCCCAGCAGAGGCTGGTAGTCTTCGGAGCGGTTTACGCGGAGTTGATGGCCGGTCCGCTGCGCGATGAGCCCGCCCTGGACGCGTTTTTCATCGACACCGGCATTGCAATCGACTGGTCAATGGACGAGGAAATCTGGCGTGTAGCCGGGCGCGCGTATCTGGGGTACGTTCGACGCCGCAAGGGCAGCGGCGGGCGCGATGCTCGCCGCATTTTGCCGGATTTCTTGATCGGCGCTCATGCGCTGGTGCGCGGCTATTCCCTGCTCACAATTGACCACAAGGATTTTGCCGCGGCATTCCCTTCGCTCCACGTCATTGCCGCGGGAGAAGCCGGAGATGCGACGGTCACCGCCTCATGAGCTACGAGCGGCCCACATACGAAGAACTTGCGAAGGACATGCTCCTGCAGTTGATCAGGGATACCAGCGAGGAATGCTGGTGCGCGGGATGGCTGGTCGACCTCGAGTTCATCCTCTGGGATGCAATGCTGACAGGCAAAGCCAACTTCGGATGGGGCGCGGCCAATGAGCGATACCTGATCCGCATGAGGTATCTGCATGAACTCGCCGGCGGATGGTGGACTTTGCCAAAAGGAGAGGAATTTGAGCGGTTTGTGCCTACCGAGGAGTGGTTGAAGATTCTCTCCGAACACCGGTCCAAGAGTGCTCCCGATCAGTCCTGAGTCTTCCCATCCCGCCCCGCAATCAGCACCGGAATCCCATCCACAATCGGATACCCGCGCCCGCACCCGCCGCACACCAGCCGCTCCGCATCCAGCCGCAGATCGCCATGGCAAACCGGGCACGCCAGTTGCGCAGAAATCCCTTGCAAAGTTGCTTCGTCGAAGTCGTGCTTTCCCGTTTGTTCCGCTGCCATAGAGCCCTTACTGGACGGTCGCTTCGCCGCCGGCTTCAGCCGCGGGCGGGTTCCGCTTGGGAACCTTGGCAAACTCCTGCTCGATGGCCGCATTGGTCCCCGCCACAGCCGACTCATACGCCACGCGAATGCCGTTGAAGATGGCGCGATCGTTCGACGACCCGTGCCCGATGATGCACACCCCGCGCACGCCCAGCAGCGGCGCGCCGCCGTACTCGCGATAATCCAGCCGCCGCCGAAACTCGTTGAAGGCCTTGCGGCTCAGCAGCGCCCCCACCTGCGCCGTCACCGTCCGCGTCAGCGACTCGCGCAGCACATCGCGCACAAACCGGCCCACGCCCTCGCTCGTCTTCAGCGCCACGTTGCCCACAAAGCCGTCGCACACAATCACATCCGCCAGGCCGGAGAAAATGTCCCGCCCCTCCACGTTGCCGATGAAGCGGATAGGCAGAGCCTTGAGCAGCGGAAAAGCCTCGCGCGTCAGGTCGTTGCCCTTGGTCTCTTCCTCGCCAATGGAAAGCAGGCCCACGCGCGGCTCGTTGATCTTGAGCACGCTGCGGGCATAGATCTCGCCCATCACCGCAAACTGCGCCAGGTTGTGCGGCTTGCAGTCCACGTTTGCGCCCACGTCCAGCAGCACGCACGGATTTCCAGTGGAGCTGGGCATGGGCGTGGCCAGCGCCGGACGGTCCACGCCGGGCAGCGCGCCCAGTACCATCTTGGCCGTGGCCATCGCTGCGCCGGTGTTGCCCGCGGTCACAAACCCCGACGCCTTGCCCTCGCGCACCAGCTTCAGCCCCACCCGCATCGAGCTGTCCTTCTTGCTCCTGACCGCGTGCGCCGCCTTGTCTTCCATCGTGATCCGTTCGGATGCATGGTGGATCACAATCGGCAGGTCTTCATTGTCCAGGTGTTCGTCCAGCAGATCGCGCAGCTCCCCCTCCGGCCCAATCAGGTGCACCCGCACAGGCAGGCTGCGCGCGGCGAGTATCGCCCCGCGAATCTCCGCTTCAGGAGCTTTGTCGGTACCGAAGGCGTCCAGCGCGATGTCGATGAGCATAGAGGCTCAGGCTACCACTGCTGCCGGCTACTTGGCTGCTTCCTTGATGTCCAGAACCGCACGGCCCTTGTAGGCGCCGCACTTCGGGCAGGCCTGGTGGGGCAGCTTCTTCTCGTGGCAGTTCGGACATTCCGATACGCCAACGGCAGTCAGAAAGTCGTGGGCGCGGCGGTTGGCGGTGCGGCGCGTCGAATGGCGCCTTTTCGGATTAGGCATGGCAAAATTCCTTTCGTGTTGAGGCCCGCTCGAAACCCGCGTCCGGCTCCCGGCTGCCGATGGGCCCGACGGCCCTTGGCTGCCTTCCGGCATTGGCTTCAACACCCTCAATCTCTTGGGGTTAAGTACTAGGACTTGATCCTGCTGCGGAGCCCAGACAGCGCTTCCCAGCGGGGGTCTGCTACCTCACAGGAGCACGCCGTGCTGTTGCGGTCTGCACCGCAGCGCGGGCAAAGTCCCTTGCAGTCAGGCTTGCAGAGCGTCCTCGCCGGCAGGGACAAAAGCACCTGCTCACGCAGCACATCTTCAAGCAACAGACTGTCTTCTAGATAATACCCGATTTCCGTCTCCGGCGCTGTAATCGACCGTTCCGTGGGCTCGGAATCAGCCGCCGCCGGACGGAAGATCAAGTCGAAATCGGCCTGCAGCGGGAGCTTCACCGGCTCCACGCACCGCGCGCAAGGCACCTGAAATGTGCCGGAAAAGCTCCCCTTCAGCCGGATGTCGGCCACAATGTCCTTCGGTCCGCGGTGCTCGTGCAACACCTCCGCACGCCCCGCCGCCGCCAGCCCGCCCACCTGCTCGGCCTCCTCGCCCAGGTCGACCGCCCCCGGAGCCAGTTCCAGGTTAAAGTCAATCGGTTCCCGTTCCAGCTCGCTTACCTTCAATTCCATGCTATGAGCCTACGGCGCGTGCGGTTGCGCGTCAATCCCGTCCGCCGCCAACCAAAGGTACTCAAGTCCCGCGCTGCCCTGCCGATGAACACCAAGAATCGATTGAGAAAGGGCTTTCCCGCATGCATTGGCTACGCTGTCTCCCTCTTGCCCGCAAGTTCCTCTACGCCTTCGGCGTTGTCTGCACGCTGTGCGTAGCGCTCGGCGTTTACACCTTCATCGCCTTCCGCAGCATCGCCGCCAAAAGCGCCGATGTCAGCCTGGACAGTTTCCCCTCCGTCGTCGACCTGGCAAACATGCGCAATTCCATCAATACGGTGCGCCGGGAGGATCTCCACCTTTTACTGTGCGTGACGCCCAAGTGCATCGAGGACGAGGGTCCCAAGCGCCAGAAGTACATTGACACCTACCACGCAGCGGCCAAGGCATATGAGCCCATGATCAGCTATCCGGGCGAGCGCGAGCTGTACCAGAAGATCTCCTCGAGCTTCGAGCAATACGTCGAGGGCAGCAATCGCGGCATGGCGCTGATGCAGGCCAACAAAGCTGGCGATGCACTGGACCTGTTCCTCTCCGACCCCATGAGGATTCCCCTGGAGACGGCGTTGACAGCCTCTCAGGACGACTTCGAGCTGAACGTGAAGTACGGCACCGAGGGAGCCCAGGACGCGGCGGACTCAAGCGCACGCGCCACCTGGATCAACGTTGCCGTGACCCTGCTGATCGTGGTTCTCTGCGCCCTGGTGGGCGTACTCCTTACGCGGGTGATTGCGCCGCGGCTGACGCGCGTTCTGGCAGCACTGGAAGGCTTGGCCGCGAAGGATCTGACGGTATTCGTGCAATCGACCGGTACGGACGAGATCGGGCGGGTGGCCGATGCATTCGACGCGAGCGTGGCCGCCATTCGCGAGGTTCTGCAGGCGGTAGCCCAGGGCGCCGAGACGCTCTCCGCCGCCACCACCGAGATCAGCGCCCGCGCCGTGCAGAGCGCCGGCAACGCCAACACCCAGTCCAGCAAGACCAACCAGATTGCCGCCGCCGCGCAGGAGATGACTGCCACCATTGGCGAGATCAGCCATAACGCCGAGACCGCTGCCGGAGCCAGCCGCGAGTCGGCTGAGACCGCCCAGCAAGGTGGAGCGGTCATGCAGTCGGCCGCTTCGACCATGGAGACCATCGCTGCGGCCACCAGTTCCGTCTCGGAAAAGATGACCTCCCTGGCGCATCGCTCCGAGGAGATCGGCAAAGTAGTCAACGTCATTCAAGAGATCAGCGAGCAAACCAACTTGCTGGCTCTGAACGCAGCCATTGAAGCCGCCCGCGCGGGCGAACATGGCCGCGGTTTTGCGGTGGTGGCGGGCGAAGTCCGCCGCCTCGCCGAGCGCACCAAGGGCGCCACGGAAGAGATCGCCGGAACCATCCGCAACATCCAGGATGAGACGCGGGAAACCCTGCAGGTGATGCAGGAGAGCCGCAGCGCGGTGGAGACAGGCATGGGAGAAACCGCCCATGCCCGCCGCAGCCTGGAAGCCATCATCGAGTCCTCGAAGCAGGTGGAGCACCAGATACACCTGATCGCCACCGCGGCCACCGAGCAGACTTCGGCCTCGGGAGAAATCTCCGAGTCCGCCGGCCAGATCTCCCAGCTCTCCACGGAAACCGCACAAGGCGCGGAAGAAGCCGTGGAAGCGCTGAAGAACCTGGCCTCGCTGGCCAGCGACCTGGACGGTATGATCCGGCAGTTCCGGCTCGACGGCGCTGGGAAGGACGGCGGAAGGCAGGCCGGCGCAGCGTTTGCCGGTAAGCGCCAGGGGGTGGCTCATCCCACGCTGCGGCCCTCGCACTCGTAGGCGTCGCCCAACATCCCCAAGGAGATCCACGATGCTCAAGACAATTCGCGCCAGCCTGGCGCTGGCCGCGATCGCCGCACTCTCCGCCGCGCCCGGATTTTCCCAGTCTTCCGGACAGGCCATCTACAAGGAGAAGTGCCTGAACTGCCACGGCCCCAGCGGCCTGGCCGATGCCGGAGTCGGCAAGCTCATGCGTGTGAAGCCGGTCACCGATCCGGAGGTCAGAAAGCTGACCGAGATGGAGATGGTTGAAATCGCCCGCAACGGCAAGGGCAAGATGCAACCTTACAAGAACGAGCTGAGCGAGGCACAGATCAAGGCTGCGGTTGAATACCTTCGCTCCTTCCTGAAATAAAACGTCTCGGCACGAACCACAACCTCCGGGAGCTGCGCGCGAGCGTCAGCTCCCTCTTTTTTTGCCGCGGCTCTGTCCCCGCCGCTGGGAATTCACCGAACTCCGGCAACTCCGCCCGCGCGGGCTATGGTAGCCTCCGGTTGTAGGCCTTCGCCGTTGGCCCCGTGCTTCCCCATCGCCCGGCCCGCATCCAACCCTTGGAGTGACAGACACATGAGCGCCGTCAAGTATGACCTCATCGTCATCGGTTCAGGACCCTCCGGCCAGCGCGCCGCCGTAGCCGCCTCCAAGTTGAAGAAGCGCGTGGCCGTGGTCGAGGCGCGCTCCGTCGTCGGCGGCGTCTGCATCAACACCGGCACCATCCCCTCCAAGACCATGCGCGAGGCGGTACTCCACCTCAGTGGCTACAACTACAAGTCCGTCTACGGCATGAACTACCGCGTCAAGGAGAAGATCTCCATGGCCGACCTCGCCTTCCGGGTGCAGGCCGTCATCAAGACCGAGGTCGACGTCACCGAGGCCCAGCTCTCCCGCAACGGCATCGACGTCGTCCACGGCCTGGCGCGCTTCGTCGACCCCCACCAGGTGCGCGTCGACGGCCCCGGCACCGACTCCACCCTCGACGCCGAGCGCATCATCATCGCCGTCGGCACCAGGCCGGCCGACTCGCCCAAGGTGCCCATCAACGGCCGCACCATCGTCAATAGCGATCAGATTCTTAACCTGCCCGAGCTGCCCCGCTCGCTGATCGTGGTCGGCGGCGGCGTCATTGGCGTCGAGTACGCCTGCATGTTCGCCGTTCTCGGCGTGCGCGTCACGGTCATCGAGAAGCGCAACCGCCTGCTCGAGTTCGCCGACCAGGAGATCATTGAAGCGCTCAGCTATCATCTGCGCGACGCCCGCGTCACCTTGCGCCTGGGCGAGGAGGTGGACGGCGTGGAGGAGCTGGCCGACGGCACCGTCGTGGCCAACCTGCAGAGCAGGAAAAAAGTCTCCGGCGACGCGCTGCTCTACGCCATCGGCCGCCAGGGCAGTGTGGACGACCTCAACCTGGCCGCAGCCGGCCTCGAAGCCGACAATCGCGGCCGCATCCCGGTCGACGAGAACTTCCAGACCAAGGTGGCGCACATCTTTGCCGTCGGCGACGTGGTCGGCTTCCCCTCCCTGGCCTCGGTCTCCATGGAGCAGGGCCGCATCGCCGCCGCCCGCGCCTTCAACGACAAAGGCGCCAGCTCCAACCCCAGCTTCTATCCCTACGGCATCTACACCATTCCGGAGATCAGCTTCATCGGCAAAACCGAGGAACAGCTCACCGACGAAGACGTGCCCTATGAAGTCGGAATGGCCTACTACCGCGAGACCGCCCGCGGCCAGATCCGTGGCGATACCACCGGCCGCCTCAAGCTCGTCTTCCACCGCGACACACTCAAAGTCCTCGGCGTCCACATCATCGGCGAAGGCGCCAGCGAGCTCGTCCACATCGGCCAGGCCGTCATGATCCTCAACGGCACCGTCGAATACTTCATCGACACCGTCTTCAACTACCCCACCCTGGCCGAGTGCTACAAGGCCGCCGCCTTCAACGGCCTGGGCCGGCTGCACCGCTACCAGGCGGAGTAAGCCCATGCAGAAACGCCGCATCCAAGTTTTGGGGGCACTTATGAACTGCGAGAGCTTTGTGTCAGGGCACGACTTTAGTCGTGCCGAAAGTGACACTCAATTAGTACTACAGTTGTAGATCGGAGATTCCGGAGGGAGCAGGGGGTTTCAACCCCATGAACGAGAGCAAGATTGCGCGGCCTTTAGGCGCTTGTTGAAATAGTCCTGGGTGTCCCCGCCTTTGAAGGGTACGGGCTTCAGCCCGTACATCAAGTTCTGCCTTTTCAGCAGCGGGCTTTAGCCCCCGAGGGAATCGAAAGCCAATTCGAGCTGTCCCAATCGCTTTTTCAACAAGTTCTTAGGCGCGGGCCATTGCCCTTTTTCTGCAACAAGGAACAAGTACAACTGTAGTATTAGCCTGGGCTTTAGCCCCTGCGGCAAGGCTCGGGCTGCCAACCAATTCCCGCGACAACCGGACAATCAATCGTTGCGAAGCCAATAAAAGCTCGAAACCCGGAGAGTTTCAATGACCACAGCCATCGGTGTCGTTATCACCGGACACATTGTTGCCGGCAGGCTTCAGGACCAGCGCCTCACCGGCGCCACCCTCCGCTATCCCGGCGAAACCGAAGACGCCGACGCCCTCACCGCCATGCCCGGCAGCGAACTCGTCGACCTGCTGGCCACGCAGATTGAGACTCTGGCCGCCAGCGAATCCCTTCCGGTCGACGCCATCGGCGTAGCTGTTCCCGGCATCATCCGCCACGGCGTGGTCGAGGACTCGCCCAACCTGACGCAGATCAAGGGCATGCGCCTGGCCGACGATCTCACCCGCGCCCTCACCGCCCGTGGCATCACCGCTCCCGTCCATATTGCCAACGATGCTGACGCCATCGCCGCCGGCGTCGCCGCCACCCGCGGCCAGCTCAACAAGCTCACCCGCGTCTGGACCATCGGCAACGGCATCGGCTACGGCCGCTGGCCTTACGTCGAAGGCGTCTGGGAAGGCGGCCACACCGTCGTCACCCTCGACCCCAAAGAGCGCTTCTGCGGATGCGGCGGCCTCGGCCATCTCGAGGGCATCATGGGCCACCGCGCCATGCGCCTGCGCTTCCTCGATCTCGAGCCCGAGGAAGTCTTTGCCCAGGCCAGGCAGGGTGACCAGCGCTGCCGCGAGTTCGTCGATCTATGGCACCGCGCCCTGGCCGCCGCCACCGCCTCGTTCATCCACCTCGCCGGCCCCGGCCGCTTCTACTTCACCGGCCACAACGCTCACTTCATCGAGCTGCCCGTCCTCCGTGCGCACGTCGAGTCCATGGTCAAGATGAGCACCCTGCAAAGCTTCTCGCTGGAAGTCCTGCCGCCGGACGACGAGACCGCCCTGCTCGGCGCCGGCGTCTCCGCCATCCGCGCCCTCGCCTCCTAGTCGGAAAATGTTATTGAAGAAATCTTGCGGTTCAAGTCGAAGGGTATCTACGGTTGCTCCTCGTTCGTCCCCCATCGCCGCCGTCATCCTGAGCAACAGGCCCCGCGCCCGCAGGTTACGGCGCAGAGGAACAAGCCGCGACAACCCCAGCCCCGGAGGGGCGACAAGAGAATAGCCCAGGGCAAGTCCGCTGCGGCGGACGCCGCCCTGGGATAGGCCCCCCCCAAATAGCCCTCGCCCCGTAGGGGCGTGGCGAAAAGTCTCTTTCATTAGGAGCGACAGGAGGGGAGCGCCGGCCTCCCGGTCCACGCCCCACCAAAAGCAAAAAGCGCCGTGCCCCATCCATTGTGCGTCCTTT
>Ga0302320_10005817_pt1 | contig 27499 bp, 23 predicted proteins | sample Bog_T0_3_FD_202130 | JGI IMG/M metagenome (GOLD analysis project Ga0302320, IMG submission 202130) | Peat permafrost microbial communities from Stordalen Mire near Abisko, Sweden - Bog_T0_3 | ecosystem: Environmental > Terrestrial > Soil > Wetlands > Peat | place: Sweden: Abisko, Stordalen Mire...
CCCTGGGCCTTCCCGCCTCCCCGGAAGGCCCAGGGGCCAAAGGGCGGGGCACCCAGCCCGGTGAAACTTTGAATGCCCAGTGTGCAACTTTGTTTGCCCACTGTGAAATTTTGTTCGCACCGCGACAATGAAAAATGGAATTGGAGGCCCGCAAGCCGGGGTTGCGACGATTTTCGGCACCGCGAAAGCGCCTGTGCCGGTCATCGCCGCGTTACCTATTTCAACGCCAAGTACAGCCAGGCTCGACCTTAAGAGCACCCACCGCGTCCCCCCTCAATTCACCGAGGCCCTTTCTCCGCATTCCAGCCAACTTTTCCAGTCCTCGCCAATCCCGCATTCGTGGAGCCGCGGCGGGCTCAACGACTGATCGGCCCTCTCACATCCAAACAAATCAAATCCCCCTTGGCATTCCGGCAATAAATCCGCCCGTTGGCCAGCGTGGGAACGGTCCAACATTTCGGGTCCAACACCTGCGCGCGCGAAATGGGATGGAACCCATCCGGCGAAGCCTCCGCCACCACCAGTTCCCCGCGGTCGCCGATCATGATGATTTTCCCGCCCGCCGCCATCAATGCCCCGCCGCCCAGTCCCTTGTAGCTCCATTTCTCCGCCCCCGTTGCGAAATCCACGCATTTCAGGACGCCGTCGCCCGCATTGTTCACGTTTCCGTCCACCCCGTAAAGATAGCCCTCCACCAGCGCGCTCGAATTGATCTGGTTGCACAGATTGGTATTTTCCCAAACCGTCGCCGACGCCGCGCCTGCCCGGAACACGCACGCGCCATGCCCGTATCCCGCCGAGACAAAAATATCCACACCGGAAACAATCGGGTCCGCGATGTTCAGGTCATACTCAGTCTTCCACGGACGGCTAAAAAGCGCATGGCCCGTTTTGACATCCACTCCAAAAACAGTCTGGGCGGAAATGATCACCACCGACGGTATCCCCATGAAATTGAATGGCGCCGCGCTCGAATAGCCGCACTGGTCCGCGCCGCTTGACCATGCGATGGAGCCGTTGGTCTTGTCCACCGCCGCCCCGTGGCTGCCCACGTTCAGTATCAGCAAATTGCTCTGCACCAGGACCGATCCCGCATAGCCCCACGTCGGAGCCAGCGCGCTGATCGCCACCGGCACATTGACATACCACTGTATCTTCCCACTCTCCGCGTCCAGGCAGAACAGCCCTCCTTTCTTGTTGAGCATATAAACGCGCCCTTCGTCAACCGTCGGTGTCGCGCTCGGACCCCCTTCATACATGTTCGCATCCACCGGGCACGAATAGGAATACTTCCACAGATTCGAGCCGGTCGCCGCGTCGAAACACCAGACCGTCTCCAGGTTCGTCTGGTTGCCTGCCGTGTAAGCCCGCCCCTTGGCGACGCTGACGGATGAGAACCCTGTGCCAACCGATGCCCTCCAAAGCACCGGCGGGCCGGTCGCCGGCCATTTCGCATTCCAATTCGTTTCCGTCGAAACTCCGTTATGAAGCGGCCCGCGCCAATTCGGCCAGTCCGAACCCCGCGCCGCCCCGCCAACAAGAAGCCCCGCCGCCAGAGCCAGAGTCAGAATAATTCGATGTTTCATACCACTATTGCAAAAAACTCCTCCCTCCCCTCCACACACTTGTGGAGGGGAGGGTAGGGGAGAGGAGGTTTCCATCCGTTTCATGGACAGGGGATCCCTAATTCTCTCCTGCTCCCTTTCCGGCAAGATTCTCCGAATCGCCTTCCCAAATAACAAATGACAAATTTTCAATGGCAATTTCTCAATTGAGTCTTACCCCCTCGCTTGCGGCTTGCCGCACCGGGGTCAGACCGAGTAAGTCCCCGACGACGTCCCCCCGCCGTGCCCCGTCCAATTCGTATGGAAAAACTCCCCTCGCGGCTTGTCCACTCTCTCGTAAGTGTGCGCCCCGAAATAATCCCTCTGCGCCTGCAACAGGTTGGCCGGCAGCCGCTCGCTGCGGTAACTGTCATAAAAATTAAGCGCCGTCGAGAAAGTCGGCGCGGGAATGCCCCGGCGCGCCGCGTTGGCAACCACCTTCCGCCACGACCGCTGGCATTTCTTGATCTCCCCCCGGAAAAACCGGTCCAGCAGCAGGTTGGCCAGATCCGGTTTTCGCTCGTAAGCCTCCTTGATCTTCCCCAGAAACCGGCTGCGGATAATGCAGCCCCCGCGCCACATCAGCGCGATCCCGCCGTAATTCAGATTCCATTTGTATTCATTCGCCGCCGCTCGCATCAGCATGTAACCCTGCGCGTAAGAAACAATCTTCGACGCGTACAGCGCCTGTCGGATGTTCTCCAGCCACTCCGCCCGGTCGCCGGGCATCGCCCGCTGCGGCCCTCTCAACACCTTCGCCGCCGCCGCCCGCTCCTCCTTCAACGCCGACACGCACCGCGCATAAACCGCCTCCGTGATCAGCGTGATGGGAATCCCCAATTCGCTCGAACTGATCACCGTCCATTTCCCCGTCCCTTTTTGCCCCGCCGCGTCCACGATCTTGTCCAACAGCGGCAGTCCGTCCGCGTCCTTGAATCCCAAAATACTCGCCGTAATTTCGATCAGGTAAGAATCCAGCTCCGTCTTGTTCCAATTCGAGAACGCCTCCTGCATTTCTGCCGCGTTCATCCCAAGCCCCTCCTTCATCATCTGGTACGCCTCGCAGATCAACTGCATGTCCCCGTACTCGATGCCGTTGTGGACCATCTTCACATAATGGCCCGCTCCGTTCTCCCCCACCCAATCGCAGCACGGCGTCCCGTCCTCCACCTTGGCCGCAATGGCCTGAAAAATATCCTTCACATGCGGCCACGCCGCCTTCGACCCGCCCGGCATGATGGACGGACCGTGACGCGCCCCTTCCTCCCCGCCGGAAACCCCCGTCCCGATGAACAGCAGCCCCTTCCCCTCCAGATACTTCGTCCGCCGCGTCGTGTCCTCGAACAGCGAATTCCCTCCGTCAATAATAATGTCTCCCTTCTCCAAATGCGGCAGCAGCTCCTCGATCAACTCATCCACAGCCGCCCCCGCCTTCACCATGCACATCACCCGTCGCGGCCGTTTCAGCAGCGCCGCCAATTCCGCCGGCGAATGCGCGCCGATCACCCGCGTCCCCTTCGCCTTCCCTCCCAGAAACTCATCCATCCGCGCCATCGTGCGGTTGAAGACGGCCACGGTAAAACCGTGATCGTTCATATTCAGAACCAGGTTCTGGCCCATCACGGCCAATCCGATCAATCCGATATCAGCTTGAGCATCCATAATTTCTCGACTTTCTTCTATGCGGCTTCAGCGCCGGAAACCGAACACTTCGGCGTCCCTCAACATATAAAACCCGCCCCCACGCCGCCAACACATTCTTCGTCATTCCCCGCCGGCAGGGCGAGACTCGTCGAGCCGTGACTTTATTCCCCAGAAAAATCGGATCACGGCTCAACGGAGTCTCGCTACCGTAACATTGTAACACGCTTCGGACATCGTTATGATCATGGTCAAGATCAAACTCACGAATCTGAAGGACGCTTTTATCAAAGAGGCCGGGGCCCACAAGGCCAAGCCGCGCGAAGTGGAAGTCGAGGCGCAGGTGAACACGGGCGCGGCGCGTCTTTATCTCAAGCCCACGGTCATCAAGGCGCTGGGCCTGGAGCGAACTGGTACCGTGCGCTCACGGACCTCCAACGGCAACGTCATCCGCTGCAAGTACGAGCCGGTGCGGTTGGAACTGATGGGGCGGCATGAGGACTTCAATGTGGTTGAAGTGCCGGAGGATGTGCCCAATCTTCTCGGACAGGTGCCTCTTGAAGTGCTTGATTTTGTGGTGGACGCGCGAGGCCAAAAGTTGGTGCCCAATCCCGCCCACGGCGGCGAGTAGATGACGGAGGAGTATTGCGAGGGATGAGCAATCGGCTGCCAAAGACCCTGATGGCGGCCTATTCCACAAAGGATCATATTTAGCGCAAGTCGGTATGCTCCCGAACAATGGCGAGCACTTGATCCAGAACGCCTTGTTCCGTGAGCGCCTTCAGGGGAATGCAGAATGCCCTGGACGGCGAAATGAAGACAAAAAGGAATTGTTTTGACTGGCGCACCCGCAGGATTGCCGCCCACTTAATGGTCTGGTCGAATGCGGCCCCTCTGGTTTGAATACCCTCCGAATCGAAACTGTATGTGAATGGTCCTTGCCCAAGTTTTGAACGACGAGCCATCCAGACCCGCATAGCGGTGAGAAGCGGCGTGAACGAAAATGCCGTTAGAACAATTAACACCCCTTCCATGCCAAGGGGTTTGCCAGTGCAAACAGAGAATACAATCACCAGCAGGCCGCTCAATGGGAAGAAAAGGTAAACGATAATGAGTGCCCGCAGATAGCGAACCACCATAAGCGAGGCGATGAAATGATTCCAAAAAGTCGGGTTGCATGTTACCGAGACACGATTTGGAGAAGGAGTGTTCATTTCGCTCATATCAATGGCCCTTAAATTGAATCACTTGACCCAGACCAGATTGCTTTCGACCTGTTTTGCAATAGCCTGTACTGTCGCGAACTTCTGTGCAAAGGAGTTTGTTCCTAATGGCACGCCATATTGCTGCTCGTAATCACGAACCTGACCGAGGATAAGCATACCCAAATGATCCTGCACGGCGCGCAAGTCCCCGTGCTGTGCATCTTCGTAGATGCGGAGGTCTAAGCGTACGCGGCCTTGCGCCTCACGCATATCTGAATCCCTAAGCGCGACATTGCGACATATGAGCCAACCACTCATGAAAGCGAAAGCGACCACCAATGAGATGATGACCATATTCTTATTCACGAAAGTAGCTCCTCGTAATCCTTTATTCCACCGTCGCCGCCACGGGCGGGGCGGCGCGCTTGGCCATGATGGCGTCAACTATTTTTTGGGCGAGGTCAGGCTTGTCTGCGAGGGCCTGGCGGGCGGCGTCCTTGCCCTGGCCGATGAGTTCGCCGCTGAATTGAAGCCACGCGCCCTTTTTCTCAACGACGCCGTGGGTCAGGGCCACATCTATGATGCTGCCTTCCTTGTTGATGCCGTGGTTGTAGATGATTTCAAACTCGGCCTCGGCAAAGGGCGGGGCGACTTTGTTTTTGACTATCTTGACTTTCACGGCGTTGCCGATGGCGGCTCCAGCGGAGTCCTTCAGGGTGTCGCGCCGGCGGATGTCTATGCGGATGCTGGCGTAGAATTTGAGGGCCTTGCCGCCGGGGGTGGTTTCGGGGTTGCCGAACATGACGCCGACTTTTTCACGCAACTGGTTGGTGAAGACGCAGGTGGTTTTGGATTTGGCCAGGACGGCGGTGAGCTTGCGCAGGGCCTGGCTCATCAGGCGCGCCTGCATGCCCATCGTCGCCATGCCCATTTCGCCTTCCAGTTCGGCCTTGGGCACCAGCGCGGCCACGGAGTCAATCACAATAACATCGAGGGCGTTGGAGCGGGCGAGCGTTTCGCAGATGCTCAGGGCCTCCTCGCCGCTGTCGGGCTGGGAGACAAGAAGTTCGTCGAGGTTCACGCCGAGTTTTTTGGCATAAGCCGGGTCGAGCGCGTGCTCGGCGTCAATGAATGCGGCCAAACCGCCGGATTTCTGGGCGTTGGCGATGACGTGGAGCATGAGGGTCGTCTTGCCGGAGGATTCCGGGCCGAAGATCTCGACGACGCGCCCACGCGGCACACCCCCCACGCCGAGCGCGAGATCCACCGAAAGCGCGCCGGTGGGAATAAAGCCGATGCCGACCCTGGAGCGGGCATCGCCCAGGCGCATGATGCTGCCGTCGCCGTAGGCCTTGGTGATGGTGGAGATGGCGGCGTCCAGATCGCGCTGGCGGGCGGGGGAGAGAGCGGGGGAGATTTTGGGGTCCGCGGGTTTGTCGGGTGATTTGTCGGCGGGTTTGTCAGTGGTTTTTTCCGTTTTTGAGGCCATAGGGATGTTGGGTTTCAAAGTTATTATTTGCGGGGTAGAAATTGCACCGGGCGGGCGGTGTTAGTCAATATCGGCTTCACGTTCATTCTTCAGGCCTCCAAAATCCATGCAAAGGCCGCGTTCGGAGGAGGCGGCAAAATCGAGCAGGGTGCGGGCGGCCGCGCTGGTGAAATTCTTTTGGGCGGCGGCGAGCGCGGCTGAGAAATCTCCGCGCGCACGGAAGAGGAGATGGTAGAGCTTCTTCAACTCCAGGCGTTCGGCGGGGGTGAAACCGGCGCGGCGCAGGCCGATGATGTTCAGGCCGGCAAGGCGGTTGGCGTCGCGAGCGACGGTAAAAGGCGGCAGGTCCTTGCTAACGCCCGATCCGCCCTGCATGAGGGAGAGGGCGCCAACACGGGTGAATTGATGCACCATGCAGTTGCCGGAAATGAAGGCGCGGTCGCCGACTTCGACGTGGCCGGCCAGCAGGGCACCATTGGCGAGGATGATGTGGTCCCCAAGGCGGGCGTTGTGGCCAACATGGGAATTGACCATGAGGAAATTGTGGGAGCCGATGACGGTGGCCTCGCCGGCCCTGGTGGAACGGTGGACGGTGCAGCCTTCGCGGAAGAGATTGTGGCCGCCGATTTCGAGGCGGGTCGGCTCGTCCTTGTATTTTACGTCCTGGGGCGCCTCGCCGATGACGCATCCGGCGTAAAAGCGGTTTCCCGGTCCGATGGTGGTGCGGCCGGTGAGATAGACGTAAGGGCCGATGCGGCAGTCGGGGCCAATGGAAACTTCGCCGTCAATGACCGCGTAGGGGCCGACTTCGGTGCTCGGGTCCAATTGCGCCCTGGGGTCAATGATGGCAGTGGGATGGATCATGGAACAGCCGCAAGGCAGAACAAGCCAAACAAAGGAGCAAACGCCATAATTTTCACCGGGCTTTGGTAACGCATTTTCGCGCCGGGGTCAAACCAATGCCAGAAGCTTCTCCATCTTCGCCTTGATCGCCGGGTCCATCTTGATTAGCGGGGGCCATTCGCGGTGGAAGCCTTCGGCGGGCAGCTTGCGGGTGGCGTCGAAGCCCATTTTGGAGCCGATGGCGAATTGGCTGGTGGCGTGATCCAGCGCGTCGGCCGGCCCTTTGGTGAGCAGGGTGTCGCGCTGGGGATCAGTGGTCGCGCAAAGACGGAACAGGACTTCGCCGGTGTTGTGGACGTTGACATCGTCGTCCACGACCACAATGTACTTGGTGAACATCATTTGCCCCATGCCCCAGAGGCCGTGCATGATTTTGTAGGCCTGCATGGGGTAGGTCTTTTTGATGCTGACAAAGACCAGATTGTGAAAAACCCCTTCCGCCGGCAGCGCCAAGTCCACAAGTTCCGGGAATGTCATTTTGAAAACGGGGAGGAACAGTTTCACGCTCGCGCTGCCGATGTAAAAATCCTCCATCGGCGGCATCCCCACTATCGTGGCGGGATAAATGGCGTCGCGGCGATGGGTGATGGCGGTAAGGTGAAATGCCGGGTACATATCCGCCAGGGAATAATAGCCGGTGTGATCGCCGAACGGCCCCTCCGTGCGCAACGGTTCGGTGGGATCAACGTAGCCTTCCAGGACCACATCGGCGTCGGCGGGGACTTCCAGATCGTTGGTCAGGCATTTGACAAGGGCGACGGATTTCTTTCGCAGCCAGCCGGCGAGGACGAATTCGTCCAATCCATCCGGCAACGGCGCGGTGGCTGCAAAAGTGAAAACCGGATCGCCGCCAAGAAAAACACTGACCGGCATTCGCTGGCCGGTTTCGTAGTAGCGTTTGCCGTGGCGGGCCGCAACCTTGTGCAACTGCCAGTGCATGCCGGTCGTCCGGCTGTCAAAAACCTGCATGCGGTACATGCCGACGTTGCGCGCGCCGGTGTCCGGGTCGCGGGTCACGACGCAAGGCAGCGTGATGAAACGCCCGGCATCCAGCGGCCAGCATTTGAGAATCGGCAGGTCGAGAAGGGTCGGGCAAATTGCATCGGGCCGTGGGCCAGCCGCTACACCGTCGTCCATGCGCCGCACCACTTCCTGACAAGGGCCGCTGGCAACGACTTTCGGCTTGGCATGGCGCAGTTCCAGAGCGGTGCCGAGCAACTTGAGCGCCTCGGCGAAACTGGCGGGCGGCTTGGCCTTCATCAGCGAACCCATTTCCGCCGAGACGGCTTCCACCGACTCCGCGCCGAGGCTCATGGCCATGCGTTTATGCGAGCCGAGGGTGTTGATGGCGAGCGGAAAGGGCGAAGGCCGACCCTCGACGGTTGGTTTCTCGATCAGCAGCGCCTTGCCGCCGCCGGGCGATTTCATTTCGCGGTCGGCCAGTTCGGTGATTTCCAATTCCGTGGCGACGGGCTGGGTGATGCGTTTGAGTTCGCCGGATTTTTCAAGCGTATCCAAGAATTCTCTGAAAGAGCCAAAGGCCATACAATCAAGTGTAAAGTCAGTCCATTCCCAAATCCTCAACAAATCTGGCGTCCTCGCGATAGTTCTTGTCGCCAAGGTGCTCAGTAACAATTTCGCGCACTATTTCGGAGACTTGCTTCCGGCTCCACTGGCCGGGCGGTCCACCAATCAATTGAGGGTTATTAGCGACTACCCATCGCACATGACCTCTGACCGTTCTCAGTCTCTCTGGAAACGCGGTCCTCATGTTGTTCGTCAGAAGACACCCAAGACGCAACACGCAAATCGCGGCTGCAAGACCAGCCATCCAATATAATTCCCTGATGAAATTCAACAGGATTGACTTTCCAGGGGAGGCAAGGGCAAACGCAGTCCCTACTCCGGCTCCTGCCGCCAAAGTGGCCGCTGCCAGGAGAGCTTTCAAGCGCCGGGAACGAATGAGCATTGGAGGCGCAGCTATTCCTACCCGCCGATAGATTTCAGCCAACATCGTCTTCCGGGCCTCCACCGGCAGCAATCGATCCGCTGCCATATCCAGGTTAAATTCGGCCCGCTTAAGGCCCAATTCACTCAAGAAGGCCCGCCGCAAACGGTGAAACGCGCGTTGGGTCAAGCAGACTGCCACGTCCGACCTCCCGACCTTGCCCATGACCAATTCGATGAGATCGCGCGGTGCACGCACTTTTCCCGCATCCGTGTCCGAGAGCGTGATGTCGAAAGCGTCTTCGACGGCCATCACAATTTCAACGCCTTCCAGTCCCATATTATTTGCTCCCTGGCTTGACAGCGGGAATGGCGGCCAGGTCCGGCGGCAATTGGTCCGGCTCGAAGGCTTCCACCTTGAGGGAGATCAAACTGAAAGCAGGCACGCCAAAAGTGACCGCGCCGTTGGACCGGTCCACTATCATCGCGACCCCAAGAACTGTGCCGCCGTGGGCGCGGACGATGTCGAGCGTCTCCTGAACGCGCCCGCCTTTGGTTACAACATCCTCGACGACGAGCATTTTTTCGCCGGGAGCGATGACAAACCCGCGGCGGAGCACCAGTTTGCCGCCGTCATTTTTCTCCGCAAAAACAAACCGCGCGCCGAGCTGCCGCGCCACTTCCTGGCCGATGACCAAGCCGCCTAGCGCCGGTGAAATGACCGTGCTCGCGCCGAGCGGGCGCACCTGGGCAGCCAGGGCGGCGCCGAATTTCTCGACGATGGGCATCTGCTGGAGGGCGAGGGCGCATTGGAAGAACTGGCGGCTATGCAGACCGCTGCGCAAAATGAAGTGCCCTTCCAGCAACGCGCCGGTCTGGCGAAAAACCTGCAACGCTTCGTCCTTGGTCATAGGTCAGTGAGTTATTTTGCCGGGGCCGGCGCATCGGGCGCGTCCGGCTCGGCCACGATTTTGGCGCGTTCGGTGTGGTATTCCTCCGGCGTGATTTGGCCGTTTATGTAACGGCTGTTGAGATCGTTCAGTTTCTGCTCTTTGGCGGAAAGGGCTTTGGTTGCGGTTGCGGCGGGCGTGGCGGACTGAGGGGACTTTGCCTGGCGGGCGGCTTCGGCCTGGGCCTTCTTGAGAGCCTTGGCAGTGGCGGCGTCTTGTATCTTTTTGGCCTTGGCTTCGGCGGCGGCCAAAGACTCATCCTGTTCTCTTCTCAGATTGGCGGCAGCCACGGCATCGTTGCTGGCTTCGGCATCGGCGGCAGCCTGGCCGGGCGGCGATGCGGGTGGGGATGATGGAACCTTGCGGGTTGTGCAAGACAATCCTGCGGAAAGCCCGGCGCAACACGCCAAAAGCAACAGGAACCGCTTTTTCATGCCCGGATATGTAAGGGATGACGGCGCGGGAATCAACCTCATTGATGGGACATAAGACAAAATTCTTCGCTCCCGTGATGGGAATCACATCACGGTTCGGCCAGGATTTTCGCGCGCTCGGAGTGGTACTGCAGCGGAGTGATTTCGTCGCTTTGGTATCGGCGGTCGAGGTCGTTCAACCTTTGCTCCTTGCTGAGAGGCGCATTGGGAACTGTGGCTTGGACAGGCAACGTGTTTGTCTTGGCGGTGGGATTGGCGGACGCCTGCGTGGGCGGGTTTGGCTTCTGGATTGCTGCCGGGCGTGGGGAAGTCTCCTGGGACGGTTTTAAAGCGTTGGCAGCGGTGGTCGCTTGAGCCTTGCTGGCCTTGGCAGCGTCGGCAGCAATCTTCGCATCCTGCTCTACTTTCAATTTGGCTTCGGCGGCGGCTTTCTTGCGGGCCACTGCATCGGCGGCGTCCTGCTCCTTCTTGGCTTTGGCAGCGTCGGCGGCAATCTTCGCGTCCGCCTCCTGCTTCAGTTTGGCCTCGGCGGCGACTTTCTTGCGGGCCACTGCATCAGCGGCGTCCTGCTCCTTCTTGGCTTTGGCCGCGTCCGCGGCAATCTTCGCATCCATCTCCTGCTTCAGTTTGGCTTCGGCGGCGGCTTGCTTTCGGGCCTCCGCATCGGCGGCCTCTTGAGCTTTACTGGCTTTGGCCGCGTCGGCGGCAATCTTTGCGTCTGCCTCCTGTTTTAGTTTGGCCTCGGCGGCGGCTTTCCTCTGGGCCTCAGCATCGGCGGCCTCCTGCGCCTTTCTGGCGTTGGCTGCGTCAGCGGCGATCTTTGCATCCATCTCCTGCTTCAGTTTGGCCTCGGCGGCAGCTCTCTTCTGGGCCTCAGCATCGGCGGCGATTGTCGCGTCTTCTGCATTCCTGGGCTCAACGGCATTGGCGGGAATTCCAGCATTCTGCTCCTGTGTCGGATTGGGATTGGCGGGAGCCGTCTTGGGGACCACTCCATCGACCGGCTTTTGCGCTTTTCTGGCTTTGGCGGCATCGGCGGCAATCTTCGCATCCATCTCCTGTTTCAGTTTGGCTTCGGTGGCCGCTTTCTTGCGGGCCTCGGCATCGGCGGCCAGTTGGTCTTTTTGGGCTTTGGCGGTGGCGGCGGCAATTCTCGCGGTTTCCGCTTTCCTTGCCTCGGCGGCATCGGCGGCAATTTTGGCTTCCTCATACTGTTTCAGTTCAGCTTCGGTGGGAGCTTTCTTGCGGGCCTCAGCCTCGGCGGCCGCTTGCGCCCTCTTAGCTTTGGCGGCGTCAGCGGCAATCTTTGCGTATTCCGCCTCCCTGGCTTCGGCGGCATCGGCGGCAATTTTCGCATCCATCTCCAGTTTCAGCCTGGCTTCGGCGGCGGCTTTCTTCCCGGCCGCTGCATCGGCGGCGGCGATCTTTGCGTCTTCCGCTCTTTGGGCTTCAGCGGCGTCGGCGGCAATCTTCGCATCCTCATACCGTTTCAGCTTTGCTTCGGCGGCGGCTTTCTTCTCGGCCTCGGCATCGGCGGCCTCTTGCGCCCTTCTGGATTTGGCCGCGGCCTCGGCGGCTTTGATGATGGCTTGCGTATTTGCGGCGGCCTGTTCCTTCGCGGCGTTGGCTGCGGCGACAATCGCGGCTGCGTCCATGGCTTCCTTAATCCTGACGTCCGCGGCGGCCTTTTTGCGGGCATCCGCAGCCGCCGACTCATTCTCGTTTTGGGCCTGCGCGGCGGCGGTTGCCCCTTGCGCCGTTTGGGCCTTTTTGGCCTTCGCGCCCTCCGCCTGTTTCAGTTTGGCATCGGCGGCGGCTTTCTTGCGAATTTCGGCATTGGCGGCCGCAATTTTCGCATTTTCCGCTTTCCTGGCCTCCGCGGCATCGGCGGCAATTTTCGCATCCATCTCCTTTTGAAGTTTGGCTTCGGCAGCCGCCGCCTTTGCGTCCTGCGTTTGCTTCAGCCTGGCAGCGAGATCGTCCTGGCTGGACGGCGGCTGGGCTGGGGCCGGAGGGGCTTGGCCGGTTACGCGAAGCACTCCTCCAAAAAGCCCGACACCGCAGGCCAAAAGAATCAAGGTGAAAGTTCTCATACCGGAATAAATAAAGAAAAGCGCCGCGGGAATCAACTCCATTTACTCATTCCCATTTCCCGGCCGAACTGGGCCTTCCAGCCGGAAGGCCAGAACAGGAGGAGGATGGAGCGGGCCACGATGGCGCGGACTTCGGGCCGCCTGATTTTGATGCGGCGCGTTGCGTCAAGCACATTCTCCCCCCGCAACCGCCGCAGCGTCCTGGCTCCAATCAGGATCGGCCACGCGCAAGCCAGGCGCAGACGCCACTGGCCGGACGGCAGCGCGTTGGTGTAGTTCCAACCCGCCTCCAAATGGTCTCCGGCCCGGCCGAGCCAGGTCCGGTAAAGCGCGCGGAAGCGCGGTTCGCTGGCGGCCGAGCGCAAGTCTTCCGGCGCCAGGCCGGCGGCCTGCAGGGACTGGCGCGGAATGTAGCAGCGGCCCTTGCACAAATCCGCCGGAATGTCACGGAGGATGTTCACCAATTGCAGTCCTTTCCCAAACCGAATCCCGTCGCGCAGCAGCACCGGGTCGTCCAGGCGCGCATGCGGATACAGATGCGCGCGGCAGATGCGCGTCCAGAATTCCCCGACGCAGCCGGCGACGCGCCAGGTGTAATCGTCCAGTTCCGCGTCAGTTTCCAGCGCGGCGAGCTCGGGGAAATGCGGCGCCCCGAATCGTTTGAGGTCCAGTTCCTGCCCGCTGATAATGGTGATCAGAACCTCGCGAATGAGGCGGCGATCCTCCTCCGCGAAGCCGCCCAGAATCCGCAACGTCTCCTCGCAGCGTTCCAGCAACGCCCGTTCCGCCTTCGATTCCTGGCCTGGGGTTAGGCCTGCGAAGTTCAGGGGCGCGGAGGACGCCCCCATGATCCGATCCCGCAAAGCCGCCAGCGCCTGCAAGCGCGATTCCAGCGGGACCAACTCGCTGTCCGCGATGGTATCAGTGGTGCGCGCGAGCAGATAGGCCAGGCCTACTTGCGGCCGGACCGCTCGCGGAAGAATCCGCAGCGTCAAGTAAAACGACCGCGACGTGTCGCGCAACAGGGATTGGAGGGAGGGGTCAGGCACGGTGGGAGGGAACGAAATCAAAATCGGTAGGGCGAGACTCTGTCGAGTCGTGACTCGATTGCGGATTGCGGATTGCGGATTGCGGATTGACCACCGCGATAGGGCGAGACTCCCGTGAGCCGTGACTGCTGCAACATGATCCAGCCCTGACTGGACGATGGTAAAGCGCAAGAGCGTTCGGCGGGACGCCGAACGCGGCGGTCGAGACGACCGCGCTCCCAAAACAACTGCATTTCGGCGGGCCAATCCCCTCGCAGACTTTCTTACCTTTCACCATCTCCTTTCCGGCTAAGGTCGTATCTTATAGAGTTAGACACAGCTCGAAAGAGCCTTGGAAGGCCACTAAAAAGGCCGACAAAAAGAACGCTGCCGATAAGTGGGTTTAAGAACAGAGAGACGATCAAAACAACAAGCGCAAAATTAGTTTGAAGATATGCACCCAATCCTGTGAACTGTAGCAGGAAAATGGCGGGAGCGAATATATTCATAGACAAAAAGAAGACATACCCCATGCCATTCCCTGTGGAGTCAATCACCAATGGAAGAACCATGACGACAGTTATAACTTCAAATACAGTTGCCCCATAGATCGCCATCTTGCGCAGTCTGCGAAATCGCTCCAATTTGTCTTCAGTGTCCATGCGCGATTTCAAATTGATAGTTGTTCCCGCCATCGGGCCAGTTGTTTCGCCACTTCCTCTGTTCCGGGCGCGCCGGTCATGGTGCGTTTGGCCATCGCTTCCTTCATGCGGAATGTGTCCAGCGCGTCGGGGCCGAAAGTCTTGTCAACGGATCGCAATTCCTCCAGGGACAATTTATCTAGCGGCTTGCCGAGCTTTTCAGCCAGTGCCACCACGACGCCGATGAGGTCGTGGGCCTTGCGGAAGGGCATCCCCTTGCGCACCAGATAATCGGCTAGATCCGTGGCCAGCAACGCCGGGTCGCCCGCCGCCGCCGCGCAGGAGGCGCGGTCGAACTTTGCAGATTCCAGCATCGCCGCCATCAACTTGACGCACGCGCTCACCGTGTCGGCGGTGTCAAAGAGCCGCTCCTTGTCCTCTTGCAAATCGCGGTTGTAAGTCATCGGCAGCCCCTTGAGCAGCGTCAGCAGCGACATCAGGTTGCCGATGACGCGCGCGGCCTTGCCGCGGGTCAATTCCGCGATGTCCGGATTTTTCTTTTGCGGCATCATCGAAGAGCCGGTGGTGAAGGCGTCGGACAATGTGATGAAATGGAACTCCGCCGTGTTCCAAAGAATCAAGTCTTCCGCCAAACGGGACAAATGCACCGCCAGCAGCGCCGCCGCCGCGCAAAACTCCACGACGAAATCGCGGTCGCTCACGGCGTCCATCGAATTTTGCGTCAGTTCTCGGAAGCCGAGCAATTCGGCCACCATCGCGCGATCCAGCGGCAGGGTCGAGCCGGCCAGCGCGCCGCTGCCGAGAGGGCAGACGTTCGCGCGGTGGTAACAGTCGCGCAGGCGCCCGCGGTCGCGTTCAAGCATTTCGACGTAAGCCAGCAGATGATGCGCCAAATAAACCGGCTGTGCCCGTTGCAGATGCGTGTAGCCGGGGATGAGCACGTCGCTGTATTTGCCGCCCAGATCCACCAGCGCCGCCTGCAAATAGCGGATAGCAAAGCGCAGTTCCATGATTTCCTCGCGCAGCCACATCCGCATGTCCAGAGCGACTTGATCGTTACGGGAGCGGCCCGTGTGAAGCTTGGCCCCGGCGGTCGGCTCGCGGTTAATCAGGGCGCGCTCGATATTCATGTGGACGTCCTCGTCTTCCACGCTCCATTGGAATTTGCCGGCGACGATTTCCCGGGCGATGGCGGTGAGGTCCTTCTCGATGGCGCGTTCCTCCCGGGCGGTCAGCACGCCGATTTTCTTCAGCATCGCCGCATGGGCCAGCGAGCCGAGGATGTCGTGTTCCCAGAGCCGCCAATCAAAGGAAACGGACTGGGTAAATTTGGCCGCGGCGGCGTTGAGTTCGGCGGCGAACCGGCCACTGCGGGAGACTGGAGAAGAGCGTTTCATATGACTGGGGAAATGTAATCCGGGCGGAACGAAAAGTCACGCCCCAAAAGACGCTGCCTGCCGGGGCGCCGGCCACGACAGGCAACGGCGTGCATGCTCCCGGAATCAACTGAGAATCTGCTTCAGAGCGGCGACATGTTCGGCGAACTCATACCGGCCCTTGGCCGTCATGGAGATGTCCGTGCGCGGCTTGCGGTTGACGAATTTCTTCCGGATGGTTATGTAGCCCGCCTCTTCCAGGGTTTGGAGGTGGGCTCCCAGGTTGCCATCGGTCAGCTTGAGCAGTTTGCCCAGCGTGCTGAAATCAATCTGAGGTTTCTCCTCCAGCGCCGCCAGGCTGGCCATGATGCGCAATCGCGCCGGCTGATGAATGACGGTGTTAAGCTGGGCCATAGGTTTGCCTCCAAAATCGGCGTATATATGCGCCCGCCACAATGAGCGAGCCGCCCCCGGTGACAGCCATCCACAGGTTAAACCATGCCGGCACGAAGAAATACCCGGCGATGGTTAGCACCGTGACGCCCGCTCCCAGCCAGATGAAGAACCGGCCCAGCCATAATCCGCCCACCACATAAGCGAACATGGGGATGGTGGCAAAAAAAGCGCCGAGTTGCTGCTGCGCGGCCGCGTCGTCCTGGCCGATGAGCTCGTTAAATTGAAGGCCTGCGTGGCCCGGGCGGCTTTCCGCGTGCAGCAGGAAAAACCACAACGCGGCGTAGGCAAAAAGCACGAGCCAGAAGATGCCTATCCGCGCGGCGATGGACGATTGGATGCGCGACCGGGATCGCGCGCCGCAAATCCAACTGGCCAGCGCGCCGCCCAGGATGAGGAACGGCCAAATGGACTGCGCCATTTTCGGTGCGAACTGATCGGCCGAAAAGCCCAGCGCCCAGATCGCGCCCCACACGATCAGTATGCCGCCGCTGGCCCCCTGGCCGATGGCATTGCGGGTTTGGGTGAGGGCATCCTCGATTTGGGCGAGGGAATCGCGGGCTTCCTGCGGTGTAATATTCATAAGTTTTATTGTTAGATTACTCTGTATCGCAGAGAACTCTATAATCAGATGGCCGCGTGTCAACGTTTTTCTTGAAAAATCTTTGGCGGCGGTCTTGGAGGGCAGGGCGGAACGCAGCCTGGTTGCCAGATCCAGCGAAGAAGAGATTAAGATTAAGATTAGGATTACGAACCGGAAACCACCCCTTTGCGGAGGCGGAGCGCATTGCCAATGACGCATACGGAACTCAGGCTCATGGCGGCGGCGGCGAGCATCGGACTAAGCAGGATTCCAAAAAACGGGTAAAGCACCCCCGCCGCGATGGGAATGCCCGCCGCGTTATAGACAAAGGCAAAGAACAGGTTCTCCCGGATGTTCCGCATCACTTTCCGGCTCAACTCAATCGCCCGCACCACCCCGTTCAGGTCGCCTTTGACCAGGGTGATTCCAGCGCTGGCGATTGCCGCGTCGGTCCCCGTGCCCATGGCGATGCCGACGTGGGCCGCCGCGAGCGCGGGGGCGTCGTTGATGCCGTCCCCGGCCATCGCCACGATGCGCGAGGCATCCCGCAAGCGCCGCACTTCCTCGATCTTCCGCCGCGGGCCTGCCTGGGCGCGCACGTCGTCAATCCCCAATTGCCGGGCCACGATGCGCGCGGTCTGCTCGTTGTCTCCTGTCAACATGACGATATTCAATCCCAGCCCTTGCAGCCGCCGGATGGCAGCCGGCGTCGTGGCCTTGATCGGGTCCGCCACGGCCAGCGCGCCGGCAATGGCTCCATCCCGCGCGACAAACATCACCGTCTGTCCCAATGATTGACACTCCCGCGCTGCCTCCTCCGCATTGGCCAGGCCGCGCGCGCCGCGCTCCTCCAGAAACGCCGCGCTGCCCACGGCCACCTCCTGTCCGCCGACGCGCCCCGACACGCCGCCGCCGGTGCAAGAAGCAAATTGCTTCACCGTCGCAAGATCCAATCCGCGTTCCCGCGCGGCGCGCACGACCGCCGCGGCCAGCGGGTGTTCGCTCCGCGCCTCCACCGCCGCCGCAAGCCTGAGCAATCCGGCCTCATCCAGCCCCGGCTGCGGAAGAACGCGCACTACCGTCGGTTTCCCTTCGGTCAGCGTGCCGGTTTTGTCCAGGACGATGGTGTCCACTTTTTCCAGCGTTTCGAGCGACTCCGCATTTTTCACGAGGACGCCTTCCCGCGCGCCGCGCCCGACGCCGACCATGATGGACATCGGCGTTGCCAAACCGAGCGCGCAAGGACACGCGATAATCAGGACGGCCACCGCGCGGGCCAGCGCGCGGGCGGCGGCAAGTTCCGGGTCTGCGGCCAGGGTGGGATTTGTCCCCAGCCACAGCCAGAGCGCCATGGTCGCCACAGCCGCGCCCATCACCGCCGGCGCGAACCAGGATGACACCGCATCCGCCAGCCGCTGCACGGGCGCGCGGCTCCGTTGCGCCGCCGCCACCATGTCAATAATCTGCGCCAGCAAAGTCTCCCGGCCCACCCGTTCCGCGCGCATCAGGAACGCGCCGGTTTGATTGAGCGTTGCGCCCGTCACCCAATCCCCGGCGGCCTTGGCAACCGGCGTCGGCTCGCCGGTGATCATCGCCTCGTCCACGCTGCTCGCGCCTTCCAGCACAACGCCATCCACGGGAATTTTTTCGCCGGGCCGCACCCGCAGCATGTCTCCTTTGCGCACCATCGTCACCGGAAGTTCCATTTCCTGTCCGTCGCGAACCACGCGCGCGCTCTTGGCGGATTGACGGAGCAGCGCGTGAATGGCCTCGCCCGTGCGGCGGCGCGCTCCGCCTTCGAGCATCTGGCCCAGCAATGCCAGCATGATGATCATCGCCGCGCTGTCAAAATAAACCGGGATCGGCTCGAACGCGTTGTGGGACACCCTTGGTGCCAGCACCAAACTCGCCGCGCTGAACAGCCACGCCGCCATGACGCCCATCCCGATCAGGGTGAACATATTGGCGCTGCGCAATACCACCGAACGCCAGGCCCGCTGCAAAATCGGCCATCCCGCCCAAAACACCACCGCCGTGGCGAATCCAAATTGAATCAAGTAATTGCCCTCAAACCGCACCCTCTCAAAAACGCGGTACCCCATCATGTCGCGCATGGCCAAAATCATCACAGGAATGGCAAGAGCCAGCCCGACCCAAAACCGCCGCGCCAAATCCCCGGCCCCGGCCGCCTCCTCGACGTCGTCCCCGCCTCCGGGCGTCGCCGGTTCCAAATCCATCCCGCATTTCGGGCAAGCCCCCGGCGTGTCCTGCACCACCTCCGGATGCATCGGGCAGGTGTAGTGAGCTGCTGAGGTCGGCGGCATGGACGGCATGGCCGGCGTGGACGGCGTAGACGGCGGACGGCCGAGGAATTTCTGTCGGCAGCCTTCGCAACAAAAGAACCACGTCTGCCCGTCGCGCTCCGCGCGCAGCCCGCGGCCTTCATCCACCTCCATCCCGCATACAGGGTCAACGGCCATGAGAAACGGGCAGCACTGCCTGACGTAATTTGGTTTTGACAGCTTTGAGGCGCTCGGTGTCGAGTATCTTCCCGCCGTCCTGTTCGGTGGCGTAGAAGCTGTCCACCGCCGCCCCTTTTTCGGTCACGATTTTCGCCAGCGACAGGTCCAGGTCCAGGTCCGAGAGCGCCCGCGAAATGTCGTACAACAATCCAACCCGGTCTTCGGCCTGAACGTCAATCACGCTGCGCGATTCCGAAGTGTCGTTATCCACCTCGATGACCGTCGGGATGCGGTCGCCCTCGATGGATTTGTAAATCGTCGGGGCGGCCTTAATTCGGGCAACCAGTGCCGGCAAATCCTCCGCGCCGCCGGTGAGGATCTTGTGCGCGAGGCTCTCAAACTTCTCGCGCTCCTCCTTGCCCGGCAGCAGCCCGGTCTTGGCGTCGGTTACGAAAAATGTGTCAAGTATTATCCCATCCGCCCGCGTCAGGATTTCCGCGCCCAGGATGTTCAGTCCCGCCGCGGTCAGACAGCCCGTGATATAACTGAACAGCCGGTCGCGGTCCCATGTGCAGACCGTCACCGCGCTGTAACCCCGGTCGGGCTCGTGCTGCCAGGAGACAATCGGCGCCAGCGCGTTCTCCTCCCCCGCGGCCAGTTGCAGGTGGATGAAACGATGGACCTGCGCCACGTCGCGCAGAATTTCCCGCGCGTCATTGACCTGGCAATAGCGGGGCGGGAGATTTCGGAAATGGGCCTGCACCTCCGCCGGATCGAACGTGGGCGGGGCAATCCGCTGCACCTCCTGCGCCAGCAATTCCCGCTGCCGCTCCTCGGTCACGCGGAACTCCGTCCCCCCGGACAGCAGTTCCAGCGCCCTGCGGTAGAGCCGCCACAGGCCGGTGTCCTTAAAACCGTTCCACAGTTGGTCGCTCGTCGCCATCGAGTCCGCGAACGTGTGCAGCGTCAACATCGTCAGATTCTCCGCTGTTTGAATCTGCCGCGCAAAATTGCGGATCACCGAATCGTCGTCCAGGTCGCGCCGCTGCGAAATCTGGGCCATCGCCAGATGGTTTTCAATGAGGAGGCTCAGCGTGTGCGTTTTCGCGCCGTCCAATCCCAGCCGGCCGGCGGCGCGCAGGGCCTGCCGGGCGCCGATGGCGGAGTGGTTGCCAACGCGGAATGCCTTGCCGGAGTCGTGCAGCAAGAGCGCCAAGTAGAGCAGGAAGGGGGGTTCTACTCCGCGAAAAATCTCCGCGTATTCGCTGTACGGCGGGGTCTTGGCCTCCCACACGCGGTCCAGTTTTTCCAGGCAGACCAGCGTGTGTTCGTCGGCGGTGTATTGGTGATAGAACTCGTGTTGCACCAGGCAGGTCAGGCGGCCGAATTCGGGGATGAACTTCCCCAGCAGCCCCACTTCATGCATCCGCCGCAGCGTGGGGGCGACGTTGCCGCGCTGGTCCAGAATTTCAAGAAACGTTTCCCGCACATGCGCATCCCGCAAAAAGGCGTTGTCCACCAGCCGCAGATTCTGCCGAATGAGCTGGGCCAGGTCGGGATCCAATTTCAACCCCCGCTGCTGGGCGTGCAAGAACACCCGCATTAGCCGCCGCGGACTGTCCCGAAAAATGGCGGTCGAAAGCGGCCGCATCTCCCCGTCCACAAACTTCACCCCGTCCGCCGTCTGCTCCGGAGCCTCCGCAAGCCCGAACAAGCCGCGGAGCCGCTGCAGCCGCCCCTTGGTCGCGGGCACCAGCGCGAGCCGCTGCTCCACCGTGCGCGTGATCAGGTCAATATTCCGCCCGTGCGTGTAATAGACCTTCATGAATTTCTCCAGCCGCTCGCTCGGCGAACGTTCATGCCAGCCGAGGTTGTTCGCCACCGAAGGCTGCACACTTTTGCTCAGGACATCCGAGGGCCGGTCCACAAAATACTGCAGCTCGTTGCGCGTGCGCAGGAGAAAGTCGTAGGCGCTTTCCAATTGCTTGCGCTCGGCGGCGCTGATCACGTCCTTCTTCTCCAGGTCTTCCGGCGTTCGCATGCGGTCCTTGAAATAGGCCATCCAGAGCAGGTTCTGGTAATCCCGCAGGCCGCCGCAGCCGTTCTTGATGTTCGGTTCCTGCATGCACGCCGAATTGCCGTACTTGTTCCGGCGCGCCTCCTGGTCCAGCAGACGGGCCTGGATATATTCATTCTCATGGCCCTCCACGCACTTGGCCAGCAGCGCGCCGCGAAACCGCTCGAACAGCGCCGCGTCGCCCAATATCAACCGCGATTCGATCAGCGACGTCTTCGACTGCATGTCGCCGTTGGCCACGCTCACGCAATCCTCAACCGACCGCACCGAATGGCCAACCTTGAACCCCAAATCCCACAACATATACAGCAACCCGTCCACCAGCGCCGCCAACTCGGGCCGCGCCTTGCCCCGCACCACTCGGTCTTTGTCGTGCAGAAACATGATGTCAATATCGCTGTGCGGATTCAGCTCCGCCCGCCCGTACCCGCCGATGGCCACCAGCGCGCAAACCGGCGGCGGCACGCGCGCCACTTCCGGAGAGCCACTGCGTATCCCCGCCATAATGTGCCGCAGCACCAAGTCGAGGATGGCCGATCGCGCCCCGCAAATTTCCCGTCCCGATCCCCCGGCGCGATGCAGGATCTTCAGCCGGTGTGTTTCCACCTTCAGAAAATTCTTGTACCGTCCCAACTCCTGCCGGGGTTGCGCACCCGGCGGCAGGATCAGGCGCACTTTCGCGTTCGCCTCAATTTTTTCCAGCAGCGTCATCTTCCCGCAAAGCTTAGGGCAGACCGCCCATCGAAGCAACCCGCGCTCAACTTTTTCCACGGCCTGCCGATAGCATTATATGAACTCGCGAATGCGTTGGGAGCCGTCACTTTGATCGGGCCTGATCGCAATCCGATCCGCCACGGGCACAAACAGGCCCGGACGACCAAACAGTAACATGAGCATCAAGATTCTGACCATTGATGACAACAGGATCATCAGCCTGATCGTCGCGAAGGCATTTGAGCCTTACGATTGCGCCGTCATGGAAGCCGACAACGGGATGGACGGACTGATGATTGCCAGCCGCGAGAAACCCGATCTCATTTTGATGGATTACAGCATGCGGCCCATGGACGGTTGGGAGGTCCTGAGCAAGCTGCGGGCCGATCCGAACGTCAAAGCCATGCCCGTCATCATGCTCACCAGCATGTCGGATCGCGACACCGTGCTGAAAATTGCCCGCCTCGGCGTGCGCGATTACCTGGTCAAGCCCCTCAAACCGGACGCCTTGATTGAACGCGTGGGCCGGGTGGTGACGCTCCAAACCAAGGCTGAAATCGGGATCAAACCCAGGCGAGTGGACGACCCTATCCACCTGCTGGTTGTGGACGACAAGCCGGCCATCCCGAGACAAGTTCGCATCACATTGGCCGGCACACCCTGGAAAGTCACGAGCGCCTGCCACCCGGTGCAGGCCGTTGCCCTCTGTTTGGAGAAGGAAATTGACGTCGTTCTGGCAAGCGTGAGCCTTCCAAAAAGCGGCGCGCAACTCCTGCTCCAACAACTCCGCGGCTACGCCAAGACCGCCACCATTCCGGTCCTGGGGCTCTGTGTTAAACCCGCCGCAAGCGACCAACCGCACTTTTCCGAGGCCGGATTTGCCGGTGTCGTCACCAAACCGATTGACAGCGAGAATTTGAAATCAGAAGTTTCCCGCGCGCTCAAGCTGCAAACCTGGTATGAGCCACTTCATCAACACAAAGCGGCGCTAGTCTTCCGCCCGGCCGCCGAATGCGCCCCGGATATCGCCGAGGGGGTGGCGGCCGACGTAAGAAACCAGTTAACAGCCATGGTGGAGGCAGGCGGCGACAAGCTCATCGTGGATTTGAGCGCAATGGATGAGCCGGCGGATTCCCTCCTCAAGCTGGTTCTTTCCGTCGTACGCACCGCCGGCGAGCTTTCCGTCCGGCACGCCGTAGCGGGTTCCCAAACCGTACGTGAAAAATGCCGCGTGTACGAGGAATCCCAAGGCTGGAAATTCGCCAACACAGTCGAAGAAGCTGCCGCCCTCCTAAAATAAACCAACACGGGCCAGACTCCCGCCAAGCCGGGGTTCCGTCTCGCAAACAGCTTGGCAGGAGCCTCGCCCTGCCACAAGGTATCATTGATGAAAGGCGCGGGAACCGCTGATGGACGCTTATTTTGACGCCGCCATTATGGTTTCCGACAAGGATTTTCTGACTCTAATTTGCTCTTCATTTCCTTCGTTTCCTTCTGTTCAAAATCCACCTGGAAGGCAAGTCCCTCCGCCCCCGTGCTCCCGCCAGAGCCCCTCCAAGCTAAACTTCCGCCCGTTTCTGCCGATAAGAAGTTGATGATTCTAATGTCAAACCGTCCAAAGAACGACTGCCGCCCTTTGGAATACAAGCAGATTGAGTCCCGCCTCAACAGCGCCCCCTGTCTGCCCTCGTTGAGCACCATCGAAAGCGCCTTGAAAGACCTTCTCAGCGCCGACCAGCGTTACACCACCCAGATCGCCGAAATCATCCGTCGCGATCCCAGCCTCGCCTCCCGCCTCCTTCACCTGGTTAACTCCGTTTATTACGGCCTCGCCAATCCCATCAACAACATCGAGGAAGCCGTCTTCTTTCTGGGCGTCCGCCAAATCCGCCAGCTCGCCATGGTCACTCCCATCATCGAGGACTTCCAGAAACTCACCCCCGACCACCGCTTCCCATGGCGCCAATTCTGGCGTCATTGCATCGGCACCGCCCTCCTCACCCGCGAACTGGTGGATCTGATTGAATCCCCCGAAGGCGAGAGCGATTACGTTTCCGGCCTCATCCATGACGTCGGCAAAATCGTCATGTCCGCCGTCTTTCCGAGCCACTTCCACCAAATCTATTACACCGAGACCGACCCCGGCATCGAACTTCCCGAGCTGGAAAAGGAGATCCTCGGCATGGACCACGCCGAACTGGGCGCCCTCTTTCTGCAAAAACAACGCCTCCCCGACGTCTTTGTGGAAGTCGCCCGATTCCACCACAATCCGGCCTCCGCTCAAAACCACCCCAGAACCGTCGCCGCGGTGCAAGTCGCCGACCTCATGGTCCGCCACACCAAACTCGGCGACAGCGGCAACCACGGCGAAGTCCCCAAGGACAGTTGGATGGCATCGGACGGATGGGACATGCTGTTTGCCGGGCAAAGCGACGGCGAACAAACCATTGCCGTGGCCAGTCTGAACCGCAGCCTGGCCCGGATTCCAGCCATCCTCGAGAGCCTTCTCTAAGGCCAGCCGCGAGGTGCCCATTGTGAGCGCCACTTCTCCCTACCGAACGCTCATCATTGACGACGACGCCCTTATTCATCAGGTGTTCGCCAAAATGCTCTCGCGGGATTTCCCCCGTTCGGATCGCTCCCAGCCTGCGGGCCGTTCCATGCCCGGCACCGGTTTCCCCGTCTTCGAGGTGGACTCCGCCTTCACCGGCCAGCAGGGACTGGAATGTGTGCTCAAGGCCTTGGCCGAACGCCGGCCCTACACCATGGCCTTCGTGGACATGCGCATGAAGGCCGGCTGGGACGGCATCGAAACCATTGCCCGCATCTGGCACGAATGTTCCGACTTGCAGATCATCATCTGCACCGGCCACACCGATTTCACCTGGCACGACATTATCAGGCGCTTCGGCCACACTGACCGCCTGCTCATGCTCAAAAAACCCTTTGATGTCATGGATGTCCGCCAACTGGCCTACGCCCTGGCAGAAAAATGGAACCTCTTCAACCAGGCCAGGAGCCACCTCGAACGCCTCCAAAACCTCGTCGCCGAGCGCACTGCAAAACTCCAGGAGAGCAACGAGTCCCTCCAGCGCAAAATCGCCGAACAAAAGCAAGCCGAGCAGGATCGCCGCATGATGGAACTCCAGCTCCGCCACTCCCAAAAACTCGAATCCGTCGGCCGCCTCGCCGCCGGCATCGCCCACGAAATCAACACCCCGGCCCAATACATCGGCGACAACATCCGTTTCCTGCAACAATCCTTCGCCCAGGTCATTCCCCTCCTCCGCCAGCACCAGCGCCTCCTTTCCGCCGTCAAGGATAACACCGCCAGCCCCGAGCTTGCCGCCGAACTGGAGCAACAACTCCGCCAGTGCGATCTGGATTTCCTCATCGCCGAAACCCCCGGCGCCATCGAACAATCCCTCGAAGGCGTCCGTTGCGTCACCCGCATTGTCCACTCCATGCGTGATTTCTCCCATCGCGGCAGCGGCGAAAAAATCCCCACCGACCTCAACCAAACCATCGAAAATACCCTCGTCCTCTCCGCCAACGAGTGGAAATACGTCGCCAATATCGTCAAGGATTTCCAGCCCAACCTGCCCCGCGTCCCCTGCCTCCCCGGAGAACTCAACCAGGTCGTCCTCAACCTCGTCGTCAACGCCGCCCACGCCATCGCCGAATCCACGGGCGGGGACCCCCAAAAGAAAGGTGCCATCACCATCACCACCCGCTGCGACGCCGACTGGGCGGAAATCCAAGTCGCCGACACCGGCACCGGTATCCCCGAAGCCATTCGCGACAAGGTCTTTGATCCTTTCTTCACCACCCGGCCCGTCGGGCGGGGAACCGGCCAGGGCCTCGCCATCGCCCGCAACGTCATCGTTGGTCGCCACAACGGCACTCTCAACTTCCAAACCCAAGTCGGCGCCGGCACCGTCTTCACCATCCGCCTCCCGATCCATCCCGTCCCCATCACTCAACCCCAGGAGAAAGCCGCATGAAAAAAATCCTCTTTGTGGACGACGAACCCAACGTCCTCTCCGCCATCCAGCGCCAACTCCACAATCTCTTTGAAGTTGATACGGCCTCCAACCCCATTGACGCCCTGGCCATCCTCGAAAATTGCTCCGACTATGCCGTCGTCGTTGCCGACATGGGCATGCCCAAGATGAGCGGCGTCGAATTCCTCGCCAAAGCCGCCCAACTCTCCCCGGACACCGTTCGCATCATGCTCACCGGCTACCTCAACCAGTCCACCGCCGCCGAAGCCGTCAACCAGGGCGGCATTTTCCGCTTCCTCAACAAACCCTGTTCCACCGAAAAACTCGTCCAGACACTCGAAGCCGCCGTCGCCCGCTACCAACTCCTCATCGCCGAGCGCGACCTCCTCCAAAACACCCTTGGCGGCATCCTCAAAGTCCTCGCCGAAATCCTCGCCCTAGCCGAGCCAAAGACCTTCGGCCAGGCCGAGGCCCTCCGCCAATCCGTCCGCCTCCTCGCCTCCTCCCTCGATGTCAACCCCACCTGGGACTTGGAAGCCGCCGCACAACTCTCCCAAATCGGCTCCATCACCATCCCCCCCGAACTCATTCTCAAAGCCAGGCAAGGCCACCTCTTGACCGACGCCGAAAAAGAGGTCTTCAACGACATTCCGTCGGTCGGCAGCAGCCTCCTGGCACGAATTCCCCGCCTCGAAAATGTCGCCCGCATCGTCCTCTACCAGCACAAAAACTTCGACGGCAGCGGCTTCCCCACCGACGACGTCGCCGGCGAGGGGATCCCCCTGGGCGCGCGCATGTTGAGACTCCTGGTGGACCTTGCCCAGCTTCAGTCCGCCGGCCTCCAACGGCCGGCCGCTCTCGAACAACTCCGCGCCCGCGCCGGCCGCTACGATCCGCGCCTTCTCCAAGCCCTCCAACCCGGCCCGGGGGCTGCCGCAACCGCGCCCGCCAAGACCCCGCTCGCCGTCGAAGCCATCGTTTTTGCCGACCTCCGCGTAGGCCACGTGCTCCGCGGCAACCTGGAAACCAAGGACAACATCCTCCTCGTCACCGCCGGCAACAGAATCACCCCCATGCTCATGCACCGCCTGCGCAACTTCGCCTCCCTCTACGGCATCCACGAACCCATCTACGTCGAAGAAACCGGCACCGCCTTCTTCCACCACCCCGACCGCAAGCCCGCCGCCCCGTAACGTCCGACCTGTTTCAAATCAGACACGTTAAGCAAGCGCGCCGCCGCGCCAGCTTGGTCCCCCATGTTTGCGCACCTGATGAACGCCTGCAAGGTGATGGCACAGTTGCAATCCGCAATCCGCAATCCGCAATCCGCTAAATCTCGACTCCGCGCGAAAATTGCGATAGTGTAAGCACAAAATACGCGCCCGTTATATATGATAAGCCGCCCATGAAAAAACTGCTCTTCCAGTGCGTCCTCCTCGTCGGCTTGATCGCGTTCGGCGCGACAGCCTGCTCAAACCATGCAATTGACACCGCAAAGCTCCAAACCGCCTTCCAGTCCGCCCCGCCGGACGTCCGCGCCGACCTCGACAAAAGCGTCGCCGCCATCACCGCCGGCAAGTTCTCCGAAGCCTTGCCCCCATTGCAGCACGTCGCCTTCGCCGCCAAAATGAGCGATCAACAGCGCCTCATCCTCACCGACACCATCAAAAAAGTGAAGGCCAGGGCCAAATGACCGCCGCCCGCGGCCACATGACTCCTGCTTGTTCTTTCCATTCGCCCCGCCCCATTTCATCTGCTATATTGCATTAAAGGAGAACCCTGGCACCGCATGAACGCAAGACGACACGGCTTTACGCTGATCGAGCTTCTGGTGGTTATCACCATCATCTCGATTTTGGCCGCCATGCTCCTGC
>Ga0302320_10005819_pt1 | contig 27497 bp, 30 predicted proteins | sample Bog_T0_3_FD_202130 | JGI IMG/M metagenome (GOLD analysis project Ga0302320, IMG submission 202130) | Peat permafrost microbial communities from Stordalen Mire near Abisko, Sweden - Bog_T0_3 | ecosystem: Environmental > Terrestrial > Soil > Wetlands > Peat | place: Sweden: Abisko, Stordalen Mire...
CCGAATTGCGGAACCCGGGATGAAATTCCTCGGTGACCGCCGCGCCGCCCACAACGGCCCGTCGCTCGAGCACGGTCACCTTGAGGCCGGAGGCCGCCAGGTAGGCCGCGCAGACCAGGCCATTGTGACCGCCGCCGATGATGACGACGTCGCGCTGATTCGAGGAGTTAGGCATGCCGGCGCGATATTAGTCCGAAATTGCGCGCGCCGAGGCTAGACTAGCCGCCCGTCGCGGGCGAGCAACTCATGTCCAACTGGCCGCAGATCATCCGTCAGATACTGATCGAAAACACCCTGGGTGACTGGCTCGCGGCCGCGCTGGTTTTCCTGCTGACCTTCACCGTGCTGCCGCTGGTGCGCGGCTATATCCGTTCTCGGCGCAGTCACTATGCGAACCGCGACCTGCCGCCGCCGGTGGCGCTGTTTGCCTACCTGCTCGAACGCACCAGCCGCATCGTGCAGTGGATCGTGGCGCTGTACATCGCCGACCGCATCCTGACGCTGCCCGGCAGGCTCGATCGCGCGCTCGAGATCGCCATCATCGCGGGCTGCTGGCTGCAGGCCGGCATCTGGGCCGGCGCGGCGGCGCGCTTCGGCCTGCAGCGCCAGCAGGCACGGTCCGGCGATCCCGCGCTCGGCGGCTCGATCGACATCGTGCTGTTCGCGCTGCGCCTGATCATCTGGATCGTCGTGGCGCTGCTCGCGCTCGAAAACCTCGGGATCAATGTCGGTCCGCTGGTCGCGGGACTGGGTGTGGGCGGTATCGCCATCGCGCTGGCGGTGCAGACCATCCTGGGAGACCTGTTCGCCTCGCTGTCGATCGCGCTCGACAAGCCCTTCACGATCGGCGACACGCTGCGCATCGATCTGTTCGAGGGCGCAGTCGAACAGATCGGCATCAAGAGCACGCGGCTGCGCAGCGTCACGGGCGAGCAGATCATCATTTCCAATGCGGACCTGCTCAAGAGCCGCGTACGCAACCTGGGTCGCGCGAGCGAATGGCGCGCGCTGTTCACGCTGGCGCTCGCCTACGACACGCCGGCGGCGCTGCTCGGACAGGTTCCGGACCTGGTGGCCGCGGCCGTGGCCACCTATGAGGGCACGCGATTCGTGCACTGCCTGCTCAAGCAGCTCGGCGATTCGGCGCTGATGTTCGAGGTGTGCTTCTTCGTCGAGAATGCGCAGGGTCGCGACCTGGGGCGCGCCACCGATCAGGTCAATCGCGAGATCCTGCGATCCTTCTCCCGAACTGGCATCGCCTTTGCCACTCCCGCGCGGACGGTGTGGCTGCGCGACGAGCGTGCCGCTCAGGCCTCGCCGTTGCCGCCAGGACGGTAGGCCTCGAAGGTGGGGCGCCAGCGCGCGACCGCGCCAATCAGCGGAACGCGGTCAAGCGCGCGCAGCACACCGTGCTGCCCGATCCACTGCGCATACTGCCGGTAGACCGGATCGAGGCAGAGGTGACGCTCCTCGGTCTTCGCCCGCAGATAGTAGATGCCATTGAGCAGGCCGAGTAACAGGCAGCTTCGCACGGTCTGTCCGAGGCTGCCCGCCACCATGAAAGGCATGGCGATCAGCCACCAGGACAGGTTCTTGGCGAGATAAGCCGGGTGCTTGCTGTACCGGTACGGACCGTTGGTGATGATCCCGCGATGGGTCAGGTTCGAGAATCGCGCGCCGAACGCTATGGTCGACCACACGTACACGACCACCAGCAACAGGATCAATGAGCCCCACAGCGCGTAGAGCCAGGGCGTGCCGCTGAACCAGCTGCCCCAGCCGTGACCTGTGTCATAGGCAATATATTGCGCGCCGATCAGCGACCAGAAGGGTTCATAGCACACCAGTGCGGCCAGCCAGCCGAACGCCGTCGGCTCGGTGGAGCGGATGTGCGTGTCCGTGAGCTTGAGCGACATCAGGTACGTCATCGACACGAGTGCGACGTCGATGAAGTAGAGCAAAAAGTAGGCCCAGTCGAAGTAACCCTGCAGGCCGTTCAATCGCGTGAGATCGTAGTGCAGCAGCTTGTCGAGGTCGCTGCAGAAATAGGTGAACATCAACGGCAGGTAAAATCCCTTTACCAGCCAGCCGAGCAGATGCTGCCCGACCACGCGCAGCGACACGTGCTGCCATTGCAGGGTCACGAGCCGACCCATCTGCCACAGTGAATCGCGCGGCTCGGGCAGACGACGATCGATCCAATAGATGTACGGCAGCGATACGACCGCCCAAAGCGGCAGCACGATCCGAAGCGCATTCCAGTAGTTGATGTAGAAGCCATGCGCGCCGTACTCCGGAAACAGCCAGTACAGCAGCGCCACGAAACCCACCGATCCGGCCAGTCCGGCGAGCTTGGTGGTAGTGCGCGACCAGTCGCCGGCTGCCGGCGCGGTCAGCGTGCGTCGTTGCACCTTCTGCCACATCAGGTCCGGCACGAACACCCCGAGTGCCGTCGCCGCCATGACGATCAGGCTTAAAGCCGCGATCTGATGCACGGGCGTCCAGAAATTGATGACGCTGACCGCCAGCAGCAGACAGGTGACGCCGCTCCAGGCCACGGCCGCGTGAGTCGCAGAGTCAGGGCACGGCGATGAGGCCTGCACGGACGTCTGCAGCGGCCCCGGCGCGGGTTTGGACACGGGCTTCCGCGATGACTTCCGCGCCTTCATCGGCGCTCTGCCGCGCGCTTGTGCGCGTAGATGGATAGTGTCAGGGCGGCCAGGAAAATCGGCTCGATCGGTTTGCGGTATCTGCCTTCCATGATGCCTTCCCGTTGAACCGCGAGCAGCAACAGCCCGATCAGCGCACATCCTGGCAGCAGCCATTCGCGGCCCCGGTAGAGGCCGCGCGCCATGGCCACGGCGGTGAGCAATATGATGGGCAGGAAGCACCAGCGCAGCCAGACCTCGAGCCAGCCCACCACGGTTGTGCGATCGTTGTCAGGCCAGGCCTGACCAAACAGCAGGTAGCAGAGGTTTTCGCCGAAATCGCGCAGGCGCACGCCGGCACCCTGCGCGCGAGCCGCCGAAAGCCATCGGCGCCAGTCGGCGCGGCCGCGCTGCGTGTCCACCGTGATCGCAAATATTCCGTGGCGCGAGCTGGTCCAGTCCGAAAATGGATAGAAAGTCGGGTTGTAGTAACTGGGGCTGCCGAACACGAAGGTTCCCTGGGGACCGTAGTCGATCTGGATGGTCCTGGCGCCGCTCGCATGATAGATCTCGTTCAGATAGAGATTGCCCAGCGGCGAAAAGTACCCCAGTGCCGTCCGCGCATGCAGGCCGGCCGGAATCGCCACGACGAGCGTCAGCAGCAGTGCCAGCGCCAGCGCACGCCATTTGTGCGGCTGCACTGCCCAAGCGAGAGCCAGGCAGACGATGCCGATCGGCAGTAATACGATGCGTGTGAAACTCACCGCCAGCCAGAGCGCGAAGGCCAGCGCGAACGCCGCCAATGTGCGCTTGCGCAGCGCGCGTAGCGTCAACCAGAAACCAAAGCCGGTCAGCGTCAGCAACAGCGTCTCGGTCATGAAGTACGCATAGGGACCCAGGAAGGCCGGCCACAGCCCGATGGCGATGGCGCTCGCCAGCGCCGGACAGCGCGGCACGAGCTCGCGCAGCGCGCGATACCAGCCGTAGGGCATTGCGGCGCACAGCGCGCCGCAGCCGGCCAGTATGGCGCCAGTCGAAGTGCCCGCAATCCACCGCAGGCTGAACAACCACAACTGGTACAGGTAGGGATCGCCGCTGCCCATGACCGAGGGGTGCAGGAAGTCACGACCGTTTTCCCAATGGCGCAGCGGATCGGAGTAGAGATGCGCGAGCGGGGGGTCGAAAAAAGGAAACAGCAGCCGTATCACCAGCACGGCTGTAAACAGGCCGCTCCACTGTACCTCGCGCGCACTCAGTGTGCGCATGGAGTCAGCTTTCCAACGGCAGGAACAGCCACAGCAGCAGGTAGATCAGTAATCCCGCGCCAAAGTAGAGCAGGGTCAGGCTGAATATCACGCGCCACGCCCACGAGGGCAGGTCGGTATGGTGTCCCAGGCCGCCGCAGACGCCGCCAATGAAGCGGTCGCTGCGCGAGCGTGCCAGCTGCTGCAGGAACGAGCGCGTGCCATCCGGCGCCGATGCGGGCGCGGGTGGCGCGTTATCAAGAACGCGTGACTTGGCCAGCGCAAACTCCTGTTCGCTGATGACACCGCGGTCGCGCAGCGACTGCAGCTTCTCGAGTTCTTCGGAGATGCTCACGCGCACTCCCGCGCCGGCAGCGTGCCCATATCGAGCGTGCCGACGAGCCGAGCCACGGACGAGAGCTGCTGCGCAGCGAGATACTCGGCGATGCCATGGTTGATACTGCGACAAATCAGCGGATCGTAGAACAGCGCCGTGCCGACACCGACCGCGCTGGCACCCGCAATGATGAATTCGAGCGCGTCACGCGCGCTGGTAATACCCCCTTGGCCGATGATCGGAATGCCCGCGGGACCTGCCACTTCGTAGACTTCCTTGACCTTGAGCAGTGCTATCGGCTTGATGGCCGGTCCCGACAGGCCGCCCTGGCCGTTACCGATCACCGGGCGCCGCGTGGCGATGTCGATCGACATGCCGGTAATGGTGTTGATGACCGCAAAGGCATCGGTGCCGGCGTCGATGCAGCGCCGCGCGTTCTCGCGAATGTCGGTCTGGTTGGGTGAGAGCTTGGTGATGATGGGTTTGCGCGTCACGCGGCGGCACGCGGCCACGACGCGCCCGGACATTTCCGGCACGTTGCCAAACTGAACGCCGCCTTCCTTGACGTTAGGGCAGGAGATATTGATCTCGATCGCGTCGATCGGCGAGTCGTCGAAGCGCCGCGTGACCTCGACGTATTCCTCAATCGTAGAACCGCAGACGTTGGCAATGAAACGGGTCTCCGAGAAGTCCAGCGCCGGCAGTATTTCCCGCACGACGTAATCGACTCCCGGGTTCTGCAGGCCGATGGCATTGAGCATGCCATCGCTGGTTTCGTAGACGCGATGCGGCGCATTGCCCAGTCGAAGCGCCGCCGTCGTGCCCTTGAGCACGATGGCACCCACATCGCGATTGGAGAAACCTTCGACGCGCGTGTACTCCTCGCCGAAGCCGACGCAACCCGAGAGCAGCACGATCGGCGAGGCCAGGTTCAGGCCACAGAATCGCGAGGCGAGCGAGCCGGGCAGCACGGCATTGGATTCTGCGGTCATCAGGCAATTATGCGCACCACCGCTCAGGCTGTCACGGCATAGGCTTACACTGGCCACAAGGTGTTCCATGTCGTCCTGCACGAGCCGCAGATTCCCCCCAACACGGGCAATATCATCCGCCTCTGCGCCAACACGGGCTGCCGCCTGCACCTGATCGAGCCGCTGGGATTTAGCCTGGATCGCCGTGCGGTGCGGCGCGCTGGCCTGGACTACGCGCTGCTCGCCAATGTCTCGACGCATGCCACCTTGAGCGCCTGCCTGGCGCAGATAGGAGCCGCCGCTGCCGGACGCGTGTTTGCGATCGAAACCGGCGGTGCGTGCCGCTACACCGAGGCGCGCTACCAGCCGGGCGATGTGCTGTTGTTTGGCGGCGAGACACGGGGACTGCCGCCGCCGATGCTGGCAGCGTGTCCCCCGGCGCAGCGGCTTTCGATACCGATGCAGGCGGGCAACCGCAGCCTCAATCTCGCCAATGCCGTTGCGGTGGTGGTGTACGAAGCCTGGCGCCAGCAGGACTTCCGCGGCTAGTCGAACTCGGGCTTGATCGGGCGGAGCATGAGCCCGCGCACGACCTGCTCGGCCGGCAGCTGCTCATAGAGTACGCCGTAGATGCCCTCGGCAATGGGCATCGTGACCGCCTCGCGCTCGGCCACACGGCGCAACGCCAGCGCGGCCGGATAGCCTTCGACCACCTGGCCGATACTTTCCAATGCATGCCTGACCGCGGCGCCCTGTCCGAGCGCGAGCCCGAAGCGGCGATTGCGCGAATGATCGTCCGTGCAGGTCAGTACCAGGTCGCCCAGTCCCGCCAGTCCCATGAAGGTCTCGCGCTGCGCGCCCAGGGCCACGCCGAGCCGCGTCATTTCCACCAGGCCGCGCGTGATGAGTGCGATGCGCGTGTTGGCGCCGAATCCGAGCCCGTCGCTGAGGCCCGCGCCGATGGCGAGCACATTCTTTACCGCGCCACCCACTTCGACGCCCGTGATGTCGGTGGAGGTGTAGGCGCGAAAGCTCGAGGAAGACAGGTCGCGTGCGAGCTTATCGGCGTAGTCGCTTTCGCTCGAGGCGATGGTCATTGCGGTCGGTAATCCCGCGCCCACCTCGGCAGCGAAGGTGGGACCGGATAGCACCGCCACCGGGCGGCCCGGGCCGAGCACCGCCTGAGCGACTTCGTTCGGCAACAGGCCCGTGCCCTGCTCGAAACCCTTGGTAGCCCAGCACAGGCGAACCGCCGGAGACAACACGGGCTTGAGCTGCTGCAGCAGCGCGCGAAACCCATGGCTCGGCACGGCCAGCAGCACATCATCGACGCCGTCGATGACGGCCGTAAGGTCTGCCATCAGATGCAGACTGTCGGGAAAGGGCGCGCCGGGCAGGTAGCGACTGTTCCTGCGCTCGCGCGCCATGATTTCCATGTGGGCGCGGTCGCGGCCCCACAACCGCGCGGGCCGGCCCGCACGTGCGCACTGGATGGCGAGCGCCGTGCCCCACGAGCCGGCGCCGAGGACAGCGATATCGGCGTGGGCCGCCAGGCTCGCGCTCATGGCCGCATCCTAGTTTCTGGTTGCGTTCGCCTCGTTCTGCGAATTGGCGTAGAGCGCATCGAAATTCACCGGCGGCAGCAACAGTTGCGGGAAACCGCCCTGGCTTACGAGGTGCGAGACCACGGCGCGCGCGTAGGGGAACAGCACACCCGGGCAGATGCTGCCGACTGCGCGCTTGAGGTCTTCGCCGGCGAGGCCCTGCATCACGAATGCGCCGGCCTGCTTTACTTCGACCAGGAACAGCGTCTGTTCGCCCTGCTTGGCAGACACCGTCACCGTCAGAACGACCTCGCGCATGTCACCGCCGATCGGCTGCACGTTGGTATTCAGATCGAGCGATATCTGGGGGTTCCACTCGCCGTTGGCGCGCGGTCCCTGTGGCGCCTCGAAGGAGCAATCCTTCAGGTAGACACCCTGCAGCACCAGCTGTGTTGCGGGAGCCGCCTGGTCGGGGGCGATTGGAGTCTGTTCATTTGCCATTTTTGGAACCTTGGGACTGTTGATTTGGGAGCGGCGCCAGCAGCTGATCCAGGCCGCCCGCGGCATCGAGTGCGTGCAGGTCGTCGGAACCGCCGATATGACGCTCGCCGATGAAGATCTGCGGCACCGTACGGCGGCCGCTGCGACGGATCATTTCCTCGCGCTGTTCGGGTTGCGCTTCCACGTCGATCTCCTCGAAAGGCACGCCCTTGGCCTCGAGCAGTGCGTGCGCTTTGGAGCAGTAGGGGCACCAGGATGTTCGATAGACGACGATGCGCGGTAGGCCCACGGGAATCTCAACCTCGTGCCAGCGGCAGGTTCTCGGCGCGCCAGGCCGCCAGGCCGCCGCGCAGATTGAACACCTTGGTGAACCCCTGCTGCAGCAGCGTCCGGACCGCACTCGGGGCGGTTGCGCCGCGATCGCAATACACGATCAGCGGGCGCTCCTTGTACTTCCTGAGCGACTCGCCCGCGGTGAGGATCTGTCCGGCCTCGAAGTGGCGGGCGCCGCTGATATGGCCGGCCGCAAAAGCATCTGCGGCCCGCAGATCGAGGACTGTGGCGCCCTGGTTCATGAGACGGATGACTTCCTGCGGCGCCAGCGCGCCGGCATTCTGCGAGCGCAGCCACGCCTCGTAGGCGAGCACGGCAACGCCGGCGAGCCCCACGAGGGCCGCGAGGTACGGGTGGTGCGTGCAGTACTCGAGCAGTCGATCCATCTGAACTCCATCCTGAGCCAGCCATTATAGCTGCTCGGGCCGCAGCGTTGCCCTAGACTCACAGCCTATGCGCGCTGTTTCCGCGATGCTGATCCTGCTGGGTTTCGCGATGTCCTGCGCGCTCGCCGCGACGCCGCAGAAAACCGAGGCGCAGTTGCACGCGCTGCGCCAGAAGATCGAGAAGATGACGCAGGAGGTGAGCCGCGACGCGGTCCAGCGCGACCACCTGTCGGCCGATCTGCGCGCCGCCGAACTCTCCGTGGGCCAGGCCCGCGGCGAAATGGCGCGCATTGCCCGTGAGTATGCCGATCGCAGCGAGCGGCGCGCGGTGCTCAGTACCGAACGCGGCTCGCGCCAGCGGGCGCTGAGCGACGAACGCCAGGCGCTTGCGGGCCAGGTGCGCGCGGCCTACCTGATCGGTCGCGAGGAGCCGTTGAAACTGCTGCTGGCCGCGCGCGACCCGTGGTGGAATGCGCGCATGCTGGCTTATTACGGTTACCTCGGTCGGGCGCGGGCGCGGCAGATCTCCGATATCGAGCAGCACGTGCAGCGCGTCGATCAACTCGATGGACAACTGGCCCAGCAGCAGACCGAGCTCGCCAATCTCAAGGCAGCGCAGCAGGCCGAGCTTACGCAGCTGGAACACTCTCGCACCGAACGGCAGAAGGTGCTCGCCACCCTGGAGTCCGGGGCACGAACGCGCGAGCAGAGCCTGGCACGCTTGAAGAGCCAGCAAGCGGATCTGGAGCAGCTGCTCTCGCAGCTCAATCGCTCGCTCAAGACCGTGCCGCCGCCGGAAACCAGCAGCGTCTTCGGGCAACTGCGGGGCCAGCTCAGCTGGCCGGTCGCCGGGCGCATTACGGCCGCCTACGGGGACACCCGCGCCAGCGGCGTGCGCTGGGACGGAATGGTGGTGGCCACCGAGCGCGGCGCCCCCGTGAAGGCGGTCTCATCCGGGCGAGTGGTCTACGCGGACTGGCTCCCGGGGCTCGGATTGCTCGCGATCCTCGACCACGGCGAGGGGTACTTAAGCCTTTATGGACATAATGAGCGGCTTTACAAAGCTGCCGGGGAATCCGTCACAGCCGGAGAGGTCATTGCCGCCGCCGGCGACAGCGGCGGCCGGCCAGCACCTGAGCTTTACTTCGAAATCCGGCGCGATGGCCACCCGGTCGACCCGCGGCCCTGGTTCAGGGAGCATCAGCCCGCTCCCTGAGGATTCCTGAGGCCGGATGGCCGAATAGCGACGTCCGTCAAGGCGCTTTATGTCGCCGTGCGCGATTCTGGCGCCCGAGAGGGACAGCATTCACGCATGACCAAGACAGCTTCTGAGCGCGGTTCAACGACATCCTGGTCGTCGTTGGAGCCGTACACGCAGCTATTGCGCGCGCTATTGCCGCGCATGAATAGCCTCAGTGTGTTTGATCCGCAGGGTCACCTGCATTGGTCAAGCGAGATGTCCGTGCCGCCCGAGATCGCCGGCGTCGTGGCGCAGGCCGTAAAGGACGGCCGCGAACCGGGCAGCGCCGGCGTACAGCGCGCGGTCGGGGCCGAGCCCTTCTACTTTTTCTGGCTCATGGCGGACGAACCGGGCATCGACGCGCTGCCCTTCGTCGTGGTCTCAATTGGCTTCCGCCACACGGCAGAGGGCGAGCAACGCTCGTTCGCATTCGTGCACGGACTGGTCAAGCCGGCGCTCGAGTGCCTGCGGCGCGAATTGCTGGCGCGCCATGAGATCCTGAATCTTCACAGCTCGCTCGCCGAACAGGATGACGATCTGGAGATGCTGCTGTCGCTCTCCGGTGGCGGCCAGGATGCCAAGCCCGAGAGCGCCACCGACCTTAAGGACATCGTCGCCAGTGCGACCGAGCACCTGAAAGTCGGGCTGGCCGCGCTGATCATTCCTGAACGCGGCATCGCCGTGGTTCACTCCTCGAAAGAAGCGCCGCTGGACACCTCGCTGCTGGCCAAGGCGCACCGGCACCTGCTGTCGATGGCCCAAATGCGGCGCGGCGCATCGCTGGTCAACCGAATGGTGCTGCAGACCGGTGAAAACGAGGTTGCCTACCGCGTGCTGGCCTGCCCCATCGCGCGCGGCGACGGCCGCGTCGTCGGCGTGCTGGCACTGTTTCGCGCCGAATCCGCCCCCGAATTCACGCCGCATCATTCCCGCCTGACCGAGCTGCTGTCGCGTCGCGTCGCAGCGGTGCTGGCGCACAGCTATGACGCCCTAACAGGCCTGCTGACGCGCCCCGCATTCGAGCAGCGCGTGCGCCGGGCGCTCGAGGGCGTCGCCGGAGCCAAGGGAGCCACTGGCGGCGCCGGCTCCTCCGGAAACACGGCAGCTACCAGGCACGCGGCAGCATCGGGCGCGCCAGCGATTGCCTGGAGCGCACTTTTCATCGACATCAATCGCCTGCATGTCATCAACGATAACTACGGCATGCCGATGGGCGACAAGGTCATCGCCCAGCTCGGCGAGCTGATCCGCAATCGCATGCCCCCTGGATCGAGCGGCTCGCGCATCTCCGGCGACCGCTTCGCCATCATGCTGCCCGCCTCGCTTCACGACGCGGCGAAGTTCGCCGAAGCACTGCGCGCGGGCGCCGAAGACGTCGGTGCCTCGCTCGGGGACGGCAAGATGCAGGTCTCGATCAGCATCGGCGTTGCGGCCATCGAGCCGCGCATCAAGGAATTCGTGCACGCGTTCGCCGCGGCCGAGACGGCCTGCAAGGCCGCCAACGATCGCGGCCGCAACCGGGTCGAGGTCTATCACGAGGCCGACGAGAGCATCGTCCGCCGCTTCACCGACATCAACCTGATCAGCGATCTGCGCGCGGCCATCGCCGAGAACCGCCTGGAGCTCAACGCGCAGCTCATCGTGCCGCTGGGCAACCACACCGGCGCGCCGCACTTCGAGATCCTGCTGCGCATGGTGGCCGAGAACGGCGAGATCGTCGGACCCGATCACTTCATGTCCGCGGCCAACCGTTACCAGTTGATGCCGACGCTCGATCGCTGGGTCATCGGGCACGCGATCGAGATGCTCAAGCCGCATGTGGCGCTGCTCACCTCAAGCCCGGTGGTCTTCACCATCAATTTCTCCGGCCAGTCGCTGCAGGATGCGGATTTCACCGAGCACGTCGCGCAACTGATAGAAAGCAGCGGCTTGCCACCCTCCGCGCTGTGCTTCGAGCTCACCGAGAGCGCGGCCATCGGCAATATCGCCCGCGCCGAGGCGCTCATGCGGCGCCTGCGCAAACTCGGCTGCAACATCGCGCTGGATGATTTCGGCACCGGCCTGAGTTCGCTTGCCTACCTGCGCACGCTACCCATCGGCATGCTCAAGATCGACGGCAGCTTCGTGCGCGATGTGCTCAAGGACCCGCGCGCCGAATCGATGGTGCAGGCGATCGCGCAATTGGCGCGTGCCATGAACCTCACGACAGTGGCCGAGTACATCGAAACCGACGAGATCCGCACCCGCATCGAATCCCTGGGGGTCGACTATGGCCAGGGCTTCGCCATCGCGCGGCCCACGCCGCTGGTCGACATCCTCGCTGAGCTGCCCCTATACCTGGCTGCGGCACATCCGAGCGGGGTTTATCCACACGAAGTGACGCTGCAGCGGGCCTCGGGCGAAAGTTGACCGGCGGATTTTGGCGGCGGGCCGCCCCCCTGTACTATTGATCATCATGTCGACCCGTGCCCGCCTGGTTCTTGCGACCCTGTTTGGCCTAGCTCTGGGCTTGTCGCTGTCGCTGGCCGGCCGGGTGCTTGCCGCGCGCGACTCCACCACCTCCCCCTCCCGAACCGTCGCCAGCGCCGCGCTGCCCTGGGACGACGCGCGCCTGCTGGCCGAAGTAATCCAGCGGGTGCGCGAGAACTACGTCGATTCCGTCGACGATCACAAGCTCATGCAGAACGCGATTCGCGGCATGGTCGAGGCGCTGGACGATCATTCGACCTTCCTGAGCCCCGATGAATTCGAGGATATGAAGGTCAGCACCACGGGCGCCTACGCCGGCATCGGCGTCGAGGTAGCCCCCGGCAAGGACGGCGTCAGCGTCGTGCGTCGCATGCCGAATTCCCCGGCGGAGCGTGCCGGTATCCAGACCGGCGACATCATCGTTACGATCGACGACATAGCGGTCGATCCGTCCGATCTCGAGGCCGCCATCGCGCGCATGCGCGGACTCGAGGGCAGTCCGATCCATCTGGCGATACGCCGTGCCGGCAGCAGCACGCTGCTGGATTTCAAAGTCGAGCGCGCCCAGGTACATCTGCAGAGCGTCGCGGCCGAGATGCTCACGCCCGAGTACGGCTATGTGCGCATCACAAGCTTTACCGACACCACGGCCTCCGAGCTCGAACGCGCGGTCGACCGGCTCGAACATCACGGCAACGCGGAGCGTATCAAAGGATTCATCATCGATCTGCGCAACAATCCCGGTGGGGTGCTCGATAGCGCGGTGCAGATTGCCGACGACTTTCTCGATCAGGGCATCATCGTGACCGCCGAAGGCCGCGCCCGCGAAGCGAAATTTCGCATGGACGCCAAGCCCGGAGACATCAGTCACGGCGCGAGACTCGTGCTGCTGGTCAACGGCGGCTCGGCCTCGGCATCGGAAATCCTGGCCGCGGCGCTGCACGACAATCACCGCGCCGTGCTGATTGGACGCCGGACCTACGGCAAGGGCTCGGTGCAGACAATCATGCCGTTGACCGGGGGACAGGCGCTGAAGATCACGACCTCGCGCTACTTCACGCCGTCGGGCGTTTCGATCAATGGTGTCGGCATCGTCCCCGACACCGTGCTCGAGGGAACCGAGCAGCCGCCCGCAGACATGGACCTGGTCGATCGCGATCCGCAGGTCCTGCTGGCACTGCAGGCGCTCTCGGGTCATCCCGGGCAGATCGCCCGCGGCGCGGATGCCGCGCCGTCCGACGCGCAGTGATAGTCGATCTATTTCTGCATCTCGACCATCATCTGGTCCAGCTGCTCGCGCTGTACGGCAGCTGGATCTACGCGATCCTGTTCGCGATCATTTTTGCGGAGACAGGTTTCGTCGTGACGCCCTTTCTGCCGGGCGACTCGCTGCTGTTCGGTGTCGGTGCGCTGGCAGCGGTCGACCGCGGCGGCACGCCACAGGTCGGCTGGGTGTTCCTGTTGCTGACCGTGGCAGCGATCGCGGGCAATACGATCAACTACAGCATCGGTCGCCGGATCGGCCGGAGCGCCTTCAGCGGGCGATACCGCTTCTTCAAGCTCTCGCACCTGACGCGCACGCAGGACTATTTTCTGCGCTATGGCGGGTTGACTGTGCTGCTGTCGCGCTTCATGCCCATCATCCGCACCTTCGCGCCCTTTGTCGCCGGCATCGGCCGCATGCCCTATCATCGTTTTCAGCTGTTCAACGCAGTCGGCGGCGCGGCATGGGTGGCGATATTCGTATTCGGCGGATTTGCGTTCGGCAACCTGCCATGGGTGCAGGCGCATTTCAGCATCGTCACGCTGATCGTGATCGCGATTTCGCTGCTGCCCATGGCGATCGTTGCCATCCGCGCCCGATTTGGTATGGCAGCGCAGCGCGCGTGAGCTCGTGAGCGAAGGTAGTCGCGGCTATGCGCAGCGCGTCGATATCAATGTCGATGTCGATCTGGTCTGGCGCGCGCTGGTGGATCCCACGACGCTTGCGCTTTGGTATTCCCCGGGCGCGCGCATCGATGCCCGCGAGGGCGGACTTTATAACGCCCGTCATGGCAGCGAGCCTGGTATCGAACGCGAGGCCCACATCGATGTATTCAGGCCGCCGCGTCGGCTACGCCTCATCTATATGCCGCTGGCAGGCCTGCCTGATGATGGCACCGTGGTGATCGAGGATTTCCTGCTCGATCGCGATCCCGCCGCAGCGCGAGCCCAGGGGGTCGGTGCGGTCACGGTGTTGCGGCTCATGGGCTCGGGTATTCCGGAGAGCGCGGCCTGGCAAAGCACTTACGTGGCACTGCGCCGGGGCTGGGAACGCGCGCTGCCGCGGCTGAAGGTGTTGCTCGAAAAACCATCGGCACCGCCGCCCGGTCCGGAATTCATGCGCCTGACCGGCTTTTAGCGATCCTGATTGCCGCCGCTGGGTTGCGGTTCGCTTTCTTCGTGCGGGCGGCTGCTTCGCTGCAGGATTGCCGCGAACAGGATGCCGCCCTCATAGAGCAGGTACATGGGAATGGCCATGGCCGTCTGCGACATGACATCGGGCGGCGTCAGGATAGCGGCAACGATGAACACGACGATGAGCACATAGCCTCGCACCGAGCGCAATTTCTGCAGCGTGACCAGGTCGGTCAGCACCAGCAGCACGACCGCCACGGGTGTCTCGAAGGCCACGCCGAAGGCGACGAACAGCGTCAGCGCAAACTGCAGGTAGTTGGTGACGTCCGCCATGAGCTGCACGTTGTGCGGCGTGGTCGCGATGAAGAAGCGGAATACCAGCGGGAAGACGAAGAAGTAGGAGAACGCCACCCCGAGATAGAACAGGATGATGGCCGAGGCGAGCAACGGCAGCGCGAAGCGCTTCTCCTTGCGGTACAGGCCGGGTGCGACGAAGGCCCATACCTGGTAGAGCACGTATGGCATGGCGATCAGCAATCCCGCGACCAGGGACAGCTTCAGCGGTGCCGTGAAGGTGGCCGTCACTGTCGTCGCGATCAGTTTCTGGCCCGCCGGCAGCTTCGATACCAGCGGCGTCGACAGCCAGTCGAAGATCTGGTTGGAGTAATAGGCACAGGGCAGAAACGCGATCAGCACCGCGATCATGGCCCGAAGCAGCCGCGATCGCAGCTCCAGCAGATGAGAGATCAGCGTGCCTTCCGGCAGTGGCTCATGGTCCTCGCTCATGGGGTTCCGCCGGCGACACGGCCGGTTGTTCGGGGACGGGATGCGGCGTCGGTGTTACGGGGGCAGTGGCGTGCATCGATGCGGCGCGTTCGGAGGCGGCCTCCGCCGCGGCGTGCTGCGCGCGCATGTCGGTCGCCCGTCGCAGCGCATCGGATTCCTGTTCCAGTTGATCGCGAAACTGCCGGGCCATGGCGCGCGCGCGCCCCAGCCATCGCCCAACCGTCGCGGCAACCCGGGGCAGCTTTTCGGGCCCCAGTACGACCAGCGCGATGGCGAAGATCACCAGTATTTCGGAAAAATCGATCCCGAACATCAGCTACTCAGACAGGCTCCTAGACGTGGGGCGCAGTCTTATTCTCGCCGCCGGGCGGCGCCGCCTTGGCAGCGACTTCCGGAAACTCCGCATCCTTGGGCGGCGATTGGGCCGACGATGGGGGGGCGGACGACTGGATCTGCTTGGCCTGCTCGTCAGTCTCGCCATCGTTCATGGACTTCTTGAAGCCGCGGAAGGCCGAGCCCAGGTCGGAGCCGAGTGTGCGCAGCTTCTTGCCGCCGAAAACGAGCAGCACGATCAGCAGGATGAGCAACAGATGCTTGGGGGCGAACAGATCCATGAACCGCTCCTCTAGGCCAGCAGGAATCATAGGCCATTTGGCGCCGCACAACTAACTGTCCAGTCGAAGCTTTTTGGTGCCGCTTCACGGTTCTGGAGACGCTGTTTCCAACCAGAATGTGACCGGACCGTCATTGATCAGCGACACCGCCATGTGGGCGCCGAATTGCCCTGTCGCGACGGGTGAGTGCCTACCCTGAGCTTTGGCGACTACCTGCTCGAACAGCGTCTGTGCCGCCGCGGGCGGCCCTGCTGCCGTAAAGGAGGCACGATTGCCGCGAGCGGTGTCGGCCACCAGGGTGAACTGCGGCACCAGCAGCAGGCCGCCGCCGACCTGCCGCAGGCTCAGATTCATGCGTCCGTCATCGTCGGGGAACACCCGGTAGTCGAGCACGCGGGTAAGCAGCCGGTCGGCGCGGGTCTCGTCGTCGCCTCGCTCGACCGCGATCATAGCCAGCAGTCCCATGCCGATGGCGCCGATCACGTGGCCCTCGACCCGGACTTCAGCCGAACTGACGCGTTGAATCAATGCGATCACGCAGTGGTAATCCTCTGAGGCACCCCGTACACTTTCGACCGCTTTGAGCGCTGTCCCGCGCCGCATTATTCCTCAATAACCGCCGGAGTCGGTATGCCGCTGTCGAGCCGCTTAGGTCTTCCCGCCCTGTTCGTGATGCTCACCTGGGGTGTCTGCGCCCCGGCCCACAGCGCGGGGGACGCTGCCCGCGGCAAAGAGCTGTCCTACACCTGCCTCGGCTGCCACGGCATTGCCGACTATAAGAACGTCTATCCGACCTACAGCGTGCCGGAACTGGCGGGCCAGCATCCCGAATACCTGGTGGCCGCACTGAGGGAGTACAAAAACGGCGAGCGCTCGCACGCCACGATGCACCAGCAGGCCGCCTCGCTGTCCGATCAGGAGATGCAGGACATCGCGGCCTATTTCGGCGGCAATGTGCTCAAGGCGGATGCGGCACCGGTTGGTACCGCGCCGGCCAAGGTAGCCCTGTGCGGTTCCTGTCATGGCAAAAATGGCGTCGGCATCACCGGCGACTACCCGACCCTCGCCGGCCAGCATGCCGACTACATCGCGCGGGCGCTGCACGAGTACGGTCACGGCGATCGCAAGAACGCCATTATGCCGAACTTCGTGAACGGCTTGACCGACCAGGACATTTCGGAGATCTCGGAGTACTTCTCCAAGCAGTCGCCGCCGTTGCATACGGTCAAGCGCCGCGAGAGCTTCCTGTCGACCAACTGATCCGTCGGCGCCCCAGGCGCAGTCAGCCAGCGCAGTCAGTGTGCCAGCTGCGCCAGGAAGTTGGCGGCAGCCGTGTAGTAGGCGTCGCGATTGGATTTGCGCAGGAACCTCGCTCCCTCATCCGCGGCCCCCAGGTACTGTACGGGCGCGCCACTGGCGCGCAGCCGCGCCGCGAGCTGCTCAGTCTCGTAGGCCGGAACGTCCGGATCGCTGCGGCCGTGAACCAGCAGCACGGGTCGTCGAACGGAGCTAATCCCCGAACCGGGCCCGACATGCGGCGGAAATGCCACGATGCCGCCATGCAGCCGATCCCCATATTGCGACAGGCAAGCCAATGCCAGGTAGCTGGCCAGACCCTCTCCCATTACCGCGATATGGTTGAAGTCCAGCTCATGCTGCAGTCCTATCCAGACCAGCAGCGAGCCGATATCGCGCGCGGCATCGTCGCGTAGCGCACCCTCACCCAGCTGCTCGAAACTGCGGCCGTAACCGGTTGCACCCCGAACGTTCGGCGCGATGACGACGTAGCCGAGTTCCCTGGCAAGGAATTGCGCCAACGGCTCGAAGCCCGGCCGATACTGTGTGCCGGCGCCGGTTCGCAGCAGGATCAACACCGGGTGGAGCGCCGTCGCCGCAGCTGTAGCCGGCGATCGATATACGTACGCCGACAGCATGCGCGGCTGGCCATCGATGTGATCCCAGGTCGGATAGCGCACCAGTGCGGGGGCGATGAGCTGAGTCGGATCGAGCGGCCCGAGCTCGCTGTCGGTCCAGCGTGTCAGAGCCTGCGTCTCCGGTTCGAGCACATAGACATCGCGCGGACCGCGCGCGGATTCGAGCGTCAGGCTCAAGCGCTTGCCGCTGGCATCGAACTTCAGGCTGCTGATGATTCCAGGTGGAATTGCAGCGATGTTGAGGTCGAGCTTGCGCTGCTGATCCAGCAGCGAAAGATGACTGGCACCGCCCTCGTTGGTGGTGTAAGCCAGAAAATGACTATCAGCGGATTCGTCGAAGAGTTCCACTTCGCGGGCCGGATCGTTCGAGAGTACGCGCGCCTCGCCGCTGGCAGGCTCGATGTACTCGAGCTGGCGGAAATCCGGCGCCGATGCTCCCTGGTTGCGACCGAGCAGCAGGATGCCGTGGCCATCGGGTGCAAAACGCGCCGCGCGGGCGCGCAGCGGCGCCGCGGGGGCCGCGGGGGGCGCCTTGAGCTTATTGTCGGCCTTGTGCGCTTCTTCTTTATGCGGGGCTCCCACGGCGGTGAGTTCCCCGCTTGCCACATCGGCTATGAACAGATCCGCGTCGCTGTCGACGCGGCCCCCGGATTCGGGTTGCGCCGCGACCGTTTCGCGGCCGACGAGCAGACGCTGGTCATCGCTGGACCAATCGAATACGCGCCAGCGATGGCCGGCGGCGGCCACGAGGATACGGACCGTGGGGGAGGCGGCGCTCGTGTCCAGCAGCTCGATGCCGCGCTCTTCGCTGGCGGGCGCCGCGCCGCGGTTGCTGCTGAACGCGATGCGCTGACCGTCGTGCGCCCAGATCGCGGCGCCGTCGCGCGCCGAACCATCCGTCAGCGGCACTCCTGGCTGGCCCGGTTGCGTCAGCAGCAGCGACGCGCCCTGGCCACCACCGCGGGGAGCCAGATAGACGAAGCCGCCCGCGTGCTGCGGCTGTGCTGCGGCCGCCAGCACGCCTGCGGCATCGAAGCTCAGTTGCTCGCGCTCCCCCGCCGGGGAGCGCACGCGATGAATCTGCTCGGTCTCGCCGAACCGCGTGGCCACCAGCATGGCGCCGTCCCCCAGCCAGTCGATGAAGCGCGCAGCGCGCGCTTCGAGGTAGCGTGGCAGCACCTGCGCCACGGTCGGATCAGCCGGCGCCAGGTCCTGCTGCGACAACTCCGCAGCCGCAGCTATCGACAGCGAGGCGCTGAGCGAAGCCACAGAGCTCAGAATCCAGGGCGCGCGCTTGAAATGCAGCATTTGGTTGGTATCGTGCCTCAAGGAGTGGGAGCCCTGCATCATAATGAACAGTGAGCCTCAGCGGCTCATCGAGGGCGCCGGCGCGCTGGGAATCGCGCTCGACGCTGCGCAGGCGGTACGTCTGCTGCGCCTGCTCGATGAACTCGCGCACTGGAACCGCAGCTACAATCTGACCGCGATCACGACGCGCGAGAGCATGATCAGCGCCCATCTGCTCGACAGCCTCGCCGCGCAACCTGATCTTAACGGGCTGCGCATCGCCGATGTCGGTACGGGCGCGGGCTTTCCCGGCCTGCCGCTGGCGCTGATCGAACCGCAACGCCAATTTACGCTGATCGATTCGGTCGCCAAGAAGATCCGGTTCGTCACACACGCCGTGCGCGTGCTCGAACTCGCCAACGTGGTGCCGCTGCAGGCACGCGTCGAGACGTTGAATCCCGATATCCCCTTCAGCACCGTGATATCGCGCGCCTATGCGGCATTGCCGGATCTGCTGGGCAGCGTCCGGGGCCTCTGCGGCGCCGATACCCGGGTGGTCGCGCTCAAAGGGCGCTATCCGCAGGACGAATTGTCAGAGTTGCCGCGCGGCTGGCGCCTGGCGCAGGTGCGCAAGCTTACGATTCCGGGGCTCGATGCGGAACGACACAGTCTCAGTTTTGTGCCGCAGCCGGCATGATCTCGATGGGCTTGTTGCCGAGCAGGGAGGCCGGCAGATTGAAGGCAGAGGTCAACGAGACCAGCAGCGCGGCGGTATAGGGAATCGACTGGATCAGCAGCGCCACGAGCCACACCGTCAGGTCCGCGCTGGCCATGTCATTCTCGATGGTGCGGACGCCGAGCGCCGATAACCACAGCGCCAGCATCAGCAGGGTTTCCTCGCGCGCTGCCGCCAGGGCGGATAGAAAGCGGTGCGGCGCACTCTGCTTGGGCGTGCGAAAGAACGGTTCGTTGCGTGTCGCCAGTCCCTTGATGACGGCCAGCCCGATCGTGTGCGCAAGCGCCAGGCCCGAAATGGCTGCGGCGCAGGTTTGCCGGACGTTCATGCCGACGCGGTGCGTGTACAGATGCACCAGCTTGACGAGCTTGAACATGAACAGCGACAGCGGCAGCATCGAGAATACCAGCAGCGGCGGATCGATTTTCTGCGGCGCGACCACCATGGCGATCGACCAGCCGATCGCGGCGATGTTGAACAGCAGGTTGAACCCGTCGGCGATCCACGGCAGCCATCCGGCTATGAAGTGATAGCGCTGGCCTGCGGTCAGGGCACTGCTGGCGGGGCGCAGCAGCGCGGTCGCATGATGACGCAGGATCTGCATGGCACCGTAGGCCCAGCGGAATCGCTGGCGCTTGTAGTCGATGAAGGTGTCGGGCATCAGACCCGAGCCGTAGCTCCTGGGGATGTATAGCGCCTCGTAACCGGCTTCGAACACGCGCAGGCCCAGTTCGGCATCTTCGGTGATGCACCACTCGGCCCAGCCGCCCACTGCCCAGAGTACATAGCGGCGCACGAGCGTCATGGTGCCATGCTGAATGATCGCGTTGCGCTCGTTGCGCGTGATCATGCCGATATAGAAAAAGCCGCGGTATTCGGCGTAGCACATCGCCTTGAAAGCGTTGTCGTGATCATCGTGATAGTCCTGCGGTGCCTGGACGATCGCGGTGCGCGGATTGTCGAAGCTCGGCACCAGGTCGGATAGCCAGCCCGGACGGACCTGGTAGTCGCTGTCGATGACGGCGATCACCTCCGCATCGGGGGCGGTCTGCTTGAGCGCAAAGTTGAGCGCCCCCGCCTTGAAGCCCGCCAGCGGGGCCACGTGAAAAAAGCGGAAGCGCTCGCCCAGGCGCTGGCAGTGCGCTTCCACTGGACGCCAGATCGCCTCGTCGCGCGTGTTGTTGTCGATGACGATGACTTCGAAGTTCGGATAGTCGAGCCGCGAGAGCGCATCGAGCGTCTCGATCAGCATGTGCGGCGGCTCGTTGTAGGCCGGCACGTGCACGGACACCTTCCGATCCGCGGGTTTCGAGGGCCGCGTCGGAATCAACAGCCGCGCGTGTGCGCCGGCCCAGTGCGCTTCGGCCCATTCGTGTGCCTCGGCGAACAGTACCGCGATGACGCCGAGCATGCCGAGGATCAGCAGCGATCCGACGATGATGCTGGTGGGCGTCAGGTACTGCTGCGTGTAGTCGTAGATCACCCACACGGTCCCGGTGGCGGACGCGTACACGACCAGCGCGAGCAGCGTGCGGCCGCGGGTTCGCAGTGAGCCGCTGTGCATGTAGAACACGCCGAGCATGAGCAGTGCCAGCGCCACCGAGGTGGCCGCCAGCATGTGCCACTCCGGGATGCGCACGATCGGCGCAATGAACTCGAATTTGGGCTGACGATTGGCGTCATAGATGCCCCAATAGGAGCCGACGGCTCCCTCGTCGCGTGCCTTCCACGGCTGGTCGAAAGCTTCCATGATGTAGTAGCGCTGGTGCTCCTTCTCCGCGCGTGCCAGGAAACGCCGCAGGAACAGCGCCTCGTTCGACACCGATGCCACCGCGCCGGCGCGGTTGCGCCCCTCGGAGGGCCAGCCGATTTCGCCGATGATCACCGGCTTCCTGGGGTAGGCGGACTGCACCGCTTTGAGTTCGCGAAAGCAGAAGTCGACCGCCGACTCGACATCGACACCCTCCCAGTATGGAAACAGGTGGACGGCAATGAAATCGACATGCCGCACGATTTCGGGATTCTTGAGCCAGGTGGCCCAGGTATCGGCGTAGCCGACCGGTTGGCGGATCGCGGCCCGCGCCCGGTCGAGCTGTTGTGCGAGTTCATCCACGGTCAGGTCACCCCGCAACAGCACCTCGTTGCCGACCAGAACGCGCGTGACGTTGCGATGCTCGCGGGCCAGCGCGATGCCGGTGCGCATCTCGAGTTCGTTCTTGTCCGCATCCTTGGTCAGCTCGACGCCCAGTGCGACGCTGATATGGTGTTTGGCCGCGAGCTCCGGCACCTTGCCCAGCGAGCCGAGCACCGAGTAGGTGCGCACGGCATAGGTCTTGTTCTCGAGCAGCCGCAGGTCCGAATCGATCTGCTCGGGCGGCGGCACATCGCGGCTGCCGAAAGGATTCTGATCGGCGGCGAACGGCGAGAATGCGACACCTTGTATATGCGCCGGCCAGGGCGGCTCGCTCTCGGGGCGATTCAGATAGCCCCAGAGCCCGAAAGTCACGACCGCGAATATCGCGGCCACGAGAATTCCGGAGAGAAGCTTCATCGCCGCAGTTTACCTGTAGTCCTGAGGCTCCAAGGGCTAGACTAATTGCGCCATGAAGCGCGTGATTGCGGTAGCGAATCAAAAGGGGGGCGTGGGAAAGACCACGACCGCCGTCAATCTTGCGGCATCGTTTGCGGCCATGCATCGCCGCGTGCTGCTGATCGATATGGATCCCCAGGGCAACGCCACGGCCGGCTGCGGCATCGACAAGAATGTCATCGAAGCCGGCAGCTGCGAGGTGTTGCTCGGCGAATGCACGGCGGCTGCCGCGATTCGCACCTGCGGCGCCACCAGCGCGGGCGCTGACACGCTTTCGGTATTGCCGACCAACCAGGACCTGACCTCGGCCGAGGTGCGGCTGCTGACCTCGGTGGAACGGCGCGAACAGCGGTTGCGCCTGGCGCTCGAGCCGATTCGCAACAACTACGATCTGATTCTGATCGACTGTCCGCCGGCGCTGAACATGCTGGCCGTCAACGCGCTGGTAGCCGCCGACAGCGTGATCATTCCCATGCAGTGCGAATACTATGCCCTCGAGGGATTGTCCGCGCTGATGGCGACCATCGAGCAGATTCGCAGTACTGCGAATCCCGATCTCGCCGTCGAAGGGATTCTGCGCACGATGTACGACCCACGGAACAATCTGGCCAACGAAGTCAGCGCGCAACTGATCATGCATTTCGGCACCAGCGTGTTTCGCACCGTGGTTCCACGCAATGTCCGGCTTGCCGAGGCGCCGAGCTTCGGCAAGAGCGCGCTGGCCCACGATCCGGATTCGCGCGGTGCTCTGGCCTATCTGGCGCTCGCCGGGGAGATGCTCCGGCGGGAAGAGGAGCTGCGCGATGCAGCTATGATGCGGGCATGAACCAAAAGAAGCCGACGCTGGGACGCGGCCTGGCCGATCTGCTGGGGCAGGCGGGGAGCACGGGCGCCGTCGCGAGGGCGCCGCGGCGCGACCTAGACGAGGAACTGCAGCGGCTGCCGCTCGATCTGCTGCAGCGCGGCCGCTATCAGCCCCGTCTCGACATGCGGCCCGAGACCCTGGCCGAGCTGGCCGAATCGATCAAGGCGCAGGGTGTGGTGCAGCCAATCATCGTGCGCCCGATCGACGCGCCCGATGAGCGCGGCGTACAGCGCTACGAGATCATCGCCGGGGAGCGCCGCTGGCGCGCCGCGCAGCAGGCCGGCCTGCGCGACATCCCGGCCGTGATCCGGCGCGTGCCGGATGAAGCCGCCATCGCCATGGCGCTGATCGAGAACATCCAGCGCGAAAACCTCAATCCGCTCGAAGAGGGCCGCTCCCTTGCGCGCCTGATCTCAGAATTCGGGCTCACTCACCAGCAGGCCGCCGAGGCGGTGGGACGATCGAGGGCGGCGGTCAGCAATCTGCTGCGACTGCTGGAGTTACCCGAGGAGGTCTGCGAACGCCTTGCCAAACGCGAGCTCGAGATGGGCCACGCACGCGCGCTGCTCGGACTGCCGCAGCGGCGGCAACAGGTCGAGGTCGCCACGCTGGTGGTACGAAAGAGCCTGTCGGTGCGCGAAACCGAGGCCCTGGTCCGGCGCATGGCTCAACCCCAGCGGGAGCGCGCGCCCGGGGCCGACGCGGCGGTCGATCCGAACATCCGCCGGCTGCAGGATGACTTGAGCGAGAAGCTCGGCGCCACGGTTGCCATCGAGCATTCGGGGAGCGGCAAGGGACGACTCGTCGTCCGCTACAACAGCCTCGATGAGCTGGACGGGATTTTGACCCATATTGTTTAATCATTCATAGGTTTAGCAGGTAATTGAAGCCTGCCCAAGACCTCCCTATAATGCGCCGCCCTTGCCTGGGAGCCCGGCAGTAGTCTCACCTCCGTCCCCCGTCGACTTTGCGTCTGTGCGGCGCCAGGCGCTGTGGGTGGTGGTTGGCCAACTGGTGGTGGCCGTCAACGGCGCTCTGATCTGCCATGCGATGTGGGGCGCGCTTTCGTCGAGATCGGCTCTGATCGGCGGCGTAATCGGCGCGGCGGCGACTCTCGCGCAGGTGCTGACTGGCCTGCGCGGCGATGGCACCGGACTGGTTCGCGGTTCCACCGTGAAACTGGGGGTGACCGCGATACTGCTCGTGGTGGCAATGCGGATCTGGCGGGTCGCACCGGAGCCGCTGTTTCTGACCTATATGACGACCTTTCTGGTGTATTGGCTGGGGCTGGCGCGGACGTTGAGACTGACCGCGCGAGCCAGCGGAGGCGAAGGCCTCAAAGGACAGTAAGGCCACATGGCTGTTGAGCACGGCGAATCGCCGACCGAGTACATCGCGCATCACCTGACCCATCTCAAAGTGGGCTCGGGCTTCTGGACGTGGCATGTCGACACGCTGTTCATGTCGACGCTGCTGGCCATCGCGGTGAGCTTTGTGTTGTGGATTGCGGCGCGGCGCATCACCAGCAGCGCGGCTCCCACAGGCCTCGCCGGCTTCGTCGAATTCATCTATGACTGGGTGGACGAGCAGGTCAGTTCCATTTATCCCGGCGACCGCCGCTTCATGACCGCACTGGCGCTGACCCTGTTCAGCTGGGTGGTGGCCATGAACACCATGGATCTGCTGCCGGTCGATTTCCCGGGACACTTCGCCAGCGTGTTTGGCGCCAAATTCTGGCGCGTGCTGCCCACCTCTGATCTCAACGGCACCATCGCCGAGGCCATCGTCGTGCTGCTGCTGGTGATCGTATTTTCGATCCGCGCCAAAGGGATCGGCGGCTATCTGCACGAATGGGCCGCGGCGCCATTCGGCATCTGGCTGGCTCCTTTCAATATCGTGCTCAACTTCATCGAGCTGCTGGCCAAGCCGATCTCTCTCGGCATGCGGTTGTACGGCAACATGTATGCCGGCGAGCTGCTGTTCATCCTGATTGCGCTGCTGGGCTTCGCCGTCACCGGATTCACCTTCGGCAGCGCCGTGGCGTTTGGCGCGCAAATACTCTTCGGCGCCGCCTGGGCGATCTTTCACATCTTGATTGTGCTGCTGCAGGCCTACATCTTCATGGTGCTGCCCATCGTTTATATCGCGATGGCGGAAGAGCACCATTAGCGCGTTTTGTCTGAATTTGACCAGGAGATAGAAAAGACTATGGACGCAATCGCTCTCATCCAGTCCCACACGGCGGTGGGTGTCGGACTCATGATCGGTCTGGGCGCAGCGGGCGCCTGCATCGGCATCGGCATCATGGGCTCGAGATTCCTCGAGGCCTCGGCGCGCCAGCCGGAGCTGACGCCCATGCTGCAGAAATCGATGTTCCTGCTGGTCGGTCTGATCGATGCGGCGTTCCTGATCGGTGTCGGTCTGGCGCTGTACTTCGCTACCGCCAATCCGCTGCTGCCCAAGGGCGGCTGAGCAGGCGTGGCTGAAGTCGCTGTCGGCGCGGCCGCAGGCGCGGCCGGGACTTTGTGGAGCTAGGTACGCATGGATATCAATGCCACGTTCATCGGGCAGATCATCGTTTTCCTGATCATGCTTTGGTTCATCGCCAAGGTCGTGGTGCCGATGATTGCCGCGCCGATCAGTGAGCGCCACAAGAAGATCGCGGACGGTCTGGCAGCCGCCGAGCGCGGCCAGAAAGATCTCCTCGCCGCCGAATCGCGGGTCGATGCGATCGTGCGCGAGGCACGCGCGCGGGCACTGCAGATCGAAGCGCAGGCACAGGCGCAGGCCAACGAGATCATCGAGGCCGCCAAGCGCAGCGCAACCGTCGAGGGAGCGCGGATACTGCAATCCGCCGAGCAGCAGATTGCGCTCGAGCGGCAAAGCGCGCGCGATGAGCTTCGCAAGCAGGTAGCCGCACTGGCCGTGGCCGGGGCCGGCAAGATCATCGAGCGTGAGATCGATCCGCGCGCCCACGCCCAGCTGCTCGACAAGCTGGTCACGCAGATATGACCGAGCGGGTCACCATCGCCAGGCCTTATGCCAAGGCCGCCTTCGCCGAGGCGATCAAGACGCAGCGTCTTGCTCCCTGGTCCGATGGCCTCAGCGTAGCCGCAGCCGTCAGTGCCGACGAACGCGTCAAGCCGCTGTTCGGCAACCCGCATGTCAGTCCGGCACAACTGGTCGAGCTGATCAGCGGCATCGGCGGCGCATCGATCGATGCCGAAATGGGCAGGTTCCTGGCGGTGCTCGCCGAGAACGGACGCCTGCAGCTGCTGCCGGAGATCGCGCAGCTATACGAGAAGATGCGCGCCGAGCAGGAGCGTGTGCTCGACGTGACGATCACGTCCGCGGTCGATCTGTCCGCCGATCAACGAGAGCGCTTCACCGCGGCGCTGCGCAAGCGCTTCGACCGCGACATTCGCCTTCATACCCAAATTGAACCATCGTTGCTGGGTGGTGCCGTACTGCAGGCCGACGATCTGGTGATCGACGGCAGTGTGCAGGGCGGCCTGACTCAGCTCGCCTCGCAGATTGCGGGCTAGGAAGAGAGGGATCGATTCATGTCCATCAAAGCATCCGAAATCAGCGATCTGATTCGCCAACGCATCGAGAAGTTCGCGGCCGCCAGCGAGGCGCGCGATGTCGGTACGGTGGTTTCCGTCACCGACGGCATCTGCCGCATTCACGGACTCGCCGATGTGCGCTATGGCGAAATGATCGACTTCGGCAACGAGCTGTTCGGCCTGGCACTGAACCTCGAGCGCGACTCGGTGGGTGCGGTCGTGCTCGGCGACTACAAGACCATCACGGAAGGCGACACCGTCAAGACCACGGGACGCATCCTCGAAGTGCCCGTGGGCCCTGAACTGCTGGGCCGCGTGGTCGATGCGCTCGGCCGCCCGATCGACGGCAAGGGCCCGCTCAACGCCAAGGCCACCGCGCCGATCGAGCGCGTGGCGCCGGGCGTCATCTATCGCAAATCCGTAAGCCAGCCCGTGCAGACCGGTTACAAGGCGGTCGACGCGATGGTGCCGATCGGCCGCGGCCAGCGCGAACTCATCATCGGCGATCGCCAGACCGGCAAGACCGCGATGGCGATCGATACGATCATCAATCAGAAGGGCTCGGGCATCAAATGCATCTACGTGGCCATCGGACAGAAGCAGTCCTCGATCGCCAACGTGGTGCGCAAGCTCGAGGAAAACGGCGCGATGGGACACACCATCGTGGTCGCGGCCTCCGCCTCGGTGCCCGCCGCGATGCAGTACCTGTCGGCGTACTCGGGCGTCACCATGGGCGAGTACTTCATGGACATCGGCGAAGATGCGCTGATCATCTATGACGATCTGTCGAAGCAGGCGGTAGCCTATCGGCAGATCTCGCTGCTGCTGCGCCGACCGCCGGGGCGCGAAGCGTTCCCGGGCGACGTGTTCTATTTGCACTCGCGCCTGCTCGAGCGCAGCGCCCGAGTCAACGAGGAGTACGTCGAGCTGGTCAGCCAGGGTCGCGTCAAGGGAAAGACCGGCTCGTTGACCGGGCTGCCGATCATCGAGACCCAGGCCGGCGATGTGACCGCGTTCGTGCCCACCAACGTGATCTCGATCACCGACGG
>Ga0302320_10005820_pt1 | contig 27494 bp, 25 predicted proteins | sample Bog_T0_3_FD_202130 | JGI IMG/M metagenome (GOLD analysis project Ga0302320, IMG submission 202130) | Peat permafrost microbial communities from Stordalen Mire near Abisko, Sweden - Bog_T0_3 | ecosystem: Environmental > Terrestrial > Soil > Wetlands > Peat | place: Sweden: Abisko, Stordalen Mire...
GTGAATAAGACGGGCTATCTCCAGGCTCATACGCTAGGTGGCAAATTGGATGACAATGCGTGGCGACTTTCCCACGGAAACGACATGGATTTTCTGCCGGAGTTCAATCTGAAGAACAAGGTCTTTCCCAATACGCGTGAAAAATTTCGCTCGACGGAAAGCCATAAGATGCAGCAGTTTCAGGAATATGATGTCAGCAAGCTGCTGGAGGGCGATGCCTCCAAAGAGGTTTCGGATATCGGGGCTATGCGGATCATTGTCGATGAATGTTTTCAACACGTTTATTTTACGATCGAACACTACCGACCCACGGTCCAAGGCAAACTGACCAAAGCCCAGCGGCTTGGCACCCAGGCCATCGACGCCTGGAACCCGTACATTTTTGTTTTATTTGAACCACCCCCGCCCGAAAATTTAAAACCTATAGGCAGCAAGGAAAAGAGCAAGGGGACACCGAGTGCTACCGACAAGATGTTCGTTGAAACGAATATAATCGAGGTCAAGACGAGCAACAAAGTTACGATGGCGGAATTCAATGGATCGAAGGTCACCGTTATCTACCCCGCCATCCAGCGACGCGGCCGGTCCAACTCATTTCAGATCCCCCCTTTGCCGGAACCGGAGCCGATCCCGCCCACGCCGCTTGAAGCGACAGCAATTGCCGCCAGATTGCCACCGGGTGGCGTGGAGCACGCGGCAATGGTTCTAGGCATATCACCTACGGCCAAACCGAACCCGGAGGAATGGAACCGCATCAAGATGTTTATGCAGCAGCACTACGGCGTCACCGCCCGGCAGTAAGCCGGGTCCGGACCCTAATAGCCAGCCCGGTCGATCGCGTTAAGCAAGATTGGGATCGGTAAAAAAACTGAACATCGGGGTGCAACCCGACGATCGCGGATCGTCTCGACCAATACAATGTTGTGGGCTTCGCAGAAGGCGACGGCACGATCGTACTGGCGGCGTGCACTGTCACCAAGAGCTTGCTGCGGGATGCCGAATCGGATCAGGCTGTATGCCTTGCGCCGTTGTGACATGGCAGCCGATGCCAGTAGCGTCTCGCAAGCATATGATTATCACGCCGGAATATGATGGAGGATTAGGTATGTGTAGGGCTTCGACATGGGACGATATCGGCACCGTGCACAATGCCGTCGCCGACGACATGCCGACGGAGCCTCGGTACATGCGGCGGGCGCAAGTGATGGCAACGCTGAATTATCCGGAACTGGTGGCCTGACATGCCCTCGACCTTCACCAACAAGCGGATCGTCATCACCGGCGGCGCCGGCGGCATCGGCATCGAGACCGCCCGCACCTTCATCGACCACGGCGGCCACGTCCTCATCGCCGACCTCGACGAGGCCGGCCTCGCGCGCGCCCAGGATGAACTGGGCCGGGTGCAACTGGCGACCATCGCCTCGGCCCTGGACACGCCGGCGGAATGTGCCCGCGTCATGGAGGCACTGGGTGCGCCGGCCTACGCGCTGGTGCATCTGGCCGGACTGTTTGAGCGCGATGACCTCGATCCGGACGATCACGGCGTGTGGAACCGCGCGATCGCGGCGAACCTGACCAATGCCTATGACATGGCGGTGGCCTTCTCGACACGCTACTACCGCGCGGAACCGGCCCGCATCGTGCTGACCAGTTCGGTTGCATTCCGCCGCGGCAGCGCCGACCGTGTCCCGTACGCCGCGGCTAAGGGCGGCATCGTCGGCCTGACCCGCGCACTGTCGCGTAAACTGGCGCCCAACGTGCTGGTCAACGCGATCGCGCCGGGGGTGATCGAGACAAAGATGTCGGAGCCGGTGCTGCTGGAACGCGGCGAGGCCTACCGGAGGGAAATCCCCCTGAAGCGGTTCGGCAAGCCGTCCGAGGTCGCCTCGCTGATCCGCTTCCTCTGCTCGCCAGACGCGTCCTACATCACCGGCCAGACGATCACGATCGACGGCGGGCTTACCAACGCCTGAGTCCGGTGCAAAGAAAATATTCTTGCAATGCCAGGAATACCCACCTATGGTGCTCAGAACAAAATCTGAACCCTAGCCCCGAGGCCGATCCCATGTCCGTCGTCGCCGCCCTCGCCACCACAATCCCTGCCTGCATCCTCGAGGCCGTCCTCGGCCGCCTGCTGCCCCTCTTCCTCCCCAGCACCGGCGGCGACACCACCGCCGCGCGCGCCGCCGCCGACCAGATGCTCGCCGCCTACCAGCCGCGGACCGAGGATGAACTCTGCCTCGCCGCCACCATCGTCGGCTTCACCCTCCAGGCGCTCGACGCAATCGGCCAAGCGGCCAGCCAGGAGGTTCCGCTGACCCGCGTGCTCCGCCTGCGCAGCGGCGCCGTCAGCCTCAGCCGCGAGGCCGACAAGGCCCGCCGTGCCCTTACCCAGATGCAGAAAAACCGCCAACCCGCCCAGCCCGCGGCCGCCGAAGCCGAACCCCAGGCCGCCGCCGCCCCGGAAACCGCCGCCGCCCCGCCGGCACAGCCCGTCGCCGCCCGGTATCCCGGCCGGCCGCAGACCGAGGCCGACCGCCAGCAAGACCTGCGCATCGCCGAAAGCATCAAGCGCGCCACCGCTCGCGCCTCAGGCGGACCGGCCGCCCAGATGCCGGTTCCGCCCGCCGTCACCAACCAATGGGCCGTCGCGCAACCCGTCTGAACCCGTTTCGATGTTCAAAAACCCCCGCTGCAAGGCGCCGCGAACTGTGCTGATATGACAACCTCACAACCAGACACGCTCAACCCCCGGGGGACAGCCCAGTTGTTTGACATCGACCAGTTCGTCGCCGATTGCCGAACCGCTTTGGCGGAACCGGGCAGCAAATCCATCAAGGACGTCGTCGCCCGCGCCGTGGCCGATCCCGCTTCGATCCTTCGCACCTTGGGCGAACCGTCCCAAGCCTCAGCCGCGGTGCTGTTTCGCGCGCCGGACCTGACCGTTCTCAATATCGTCTGGGGTTTCCGGCAATGGACCCTGCCGCACAACCACAATCACCGCGCCATCATCGGCATGTATGCCGGCGCCGAGGACAACATCTTCTGGCGCCGCCTCCCGCAGGATGCCAAGGGCCGCGTCGAGGCCGCCGGCGCCGAATCCCTCCGCCAGGGCAACGTCGCCGTGCTCGGGCGCGACATCATCCACTCCGTCACCAATCCGCTGTCCAAGCTGTCGATGGCCCTGCACGTCTACGACGGCGACTTCATGGCCGACACCAAACGCAGCCATTGGGACGCCGAGTCCCTCGCCGAAGCGCCCTACGACGGTGCGGTTGTCTCACCTATGTTCAGGCAGGACCTCGCCACCCCACCCCAGACCAGGCTCACCAACGCCTGACATTTGCCAATATTGCCCCGCCGCCGGCGGAACCCATATCCCCGGCAGGAGGCATCGAATGTCCGGCCTGTTCTACTACCTGCTGACCTTTGCCGAATCCGTCACTTCGGTGTTCGGCGTGCGGTTCCCCTACGAGCAACCCCACTACGTCGTGGTGCAGGCGCTGCCCGAGGACGTCGAGATCCGCCAGTACGACCCGCGCGAGGCGATCGAGGCGACCATCGACGGTCCCAGCCGCGACCGCGCCGCGAGTGAAGCGTTCCAGTTGCTGTTCCGCTACATCACCGGCGCCAACCAGCGCCAGGAGAAGATTGCGATGACGGTGCCGGTGCACACCGAATCCGAACGCATCGCCATGACCGCGCCGGTGCAGACCAAAACCGAGAACGGCCGCGTCAGCATGCGCTTCTTCCTGCCGAAATCGGTCACCACGGCCGGTGCGCCCGCGCCGCTGGACCCGCATCTGCACCTCGTGCAGGTGCCCGCCGAGACCGTCGCCGCCCTGCGCTATTCCGGCGTCTCTACCCAGACAGATTTCGACCAGAAATCCACGACCCTGCTGCGGGTGCTGAAGTCGTCCGCCTGGAAGCCCAACGGCGAGGTGTACCAGTTGAACTACGACCCGCCCTTCGCGATCCCCTTCCTGCGCCGCAACGAAGTGGCCGTGATGGCGACGCGGTGACGCCCCCGCATCGGGAAGACGTCAGCCGGTCGTTGATCGCTGGATAACTGCTCCATGTCCGTGCCGCTCACTGTCCTCATCTCGGGCGATCTATCGCGGCACCCCGCCGGGACGGGTGGCACGGACAAGCCCGGCCGTGACGGCTGCGGCCGACTCCCCCACTTCCTCGCCCCGACATCCGTCCCCGCTCACCCGCCAAACACCGCACCTTCATGCTGCAGCAGCCAGCGCTTCCGCTCGACGCCCCCGCCATACCCGGTCAGCGACGAGTCCGCGCCGATCACCCGGTGGCAGGGAACGATGATGCTCACCGGGTTGGACCCGTTCGCCATCCCCACCGCCCGCATCGCCTTCGGGCGCCCCAGCATCGCTGCCAGGCGGCCATAACTCGTGGTCTCGCCGCACCGGATCGTCCGCAGCGCCGCCCAGACCGAACGCTGGAACGAAGTCCCCGCCATCGCCACCGGCACCTCCACAATCGCCTCCAGCGCCCCCGCGAAATACGCCTCCAACCCAAGGCGCGCCGCCGATACGCCGGCCTTCGGTTCCAGCCGCACCGCCCCATACTGCCGCCGCAACAGCAGATGCAGCCGGTCCGCGTGATCCTCCCAGTCCAGCGAGCGCACGTTGTCCTCGGCATCCGTCAGCAGCAGCATCGGCCCGATCGGCGTCGCCAACGCCTCGGTGAAGAAATGATGTTCGCTCATGCGCTCGCCCATAAATGTTGTGCGGCATAGGCCCGCCAGGGCCGCCAGGTCTCGGCCCGCGCCAGCAGCGCGGACGCACTCGGCCGCACGCCCTCGGAATCCGCCATCGCTCGCATCAGCCCGATATCGGCCGCCGGAAACGCGTCCGGCTCCCGCAACTGCCGCATCGCGATGTACTGCGCGGTCCATTCGCCGATCCCCGGCAGCGCCCGCAACTGCGCCACCGCCTCCTCCAGCCCCCGTCCGGCGGCGAAAATGTCCGGGTCCGCAACCACCGCCGCGGCCACCGCCAGCAGCGCCACCCCGCGGCTGCGCGGCATCCCCAGCGAGGCCGGATCGCTCCCGGCCAGCCTCGCCGGATCGGGAAACACATGCGTCAGCGCCCCGTCCGGTTCCCGCAGCCGTTCGCCGAACCGAACCACCAGCGTCCCGGCCAGCCGGATCGCCCCCGGCACGGTGATCTGTTGCCCCAGCACCGCCCGCACCGCCAGTTCGAAACCATCCCACGCGCCCGGCACCCGAAGGCCCGGCCGAGCCGCGACCAGTGGCGCCAAAGTCGGGTCCTTGACCAGTTGCAGCGCGATGGCGTCCGGATCGGCCGCCAGGTCGAACACCCGCCGCAGCCGCGCGATGATCCGGGGCAGGGTGGAGATCCGCGGAAACCGCACCGTCGCGTCCAGCGCGTTGCCGTCCCCCGGCCGCACCGTCACGATGCCCTGCGCGCCCTCCAGCCCGATCGTCCGCCGGTACACCTCCCCCTCGACACTCTCCACCCCGGTTATCGCTCGGGCGCGCAGAAATCCCAGCATGGCGGGCCAGTCATAGGGCGGCCGGTAGCGCAGCTTGAGGCTGATCTCGCCGCTGACTCCAGCCGGCACATCCACCGAACCGGCGCGCCGCAACGCGCTCGGCGGCCGCCGGAACAGCGCCTGGAACGTGTCGTTGAACCGCCGCAGGCTGCCATATCCCGCCGCCATCGCGATCTCGGTCATCGGCAACCGGGTCTCGTGGATCAACTGCTTCGCCAGCAGCACCCGCCGGCTTTGCGCCACCGCGACCGGCGAGGCGCCGAGATGAACCTGGAACAGCCGGCGCAACTGCCGCTCACCGACGCCGACACGGCCTGCCAGGGCATCCACCGACCCTTCATCCAGCGCCCCCATCTCTACCAGCGCCAGCGCGCGCGAAACGGTGTTGGATGCGCCCCGCCACGCGCCCAGGTCCGGCGACGTCTCCGGCCGGCAGCGCAGACATGGCCGGAACCCGGCCTCATGCGCCGCCGCGGCGGTGGGAAAGAACACCACGTTTTCCGGCCGCGGTGTGCGCGCGGGACAGATCGGCCGGCAGTAAATCCCCGTGGTCTTCACCCCGGTGAACAGCCGACCATCGAACCGCGCATCGCGGGTCGCCATCGCCCGGTAGCAGGCGTCATGGTCGAGATCGAGCTTTGCCGAATGGATCACGTCGCGAGGTCCCGTCATAACCCCGACAGTAAACCGCTTTGCCCGGCTCCGGTCTGGCCATTTTCGGACGTGATTGATTCCCGCCCTCAGACCGCCCCAGCGCAATCTTCAGGCACAGGCAGCCGAGTGCTCGACCGCCGGTTCGGACGGCTCGATCCAGTGCTGCCGCACGTTGGCAACCAGCGTTCGGATCTCGGGCGTGTCGCCGATGCCGGCCAGGGTACACGTGGCACAGGCGCCGGTTTTGGCGTCGAAAGAAAACAGGTCGCGGCGCCATTTGGCATAGCTGGCGCTGGTCCAGGCGGCCACGATGTCATCGCCAGGCTGCAACCGCCCGAGCACATAAGCCTGATGATCCGGATGGTCCGAACGGAACTCACAACACGGCAGCAGCGTGCCGTCCACTTCGATCTGCATCTCGACGAACGGCTTGGTGCATGGGTCGGTGCGGCGGATCGTGGTGTTGACCGGCAGTATGCCGCCGCGGTTGAACAGCGCCTGCTGCTCGCCCACCGTGCGGAAATAGTCCTGGCCGCGGACGATGAACTCCATGTCCTTGTAGGGCACGCGAGCCCAGTGGAAGCCCGGCGCCTTGGCGTCCCATGTGAAGGTCAGGCCAAGGTTGGCGATCCGTCGCACGACCGCTTTCTCCATGGCCTCGTCGTCGTAGGGCTTGCCTTCCTGCAAATACACGCTGCTGATGATCGAGCGGCAGCCGCCCTCGTAGATCGCGTCCAGATAGTCACGCGTCAGGTAGTCGCCGTTGGTAAACACCCGGACATGCGCCGAAGGCGCGAGTCGTCGAGCCTCATGCAGCCGCCGCATAAAATAGTCGCGGTCGGACAGCGGCTCATTGTAGCGGTGAAACGACAGCACGCCCTCCCAGTCCAGGCGGCCAAGCTGGCCGAGGACGCTGTCGAACAGCGCGTCATCCATCAACGTCTGGCCGCTGATGCGATCGATACTGCTGTTCGGGCAAAAGCCGCAGCGACGGTTGCAATAGGACGAGATTTCGATCTCGATCGTCGTCACCGTCGCCTTGAACAAGGCAGCCGCGTCGGCGGGGTGAGCGGTAAAATGGCCTGGCGTCACGATCACGCTTGCTTCCTTCCACCACAGCGGGGGACGCGAGAAATACAACCTAAAGTTGCACTCTACCCCGGCCGCCCGCGTGTTGGAAAGCAAAATGTATTCAGCTCGTCAGCCCAGCCAGGCTCATCAGCCCGCGCATCAGCAGCGCGAAGACGCCCAGGGCCAGCACGCTGGCCGACCAGATCGCCAGCAGCCAGAGCAGCCGGGTCGCCCACATCAGTGGTAACCCTCGCTGCCCGTCACCTTGCCGCGGAACACGTAGTACGCCCAGCCGGTATAGACCAGAATCATCGGGATGATCAGCAGCGCGCCGACCAGCGCGAAACCCTGGCTCTGCACCGGCGCGGCGGCCTCGCGGAACGTCACGTTCGGTGGAATGATGTGCGGCCACAGGCTGATCGCCAGGCCGGTATAGCCCAGGAACAGCAGGAACAGCGCCAGCAGGAATGGTCCCGCCCCGGGCACCTTGCCATCCGCCCCGCCGGTCAGCAGCCGCAGCAACTGCCAGCACGTCGCCACCACCAGGATCGGCACCGGCGCGAACAGCACGATGCCCGGCATCGAGAACCAGCGCTGTGCGATCGCGCCATGCGCCAGCGGCGTCCACAGGCTGACCACCGCGATCCCGAACAGCAGCACCGGCACGATGCGGCGCGCGATGGCGATCATGCGGCCCTGCAATTCGCCCTCGGTCTTCATCGTCAGCCAGGTGCTGCCCAGCAGCGCATACGACACGATCACGCCGAAGCCGGTGAACACGCTGAACGGCGACAGCCAGTCCATCGCGCCGCCCTCATAGGTCGGGCCGGTCACCACGAAGCCGTTGATGAACGCGCCCAGCGCCGCACCCTGGGCAAAGGCCGCAACATAGGACCCGGCGCAGAACGCGATGTCCCACACCGGCCGATGCGATTCGTCGGCCTTGAAGCGGAACTCGAACCCGACGCCGCGCAGGATCAGCCCAAGCAGCATCGCCAGGATCGGCACATACAGCGCGCTGAGCAGCACGGAATAAGCCAGCGGAAACGCCGCCAGCAGGCCAGCCCCGCCGAGGACGAGCCAAGTCTCGTTGCCGTCCCACACCGGGGCGACGGTGTTGACCATCAGGTCGCGTTGCGGGGTCTGCGGGACGAACGGGAACAGGATGCCGATCCCCAGGTCGAAGCCGTCCATCACCACATACATCATCAGCCCGAAGCCGATGATCAGCACCCAGATCAGCGAGAGGTCGATGCCCATGCCGGTCACTCCGCCGCCTGGATCGGTGATGGATCGATATCCGGCGCAGCCGACAACGGACGCGCGGGCCGGTGCGTCGGGTCCTCGGCGTTGGGCGCGGCCGGCCCGCGGTCGGGAACTGTCGTCACCACACGCACCAGGTAGGACAGGCCAGTGCCGAACACCGCACAATACACTACGACGAACACCGCCAGACTGACCGTCATCGCCTGCACCGAGTGGTGCGACACCGCATCCGCGGTTCGCATCACGCCATACACCACCCACGGCTGCCGTCCGACCTCGGTGGTGATCCAGCCGGCCAGCATCGCGATGATGCCGGTCGGCCCCATCACCGTGGCGAAGCGCAGGAACAGCCGGTTGTCGTAGAGCGTGCCGCGCCAGCGAAACCACGCGCCGCCAAGGCCGAGCAGCAGCATCAGCATCGCCAGCCCGACCATCAGGCGGAAGGTCCAGAACAGGATCGTCGCGTCCGGCCGGTCCTGCGCCGGGAAGTCATCCAGGCCCTTGATCTGGCCGTCCCAGCTATGGGTCAGGATCAGGCTGCCCAGATGCGGCACCTCGACCGCGTCCAGCGTCTTCTGCTCCGCCATGTCGGGCCAGCCGAACAGGGTTTCCGCCATGCCGTCGCCCGGCGTGTTCGACCAGTACCCCTCCATCGCCGCAACCTTGGCCGGCTGATACTCCAGCGTGTTGAGGCCCTGCTGGTCACCCGCGAGGATCTGCAGCGGCGCGGTGATCAGGATCATCCACATCGCCATCGAGAACATCGTCCGCACCCGCGGATTGTCATGGTACTTCAGCAGATGCCAGGCACCGGTGGCGCCGACGAACAGTGCGGTCGCCAGGTAGGCCGCCAGCCCCATATGCACCAGCCGGTACGGGAAGGACGGGTTGAAGATCACTTTCAGCCAGTCGGTCGGCACGACCCGTCCGTCGATGATCTCGTAGCCCTGCGGCGTCTGCATCCAACTGTTCGAGGCCAGGATCCAGGTCATCGAAACGATGGTTCCGGCGGCAACCATCAGGGTGGCGAAGAAATGCAGGCCCGGCCCGACCTTGTTCCGCCCGAACAGCATCACCCCGAGGAACCCGGCCTCCAGGAAGAATGCAGTCAGCACCTCGTAGGCCAGCAGCGGTCCGGTAATGCCGCCGGCGAAGGACGAAAAGCCGCTCCAGTTGGTGCCGAACTCGTAGGCCATGACGAGGCCAGAGACGACGCCCATGGCGAAGTTCACCGCGAAGGCCCGCGACCAGAACTGATACAGGTCAAGGTAAACCGGGTCCTTGCGAATCAGCCACAGCCCCTCCAGCACCGCGAGGTAGCTGCCGAGGCCGATGGTGATGGCGGGAAACACGATATGGAAGGAGATCGTGAAACCGAACTGGGCGCGCGCCAGCAAAAGCGGATCAATGTTCGACATGAGTGTGCAGTATCCCCGGCGAGCGATGGCTCACGTGCCCAAACATGGCAGCTTGCTGTACCGTGCAAAGGGGCCGGGCGCTTGTTACGAATGTCTGTATTTTGATAATTCGATTGCACAGGCAGGCCGACCCGCCGGGTTCGGCAGGCGAGGCGGGGTCAGCCCTGCGGTGGCGTCACCGTCACCGGCACCTGGATCGTCGCCTCGCCCGGGATCAGCTTCACCGCAAAGTTGTCGCTGCCCTTGAAGCCGCGATCCGGGGTGTAGTCGATCCGCGTGTCGTCCCCGACCTCATGGATCAGGACGGTGCCGTGCGCCGGGCGGGCCGTCAGCAGGCCGGCGTCATATGGCTTCGGGCCATCCTGATGGACGGTGATGGCGCACCAGCCGCCGTCATTGGCCACCGTCATTGGTGCCTCGGTCCCAGCGCCGGCGGACACGCTGACCTTCGGCACCGAACAGGCCTTGGCCGCGCCGGCCAGATCGGCGGCGTAAACCCGCAGCGTCGACCCGGCCGGACCGGCTGCCTGGTTGGCGCAGCCGGACAGCAGGAGGCCGCCCAGCAGGAGCGACGTCGCCGCGATACGCCGCATCAGGCCCGTGCGAGGGGCAACCCGGTCATCGGTCATGTCGTCTGAGCCTCGTTAATAACACTGTCGGGCCGCAACCGGTCGCGACCGAGTCGCGCCGGAACCTCGGCGAGGCCGCACATAGACCGCTTGTGACGGTTATTGGAAGCCGGGTTTGCCGATCTGCTCGGGCGTCTGCGGAACGCGGCGGAACTGGCTGATGTCGTAGCCCTGGTCCTTCAGCCGTCCGAGCAGGGACTGGTAGGCGGAGTCGTCGATCACGGGCTGGCGGGCGAACACCCAGCCGTAGCCGCGGCCGGGATAACCCACGAGCGCGGTCTGGTAGTCGGGATCGACGTAGAGGATCAGGTAGGACAAATAGAACGGCCAGAACGGGCTTTCCCGCCAGCGCGCATTGCCGGTGCCGGGCACCACATAGCCATTCAGGGTGAAGGATTTCAGCGGCGCGTCGAAATCCTTTGATCGGGCGTTGTAGACGTCGGTGAATTTGTCGGCGGATTGAAAGCTGATGTCGAAGTAGCTGCCGACATTCCCCTTTTCGGCGAAATACGGAATGTTGGCGATGACGTACCAGCGGCCGGCATAGCGGTCCAGGTCGACATGCGGCGCCAGGGTCAGCGGCGGCTCGCTCGTCGCGCAGGCGGCCAGCGCCGTGAGGCCGAGGATGGCGATGGGGATCAGAGTGCGGATGGTCAATGACATGGCAGGACATACGCGGATCCGGGTGGTTCGGATCACGTCCGTCGCGGAACCGGCCTGAATTTGATCGGCGTGCTTGCCGGGCCACGGGCGGGATGCTTAATGCGCCAGGCTGTTCCGGCCGTCGGGACGGCGGCGCCGGCAGGATGACGATGACCTCGACCGCACCGAGTTTTCAGGACCTTATTCTGCGGCTGCACAGCTTCTGGTCACGGCAGGGCTGCGTCATTTTGCAGCCGTACGATGTCGAGATGGGCGCCGGCACCTTCCATCCGGCGACAACGCTGCGTGCGCTGGGGCCGAAGCCGTGGCGCGCGGCCTATGTACAGCCGAGCCGGCGGCCGACCGATGGGCGGTATGGCGAGAACCCGAACCGGCTGCAGCACTTCTATCAGTATCAGGTGATTTTCAAACCGAGCCCGGCGGATGCTCAGGAACTGCTGCTGGCTTCGTGCCGGGCGATCGGGCTGGACCCTTTGAAGCACGATTTCCGCTTCGTCGAGGATGACTGGGAAAGCCCGACGCTGGGTGCCTGGGGCCTGGGCTGGGAGGTGTGGTGCGACGGCATGGAGGTGGGCCAGTTCACCTATTTCCAGCAGGTCGGCGGCATTCCGGTGACGCTGCCGAGCTTCGAGATGACCTACGGGCTGGAACGGCTGGCGATGTATGTGCAGGACAAAGACAACGTGTTCGACGTTGACTTCAATGGCGCCAAAGGGAATCAGCGTGTCAGCTACGGCGACGTCTTCCTGCGGGCCGAGCGGGAGTACAGCGCGTTTAACTTCGAGTTTGCCGACACCGCGGTGCTGTCGCGGCATTTCGCCGATGCCGAAGCGGAATGTGCGGCGCTGCTGGATCGCAGGCTGGCGCTGCCGGCCTACGACCAATGTATCAAGGCGAGCCATCTGTTCAACCTGCTCGATGCTCGGGGCGTGATCAGCGTCACCGAACGCGCGAGCTATATCGGGCGGGTGCGGGTGCTGGCGAAGGGGTGCTGCGAGGCGTGGGTGGCGGGGGAGGCGGCGTGAACGCGAAGCGCGGCGCGACAAGGATCTACATGACATCCAGCTGCGGAGACCCTACTTCTACCGGCGTGGCGATTGACTTTACCAAGGCAGGTCCATGGGCGCGCAACTGAACATAAAAAGTGCGGACGCCTACCGACTTGCGTCGCTTGTGTCCGAATTGGACCGAGAGCGGCGCGAGCGTAATATTGAGGCGAAGGTTGCCCGTATGGCCGCCGGAAAGGCAATTCGAGCTGTTATGAAGGAACCGATCACGTCCCACCGTAGGTGTCTGTGCGACGAGAACGGGTTTTCGCGATGAGTCGTTTCGACGAGTTTCCGCGCGGCTTCGTGATCGAGATCATGCTGTTCAAGGGCAACGACTTCTCCCAGACCGACGTCGAGCCGGCCCTGAAAGACTGACCATGCCCGAGTTGTTCCTGGAACTGTTCAGCGAGGAAATCCCTGCGCGCATGCAGCGCGGCGCGGCCGCGGAGCTTGAGCGGCTGGTTGGCAGCGGTTTGGGCGCGATCGCCCCGGCGAACGTTGCGACGTGGTTCGGCCCGCGGCGGATCGCGCTGCGTGCGGATGTCGCGGCCGAGGTCGCCGCGGCTGCGTCGACGGAACGCGGGCCTCGGGTGAGTGCGCCGGAGCAGGCGCTGACCGGCTTCCTGCGCAAGCACAACGCCAGCCGCGAGCAAGTGCGGCAGGAAGGCGACTACTGGATTCTGGAGAAGACCGCCGCCGCGGTCTCGGCCGCTGCGTTGATTGCCGGGGTGGTGCCCGGACTGCTGCGCCGCTTCGCGTGGCCGAAGTCGATGCGCTGGGGCGGCAGCAGCGGCTTCGTCTGGGTGCGGCCGTTGCGGCGTATCACGTGCCTGCTGGACGGAGCGGTGGTGCCGTTCGACCTGCGCGACGGCGCCGATGACGGGCATGGTCTGGCCAGCGGCGACCTGACCGAGGGACATCGGTTTCATGCCCCCGGCGCGTTCGCGGTGACCTCGGCGGCGGACTGGCGGGAGAAACTGACCGCGCGGCGCGTGCTGGTGGATGCCGCCGACCGCAAGCGTGTCATCGCCGACCGGCTTGCTGGCCTGGCGGCGGAAAAACACCTGACGGTGGTGGACGATCCCGGCCTGCTCGACGAGGTGGCGGGACTGGTCGAGTGGCCGGTGCCGCATCTCGGGCGCATCGCTGACGAGCATATGGATTTGCCGCCGGAGGTGATGCAGGTCTCGATGCGGGTCAACCAGCGCTATTTTGCGCTGCGTTCGGCCGACGCGGCCGCCGCGCCCTGGTTCGGCTTTGTGGCCAACATCCAGGCCGAGGACAACGGCGCCGTCATCATCGCCGGCAACGAGCGGGTGCTGCGCGCTCGGTTTGCCGATGCGCGGCATTTCTGGGATCTGGACCGGAAGGCGATGCTGGCGACGCGGGTGCCGGCGCTGGACAAGGTGACGTTCCAGGCGAGGCTGGGCACGCAGGGGGACCGGGTGCGGCGGCTGGTCAGGCTGGCCGGGTTCATCGCCGAACGGGTCGGCGCCGATCCGGCGCTGGCGGCGCGGGCGGCGGAACTGGCGAAGGCCGATCTGGTCTCCGGCATGGTCGGCGAGTTCCCGGAACTGCAGGGCGTCATGGGGCGGTATTACGCGCTGCATGACGGTGAGGCGGCGGCGGTGGCGGATGCGGTCCGCGACCATTATGCGCCGCGCGGGCCGGCCGAAGCGGCACCCTCCGCGCCGATCTCGGTCGCGGTGGCGCTGGCCGACAAGCTGGACCAGTTGACCGGGTTTTTCGCTATTGGCGAGAAGCCGACCGGATCTGGCGATCCGTATGCGCTGCGCCGGGCGGCGTTGGGGGTGATCCGGATCATCCGGGAAAACGGGCTGCTTGTGCACCTGCGGGCGCTGCTGGCCGGGGCAGGGGCGGACGAGGCAGGCGCAGACGCGGTGTTCGGGTTCATCGTGGAGCGGCTTGTGGTGCAGCTTCGCACCGACGGCGCGCGCTATGACGTGCTGAACGCCGTGTTCGCGGCCAAGGGGCTGGGTCCGGGTCATGACGACGACCTGGTCGCGATGTTGGCGCGGATGGAAGCGGTCGCCGCGCTGCTGCAAACGCCGGACGGCGCAAATTTGTTGACCGCCTACCGCCGCGCCGCAAACATTCTGCGGATTGAGGAGCGCAAGGACGGGCCGTACCAAGGTTCCGCCGATCCGGATTTTTTCCGGGAACAACCGGAGATTGACTTGAATCAAGCGCTGGCCGCCTGCGATGTCGTAGCGTCTCTGCTGGATGAGGAAGCATATGGTCCAGCAATGAGCACAATGGCCCGTCTGCGGGCGCCATTGGACGCATTTTTTGAGAAAGTGACCGTAAACGCGCCGGATCCGGACTTGCGACTGAATCGTTTACGTCTGCTTGCCCAGGTGCGATCTATCATGGATCAGATCGCTGATTTCTCCCGTATCGAAGGCTAGGTGGGATCCGACATGTCCAAATGGGTTTACAGCTTTGGTGCCGGTCACAACGAAGGCCGCGCAGAAATGAAAAATCTTCTTGGCGGGAAGGGCGCCAATCTTGCGGAAATGGCCTCGATCGGCCTGCCCGTGCCGCCCGGCTTCACCATTTCCACCGAAGTCTGCACCGCCTTCTATGACAACCATCGCAAGTATCCCGATGACCTGAAGGGCCAGGTCGATGCCGCGCTGAAGCTGATCGAGAAGGCAATCGGCCTGAATTTCGGCGACAAGTCGCATCCGCTGCTGGTTTCCGTCCGCTCCGGCGCCCGTGTCTCCATGCCGGGCATGATGGACACCGTGCTGAACCTCGGCCTGAACGACGAAACCGTCGAAGGACTGGCCAAGGCCGCCGACGATCCCCGTTTCGCCTGGGACTCATACCGCCGCTTCATCCAGATGTACGGCTCCGTGGTGCTGGGCGTCGATCACCACCGGTTCGAAGAAATCATCGAGCACGCCAAGCTTGATGCCAATGTGGTCGAGGATACCGCGCTGAGCGCGCAGAATTGGCGCGAGGTTGCGGCCGGCTACAAGGATCTGGTGCACCAGGAAACCGGCAAGCCGTTCCCGCAGGACCCGCAGGAGCAGTTGTGGGGCGCGATCGGCGCCGTGTTCGGCTCGTGGATGAACCACCGCGCCATCACCTATCGCCGTCTGCACGACATTCCCGCCGCCTGGGGCACCGCGGTGAACGTGCAGGCGATGGTCTACGGCAACATGGGCGAGGACTGCGCCACCGGCGTGTGCTTCACCCGCGATCCGTCCACCGGCGAGAACATGTTCTACGGCGAATACCTGGTGAATGCGCAGGGTGAGGACGTCGTCGCCGGCATCCGCACGCCGCAGCCGCTGTCGATCGGGGTTGCCAAGCCGGGCGAAATCCCGCTGGAAAAGGCCATGCCCGCCGCCTACGCGGAACTGATGGATGTGCGCGCCAAGCTGGAAGCGCACTACAAGGACATGCAGGACATGGAGTTCACCGTGCAGCAGAAGAAGCTGTACATGCTGCAGACCCGCAACGGCAAACGCACCGCCGTCGCCTCCCTGCGCATGGCGGTGGAAATGGCGCATGAAGGCCTGATCGATGAGGCCGAGGCGGTGATGCGGGTCAATCCGTCGTCGCTGGATCAGTTGCTGCATCCGATGCTGGACCCGAAGGCGCCGCGGATACTGCTGGGCAAGGGGTTGCCGGCGAGCCCCGGCGCGGCCTCCGGTTCGGTGGTGTTCAGTGCCGATGAAGCGGAATCGCGCGCCGCCAAGGGTGAGGCGGTGATCCTGTGCCGGGTTGAAACCAGCCCCGAGGACATTCACGGCATGCACGCCGCGCAGGGCATCCTGACCACGCGCGGCGGCATGACCAGCCACGCGGCGGTGGTGGCGCGGGGCATGGGCCGGCCCTGCGTGGCGGGCGCCGGCGGCATCAATGTCGACTACAACAGCCAGGTGCTGTCCGCCGGCGGCAAGCATATCCGAGCGGGCGAGATCATTACGCTGGACGGGGCGACGGGGGAGGTGTTCGTCGGGCCGGTGGCGATGATCGAACCGGCGGTGTCGGGCGATTTCGGCACGCTGATGAAATGGGCCGACAAGCACCGCCGCATGGGTGTGCGCGCCAACGCGGAAACGCCGGTGGATGCCGAAACCGCGCGCAAATTCGGCGCCGAGGGCATCGGCCTGTGCCGCACGGAGCATATGTTCTTCGATCCGGAGCGCATTCTGGCGGTGCGCCAGATGATCATCTCCAACACCGAAGCCGGCCGCCGCGCCGCGCTGGCTCGACTGCTGCCGTTCCAGCGGGAGGATTTCCACCAGCTTTTCACCATCATGGCGGGGTTGCCGGTGACCGTGCGGCTGCTGGATCCGCCGCTGCATGAGTTTCTGCCGCACGGCGAGCACGAGCTGCAGGAAGTTGCGGACTCGCTGGGCACGGACGTGGCTTCTATCCGCAAAAGAAATGATGAGCTGGCGGAAGCCAACCCGATGCTGGGTCACCGCGGCTGCCGGCTGGGCGTGACCTATCCGGAAATCTACGAGATGCAGGCGCGGGCGATTTTCGAGGGTGCGATCATCGTCGCCAAGGAAACCGGCAACGCGCCGCACCCCGAGATCATGATCCCGCTGGTCGGTATGAAGAAGGAACTGGAGATCACCCGCGCGCAGGTGGACAAGATCGCCGCCGAAGTGTTCGCCGAGACCGGCACGACAATCGAGTACAGTGTCGGCACGATGATCGAGTTGCCGCGCGCGGCGCTGCTGGCCGATCAGATCGCCGAATCGGCCGACTTCTTCAGCTTCGGCACCAACGATCTGACGCAGACGGTGTTCGGCCTGTCGCGCGACGATGCGGGCAAGTTCCTGCCGCAGTATGTCGAGGCGGGGATTTTGCCGAAGGACCCGTTCGTTTCGATCGACATCGAGGGTGTCGGCGCGATGGTGCGTATGGCGGCGGTGAAGGGCCGGGCGACGAAGAATCATCTGAAGATGGGGATTTGCGGCGAGCATGGCGGCGATCCGGCCTCGATCGCGTTCTGCGATCAGGTCGGGCTGGATTACGTGTCGTGCAGTCCGTTCCGGGTGCCTGTTGCTCGTCTTGCGGCGGCGCAGGCGGCGCTGGGCGCGGCGAACGACCGCACGGCCTGATCCACAATCCGGGCGGGAGGCAAACCCGTCCGGCGTTACGGCGGCTTCTTGCGCTACGCGGCCCGGTCCATCGCCCTGCGGCCGCCAGCCATCGGCGCAGGCGGCGGCATTTCGCCAGGCAGGTGATTGTCGGAGGCGCGGCGCCCGCGAATACCGGCGACGAAGCTGTTCATCTCCGTGGTGAGTTCGGCGGCCTGAGTGGACAGGTCGCCGGCGGCATGCAGCACCCGCTCCGCCTCCGCGCCAGTGCCCTTTGCCGCCTCGCTCACATCGCCGATCGTCCGGGTCACCGCCTGCACTGCCTGCGAGGTCTGGCTGACATTGCGGGCGATCTCGGCCGTTGCGGCGCCTTGTTCCTCGACGGCCGAGGCGATGCCGGTGGCAATCTTGCTGACGTCGGAGATCGTCGCGCTGATCTGGCGGATCGCCGTCACCGCCTCCAGCGTCGCGCTCTGGATACGGCCGATCTGGCCGGTTATCTCCTCGGTGGCACGGCTGGTCTGGGTCGCCAGACTTTTCACCTCGCTGGCGACAACGGCGAAGCCCTTGCCGGCATCGCCGGCCCGAGCGGCCTCGATTGTGGCGTTGAGGGCGAGCAGGTTGGTCTGTCCGGCGATGCTGCTGATCAGGCCCACGACGTCGCCGATCTTCTGCGCACCCTCGGCCAGCGCCTGCACCGTCGTGTCGGTCCGGTGCGCATCCTCGGATGCCTTGCCGGCCATTTTCGCCGATTGCGCCACCTGACCGCTGATCTCGGAGATCGAGGCGGTCAACTCCTCGGTGGCCGACGCCAGGGCCTGCACACTGATGTTCGCCTGTTCCGCTGCGTCCGACACGACCGCCGCCTGCTGCCCGGAGGTTTCCGCCGTCGCGGTCATCGACCGCGCGGTCCCCTCCAGGTTCGACGCCGCCGCATTGAACCGGACGGTCAGACCGCCGACGGTTCCCTCGAAGCTGCGTAACAGCGATTCCAGCCGCACTGCCTTGTCGGCTGCGACGGCATGCTCCTGCTTTACCGCTTCGGCCGCCCGCTTGGCCGCGACAGCGCCTTCGCGCAGCGCCTCGATGGCTATTGCCATCCGCCCGATCTCATCGGTGCGATCGCGTTCGGCGACGACGACGTCGTATTCGTGCCGCGCGATGCGGTCGATCACGTCGGTCATCGCCACCATCGGCGAGACGATCCGCCGTAACAGGGCCGTCAGCACGCCGGCCAGCGTCGCCAGGACGACTGCAAAGCCGATGCTGACGGCGATAACACTTACCAGTGCCTGCTGCTGGTGTGCGCCGGTGCGCGTCTTGGCAACCGCCAGCGCCGCATCCCTGATCTTCAGCGCAGCCAGGCCGCCGGGTACGGTTTTCGGGCCGAACTCCGCTGCCGTCATGGTGTATGGTCCACCGTGACGGCCGGCCTCGACCATCGAACGCTGAATGGCATCGACGGTTTGATACGTCTCATACGCCGCGTTCACAGTTGCCTGAAGGCCCTCGACCATCGACAGGCGCTGGGCGATCGACTGGATCGTGCGCCAGGTCGCCGCCAGATTGGCGTCTACGCCGGCAAGCCGCTCCAGAAGGGCCGGCGGCATCGGGGTCGAGCTTTGCAAAACCACCAGCATCGGGCCGGTGCGGCCCGACATCAGGCTGCGGACGTCCCAGCTTCGCCGCGCCATTTCCACCAGGTCCATCATCATGCCGTCCTGCTGGGCGGCGGCGACGTCGCCGATGTCCAGGGCATGCGACAGTGCCTCCTGCGGCGCCATGGTGCCTCCGATATAGGCGGCAAAGAACGACGGATCGCGGGCGATCTTCGGGACCGTGATCGTCGGATCGACCTTCTGCCGCCATTCAGCGATGCTGCTGCGCAGATCGCGGATGATCGCCAGTTGCTCCGGCACGCCGGCGTAGGACAGCGAGCCGATCAACTGCGCGGTTTCCGTGATCGCGGCGTCGGTGGACTGCCTGGCGTCAGCAAGCTTGCGGCGTGTATCGTCGCCGGCCGGTCCGGGCGCCATCATCGCATCGACCGAGATCACGCGTTCGACCGCCATCCGCTCCGGCACGATCAGCAGCAGCCGGGCGACATCAACGGCATTGTCCACCCGTCCGGCAAGCCGGTACTGTGAAATCGAGGCAGACAGCAGCCAGACGCTGACGGCGGTGGCCATGAAAGCGAGCAGCGACATACAAACGAGGAAAAAGGTTTTGATGTGCACGGCACGCCCCAGCAGCGGTTCGGCCGGCATTCTGGCGGAAAAGCGTGAAGATAGTGTTAATGGCTGCCTTCACGAGGCCAGTCCATACTCTACTTCCGCCGTATAGACCGAGGCTTCCTTGCCCAATTGCGAACTGAACAGCGTAAAGTGCTCCACCGGCACCGGGTCGGCCCGGAAAAGATTGTGCGCCTGCACGTAGGACACCAGTTTGCCCTCCGGCACGTTATCGAGCCGCGCCAGCGTGACGTGCGGCTGGAAGCGGCGGCGTTCGGGTTCGAGGCCGCAGCGTTGCAGGGCGGTCTCGATCTTGTTCTGCAGGTGATCGAGTTGCGGGTTTCGCTCCACCCCGACCCAAAGTGCGGTGCTGCGGCCACCCTTGGCGAAGGTGCCGAGGCCAGCCATGGTCAGCGTGAAGCCTTTGGCGCGCAGGCCGGTCAGTGCCGTGTCGATGTCCTCGGCGCGATGGCCGGGGGTTTCGCCGATGAAGCGCAGGGTCAGGTGATAGTTCTCCGGCGGCACCCAGCGCGCACCCGGCAAGCCGAAGCGGGCCAGCATCGCAAGCTGTTCGCGCAGCGTCCAGGGCAGGTCGAGGGCGACAAAGAGTCTCATCCTGTCAGTCTCATGCAGCCATACTCATGCAGGATGAACTTCAGCGAGCAACTGTTCCACTAAGGGCAGGATTCGCGCAACCTCATCCTTCACCCCCTGCGCATTGGGATGCAGCCCGTCGGCCTGGATCAGCTCGGGATGCAGCGCCACGCCTTCCAGGAAGAACGGGTCATAGAGGACCCCCGGGCGCTTGCCGATCGTGTCGAACACCGCCCGGAACGCTTTCTGGTAGTCCGGCCCGAGGTTCGGCGGCGCATACATTCCCGTCAGCAACACCGGAATATGCTTCGCCGCCAGTTTGTCGAGGATGGCGGTCAGGTTGGCCTGCATATCCTTCGGGTCGAGCCCGCGCAGCCCGTCATTGGCCCCGAGTTCGACGATCGCCGCGTCGGCGCCGTCGCCCAGGGTCCAGTCCAAACGAGCCAGGCCGCCGGCGCTGGTGTCGCCGGAGACGGCGCCGTCGATGATTGAGACATCGTGGCCGTTCGCCGCCAGCGCGCGCTGCAACTGGACCTCAAACCCGTCGTCGTGCGGCAGGCCGAAGCCGGCGGACAGGGAATCGCCCAGGACGAGCAGGCGGGGTGGGGCAGCGGATGCGGGTCCCGCAACGGTTAACACCATTGCAATGGCGTAGCAGCCCTTCCGCCACCATCGTGCGCCACAATATAGAGGGCCAATGGATGCCATTCCGCTTTCTCCGCTGTCAGCCGACGCCAATCTGCCGCTCGTGCGGATCCGGGACCTTCGCCTGACGGTGCCCTCGGCTGCCGGGCCGGTCAATATATTGCGTGGGGTCGATCTCGAGCTTGCCAAGGGGGAGGCGGTGGGTCTGGTGGGTCCGTCGGGGTCGGGCAAAACCAGCCTCCTGATGGTCCTTGCGGGCCTGGAACGCGCCAGTGGGGGCAGCGTTTCGCTGGACGGGCAGGAGATCACGCGCCTGAATGAGGACGCGCTGGCGAAGCTGCGGCGCGAGCGGGTGGGCATCGTGTTCCAGGCGTTTCATCTGATCCCGACGATGACGGCGCTGGAGAATGTGGCGATTCCGCTGGAACTGGCGGGTGTGCGGGACGCCGAGGCGCGGGCGCGGACGGCGTTGGATGCGGTGGGGCTGAGCCACCGGCTGACGCATCTGCCTGGGCAGTTGTCGGGCGGGGAACAGCAGCGCGTGGCGCTGGCCCGGGCGTTTGCGCCGGAGCCGGCGTTGCTGCTGGCGGATGAGCCGACCGGGAACCTGGATCATGCGACGGGGGAGATCGTGATCGATCTGCTGTTCGCGTTGCGTGCTCGGACCGGGGCGACCTTGTTGTTGATCACGCATGACCGCGATTTGGCGGCGCGCTGCGACCGGCAGGTGCATTTGTCGGACGGGCGGGTGGATGAGGCGGTGGCGGTTTGATGGTGCGGGGTCCGAGGCAACGCCGGCATGCGACGCGGGTCGTCGATTCAGCGCCAAGCCGCCAAGACGCCAAGGTATTCGGGTCATGATACCCGGCGTAGCGGTGGGCTGGGTTCCCGGCGTCCTGGCGTCGTGGCGGCTTGGCGCTGAGCTGGATTTCGTGAGCACACGCGACGTGACCTCATGCTCGCGCTGACCATCGCCCGGCGGGAACTGCGGGGCGGCGTCCGCGGTCTTTGGATCGTGCTGCTGTGTCTGGCGCTTGGCGTCGGCGTGATTGCGGCGGTCGGGACGCTGCGGGCGGCAGTGAATGGCGGGCTGGCCGCGGACGGGCGGGCGCTGCTGGGCGGCGATCTGGAGGTTGATGGCGGGTCGCAGGCGCTGCCGGCCGCGTTGCGCGAGTGGCTGCATAAGCAGGGCGCGACGACGTCCGACGTGATCCAGATGCGCTCGATGCTGGTGGCGCCGTCCGGTGAGCGGCAACTGATCGAACTGAAAGCGGTGGACGCGCGATGGCCGCTGGTTGGCGAGGCCACCGTCGCGCCCGACCAGACGCTGGCCACGGCGCTCGGGCAACGCGACGGCGCCTATGGGCTTTTGGCCGAACAGATCGTGCTGGATCGGCTTGGGTTGCATGCGGGCGACACCGCGCGCGTCGGCACCGAAACATTTCGGGTTGCCGGGACGCTGACGCATGAGCCTGACCGGGTCGGCTCGGCTGCCATTCTTGGGCCGCGCGTGCTGATTGCGGCGGCGGCGCTGCCGGGGACCGATCTGATCACGCCCGGTGCGATGGTGCGCTACGCGTTGCGGCTCACCGCGCCCGATCCGGAACGCCTTGCCGCGGCGATACGGGAAAAATTCCCGAACCAGGGGTGGCGGATTCGTGACCCGTCCGATGCCGCGCCCGGCGTCAACCGCTTCATCGACCAGACGGCGACGTTCCTGACGCTGGTTGGGCTGACCTCGCTGCTGGTCGGTGGGATCGGCGTCGCCAACGGCGTGCGCGCCTGGCTGGATGCGCGGGCGCGGACGATCGCAACGCTGCGCTGCCTGGGGGCCTCGGCGCGGTTGGTTTTCGCGGTGTGCCTGATCCAGGTGCTGGCGCTGTCGGTGTGCGGCATCGTCTGCGGCGTGGTGGCGGGGGCGGTGCTGCCGCTGGTGGGTGCACGGTTCCTTGCGCCGATCCTGCCGGTGCCGCCGGTGCTGGGCGTGTATCCGGCCCCGCTGCTGCTGGCGGCGACGTTCGGCCTGCTGATCGCGCTGTGCTTCGCGCTTTGGCCGTTGGGCCGGGCGGCGCGGATTCCGGGGGGCGCACTGTTCCGGGAGGGGCTGGTGCCGGAGGCGACGCGGCCCTGGTTCATGCTGATCGCGGTGAACGCGGCACTGGCACTGGCGCTGGTTGGGTTGACGGTCGGGACTGCCTCCGACCGGATGTTCGCACTGTACTTCTGTGTGGGCGCCGGGCTGACCCTGGCGTTATTCCGAGCGGGGGGATTGGCGGTGATGTGGGTGGCGCGGCGGGCGCCGGCGTCGCGGCTGCCCTCGATCCGGCTTGGTGTCGGGAATCTGTACCGGCCCGGCGCGCCGACGCCGTTGCTGCTGCTGTCGGCCGGGCTGGGGCTGTCGACGCTGGCTGCGGTGGCGCTGATCCAGGGCAACATGCAGCACCAGATTCAGGAGCAGTTGCCGACCAACGCACCCAGCTTCTTCTTCGTCGATATCCAGAACGATCAGTTGCCGCGCTTCGAGTCGATCGTGCGTGAACAGCCCGGCGTGCAGGAGATGCATCAGGTGCCGTCGCTGCGGGCTCGGATCGTCGCGGTGAACGGCGTGCCGGCGGAGCAGGTGGATGCGACTCCCGAGACGGCCTGGGCGTTGCGCGGTGATCGCGGGCTGACCTATGCCGCCACGCCGCCGGATGGCACGCGCCTGGTCGCGGGTCGGTGGTGGGCGGCCGATTATGACGGGCCGCCGCTGGTGTCGATCGATGCCCCAATGGCGAAAGGCTGGCATGTCGGGATCGGCGACATTATCCGGGTCAATGTCCTGGGCCGCGACATCGACCTGAAGATCGCCAACCTGCGGGATATTGCCTGGCAGTCGCTGCGGATCAATTTCTTCATGGTGGCCAGTCCGGGGCTGCTGGCGCATGCGCCGCACACCCATATCGCCACCGTCCGGATCGCCGATGCGGGGCAGGGGGCGTTGCTGCGCGCGGTCACCGATGCGTTGCCGAACGTCACCGGGATACGGGTCGAGGACGTGCTGTCGGCGATCGCGGCGCTGCTGGATCAGGTTGCGGCGGCGCTGACCGCGACCGGGGCGCTGACGCTGCTGGCCGGCAGCTTCGTCCTGGTTGGGGCGATGGCGGCGGGGCAGCGGCGGCGGGTGCGGGAAGCGGTGATCCTGAGAACCCTCGGCGCCACGCGAGGGCAGATCAGGGCAGCGTGGCTGACGGAATTCGGCTTGCTGGGTCTGGTGGCCGGGCTGATTGCTGCGGTTGTTGGATCTGTCGCAAGCTATGGGGTTGCGCATTACATAATGCACACGGACTGGATTTTTTTGCCTGTAACACTCATTTACACACTTGCGGGAGCACTCGCACTCATGCTGCTGTTTGGTTATGCTGGGACAGCGGCGGCTATACGGGCGAGGCCGGCGTCACTCCTGAGGAACGAGTAGCGCTTGCATCAGGCTTCGTCCGGTACCGCTGACGTACCAGATTTGTGACTGCCCGGTTGGCGAACCCTGCGGACACGGAGTTAGTGTCAAGGACGCGCCAATCGATTACAACAAACCCGGGCTGATGCCCGAAAGGAACAGGGAACCATGGCTTACAGTCCGCAATTCGGGGCCTACCCGCGGGCATCCGCCGCTACCACGGCTGTCTTCGACGCCGGGCTGCGGGCGTATATGCTGCGGGTTTACAACTGGATGGCGTCCGGCCTGCTGTTGACCGGTGTGGTCGCATACGGCATCGCCAACACCAGTTTGATCGACGCCTTCTATCCGCTGGTGCAGACCCCGTTCGGGTATGCGCATCATGCGACGGCGCTGGCGATGATTGCCGTGTTCGCACCGCTGGCCTTTGTGCTGGTGTTGTCGCTGGGGGTGAACAAGCTGTCCACGTCCGCGGCCCAGGCGCTGTTCTGGGTGTTCTGCGCGGCGATGGGCGCCAGCCTGGTGAACATCTTCCTGATCTACACGCAGGAATCGATCGTGCGGGTGTTCTTCATCACCGCCGCGACCTTCGGCGCGACCAGCATTTACGGCTACACGACGAAGGCTGACCTGACACGCATGGGCAGCTTTTTGATGATGGGGCTGTTCGGGATCATCATCGCCAGCCTGGCGAATTTCTTCTTCCACAGCAGTGCGCTGCAGTTTGCTATCAGCATCATCGGCGTCGTGGTCTTCACCGGCCTGACCGCCTATGACACGCAGCGGATCAAGGCCAGCTACCTGCAGTTCGCCTATGCGGAAGGCGTGGATGGCGCCAACAAGCGAAGCGTCTATGACGCACTCAGCCTGTATCTGAACTTCATCAACCTGTTCATGCTGCTGCTGCAGTTGCTGGGCAACCGCAACAACAACTGAACCGGCTGGTCAGCCCCCTGCTCAGGCGGGGGACACGCGAATATCGGAAGGGGCCTCGCGGCCCCTTTCGTGTTCGGGCGTTATTGCTTCTTTCTCGCCGCCACCGCGGCCGCTTTGCGAACGGTCGCCGCGCTGGATGGCATCGGCTCGCAGATTTGCACCGAACCCGGCACCAGGTCCTTGCCGGCGGCATACTCGGTCAGCACCGTGGTTGACGGCAGCGCCAGGACCTCATTGAAGATCAGCCCGTTGCGCGGGCAGAAATCGCCGCCGAGGTCGCTGCCCTGACGCGACATGGCATTGGCCAGTTCGGTGACGAAGCGGTCGTGTTCGGTCTGCCCCATCTTGCCGTAGCGATGCTGGAAGTAGGCGCTGATCGCCCGCTCGTTGGCTTGCAGATCGGCCTGGTAGCGATGAATGAACGCATTGTACTGGGTGTCGTCATGGCACCCGGTCGCCAGCACCATCAACTCGCTGCGCAAGGCCTGGATCTCGAAGGCTGACTGGTCGGACACAGACGAGCATTGCTGTTCCGCCAGTACCGGCTGGACGGACAGCAGGGTCAGCGCGGCGACGGCACTCACGAATCGGCGCATACAATTCTCCTCCTGCGATTTCGTCGGCTGAATAGCCTGCGCGGACTCGCGCCGCCATAGCCAAATTTCCGAGATCTGGTTGTGCTGGATCAAATTCATTCGCGGATTGGTACTGTACTCGACACTGAGCACTTCCTAAACGGTCGTTTGATCGCTATGGACATGTACCGGCCAGCAGCGGGGCAACCGCGCGGCCGAGACGGGGTTGACGACAGGACGCCATGATTGCCGAGCGGGCATCCTGGGAGGGTCTAGGTGTCTGAGATTACAGTCCGTACGCCTGCGCATCGCGGGCGCTGGGTTCAGTTATGGCTAGGCGTGCTGTGCATGGCGTTGATCGCCAACCTGCAATACGCCTGGACCCTGTTCGTTGACCCGATGCACGTGGCACGCGGCTGGAGTCTGGCGGAGATCCAGTGGGCGTTCAGCATCTTCATTGCCACCGAAACCTGGCTGACACCGGCCGCCGGCGCGCTTGTGGACCGGCTGGGTCCACGCTTCGGCCCCGGCATTGCCATCGTCGCCGGCGGGCTGTTGGTCGGCGCCGGCTGGGTGATCAACGCTTACGCCGATTCGCTGACGCTGCTTTATACGGGTGCGGCGATCTCGGGCACCGGTGCCGGCGCGATCTATGCGACCTGTGTCGGCAACGCGGTGCGCTGGTTCCCCGATCGCCGGGGCCTCGCCGTCGGCCTGACCGCGGGGGGGTTCGGTGCCGGCGCGGCGCTGACGGTGATTCCGATTCGCGAGACGATCGCCATCGCCGGCTATGCTCCGGCGTTCCTGTGGTTTGGCATCGGCCAGGCGGCGGTGCTGATCGCGGTCGCCTTCGTGTTGCGCGGACCAGACCAGCCGGTTGTCGTTCGCAGCGCGGCGCGGGCCCAGGTGCAGCAGAGCATCGGCAGCAGCAGCACCTCGCAGATGCTGCGCTCACCGGCGTTCTGGCTGCTGTATGTCATGTTCGTCGGCGTTTCGGCCAGCGGCCTGATGGCGACCGCGCAGCTTGGTCCGATCGCCAAGGATTATGGCCTGTCCGACACCGTGATGCTGTTCGGCGCCAGCACCCTGAGTGTGGCGCTGGTGATCGACAACGTGCTGAACGGGTTGGCGCGGCCATTCTTCGGCGGCCTGTCCGACCGGATCGGGCGGGAGAAGACGATGGCGCTGGCCTTCACCCTGGGCGCGCTTAGCTACTGGCTGCTGGCGGTGGCCGGCCGGTCACCCTGGGCGTTCGTGATCTGCGCCGGATTGATTTTCTTCACCTGGGGGGAAATCTTCTCGCTGTTTCCGTCCACCTGCACCGACACGTTCGGGCCGAAATACGCCACCACGAACGCCAGCCTGCTGTACACCGCGAAGGGGACATCGGCGTTCCTGGTGCCGCTGGCGAACGTGCTGAAAACCGCGACCGGAAGTTGGGAACCGGTGTTTCTGGTGGCGGCGCTCAGCAACGTGGTGGTCGTGCTGCTGGCGGTGATTGTGTTGCGGCCGCTGCGGGCGAACCAGATCCGCCGCGCCAGGGTCGTGCCGATGCGCACCGCCGGGTCGATTTAGCCGCCGCCCTCCTGGCTGACGCGCGCATGCCGATGTGCTACCGGCTCGGCATGACGAACGGCGAGCGTGTTGCACTGGGTAGCCTCGCCGCGGGCTGCGCGGTGCTTGGTTTGAAAGGCGCCGC
>Ga0302320_10005821_pt1 | contig 27491 bp, 27 predicted proteins | sample Bog_T0_3_FD_202130 | JGI IMG/M metagenome (GOLD analysis project Ga0302320, IMG submission 202130) | Peat permafrost microbial communities from Stordalen Mire near Abisko, Sweden - Bog_T0_3 | ecosystem: Environmental > Terrestrial > Soil > Wetlands > Peat | place: Sweden: Abisko, Stordalen Mire...
CTTCACCAACCGGATACATTCTCATGCAAGCGCGTGAAACTGTAAACCCTCACTGCCAAGAAGCTGAGGGATTCTCCCTGTCCGTTTTGACACCCGATTTACCCACAAATTCCCCGAACGAAGCAATTTTATTGCCTGGTATGACGAGGCTCGTGTGGGAGCCACTCTCTATAACTCGGTTACCGGGACCTTCTATAGCTATGACAATCCTACGTCTCTGGCAGCCAAAACGGCCTATATCAAGAAGCACAAGCTGGGCGGAGGGTTTGTGTGGGCCGTGAACGACGACGATGCCGACGCCTCGCTGATCAAGGCGATCGCCGCAGGGCTCAAATAGCGGCGAACGGCTTTTAGCTCCTAGCCTCTAGCTGTTCGCCCGTACCGTAACCGCATAGATTCGTGCTGTCCCAGGTCTCAAAATCGAGACCTGGGGCACCCATCGTTGGTACAACTTCAAGCGGTCAGAGACCTAGTAGCTGGGCTTTCGTATCTGTCCATCCTGGATGGAGGCAATCAGCTTTCCCTGCCCATCCACAGCGACTAGCCGGGCAGGCTGGCCCGCGGCGAGCGAACCGGCTTGACCGCTGAGTCCGGTCATCGCGGCGGGATTTGCCGTCAGCAACCGCAGCGCCTCGTTAAGCGGAGCGCCGGTAAAGTGCAGGAAGTTGGTCAATGCCCGATCCAGTGTCAGCACGCTGCCTGCCAATACCCCGTCCGCCATCGCCCGGCCGTTGGCAACCTGCACCGCAAATCCGCCCAAGTGATACTCGCCATCGGGCATGCCTGTGGCGCTCATGGCGTCGGTGACCAACAACCCACGCTCCGGCCCCTTCGCCTTCCACCAAATCCGAACAATCTCTTCCGCCGTATGCACGCCGTCGCAAATCAACTCGGCATAAAGAGCATCGTTACTGAGTACCGTCCCAAGAATGCCCGGCTCGCGGTGGTCCAGAGGGCGCATGGCGTTGAAGGTATGGGTGGCGCTGATGGCTCCCACAGCGATCAGAGCGCGAGTCTCGGCGGCTGTGGCATTGGAGTGCCCCACAGAGACGCGCACGCCTCGCGAAACCGCATGGGCCGCCAACTCTGCCGCACCCGGCAACTCCGGCGCAAGGGTCATCAGGCGCGCGTGACCCCCTGCGGCCTCGAACATGCGATCGAAGGCGGCGATGCTCGGCTCCTGAAGATAGGCCGGGGGATGTACTCCCCGCTTGGTATGCGACAGAAATGGGCCTTCGAAATGAATTCCGAGAGGACGGGCCTGCCCCGGCGTGTGCGGCGCGGACAGCAACTTCGCCAGGGCCGAAAGGGACTGGAGCGTCGTGTCCATCGGGGCGGTGACCGTGGTGGCAAGGTAGTTGCCGGTCCCGCGCGAAGCCAGAAAACTGCCTACCGCGCTGAGAGCCGGCGAAGTAGCCTCCATCACATCATGCCCGGCACACCCGTGAATATGGACATCGAAGAAAGAAGGCGCAAGCGTGGCCCCGGCGTAGTGCCGTACCTCACCGTGCGAGGGAGATTCACTGTCCGTTCTGGAAGAGATCGAAGCGATCAGGCCGTCTTCAAGAACGACGATTGGGTCGTCGAGCAGCTTGGCTCCGTCCCAAAGTTTTGCAGCGGTGAGAACAGTACGCATCGTTTTAGTTTATTGCACAGATTAAATTTCTGTGAGACGCGGCGGCGTTAGCCTAGGCCAACGGGTACACAGCGAGGCGAAATCGTCCGCTGCCGGGTCTCAGTGAACCAATGTGGGGCCTTTCTCCCTTTGCGACACGCCGGATGCCTGTTGAGTTGCTTTGAGCATTGCCTGCGTTGCGGCCAATTCGATGCGGCAAGCGGTGAGTTGCTCCGCGAGTGCAGCGAATTGTGCGTCCAGATGGACACGCAACGCTTCAATATCCTGCTCCACGCGCCTGCTGGCTGCAATCTGTTCGGCCTGAGTCGCACGAACAACCTGCAGGTTAGGCAAGATCACGTCGGAGAGTAAACGAGAGAGTGGACCGAGGAGTTCTTCCATGTGTGAATTCTAAGGGCAAAATCGATTCAGCGCAGGATTACGACCGGTTCCGCGTTGGTAATCGAGATCCGGGATTTAGAGCGAAACCAGAGTTCCTGTGGCCCGGTGAGTTTGGTGCAAGGTCTCCGCTCCCTGATGGTCGCGTCGACTTCAGGGCAGTGCCTTCGAGAACCAGCAACTCTGGTTTCGCGTTAGTGCAGGAGTTGCTTCGGCAGAGCTTGTTCCGCGGGAGGAGCCTGTCGGGCTTCACCGCTGCGATTTCTGCAAAGTAACCATTCTGTAACGCAAATCCTGGCTTGCTTTGTTAAGGTTTTCGCATGTTGAAAACGATCTTTTCCGTTGTCGTAAGCGGTTCTCTGCTCTTGGGTGTGGCCTGTGTCAGCGCGCAAACGGTGGATTTGCCCACCAGCAAGCAGTTGATCGGCGCAGTCCCCGGCCATCCACAGCGCTTGAATAGCTTGCCGATTACCATGGCCGTATCACCCGACGAACATTATGTGGTTACCGTGAATGCCGGCTTTGGGACCTTCGAGTCGCAATATGAGCAATCTCTGGCGGTGCTGGATACCAAAACCGGAGTATTGACGGACTTTCCCGATGCGCGGACGGAAGTTGGCGCCAAGCAGACGCTCTATTCGGGGCTGGCCTTCAGCGGCGATGGAAAGCATATTTATGCCAGCATCGGTTCGACGACCGACCCTCTCGGCAAGGCGAAGGACACCACTGGAAGCGGCATCCTGGTTTATGACTTCGCCGACGGAAAAGTCACGCCCAGCCGCCTGATCTCATTGCCCCTGCAACAACTTTCCGGGAATCGCAGGACCAAGGTGGGGGGTGGCGACGAAAGCGACAAGGCTGTGCCCTTCCCCGCAGCGATTGCCGTAGTAGGTCCGGCAGGCGCCGAGAAGCTTTTGGTAGCGGGCAATCTCTCTGACGATGTGTGGTTGTTGAACCCCGCGACCGGGGAGATCGAGAAGCGCTTCGATTTGTCGGAGAACGACGCCGTGCCATCCACTTACCCGGTTGCGCTGGCCGTGAGCAAGGATGGTACGAAGGGCTACGTGGCCTTGTGGAACGCCTCCGAAATCGTGGAATTGGATCTCGCCAAGGGCACGATCGGCCGCAAGTTGACCTTGCTCAAGCCAACCAGTGCGGTGGCTGCGGGAACGCACCCTTGTGCCTTCCAGTTCTCGCCGGATGGAAAGGCGCTTTACGTGGCTTTGGCCAATCGCGATGCGGTTGCGGCTGTGGATGCGGCTCAATTCACGGTGAAGGGCTACTTCGATACTCGACTGCCGGGCCAGAGTTACTTTGGCGCGGAACCTGTGGCTTTGGCGATGAACTCCGACGGCAGCCGCCTCTATGTGGCCAACATGGCCAGCGACGCTGTCGCCGTCGTCGATACGCGCAGGCTGACCGCCAAGGCATCGAAGCAGGGCCTGGTGGAACCCGTCGGCTTTGTCCCCACCGAATGGATGCCCATCGCCGAAGCTTTCGTCCAAGGGAAGCTCTATGTGGCCACAGCCAAGGGCAAAGGGACGGGTCCCAACAATTTCCCGCAGCGCGAGGCCGCTTCGATGTCGAAGAGGATGCGCAGACCAACGACCTACATCGGCACACTGCTCTACGGCTCGCTGGCCACACTCGACGCGGCCGAGATCGAAAAGAATCTGCAGCCGTGGACTGCGAGCGTACTTGAGTCCAATCGCATGAAGGCTGCGGCGGAGAAGATCGCTTTCGCTGGAGGAGGCGAGAGCAAGATCAAGCACATCATTTACATCATCAAGGAGAACCGCACCTACGACCAGGTCTTTGGGGACCTCAAGAAAGACGGCAAGCCGGTCGGCAATGGCGATCCCAGCTTGACCATGTATGGCGAAGCGATTACTCCCAACCTGCACAAGCTGGCCTTGCAGTTCGGCGTGCTGGATAACTTCTTCGACTCTGGGGAGGTTTCAGGCGACGGACACGTCTGGTCCACGGCAGCCATCGGCAGCGACTATCTGGAAAAGAGCTGGGAGCAGAACTATCGTGGTGGCCAACGCACCTATGACTGGGAAGGCGTGGTGGCAGAGGGCTATCCTCTGTTGCAGAAGATTCCCGACGTCAACGAACCGGCCAGCGGTTATCTCTGGGGAAACCTGGCTGCTCACGGGAAGAGTTATTACCACTTCGGCGAATATATCGCGTCAACCTTCTGCGATGAGAAGCACCCGAAGGTCTCCAATCCCCAGGAAGGCCCATTGTTGAACGCAGCGCACTGCGCCAAAGCGGCCATAGCGCCCGGTGAGGAGCTGCCCGCCGAGTGGGGTGGCGGCGTGAACAAATGGGCGTGGCCGATTCCGCTGATCGCGACCAATATCGCGACCAAGCCGGAACTGGTGGGGCACTTTGCCGCGGAGTCGCCGGACTTCAATCTGTCCATTCCTGACCAGATCCGCTTCGAGGTCTTTCAGCGCCACCTGAGCGCCTGGATCGCCGACCGTGCGCAAGGCAAAGACACCATGCCCAACTTCGTGATGCTGCGCTTCGGCAATGACCACACGGCAGGAACCAGAGCGGGCGGACCGACGCCGAAGTCTTCCGTGGCGGATAACGATCTGGCCGTGGGACGCGCGGTCGAAGCCATCTCCCACTCGGCTTACTGGGAAGACACGGCCTTCTTCGTCCTCGAAGACGACGCGCAGAATGGCGCCGATCACGTAGACGCGCATCGTAGTCTGGGAGTTGTGGTCAGCAAATACGCACCCCACACAAGTGACGGCGCGCCCTTCGTCGACAGCCGCTTCTATTCGACCGTCAGCACCATCCGCACCATGGAAACACTGCTCGGTCTGCCGCCCATGAACAACAACGACGCCTTCAGTTCGCTGATCTCGACTGTCTTCACCGGCCCCGGCGACCAGCAAGCCTATGCGGCGGATTACTCCAATCGTGACAATGGGCTGATCTATACCGCGAACAAGAAGGATGCCCCCGGCGCCAAGGAAAGTTCGAAGATGGATTTCCGTCACGAAGACCGCATCGATCCTCAAAAACTGAACGTGATCCTGTGGAAAGATGCGATGGGCAACAAACCCGTTCCGGCCCTGCTAACGGGGAAGCGAAAGAAGACCACCAAGGACGACGATTAGCGTACTTTACGGGCACACCCGGTGTGATCCGCGAAACTTTCGGTTCGACATGGAAGTTTCCCGCCGATGTGCCCGTTCACTTGCTCGACAGTTGGAGGCAGGACGAGATTCCTTGGAACTGCCGGTGAAGTCCACGTCATGTTCCTTCTTCATTCTTCTGGCATCTACCTCAATTCAGCTTTGCGATTGCCCACCCTCGCCCGAAGATGCATAATTCTCCCATGGCGACTCAGCCCATTGCCGGTAGCCTCGTCTCGGTGCAGGAATATCTTTCCACCTGCTACGAGCCCGACTGCGAGTACGACGACGGCTTGATCGTGGAGCGGAACGTGGGCGAATTCGACCATTCCTTCCTGCAATCGGTTCTGGTCACACTCTTCATGAATAGCGAGGAAGCGTGGGGCGTGTTCGGCCTCACCGCACAGCGCATGCGCATCGCTCGGCGCAAGTTTCGCATTCCTGATGTCTGCATTCTGCGCCTCGACGCACCTGCCGAAGATATTCTGGCCCACCCGCCGCTGATCGCCATTGAGATCCTCTCGCCTGAGGACCGCTTTCCGCGGATCACCGCCAAGGCCATCGAATGCCGCGAGTTCGGCATTGAGCACGTATGGGTCGTGGACCCTCGACAGCGCAAGGTCTTTCGTGGAACAGAGGACGGACTGGCGGAGATCGAAGGTGGCCTCCTGAAGGTCGAAGGCACACCCATCCGGGTACAGGCCGCGGAGATCTTCGCCAAGCTCGATCGTGCCCGCGCCCGCGGGCGTCGCGCATAGCCGCCCCAAGGCCTGACCGGATTTCCTCAGCAACCCCATTCAATTCCGGTCACCTGAACCCCGGAATTTGCCCCAGAAAATGCGTTTGAACTCGACAAAAACGGGGCTATACTATTTTTGTTCCGACCGGGCGTGGTTCCCGGCCGGAAGTCTGGCTATGTAACAGCAGTAGCGCCAGGACGAGGACAACGAGCCCAATCACGAACCGCCGGTCAGTCGCTATCGTGATTGCAACACGCATCCAGGACGATTTCTCTTTCTTTCGTCCTCACCTCCTTTGCGTGAACACGGCCCGCAGGTCGTACTAGCGGCGTGCGGACCGACGACCCGATCTTCCGGGCCGATTCCGTAACCGCTCCCACACATGCAAAAGAAGTGCAGGCAGTCTAACCCCAATTTGCTCTTCGCTGTATGTTCTTTGTCTGACTAAAAAACCATGCACCCACGACGCCTTTCGGCTATCCAATAAACTATGAGCATGAGCAAGCGGATCGGCATTCATTTGGGAACCACCGGCGGCGCCTCCAATGCAGTACAGGGCGCACGCGACATCGGTGCCAACACCTTTCAAATTTTTTCTTCCAGCCCCCGCATGTGGCGCGCCCCGAAGGTCGACCCCAAACAGGCCGCACGCATGAGAGAGCAGCGCGCTACGCTCGACGTCGGCCCGCTGGTCATCCATACCAGTTATCTTGTCAATGTCTGCAGTCAAAATGAGGAAGTACGCGAGAAGAGTGTCGGAGCCTTTCGCGGAGAGATCGAACGCGCGTTGCAACTGGGCGCCGAATATCTCGTCCTGCATCCCGGCTCCTGGAACGGCCTGACTCGCGACCAGGGGCTCGATCTGGCAGCGGAGTCCATCGCCCGCGCCATCGAGTGGCTTCCCTGGGAGGGAACCGGTTTCCATATCCTGATTGAAAACACCGCCGGGGCGCAGTACTCGCTGGGCGGCAGCTTCGAGCAGGTCGCGGAGTTGGTCTCGCGCCTCAAGGTTTCCGCGCCCATGGGCGTCTGCCTTGACACTTGCCACACCCACGTCGCCGGATATGACTTGGTGACTCCCGAAGGCTACGAAGAAACCATCGCTCTGGCAGCTTCGACTATCGGCCTCGAGACCGTCCGCGTCTGGCACTGTAACGACGCCAAGGCCGCCCGCGGTTCCAAGCTTGACCGCCATGAGCACATTGGCCGGGGCACAATGGGTCTGGAACCCTTCCGCCGCCTGCTCAACGACCCGCGCTTCGCCCATTGCGCCTTTATCGCCGAAACGCCGGTGGACGAACCCGGGGACGAAGAGAAGAATGTGCGGGCGCTTCTGGATTTGGTAGAGTAAAAACCTGGTCGAATGCCCCACTGCGCGGTACAATATCCCAGAAAGAAGACGCCATGATTCTCGGCTTTCGGGACCACTGGCTAGAGGAGTTCTTCCTACATGACCGGCCTAGCCGGAAGATTCCGCAGGATATGCAGTCCAGGCTATTCCGAAAGCTTCAATTACTGGACGATGCGATGGAGGATTCGGATCTGCGCGTGCCGCCGGGCAATCATTTCGAGATTTTTCGGGGTGGCCTCGCAGGCTGGCATTCGATTCGGATCAACGATCAATGGCGGCTGATCTTTCAATGGGATGGCGGCAGGGGCGAGGCGAGGGATGTCTATCTCGACAGTCATAGCTATCGATGAGGCGGAAAGATGCTGAGCACAAAGCGCAAGCCGGTGAGCCCTGGAGAAATGTTGGTGGAGGAGTTCCTGACCCCGTTGAACCTGACACAGGGAGCGCTTGCTGAAGCGATGGGCGTGCAGCGCAAGCTGGTCAACGAGTTGTGCAATGACCGTCGAGCGGTTACCGCGGATACCGCTCTCATGCTGGCACGTGTCTTCGGCAATAGCCCGGAGTTTTGGCTCAACATGCAGCGCAGGTCTGATCTTTGGGATGCGTGGAACACCCCCAAGCGCCGCCGGAGAATCGAACAGGCAAAGGCTTTGTTGCCGACAGGATAGTCGGGACTCTTCTGCAAGCGTGAATTTCCCGTCGATGAACGCGGCCACGAAGAGACGATCTTGCGCGCTCTTGGATTTGGTGCAATAAGTTAATCAATTATCACTTGCGGCGTAACTCTTCCGGGTTAAGATGGACTGCGAAAGAAATCACCTCTCCGGAGGAGTTATGGGCACTGTTCTGGATCGATCTCTGATCGCGACCGCATTGCTGGCCTTTCTCACGCCTGCCTTTTCCCAAGGTCCGTGCGGTCAGGCCACAACACCGTGCCGGGTTCAGGCTGCTCGGCAGCCCTATACGGCTGAATTCAAGATCACACACGTCCAGACCCTCGCCAACGGGACCACCATTACCCGCGTGAGTAGCGAGACTCAGGCGCGCGATTCGCAGTTTCGCACCATGTTCTCGAGTACCTATGCACCCGTCCTTGCCGATCAACCGACCGTCACCAACTTCAGCGTGCACGATCCCGTCGACAATTCCAATATCCGTTGGAGGAGCAATAGCAAGACGGCCAATGTGGTAAGGATGCCTTCCGGAGACCAGCGAACCGGATGCTGGGCTGCAGACTCGGGCATGAGAATGAATTTCGGGGGCGCCCGCGCGAAAATGCCCACTGGCGCAGCCCAATCTGCTCTCACTACGATTCCCGCCGGCGGCATTTCCAGACCGGCCGCCCAGGACTCGAAGCAAGAAGATCTGGGCACTTCTTCCATCGTGGGAGTGGAGGTGACCGGCCATCGATTCACCCGGACCACACCCGCAGGCGCAATCGGCAACGATGCGCCGATCATTCATACAGACGAAAACTGGTATGCACCTTCGCTCGGGCTGCAGTTGCGCTCCGTGACTGACGATCCTCAAACAGGCAAGAACACCAAGGAAGTTGTCAGCTTGAGCCTCGGTGAGCCCGATCCGTCTACCTTTCAGCCTCCCGAGGGATATGAAGTGGTGACCGAGACAATGCACGAAGTGCCCTGCCAGTAGAAGTGACAGTCTATTTACTTATGGAGAAAGTGAGTCATGCATAAAAGCCTTTGTGGGATACTCGCCATATGCGTGGTAGCGGGAGTGGCGCTACCCATGGATGGCCAGACAACAGCCATCGTTCAAACCGAAAGCTGCAAGGTTCCCTCGGCCAGACCTCAACCCAAGCCTTATTATGCCGAGTTCAAAACCACTCACGTGCAGACGCTCGGTAATGGGGCAACCATTACCACCGAATCCGCGCGGGTGCAGGCCCTGGATTCGCAGAATCATCTTCTATCTTCATATACCCAGACTCAGTATTACGGCGATCACTCGCTCTTGACCTCAGTCACCGTGATGGATAGGGCAGCGGGAACCCAGACCACCTGGAACTCACAAAACAAGAAAGCTACGGTGATCAAGGAGCCTCCCGTGGAGCAGAGGCATGGTTGCTGGCAGACCGTTGCCGGCCATCAAACGCGAAACTACCCGGATGCCCCGGCAAGTGGTGCAACTGCTCAAAGCAGCGCAGTGGCCAAGTCTTCTGCCGCACCCGCGCCCCAGTTGCAGCGCCCGATGCCGGTAAGGACAGATCTGGGCACGATGACTATCCAGGGTCTGGAGGCGCGCGGGCAACGATGGACCACGACCACCCCCGCTGGTGAAATCGGCAATGATCAGCCGCTGGTGTCCATACAAGAGGACTGGTTCGCGACCGGTTATGGCTTTTCCGTGCGCTCCATTTACGACAATCCACAGCACGGCAAGGAAACCACGGAACTGGTAAAAATGGAGCCAGGCGAGCCCGACCCTGCGATTTTCCTGCCGCCGGAAGGCTACGAAACGGTCGTGGAAGAGATGATTCCCTGCAAGCAGCCATAGGGGCCGCAGCGTTCCCACTGCCGCGTGCGGTTACACTTGAAGGGTTATGGCTGACGAAAAAGAACTGCGTTACGACCCCTCGGCGATTGAACCCAAGTGGCAGGCCCGCTGGGCCTCCGACCCCAGTATGTATGCTGCGGAACCGGTAGACTGTGGCAAACCCAAGTATTATGTCCTCGAAATGCTGCCCTACCCCAGCGGTCAGCTGCACATGGGACACGTGCGCAACTACTCCATCGGCGACGCCCTGGCGCGCCACATGTGGATGCGCGGCTACAACGTGCTGCACCCGATGGGCTGGGACGCCTTCGGCCTGCCCGCCGAAAATGCAGCCCTCAAAAACAAGACGCCGCCCCGCGAGTGGACCCTCAATAACATCGCCGACATGAAGCGCCAGTTTGAGCGCCTCGGCATGGGCTTCGACTGGGCCACCGAAGTGACGACTTGCCTGCCGGAGTACTACCGCTGGAATCAGTGGTTCTTCCTCCGCATGTATGAAAAGGGCCTGGTCTATCGCAAAAAGAGCAAGGTCAACTGGTGCTCGGAGTGCGCCACGGTTCTGGCCAACGAACAGGTCGTCGACGGCTGCTGTTGGCGCCACGAAGGTGTCATCGTCGAGCAGCGTGACCTGGTGCAGTGGTTCTTCCGCATCACAGCCTACGCGCAGGAACTGCTGGATGGGCTGGACAAGCTGGACGGATGGCCGGAAAAAGTCCGCACCATGCAGCGAAATTGGATTGGGCGCTCGGAAGGGACCGAGGTTGATTTCTTTCTCGACGAGGGATCGGAAGACAGAGATCAGGAAGACAGGGATCAAGAAGGCAGGGATCAGGGGGCAGGGATCAGGGATCAGGGATCAAATGCAGGTCCTTCGACTTCACTGCGTTTCGCTCAGGATGACAAGTCTGTGCGCATCCGCGTCTTCACGACTCGGGTCGACACCATCTTCGGCGCGACAAGCGTACAACTGGCGCCACAGCATGCCCTGGTAGCCACCTTGACGGCTGGCAATCCCGAGCTCAAGGCGCAGGTCGATGAGCTGATCGAGCAGCAGAAGAAGGCTCGCGAGGCAGGCGATCTGGGAGCCATCGAAAAGCATGGCGTCTCTACCGGCAGCTTCGCTCTGAACCCCTACAACGGAGAGCGCGTACCCATCTGGGTGGCTAATTACATCCTGGCCGACTACGGAACCGGCGCCATCATGAGTGTCCCGGGCCACGACGAGCGGGATTTCGAGTTCGCCACCAAATACGGGCTTGCGATTCGCCGGGTTATTGCTCCTGCGAGCCCCTCCGCCGACGAGCCGGTTCTGCCCTTTACCACGGAAGATGGCGTGCTGGTTAATTCGGGGGAGTTCAACGGGCTGACGTGTACCGAGGCGGAAAAGACGCTGCAAGAGATCGCCGTCCGCAAGGGCTTCGGTGAGGCCAAGGTCACGTTTCGGCTCAAGGATTGGGGTGTCAGCCGGCAGCGCTACTGGGGCACTCCCATCCCCATGGTTTACTGCGAAAAAGACGGACTGGTCCCGGTGCCGGACGACCAACTGCCAGTCCTGTTGCCGGAGAAGATCGAGATTACGCAACAAGGCGGGTCGCCGCTCAGCCATGTGCCGGAGTTCCTCAACACCACCTGCCCGAAATGCGGCGGTCCCGCCAAACGCGAGACCGACACCATGGACACCTTCGTCGACTCCAGTTGGTACTTCTATCGCTACACCGACGCCAAGAACACGACTGCGCCCTTCGACTCCGCGATCGTAAAGTACTGGTTCCCGATCGACCAATACATCGGCGGCGTGGAGCACGCCATTTTGCACCTCATCTATTCGCGCTTCTGGACCAAGGTGATGCGCGATCTGGGCCTCATCGTCAACGATGAGCCCGCGCAACGCCAGTTTTCGCAGGGTATGGTCATCAAAGACGGCGCCAAGATGTCCAAGTCCAAAGGCAACGTGGTTTCGCCCGACGAGATGATCGCCCGCTATGGCGCGGACTCGACCCGCTTGTACTCCCTGTTTGCCGCGCCACCCGACCGCGATCTCGATTGGCAGGAAGATGGCGTGGCCGGAGTCAGTCGCTTTCTGGGACGCGTCTGGCGGTTGACCGACAAATACGCATCCTTTGCCCGGACTGGGCGCGGTCAGGCTGTCCTGACTCCCTCTGGCGTCGCGCTGAAGCTGCTGCGCAAGCTCCATCAGACGACCGCCAAGATCACTCAGGACTTTGAAGGGCGCTGGCACTTCAACACCTGCGTGGCCGCCATCATGGAACTGGTCAACGAGATTCAGGGCGCCGATACGCAACTGGCCGCCGGTGAGGTCCCTGCGCCTGTGGTGCTGGAACTGCTGCGCACACTGGTGCTCCTGCTGGCGCCGCTTGCGCCGTATCTATCCGCCGAATTGTGGGAGGTGTTGGGCGAAGAGGGATCCATCCTTCGTGCTCCCTGGCCCGTCAGCGATCCGGAGCTGGCCAAAGAAGACGAGCTGGAGATCCCGGTTCAGATCAACGGCAAGCTGGTCACCGTCATTCGCCTGGCTGCGGATGCCACCACCAAGGCGATTGAAGAAGCCGCCCTCGCCGACGAAAAAGTGCAGGCAAGGCTGGTGGGCAAGACGGTGGTCAAAGTCATAGTCGTCCCTGGCAAGCTGGTGAATCTGGTGGTGAAATAGCGTGGCTTCAACCCTGCACGAGACCCAACCGATCCGCGGCACGCAATCGTTCGTCGCGCAAATGGGTTGGGTCTCCGCGCGGCCTTCTCTGACGGCTCTTGAAGTCGGCTGGAACTGGATTTTCGCAGTGCCCTTTCTGGCGATTGCATTGACCGAGGCGCAGCGGATCCTTTTCACGCTTCCCCCGGAAGCTGCAGGGCTTGGCAATCTCGATCCGCAAAACCCCTGGCTTGCCGCCGAGCAGTTGAACCATGCCCTTGCGCTCTATTGGCCGCTTGTTCTTGGCGTAGTGCACTGGCTATTTCCGCTGGCCGCAATCGCCTGGATTGTGGTTTCCGGTTTCGGGCGTAACCTGCTCCTGCGGCGTATGGAACCCGGGCTGCGATTCCGCCCGCTGGCTGTGATGGCTCTTCAGGGCTGTTGGCTCGCCCTGCTGCTGTTGACTCTCTGGTGCTGGCTGGAATCTATCGCATGGGCTGCAGCGACGCATATCGTGCCGGGGACGGAGCCGGACCTGATCGGCCTCTCGGCATGGACTGTTTTTCTTTCTCTAGGGTTCTTTAGCTTGTGGGCGCTGGTGAGTTGGGTCTTCTCGGTTGCTCCCTTGCTGATGCTTCTGGAGGAGCGCTCGGTTCTTTCTGCCTTGAGGCAGTGCTTCACACTGGGCAAGACCTTCACCAACAAGCTCATTGAGATCAATCTGGTGATGGGAATTGTGAAGCTGGCGCTGATTGTTGTGGCGATGGTGTTTTCTGCCGCGCCCTTGCCCTTCAGCGACGAGCTGGGCCCTGAGGCGCTCCATTTCGTTTGGGCGATGAGCCTGATCTTCTTCTTCGTCGCCAGCGACTATTTTCAGGTGGTGCGGCTGAAAGGCTTCCTGGAGTTCTGCCGGATGTTCCGCGGGCCGCGCTGATAGAGCGGTTCCGAAGTCGATACCTTCCCTGCCGGGCGGTTGCTCCGACGAGTTCACGTTTTGGTGGAAGAGGGTCTCAGAATGGCAAGAATTCAATCGGGCTGAGACTTGGCAGGTTAGCGCGCTTTGCGCCTTGGCGAGTTGGCGAGATGGCGGAGGAGATGGCAATCGCACGAACTTTATCTTTTTGACCGAACTTCTTTGCACCGCCCCGGGCTGACTGGCTCTTGGTGTCCAGTTTCACGTCAGGGAAGCGCGGCGCGAGCCAACCCTGCGCCTCCGACGCGATCCGAAAAAGTCTTCCGCAGGCGCCTTTCCTTCTTCTATTTTTTGCGCTTGCCAGGCTTGCCTTTGGCCTTCTCCGCTTTGGACTTTTTACTCTCGTCCGAGTGCGACGAGGGTAATGGGGCAAGATCAGGGCCAACGCGCCGCACTTGCGTGTCATTCAGCACATAGGAGATGGTACGCGGAGCGACGGGCTTGACAATTCCCGAAGCAGCGTCGATGGCGACATTCTCTCCACTCGCAATCTGGAAGCTGAACACCGGCGCGCTTCCGCCAGGCGAAGGTTGCGAGCTGATCTTGATGGGCAGGAATCCCTGAATGGGATGTAGTCGGAATCCCGTTTCATAGCGGTGCCGCTTGATGCTCCAGGTAAACAGGCGCACCTGATCGAAGTCGTAGGGCAATCCCGACTTGGGAGGGCTGAGCACGGTCAGATATTCGGGAACCATCTGATCCGAAGTGGTGGCTTCCGCGTCGTGCACTTTGGCAATCACGTAGGCGCCCACAATGCGTTGCCCCTCGGCATAAATGCCGATCTCGTCGGGCACGTTCACGTCCAGGCGGCCAGCCAGAAGCCAGCCAAAGTGCCCTTGGTTGTCGCGGACAAGCCACCAGTCTTCCATGGGGATCGCGGGAGCGTCGGGATCATCGGTCGCAGGGAGCGCGCCTGCCGGCGGAACTACAGGCGCCGGTGGTGCGGCGGGCGCGGGCGTCTTTGCGGCGCTTGCAGTGGACGGCGAGGCTGTTTTTGGGGTGGTTGCAGCGGAATTCGTTGACGAAGCCTGCTTGCGCGTCGCGCGCTCGGAGCCCGGAGCGGCGGTCTTTAGCACGGAAGCACGGGCCAGCAGTTCGACCTTGGCATTTTCGGGAAGAAGGTAGAAGCGCTCGGTCTCGCGCCCGGGGCTGAGGTGTAAATAAATGTCGTCGCGCACCACGCCCGTTGACACCACCGGATCCTGCTTGTGATCGATGGCGATCTGTGCGAAGGCGTTGTAGGTGTCCGCGTCGATAACCGCGTGCTGTTCGATCCAGCCAATCTCGTTCTTCGCGGTTTTCACCTTGAGGAAACGGCGTCCGCGTTCCAGCACTTCGAGTTGCTGTCCGTTGGTGACCTCGGCCACGCGATTGCTGACGGCGGCAACCCGGTCGTGCAGGTACATCTGCCGAACAGACACCCAGACCGTATCGTGATGCACAGCCTGAAAGCGCTTGCAGCCGCCCAGGAGCAAAACAAGGCACAGAGCGAACGTGCAGAGTGAAGTCGGCCCGGTCGCAGTCACTCCGCTACGGCATCGGCAAAGCGTAGATAAATTAGGCAATCGAGTATGCACAGCTGGTGGCGATCCTCTTGAGGATAGCACTTTACCAGGGATCAGGGGTCAGGGATCAGGGGTCAGGGGTCAGGGATCAGGGGTCAGGGATCAGGGATCAGGGACTGGGGACTGGGGACTGAGGACTAGCGACCAGAGGTCAGGGGTCAGGGACCAGGGACCAGGAAGGCCGAATCCCATCGGATCCCTGCGGCCTCGCCAGGGACGATGGATCAGGCTCCTGGTGTGGCGTCCTATTCCATAATCCCTGATCCCTGATTAGGGCTGGGAGGCCAGGGTGCTTCCAACGAACGTGGAGTCGGTAAGCGTGAGGTCGAGCTGAGTAGACGTGGTTTTGTCGAAGACATAAGCACTGAGGTAGGGACTTCCGCCTGCACTCTCCGCTAAAACGAATTCGTCGTTGGTATCCTCCACCAAAGCCGCCGGCCGAATGCCGGTTGCTGCCGAAGCACTCAACTTGGTCAGGGAGAAGGTGGAATTGGATTCGGAAATGGAGAAGCTGGTAATGTTCCCACTCGAATTGCTCTGCCAGTTGCCCACGTAGACTACATCATTCGTGGATTTGGGAAGAATGGCATACGGGCCGGTGCCACCGCTTGGAAACGGGGAGCCGGAGATTTCTGTCAAGCCGCCGCTCGTGCCAAGTTCGAAGGCGCGCAAGCCGCCTCCACTCGTGACGGCGGCAACTTCTCCGACGTAGACGAGCCGATTGCTGCCGTCCACCGCAACCGAAACCGCAGCCCCTAACGTAGAACTGACCACCGGGCTGACCGCATAGGCAGCACTGCCGAAGGGATTGGCATTGGCTGCGGTAAAGGTGAAAGCCGATGTTCCATTCGCGCCAGCCGCTACGAACACGAATTCGTTGTTGGGACTAATCGCGATCTGGTTGATGGTTTTGCCTGTGAGAGAAACCTGCTGCGCCACGGATGTACTGCTTGCCAAAAGCCCTGTCGAAGTGTTGACGGGAATCGCGTAAAGAACCCCTGAAACGCCGGAAGCCTCAATGAGCCAGCCATCGGTCCAATCGACAGCCATGGCGCTCGCCGGATCAGCGGAGATCGCAGCTGAAGAGTTGGCGATGGTCAATATGCCGCTCGATATGGAATAGTCATAGATTCCGTTCAGCGTACTCACATATAAAAACGATTGGTTGGGCGCCACGGCAATCGCCAGCGGGGAAGCAGGAACAGAATACGAGCCGACCTCTGTCAATGTTCCAGAGACGATATGGTACGAGATCACCTGGCTGGTCGATTGGTCCAGCACGTAGAAATAGCCGCTCGACAGCGTGGTTGTGGTGGTCGTGGTGGTCGTGGCCGGCGCCTGCCAGAAATCCTTACAGCCACCCATAAAGGTCACAGCCGCCAGTAACACCCAAACCCATTTTGCCGTCTTCATGCACCACTCCTTGGTTAAAACCGCGATGGCCCCACTTCGGGAGCGCAGTTTGGCAGGGACTTTCCCCTCCGGAGTCGGGGCTCCGACTCAAGGTTATCGCCTTGAGGCCAAATCTGTCTGTTACATGATTGGACGAGGAAATCGTGTTCTACGCTCGGAGAGGGGAACCTGCCGAAAAAACAATGGGACGAGCCGAAGCCCGTCCCATTGTTTTTGGCAGCTCCAAAATCGGCACCCCAGCACCTCTGGGGGAGAGTCGAGGGCCGATTGCGGGGTCTACTCTTTCTGAGCAACTGCCAAACGCTTGCTCAGAAAATCCCCTGAAACATCTTTAGACCGTGATCGTCGCTTCGCCCTTTTGCCAGCCGCACGGGGTGAGGCCGCCATTCTGCAGGGCATCCAGAACACGCAAAACTTCCTTTGGATCACGTCCAACCGAAAGGTCCGTGACGTAAACAAAACGAATCACGTTCTCGGGGCTAACGATGTAAGTAGCCCGTTGCGAGACGCCGGCGCTGGGGTCGAGAATGCCGAGAGCGGCGGAGAGCTCGCGCTTGATGTCGCTGAGCATGGGGAAAGGCAGGTCCTTCAGCGACGGCTGTTCGTTGCGCCACGCCCAGTGGACGAACTCGCTGTCGATGCTGCCGCCCAACACCTGGGCATTGCGGTCGGCGAACGCCTGGTTCAACTCGCCAAAGGCAGCAATTTCCGTCGGGCAGACGAAGGTAAAGTCCTTAGGCCAGAAGAAATACACCTTCCACTTGCCTTCGTAGCTCTTTTCCGTGATCGGCGAGAACGCCTTCTGAAGATCGAGGTCAACGACGGCGGTCAAATCAAAACTGGGAAACTCTGCACCTACTGAAAGCATGAATAACTCCTTTTATTGCAATGAATTCTGTTGGTTTTGCGCCCTCGGCCTATGGTCTGGACGGAACCTCGGCAGGAATCTCGTAAGAATCCCGCACGGAGTGCTCAATTGAAAATTGTCTGTAGGTTTAAGATGCCCGGGCGACTGAAAACGATTCTTCTGGAAGCCGAACTTTCTGCGGGAGATATGGGGAAAATGGATCGGAATCCCAAATGGCGCAACAAAGGGGTGCGATGGCTAACCAACTGAAGGAGGTGAGCCTCCGTTGTCGCTCTCCCGCTCGCGGCCGACCCGCTGCTTCCGCCTGGAAGTCCGCGATACACTAAGGTGTTGACGAGTATTTTGGGGACAGAATGTTTGAGAATCTGACTGACAAGCTGCAGCGCGCCTTCAAATCCCTTCGCGGACAAGGCACGCTAACCGAAGAAAACATTACCGATGCGCTCGCCGAGATCCGCATCGCGCTGCTCGACGCCGACGTTAATCTGAAGGTGGTCACCGACCTGATCGAGATGATCCGCGTCAAGGCAGTTGGGACCTCGGTGCTGACCGCGCTTTCGCCCTCTGAGCAGGTCATCAAGATCGTCCGCGACGAACTGGTCACCTTGCTCGGCACCGACACGGCGCGCTTCAAGTTTTCATCGCAACCGCCAACTGTCATTCTGATGGCCGGGTTGCAGGGCTCGGGCAAGACGACCACCTCCGGCAAGCTGGCCGCATGGCTCAAAAAGGGCGGACATCGCCCCATGCTGGTCTCGGTCGACGTCTACCGCCCGGCGGCGCGCGAACAGCTCAGGGTGGTTGCCAAGTCCATTGAAGCCAAGATCTACGAAGGCGACCTGAAGGGCGAAAAGCCCGGTTCCGCACTGGTTGAACGACTGGCCAATGAAGCCCGCCGCGAGGCCCGCAATATGGGCTGCGACACGCTGATCGTGGATACCGCCGGCCGCCTGCACATCGATGAAGAGCTGATGAGCGAGATGGAGCGACTGAAGAAGCTGCTCAACCCGTCGGAGATCCTCTTTGTGGCCGACGCCATGACCGGCCAGGACGCGGTCAACTCCGCGCAGGACTTCCACACCCGCCTCGGCCTCACCGGCGTGGTGCTCACCAAGATGGACGGCGATGCCCGCGGCGGAGCTGCTCTCTCCATCCGCCACGTGACCGGTCAGCCGATCAAGTTCCTCGGTGTCGGCGAGAAGCCCGACGCCTTCGAGCCGTTCCACCCGGACCGCATTGTGGGCCGCATTCTCGGCATGGGCGACATCATGTCCCTGTTTGAGAAGGCCGACTCCGTCATCGACAAGAAGAAGTCCGAGGAGTTCGCCAAGAAGGCCCTGTTGGGCGATGGCTTCAGCCTCGAGGACTTCCGCGACCAATTGCGCCAGATCAAGAAGATGGGCTCGATGGAGAGCATTCTCAAGATGCTTCCCTCGGTTGGCCCCTTCGCGGGGATGCAACAGGCCGCGGGCAGCGTGGACGAGAAGCAGTTTGTGCGGCTCGAAGCGATCATCAACTCCATGACCGCCAAGGAACGCAGGAACCACGAGATCATCTCCGGCTCGCGCCGCAAGCGCATCGCCGCCGGGTCCGGCACCACGGTGCAGGACGTCAATCAGTTGCTCCGCCAGTATGCGCAGATGAGCAAGATGTTCAAGATGATGGGCAAGGGTGGAATGGCCAAGAACATGATGCGCGGCGGCATGGGCGCGTTGGGCATGGGCAACAAACAGCGGTTTGGGAGATAGAAGACCATGTCCCTGACTGTTGAAGAGATTCGCGAGGCAGAAGACAACGAAGAAGTCGTCGAACTGCTCACCGACGAGTTGCAGAGGCTGCTTCCGGATGCGGTGCAGGAAGACCGCGACCGTTTCCACAAGACACTCGCAACCCTGCCCCGTGGTCTGCGGGCGATGGCTGGGATGCACTTCTTTGATGTCAGCATGAGCCTCGACGATCTGGGTTGGCACTTCGCCAACCAGAACGAAGAGCGCGACCTGCAGGAGACGCTGAACGGATTGCGCGAGTTGGAGATCACCGAAGTTGCCGATCTCTTCGAGCAGGCCATGGCGGTTATGGAGCCGTTTCTGGACACACTGCGCCGCGAAGAGGTCACTGGTGAGGAGTTCTACGACTGGCTGCGTCTAATTGGTGCGGAAGAGAAGATCGAGCCCATGAACGAGATCATCTGGGCCTATCGCGAAAAGTGTGGCGAGTTGGGCTTGCTGGAGACCTGGGGAGTCTATGCCAAGAAATACCCCGAGCGTTGCGTCGTGCCGTCGCTGTTCAAGTTCATTGAGGAATGGGAGTAGGTCTCTGACAGCTTGAAGTTGTACGAACGATGGGTGCCCCAGATCCCCATTTTTGGGACCTGGGAAAGCACGAACTCGATGTACGAAATGATGCTGTCAAAGATCTGGCCCTCGTTCGCTGTTTGCCGTCTCGGGTCGTGTGCTGACTTCGGAATATGGGCCGGGTATATCCTTAATCGCTAGAGGAGGACCGTATGCGCAAGCTGACCGTCAAGAACTTCTCGGTGATCAAAGACGCCGAGTTGGAGTTCGGCAAGATCACGGTGCTCATCGGACCGCAGTCGAGCGGGAAAAGCTTGTTGTGCAAGCTGGCATATTTCTTCAGCAAGGAAGTGCTCGAAATAGCAGAAGGAAGAATTCGCAATGAATTTTCCTTTCCGGACTTCCAAGATGCTGTAGCAAAGCGGTTTTCAGAGTGGTTCCCTGCCAGCGGTTGGGGACATCATGCCTGGGCGTTGTCTTATGTTTCTGGCGATTTTGAGGTATCTGCGTCTGGCCATCGAGGCGACGCGAGCAGCATTTCCATTTTCAATCTGGCATTCGGCAAGCGCTTCGAGCAGGAATACTTCCGACTGGACTCAGGTAGTGGCGCTGCGGCACGCATATTGGCTTACCTTGAACTAAGCAAGTTGATGGAAAGAGGTATATGGCAAGACGCGACATATATTCCTTCCGAACGTTCCTACTTCGTGGACATCGAAAAAGGATACAGACTTCTCGCTAGCCAATCCGATCCTATTGCAAACCGTTTTGCGGAGTTTTACCCCAAGAGTTTGAATCCTGAAACCACCAGGAACAAGCTGAAAGCAAGCTTGCAGGGCGAACTCCTGCGCGGCGGGGAATCTTGGCTCTTTTCCTTTGTCGATGGAAGAGTTCTTCCACTCAATTTCTTGTCGACCGGGAGTAAAGAGTTGCTTCCCCTCTTTTGCGCTCTGGAAACCTATTCCAACACCCGACGTGGAATTGTGCTCGACGAAGAGATTGGACCAATTTCCGACGACTCTGTCCGTATCGATGAGTTTTTTGTCGAAGAACCGGAAGCTCACATCTTTCCCAAAAAGCAATATGAAATTGTTCAATATTTTGCCGAGCTTCTGAATAACAAGGATCTCAGGGCCAGCTTTACCATCACCACTCACAGCCCCTACATCCTCACTGCCTTCAACAGTCTCATCGAAGCATGGCGAGTCGGGAACAAAGAAGGCAAGCGTGAGCAGGTTGCTGCGTTGATCCCCGAGCGGTACTGGGTAAATGAGAACGATTTCGCCGCCTACTCCATTCGCGACGGCAAGTTGGAGTCCATCTTCAAAAAAGAAACAGACGGCGAGGAAGGAAGCGGGCTAATCGACGGCGATTTTCTGGACAGCGTCTCCGACAGCCTGGGTAGTGAATTCGACAAGCTCCTGGATATCGAATATGCCGACTGATCGCGGCGATTTACCTGGCTACATCCAGACGAAAACAGGCGAATGGATTGTAGTTTCGGAAAAAAAGAGATCCGCACGTTTTCACAATCCAGGCAATGTTCCGGTCCTGAAGATCAAGGTTGACGGCGGATTCATTACATCCGGAGAGCGCGCGGATTATGTCCTTGCTCACCCGACGGTTGATGTAATCGTCGAACTGAAGGGGAGCGACGTTACGAAAGCGATCCATCAGATTCGCGCGACACGGTATCACTGGTTGAATTGTGCACATGCCGGAAAGCGCCACGCCGCATTGGTCGTTCGTGGCAAGGGCATCCACCCGAAAGAGCAGACCAACTACGAAAGATGGAAAAGAGAGTTTCGCAAGACATTCAAGATGAAGCTGAAAATCGAGACCAGCAACCGCGATTACGAGTTCGGCGAATTTCTTCTGCCGGAGGCGTCGCGTTACTAGCATGACATCCCTCCAGGACCATCTCGACGAGATCACCGCCAACACGCGGCAACTGGTGCAGGCCGAGCGTCTGGCCATCAGCGAACAGGCCGTCGAAGAGCTGTTTGCCACCGGGATTGAAGAACGCATTCTGCCAGTCGGGGCCGTAGCTCCAGACTTCGAGTTGCTCAATGCCAATGGCAAGCCGATTCGCTGCACCGACATGCTCAGCTTTGGGCCGCTAGTGATTAAGTTCTTTCGCGGCCGCTGGTGCTCCTATTGCTCGACGGAATTGGAAGTGTGGCGCGACCTGCAGGAGAGGATTCGCGAACATGGAGCGCACCTGGTGGCTATCAGCCCGCAGACCGTGCGGCAAAACGACTTCATGGTTTCGCAGCATGGGCTGCCATTTCCGGTGCTGAGCGATCCGGAGTGCGGTGTCGCCGAGCAGTTTGGGCTGGTCTATACGGTGCCCGATGCGCTGAGGGAATATTACCTCTCGATCATGGTCAATCTGCCGTTTATCAATGGCGAAGCCAGTTGGCGACTGCCCATTCCGGCTACCTACGTGATCGATCGTGAGGGCCGGGTGCTGTTTGCCGAGGCTCAAGCTGACTTCCGAGTGCGGCCGGAACCGGAAGACGCACTCGACGCGTTGTTCCGTTCCCTGGAAAGATAGCTATGAACGCGCAAGCCACTCCGCGAGGCGCGTTTCGGCCTGTGCCCGGCTCACGCCTCGCAATAGAAAGACCTTGCTCCGCGACAGTTCTCCGACAACCAGCTCGATTGCATTTTTGGGAACCGAAAAAGTCTCCGCAAGAAACGCAATCAGCGCGGCATTGGCACGGCCTTCGAGCGGCGGCGCGTGAACGGCGATCTTCAATAGCGCTTCGGCGCCTTCGCCATAGACGCCATTGATGGCTGTCTTCTTCGCCCCGGGCTGTGCGCGTACCGCCAGAGTCACGCCCGCCGCGCCCTCGCGCAGCATCAGGCCTGCACCTGCGCCGCAGAGGTCAGCGCTGGACGCTGCCCAAAGAGGCTGGTCCCCACGCGAATCCGCGTCGCGCCGTCTTCGATCGCCAGCTCGAAATCCCCGCTCATCCCCATCGAAAGCACGTCGAAACGCAGGCGTGGATACTGTGCCGCCCAACGGTCCCGCCATTGGCGGAGGCTGCGAAAACAGGCCCGGGTCTGCTCTTCCGGCACGTCGAACGGGGCAATCGTCATCAGCCCCTGCACCTGCAAATGCTGCAGATCCGGCAATCGTTCGAGCAGTTGCGCGGCTTCCTCTGAATCTGGATTCAATCCGGCCTTCGACTCCTCGGCGCTGAGCTTGACCTCAATCAGCACCGGAACACGCTTGCCGCACCGCGCAGCAACTTCGTTCAGGCGCTCTGCCAGGCGAAGGGAGCCGAGCGAATCCACGGCGTCAAAAAGCTCAACTGCGCGCAAAGCTTTGTTCGTTTGCAGATGTCCAATCAGGTGCACGCGAAGGGCGCACCGCAACGAAACCCCCAAGGCTTCCGCGCCACGCGACTCCAGCTCCGCACTTTTCGCCGAGAATTCCTGCACGCGGCTTTCGCCGAAGAGAGAGAGCCCCAACTCGGCAGCCTCGCGGATGGTTTGCACAGGATAAGTCTTGGAAACTGCCATCAGTTCGACTTCGGCGCGCGGCCGTCCGGCGCGACGGCAGGCTTCGGCGATTGCCGCTTCCAGCCGTTCGAGATTTTCTTTGAGGGGGTTCATCCTGCTCCGACTCGCATCCAGATCGTCCCAAGGGTATCAAACTTACCTCTGTGGGCCGCAATCCTGAGGATGGTCTTCGCCGTATTCGCCACTTTTGCATCGGCAAGCGCCTGCGCCGGAGTCACGCCGCCGCGGCAGTGTGCCTGCTCGCGGCGGTGTTCGTCGTCTTCCACCAGATGGTAGCGCGCAACGATTTCTGCTTAGTGTCCCTGCTCTTCCAGGAACTTCTCTGCTTCCAGCGCCGCCATGCAGCCTGAGCCGGCCGCGGTGATCGCCTGCCGGTAACGCCGATCCTGCACGTCGCCGCAAGCAAAGACACCGGGGACAACCTCGCCCTGGCGCGTCACCAACACATTGCCCGTGGTCTTCAGGTAGCCGTCCGCATCCGCATCGACATCGCCGCCAAGCATCTTGACGTTGGGCTCGTGCCCGATTCCCAGGAAGAGTCCGCTGATGGGCAGGATGGTGATTTCGCCGGTCTTCACATTCTTCAGCTTGAGACCAACTACTTCCATCTGCTCCACGCCCAGCACTTCTTCAATCACTGTATTGGGGCACAACACGATCTTGGGATGAGCGGCGACACGGTCCAGCATGATCTTCGAAGCGCGGAAGTGGTCGCGGCGGTGCAGCAGCGTGACCTTGTCGACAAAACGGGTCAGGAAGAGCGCCTCTTCCATCGCCGAATCGCCCCCTCCGACCACGGCAATCTCCTTGCCGCGAAAGAAGAACCCGTCGCAGGTGGCGCAACTGGAAACGCCGTGCCCGATCAGCTTCTGCTCGCTCTCGATGCCCAACCAACGTGCGCTGGCTCCGGAGGCGACAATCAGCGTGCGGGTCAGAATCTCCCCTGCCGTGGTCTCCAGGCGATAGGGCTGCTGGCTCAGATCCACTTTGTTGAGGTGGCCGAGTTTGAAGGTAGCGCCAAAGCGTTCCGCCTGCTTCTTCATGTTCTCAATGAGTTCCGGCCCCTGAATGCCATCCGGCCAGCCGGGAAAGTTTTCCACCAGGGTGGTCATCGAGAGTTGGCCGCCGGGCTCGTGGCCCTCCAGAACCAACGGGTTCAAACCAGCGCGGGCAGTATAGATTGCCGCAGTAAGTCCAGCGCAGCCGGACCCAAGGATAACGGTATCGCGAATATCAGTCATGAAGTCTTCCCAAATCCATTCTAGCCTTGGTCTTGCAGACGGCAGCCCCTTCGGGTGGCTCCCGACGCCAGATCCAGGCAAATTCCAGTTCCGTGTTGCGGTTTCTTGTTGGATGCGGTCAGGGGTGGCTCTGACTCATGCCCAAACGGCAGCCGCTGCACCGCAGGTCACTCCTGGCTGCGCAGACACCGGGGCAATCGCACGAAGGTTCCCGTGAGGTCGGATTCGCTGTCTTGCGACGCCCCTACAGGGCTGACCGTCTATTGTTCGCCACTTTCCCCGTGTTGAAACACGGGGCTAACCAACGTTGCGCCTCCGGCGCGATGGGAATCGGGGCCAGTATGGTCATCAATCGGGGCCAGTATGGTCATCAAATTGAATTCATGCGATTGCCCTGCGGAGGTACAACTGTTCCCAGCGCTTGGCTCTCTGTCGGGTAAAATAGAAGAGCGATGCTCGATACTGCCTTTGTCCGTGCCAACCTGGAACTAGTAGAAGAGAAACTGCGCGCCCGCGGGGCCGATCCGGTCGCCCTGTTGGGAGATTTCCGCGCCCTCGACCAGAGCCGCCGCGAGGCCATCACCCTCAGCGAGCAGTGCAAGGCAAAGCGGAATGAGTTGAGCCAGCAGGTCGGCGCCCTGAAGCGCAGCGGGCTGGATGCAACCACGTTGATGGACGAGACACGAGCCCTGAAAGACAAACTGGACGAGTTGGAGACCACAGCAGCCTCGCTCGACGAGCAGATGCGCAGGTCCATGGCCAGTATTCCGAATCTTACCCGCGACGAAGTTCCCACCGGGCACAGCGAAGAAGACAACGTCGTCGTCAAGACCTGGGGCGAGAAGACGACCTTTGATTTCGAAGCCAAGCCGCACTGGGAATTGGGCGAACAGCTCGGCATACTCGACCTGGAACGCGCGGCCAAGCTCAGCGGAGCCCGTTTCGCCGTCTATATGGGCGCGGGTGCGCGTCTGGAGCGGGCGCTGATCAGCTTCATGCTCGACAAACATACCGCCAGCCGCGATGCCGGGGGCCACGGGTATACCGAGGTCTTGCCGCCCTTCATGGTCAACAGCAAGTCGCTCTTTGGAACCGGGAATTTGCCCAAATTTGCCGAGGACCTCTTTCGCTGCTCAGACGCTGATGCCGAGGCCGCTTCGAGAGGCGAGTACAAGGATAACGACCACTGGCTTATCCCTACGGCCGAGGTCCCGGTCACCAATCTTTATCGCGACGAGATTCTCGACGAAGCCCGACTGCCCATCTGCCTGACGGCCTATACGCCGTGCTTTCGCGCCGAGGCCGGCGCTGCGGGAAGAGACACCCGGGGAATCATTCGCCAGCACCAGTTCCAAAAAGTCGAGATGGTCAAGTTCTCCAAGCCCGAAGACTCCGATGCCGAACACGAGCGCCTGACGCGGGATGCCGAAGAGATCCTTGAGGCATTGGGTTTACCGTATCGCCGCATGTTGCTGTGCACGGGAGACACCGGTTTTTCGTCCGCCAAAACATTCGATCTGGAAGTCTGGCTGCCCGGGCAGCAGCTTTACCGCGAAATCTCTTCCTGCTCGAACTTTGAAGGGTTTCAGGCCCGCCGCGCCAACATTCGCTTCCGCTCCGCCGGAAACAAAGGCAAGGCCGAGTTCGTCCATACCATTAACGGCAGCGGGTTGGCCGTGGGCCGCACCTGGCTGGCCATTCTCGAAAACTATCAGCAAGCCGATGGGTCGGTCCTTGTGCCTGCAGCCCTTCGCCCTTACATGGGCGGGCTGGAGCGCATCGTCGGACCGGATCTCTCTGCAAGGCAACTATGAAGAAGCTTCTGAAGAGTTATATTTTCTGGACGTACAATCGCGGCAACGTCCACTACGACATTCTCGTAACGCTCATTCTGGCCTTCGTGTTCCTCGCTCCCCATTTTTGGGACTTCGGCGACAAGCCCACCCCGGCCTCTGGTCTCCACCACCCCATCCAGGTGGTTGGCAACAGCAACAACGGGTTCACGGTCACCGTGTTCGCCGCCGATGTGATGCTGGACCCGCAAACGAAAGAGCCGTCCGCGGTTGTCAAAAAGGCTCTTCGCAAAGCTATTGAACCGGTTACCGGGGATGCCGTCTTTGTGGAACGATGGGAGACTTTTACCGACGGCGACGGCAACCTCGAGTGGAAGGTCTGGGCGCATCGGTAGTACTGCTTCGTTCCTCTTGTTTCGATCAGGTTGCCCGGGGAAAGTAAAGAGCATCAGTCGGCCTGCACTGTCTGTTTCTCAGATCTTTCGGGATTGCAGACCCGGATGCCGCCGGACATCGTCGGCCACGCAATCCAGTCGACGCCCGATTCCAGGACTCAATCTCGCCAAGTCCGTCGACGGTTTTCTTCGACTTAAGACCAATGAAACTCGTCCAATACAACAAGGATGGACATGCGCACATCACCCAGGCTTTTATTGACCGTCACTCTCGTGCTTTCTGTTTTCTCTGGCCTTACCGCCTCGGCTGCCGACGATAAGGACCGGGTGCTGCGTCGGCTCGATGCCACTGCGGTTCATTTTCAGACCATTGCCGCCGATTTCGAATTCGACACCTACCAGACCGATCCCATCCCCGACAAGGATGTCCAGAAGGGCACCGTCTACTTCGATCGCAAGGGGGGCAACTTTCAGATGGCGGTTCACCAGACCGAATTCAACGGCAAGCCCGTCCCGAAGATCTACGGACGCTTTGGGGGCTCATTCAAGATGTTCGACCCCAAATTGAATGAGGTCACCACCACCAAGAAATTCGACAAATACGAGAGCTTCCTCATGCTCGGTTTCGGCGCCAGCGGCAAGGATCTGGAAAACAAGTGGGAGATCAAGTACCTGGGCCCGGAGGTCATCGATGGGGTCAAGACGGAAAAGCTCGAACTCGTCGCCAAGGACGAGGCGGTCCGAAAGACCTTTCCGAAGATCACCGTTTGGATGGACACAGATCGCGGCATCAGCCTCAAGCAGGTCTTTGACGAAGGCCCCGGACAGTACCGAGTGAGTGTGTACTTCAACATTAAACTCAACCAGCCGCTTCCAAGCGACGCTTTCACGCTCAAGACCGACGGGAAGACCACGTACACGGTCCGCTAATTCATGTTCGCGATTCGCATAGGGATGCGCGCAAAGGCTGAGGTGCCATTTCCGTGACGGAAAT
>Ga0302320_10005822_pt1 | contig 27490 bp, 24 predicted proteins | sample Bog_T0_3_FD_202130 | JGI IMG/M metagenome (GOLD analysis project Ga0302320, IMG submission 202130) | Peat permafrost microbial communities from Stordalen Mire near Abisko, Sweden - Bog_T0_3 | ecosystem: Environmental > Terrestrial > Soil > Wetlands > Peat | place: Sweden: Abisko, Stordalen Mire...
CACGTCGAGTACGTTGAGCGTGTCGTTATCGCCGTAGGCCACGGTGCGCGGACGCTCTCCCAGGCGCACGCTGTTGTCGAGAAATTCGAACTGGATGCGCTTGTCGCCGCGGCGGATCCAGGTGAAGAAAAAATCGGCCATCCCGGTGTACGCCTCGACCGCATGCGCCAGCGTGTCGTCCACGGCCTTGTAGCGGCCGACCTCGAGCCCGCGCTTCCAGGCGCGCTCGACCAGCAGTTCGGGCGGGGTGATCATGAAGAACAGGTACACCCTCTGTCCGAAGCGCGTCAAAAGGTTGCTACCCGCCTCGTCCGAGTCGGGCGCGAAGCTGTCGAAGCGGAATCTGTCGATCAGCAGGTGCGACATCGCGCCGCGTTGGTGCTTGCGCGCCATGTAGCGGTCGAGCTTCTGATCCACGATCTGCAGCTCCTCCGCGGTGAACGCACCGGCATATTTGTAAGCGGCCCCGAGCGCACCATAGTCCAGCAATTGCTTGCGCCAGATGTCCGGACTGATCAGCGCGAAATCCTCCCATTGCACGCCAATGTCGCCCGCCAGTTTCTTCTGCAGCGGCCGCAACGTGCTCTTGCCGGAGGCGGACGGTCCTTTGGTATTGATGACGACGGGCCGCTCCTGGCGTGGCAGCAGGCGATAACCTTGGCTGCGGGCCGCGTCCTGCAGCACAGGCTCGATCATGCGGCCGACGGCATCGCTGCCGTAGGCGTTGCACCCCAAGCCGACCGCGAGCGATGCGATCAGATCGCGCGCGCCCCACGCGCAGCCATGGGTGCTGAACAGCGCCGCCATGACTCGTGCCAGCGCCCGATACGCAGCTCCCTGCAATGCGTCGGCGGCCGCTGCCGCCGCGCGCTCGCATTCGGCGATCTGCGGCGGACCCCAGTCGCGCTCGCCGACCACGCTGAGCGCGGCATGAACGGCCTCGGTCAGCCGGCGGCGGACTTGCTCGAAGTCGGATGCGACCGCGCCCATATGCGGCGCAATGTACTGGCCCAGAAGCAGAGTCGCGATCTTGCGAAAATTGATGCCGAGATCCTCGATTCGCGATCCGTCGGGCACCACGAAGTCGGCGGTGATGCGGATCAGAAGTTCGTGCAATACGAGTCGTTGCGGCCGGAAGGCAACCAGCTCCCACGCGGGGAATCCGGTCAGGCCACCCATTTCGGCAGCCGCGGCGACACTGGTCAGGACATTGTCGGGCCGGAAGATCGTGCACAAATGGCGCAGCTCAGAGGGCATTCGCGATTGGATGCCTGGGTTCCAGGGGCCGGCCTGCGCATTCAGCATTCTCGACTCCAGAACTGCGAAAAACCTTCAGATGCGACGCATTTCGCTATCTTGACGCCGCGCGTGTGATGCAGTCGCCACGCTTCCGGTTGGTCACATAATCCACAATTACCCGCAAGCTAACAACAATCGGCGCGGGAGCGCTTTACGATGATCTCCGCCTCGCCGCCGGCGCCAGCTCCATGAATTCGGAACACACCGGTCGCGCACCGAGGGCGCGGTCCGCGCCGGTGCCGAGCGTCCCGGCGGGTTCCTTAGAACCTTTCTACGCCGGCCTTGCCCGGCTCGCGGCCGGTGTCTGCGGGTTGCCGTATGCGTCGATAAGCCTGACCGACTGCGGCGCGGTCTGGTACCGCGCGAATGAAGCGCTGCCGGTTGCCGCCGTGCCGCCGACCGATGCATTTTTCGGGCACGTCGCTCGAGCCGGGGGATTGTTCGAGGTCGAGGACACAGCACTGGACGAGCGCTTCCGCGGCGCCGCATGGGCGGCCGGCGCAACTGCGTTGCGTTTCTACGCCGGATGCGCCCTGCGCAACGGCGACGGCGAGATGCTGGGCGTGCTGGCGGTGTACTCAACCGGTGCGCACCGGCTGTCCTTCGAGCAGCGCTCCTCGCTGCTGCTGCTGGCGCAGCAAGGCGTCGTTCACGCCGAGATGCGTGCTCGCCTGGCCGAGCTCGAGCTGCTTACCCCGGCGCAACCCGGCGATTCGGTGCTGGCCCGGGCGCTGGTCGATAGCGCGCCGGTCGCCATCTATCACACCCGGGGGACGAGCGCGAACCCCTACGTCAATCCGGAATACCGGCGGGTGTTCAATCTCGGTCCCCAGCAGAGCAGCGATGATTGGGCTCTGGCGGTGCATCCCGATGATCGCGCGCGGCTCGAGGAGACGTGGGCGGATTTCTGCCTCCGCCCGCGCCCGATGCGTTTCGAGTATCGCACCCTGTCCGCCGACGGCATCGTGCGTTACTTCTCCGAACAGGTGGTCGCCGCCGACGGTGTTCCAGGCTTCGTCGGCACCATCAGCGATTTCACCGATCTGGTGACCACGCGCGGCAATTTGCGCAGAACCGAAACCTTGTTCCACAACACCTTCGACCAGGCGCCGATCGGCATCGCGTACGCTGACCGCAGCGGCCAATATCTGCGCTGCAACCCGGCATTCTGCGCGCTGCTCGGCTTCGAGCCCTGCGAAATCACCAGCAGATCCATCGGCGAGCTCACGCACGGCGAGGATGTCGCGAGCACGGCGGCGGCACTCGAGCGCTTATGGAATGGTGAAGTCGAGTTCGTGGACCTCGAGAAGCGCTACACCCGCAAGGACGGCAGCCTCGTGTGGATTCGCATGACCACCTCGCTGGTTCGCGACGAGAGCGCCACGCCCGAATTCTCCGTCGAATTCCTGCGCGACATCAGCGCCCGCAAGGAATCCGCGCAGGAGCTCGAACGCGTGCACAAGGAGCTGATGGTCGCCTCGCGCCAGGCGGGCATGGCCGAGGTCGCGACCAACGTCCTGCACAACGTGGGCAACATCCTCAACAGCGTGAATATCTCCGCGAGCCTCGTGGCCGAGCGCGTCAAGCAGTCCAAGGCGCCCGGCGTGTCGCGCGTCGCCGCGCTGCTGCAGGAGCAAGGGCCGCGGCTGGCTGAGTTCATGGCCGGGGATGAACGCGGCAGGCGCATTCCGCAATACCTGGCCGCCCTCGGCGAACAGCTGCTGACCGACCAGAAGGTGGCCCTGCAGGAACTCGCATCGCTGCGCGACAACCTGGAGCACATCAAGGATACCGTGGCAATGCAGCAGAGCTACGCAAAGCTCTGCGGCGTCACTGAAACCGTGCAAGTCGTCGACCTCGTGGAAGACAGCCTGCGCTTGAATGCCGGCGCTTTCGTGCGCCACGGCGTGACGCTGCGGCGCGAATTCGCCGCAGTGCCGCCGATCACCGTCGACAAGCACAAGGTGCTGCAGATTCTGGTTAACCTGGTGCGCAACGCCAAATATGCCTGCGATGAATCGGGCAGGACCGACAAATTGCTCACCCTGCGCATCGAGGGCGCAGGCAACCGGGTGCGCATCTGCGTCATCGACAATGGCGTCGGCATCCCCGCAGAGAACATGAGCCGGCTGTTTACGCACGGCTTCACCACCCGCCCATCCGGGCACGGCTTCGGCTTGCACAGCGGCGCGCTCGCCGCCCAGGACCTCGGCGGATCCTTGCACGCGGTGAGCGACGGTCCGGGATGCGGAGCGGCGTTCATTCTCGAGCTGCCATGCGACCCAGCGGAGACCGGGCATGGCTAGCTCCACGGCGCCCGTCAATCGGCGCATCCTCGTCATCGACGACAATGCCGCCATTCATCACGATTTTCGCAAGGTGCTGAGCGCGCATGCCGAACACGGCGCGCAAGCCGCCTTGGGCGCGCTGGAGGCGCAGATTTTCGGTGAACCGGCGAGCGCCGCCGCGCGCCCCAACTTCGAGGTCGATTCCGCGCATCAAGGCCAACAAGGCGTGGAGATGGTGCGCCGCGCCGCCTTGGATGGGCGGCCTTACTCGATGGCATTCGTCGACATGCGCATGCCGCCCGGCTGGGATGGGCTGGAAACCATAGAACGCCTATGGGCGACCGACCCGGACGTGCAGGTGGTCATCTGTTCGGCGCACACCGACTACGACTGGACGGAGGTGGTCGGCCGGCTCGGTCACTGCGACAAACTTCTGGTGCTGCGCAAGCCGGCGGAGCCGATCGAGGTTCTGCAGTGCGCGACCGCACTGAGCCGCAAGTGGGAGAACGATCGATTGGTCAGGGATCAAGTGCAACGCCTCGAAGAGGCGATCTCGATCCGCACCCGTGGGCTGGAGGCCGCAAACCGGCAGCTGCGCCATTTAGCCACGCACGATGTGCTCACCGGCCTGCCGAACCGCGTCCTGCTGGATGACCGGCTGACCCAGGCGATGGCGCACGCCGACCGCGACAAGAGCTCGTTTGCGCTTCTGATGTGCGACCTCGACCGCTTCAAACTCATCAACGACTCCCTGGGCCACCGGGCCGGGGACGAGCTGCTGCAGGAGGTGGCGCGCCGGCTCTCAGGGGTGATGCGCGGCATCGACACGGTGGCGCGCTTCGGGGGCGATGAGTTCGTCCTGCTCGGCAACTCCATCGCCGATTCGACGGACGCGATGCAGCTCGCGGCCCGTGCAATCGAGGTGCTGCAGGCCCCGGTACGGGTCGCCGGCATCGATGTGCATACCTCGCCCAGCATCGGCGTCGCCATCTATCCCGCCGACGGCGCCTCGATCGAGGCCCTGCTCGCGCACGCGGATGCGGCCATGTACTGCGCCAAGCAGCGCGGCCGCGGCATCGTCCAACGCTATGAGCCGGGGATGCACGCCGGCACCGAAGACCGCGTTCAGCTGGAGAGCGACCTGCACAATGCCATCGCCCTGAAGCAATTCCAGCTCTACTACCAGCCGAAGGTGGATACCCAATCCGGCAGGGTGCGCAGCGCCGAGGCCCTGATCCGCTGGGTGCACCCCACGCGCGGCGTCATTTCGCCGGGGGAATTCATTCCGCTGGCGGAGGAATGCGGTCTGGTCGGAGTGATCGGACAGTGGGTCATCCAGGAGGCGTGCCGCCAGGCTAGAGCCTGGCAGGACGACGGTGTGCCCTCATTGCGCGTATCCGTGAATCTGTCGGCATCGCAGTTCCGGGATAGCGCGCTGGTCGACAACATCCGCGGTGCGCTCGTCGATGCAGGTTTGGAGGCGTGCATCCTCGAGGTGGAGCTGACCGAGAGCGCCGTCATGAACGATCCTGAACAGTCGATCGCGATTCTCGAGCAGCTCAGTAAGATGGGCGTGCTCGTCTCGGTGGATGATTTCGGCACGGGCTACTCGAGCATGAGTTATTTGCGCCGTTTCCCGATCGACAAACTCAAGATCGACCGCGTATTCATCAACGAAATCGCGAGCCGCCCGGAGGATGCCTCGATCGTGCGCGCGATCGTCTCCCTTGCGCACAGTCTGCGCCTCAAAGTGGTTGCCGAAGGGGTCGAAACGCCCGCTCAGCTCGAGTTTCTGAAGGCCGCCAAGTGCGACGAGTATCAAGGCTATCACTTCAGCCGCCCGCTGCCCGCCGCCGAATTCGAGCAGCTGATCCGCAATTCGGACGCGACGCATGATTCCTGGACCGAGGAGGATGCGATCCGCACCCACAGCAAACTCGCGGGGTATTCGCGCAACTGAGCGCGCGCGATCGTGGCGGGCTCAACTGGGCGCGTCGAGCCGGGTATCGTCGGGATACATCTGTAGTTCGGGGACTTCGCCGCGCTGCAATGTCTGCTGCACACCGAGCCAGTACTCAACCGTCAGCAGATCGGCATTCAGCTCCCGGAAGCAGCGGCGCGCATGATCGTTGGTGAACTGCATTCCGTACTCGAGCTCCTCAGGCAGAAACACCACTCCATCCTCGAAGAACCAGCTCGGCAGCGCCTCTTCGCCGGGTTCGCGGTCCGAATTGGTGCGGATCTTGACGTCCGTCAATTTCTCCACCGCATCGTAATCGAACAGGAATACACGGCCGTATCGGCCGACTCCATAATTTCTCGAGTCCAAGTCCTTGTTGAAGATGTTGGTGGCGGCGTTGTTGCGAATGCATTCTCCGAGGCTGATGATCACGTCTCTGATTTCGCTCTCGCCGGCCGCGGCAAGAAACACCGGCAGCGGAACTATCTTCAGCTGCACGATCAGCGAGCGCAGAAACACGCCGTCCTGATCCACTTGCACGCTGCCCGAGGCCTGCCGCCAGATTTCATCCAGCAGCTTGGGGTCGAACATGTCCGCGTCCAGGCGCAGATTGAAATACATCACGTTGTCCAACATGCTTCCGGCGCGGTTGATCTCATGTACCACCCTGTATTTGTCGATCACGGCGGCAACCCCGGGATACGGGCCCCACTTGTATGAGGCGGTCGGTTGGTCGCGAATCACTTTCAAGTGATATGCGCAGGCATCGAACGTGAATCCGAGCGCGACCGTGCCGGGCACCCCCGGAGAGCGCTGCAGCCTGTGCCCGGAACGGATCTGCTCGGTGATCTCATTCAAAATGGCGATCTTGCCGACATGATTGAAGCCGATGGTCGAATAATGATGTCCGAACGGACGCCGCGGCATGATGCTGAATAGAAACACGCAGGTTTGATAGTAAAGCCGCGTGGTCACGTGAAAATTCGCAAGCGCCGAGCTGAACAGGCTGTGGATGTCCGCGACTCGATGCAGCACCGCGTCGGCGAAGATGCCGGCGGGGCCGTTCAGCAACGCAATCACCAACGGCGCAATGCTGTCGTCGCTCATGATCCAGCGGCCCACCAGAATCGCCCGGCGATCGCGGAAGAATCCAGCTTCCACGACATCGAGCGCCACCGGATGCGGCGCGCCGGGCGCGCCGGCGTACAGAAGATGCTCGATCCGTTCGAGAATTCTTTGCGCGTCGCCCTTAAGATCCCTGAACGGAATGGAGAAATTGGGAACCTGCAAGGCGCTGCACAGCAGTTCCACATCGATGCGGTCGCGCACGGTGAGCCTGCGGTGGACCGATGCGGTCGACAGCGCGCGCAGCTTGCCGGGTGGTGGAAACGAGTACGCAACCGGTTGCCATATTCCATGGCAGATGTTGCGGCGAATCGAATGCGCGAACATGAAGGCGATGTCCGCCTCGTAACGGTCGACGATCATCGCGACGAACAGACGATCGATTGCCTCCCAGACGCCCGACTCCCCGGCGAGCGCCGGGTTTGCCGCGAGGATCCGCGGGCCGTGCTCCGCCACGTAGCGGCTGTACAGCCCCAGCCGTTCCTTGCTGATGCGGATCGAGGCGTGCGGATCCATGGTCTCGAAGGCGCGCTTGGCGCGGTACGGGTATTCGCACAGCTGGGCGTAAAAGTCGTCGTGAATGACCAGGATGAGCTCTGCGGTTGCCGCGATTCGCGTGCCATGGTCGGCACAGGCCCGCAGCCGCGCATAAGCCTCTTCAAGCGCGGCGCCGGCCACGCCCAAGCGCGTCGTCAACACTTCACCGTCAGGCATAAGTATCGCTGATTATACGTCGGCATTTTCAGCCGGCGTCGAGCTGCGCAATCCGCGCTGCGATCAATCTGCGCTCGGGTTCGACTTTCGCCTCCGCCAGGGCCCTTTGGTAGGCTTCCCGCGCCTCGGCAGTTCGTTCGAGCCGCTGCAGAAGGCTGCCGCGCACTGCATTCAGCAGGTGATAGTCCTTCACCTCGCCGCGCGCCGCCAGCGATTCCACCAGGTCGAGCGCGCGCCCCGCCCCGTCCACCATCGACACGGCAACCGCGTGATTGAGTTCGATCACCGGTGTGGGTTGCAGCCGCATCAGCACTTCGTACAGGGCGACGATCTGGCGCCAGTCGGTCGAGTCCTTGTCCGGCGCGCGCACATGCACTGCGGCGATGGCGGCCTGCACGCTGTAGGGGCTGACTCGTCCCGGCAGCCGTAGCGACTCGTCGACCAGCGCAAGGCCTTCGGCGATCTCTGCTTGGTTCCACAATCCACGATCTTGATGCTCGAGCAGGATCACGTTGCCGGCATCGGACACGCGGGCGCGACGCCGTGCATCGTGCAGCAGCATCAAGGCCAGCAGACCGATGAGTGCGGGGTTTCTCGGCAGGAGCACATCGACCAATCTGGCAAGCCGGATCGCTTCGTCGCACAGCGCTTCGTTCATCAGCTCATTTCCACTGGTGACCGCATAGCCTTCGGTGAACACGCTGTAGATCACCGCCAGCACGCCGTCGATCCGTTGATCCAGCAGTTCCGGTGGCGGGGTTTCGTAGGGAATGCCGGCTTCGCGTATTTTCTTCTTCGCGCGCACCAGCCGCTGCGCCATCGTGTCCTCGCTCACCAGGAAAGCGCGCGACACGGCCAGGGTCGTCAGACCGCACACTTCGCGCAGGGTAAGCGCAATCTGCGCATCGCTTGAAAGCGCCGGGTGACAGCAGGTGAAGATCAGGCGCAACCGGTCATCCCCGAATACAGCCTCCTCGTCCTCGTCGATGAATACCTGTGCGCCGGCTTCGGCGCCGGCGCGCTCTAGGTTCAGGATCTTGCTGTGGAATAGCGCCTCGCGGCGCACGCGATCCACCGCCTTGTTGCGCCCCGCGCTCACCAGCCAGGCACGCGGATTCGCCGGTATTCCGGCGCAAGGCCATTGTTCGATGGCGGCGGCAAACGCGTCCTGCCTCGCCTCCTCGGCGCGATCGAAGTCGCCGAGCAGGCGGATCAGTGTCGCCAGCACACGGCCCGCCTCTCGGCGAAAAATCTCCTCCATCGCCGACTCGGCGCTCACCCCGCCGGTGGCCAGATCGGCCGTACTTCGATGCTGCCATGCTTGGCGCCGGGAATCCGCGCGGCAATGGAGATCGCCTCGTCGAGGTTCTTCGCGTCCACCAGGTAGTAGCCACCGAGCTGTTCGCGCGTCTCGGCGAACGGCCCATCGGTGATCGCCGCCTTGCCATTGCGCACTCGAACCGTGGAGGCCGTGGACACCGGTTTCAACCGGTCGCCTGCCTTGAACTGGCCGGCCTGAATGATCCCCTTGGTGAATTCGGTATATTCCTGGGTCATCGTCGTTAGTGCCGCCGGATCCATGGCGGCGGTCTGCGCTTCATTCGCGTAAATCAGCAGTAGGTAATTCATCTGGTACTCCTTGAGTTCTCGGCGTTATTCGCCATGTACTAGTCGAACCAGGTGCGCGTGATTCGACAGCGGGAAACTATTTCTTAGCCGGCGCAATCGCATCGATCAGCAGTATTCGCAAACCCCAGTTTGCAACCTTCGGGTCGTACTGCCAGATCTGGACATAGGAATGCGTGCTGAGGTCATGGGAGCCGGCGATCTCACCGACGCTATATAAGAGAGTGGAGTCGGCGGCACTGCCGCGCGCGATTTGCCTGAAGGTTCCGGTCAGCGGATGCGCCGCGAGGTAATCGCTCGCGGCGGGGACGCCGTCCATGGGTGGCCGATCGTCCGTATAGAATCGAAAATCGCCGTTTCGCCCATAGGTACGCAACGCCGCCGCAAACCCAGCACTCTGAACGGCGGCTTGGAAATCGCTGATGGCATGGCTCGGCGCATCGGCGGCGATGAGCCGCTGCGGCGGCGGCGCGGCGGGTGCGTAGACGACTTGCTTGGGCGCAAGCTTCGGTTCCTCGATCGCCTGCGCGGCATGCGCGACGCCACCGTCCAGCGCCACCGACCAGCGGCACTCGGCGTCGCGCCTCCAGACGGTCAAGAAATGGCCGGTGGCTTTGGCCCCGTTCGCGGCGGTGTATACCCAGGGCCCGGTGCTGAATCCCAAGTCGCCACTCGCGGCAATGCCGGCTAGCGCGGGATACCACTGAAGTTGCGCGGTACTGTCCTTGGCCGCCAGGTAAACGGCGCGGCCGCTTTCCGGGCGCGGCTGCAGCACCCAGGAGTCCTCGGCCAAGTAGTCGAGAAACGCGCCGCGCACCGAGGTGCGCGCCTTGTCCGCAAACGCATATTCCGCTTCCAGCATGCCACGCAGCGCCAAGCCGTCGGCTGCGCAAAGCGGCGCGGAACCGATGGCGGAGGCATTTGCGCACGTCGCGGCCAACCCAAAGATTCCCACCAAATACCGAGTCCCCATTCCCCCACTGTACCGCCTGGAGCACCTCGGCGGCGACTTCCCGGGAACTAAACTGAGCCGCGAGGAGTCCAATTAAGGTCATTAAATCATATACTTATGACTCACCCGTGGAACGCTGGCGGCCTTTTGCCCTTGGCCGTAAGATCAACGGCCCGATAACAGGATTCATTACGATAAAGAGGACACAAATGAAGGCTTGGATTCCGTTCGCATTGATGCTCGCCCTAGGCTTGGCTGCTCACGCGCAGGCGACCTGCACCTATCCGCCCTCCCCGGCTGCACCCCCGGATGGCAATACCGCCACGCGCGATCAAATGATTGCCGCGAAGCATGACTTTGACAGCTACAACACGGAGATGAATGCCTATCTCGATTGCATCAAGCTCGAGATAGACTCTGCCACCCCGAAGGATCCATCCAAGCTGAGTCCCGACGAGAAGAAGAAGGCGGACCAAGCGCTGAAGATCCTGGCGCAGAAGAACAATGCCGCGGTCGATGAGCTACAGGCGGTCGTGGGCCGTTTCAATGAGCAGCTGCGCGCATTCAAGGCGAAGAATCCGAAGTAGCGGGTCACAGCGCGGCGGCGAACTGCGCCGCGCCTTTCAATGTATGCAGGCTAGCACGCTCATCACACCGCGTCTGGCCGAAGAGGCCATCAACTCTCGGCTGACGTGTATGCCGATCGAATCACTGCCGCTGACGCAGTGTGTCGGTGGGACATTGCGGGAGAATATCTATGCGGAGCGCGACCAGCCGCCGTTCGATCGCATCACCATGGATGGGATCGCAGTCGATAGCGAGGCCCTGCGGCGCGGTCACCGGCGCTTTCGCATCCAGGCAACCCAGGCCGCGGGCTCGCCGGCGCTCAAGCTGCACGCCACGGACAATGCCATCGAGGTGATGACCGGCGCGATTCTCCCCATGGGGAGCGATTGCGTGATTCCGGTCGAACAACTCGAGGTTGCCGACGGCTTCGCCTCGTTGAAGGCCACGGTGGTCACGGCGCCCTTCCACAATGTGCATCGCCGCGGCAGCGATGGCCGCCAGGGGGCGCTGTTACTGGAGTCCGGCACCTTGCTGCGCGCGCCCGAAATTGCGGTCGCGGCTTCCGCGGGTATGTCGCGGGTGCGGGTCAGCAGCCAGCCGGCAATCATGGTCGTCTCCACCGGCGATGAGCTCATCGAACCCGGCGACCCGATTGCCGACTATCAAGTGCGCCGTTCCAACGCCTACGCCGTCGCGGCTACCTTACGCAAGCGCGGCTTCAGCCGCATCGGCGATGATCACGTTCCGGACGATGAGGATGTGCTGTCGGAGCGCATGGCGCTGCACCTGACCACCCACGAAGTCGTCGTTTTGAGCGGCGGCGTGTCCATGGGAAGGTTCGACCTGGTGCCGAAGGTTTTGATGCGCTTAGGGGTGCAACAGGTGTTTCACAATATTGCGCAGAGGCCTGGTAAGCCGATGTGGTTCGGCATCGGCCCGCAGGGCCAGGCCGTGTTCGGCTTGCCCGGAAATCCGGTCTCCACCCTGGTGTGCCTGATCCGTTATGTCATCCCGGCGATTGCCGAAGCCATGGGCACGAAGCGCGCTGCACCGGAGCGACTGGCGCTGGCGGCGCCGGTGACCTTCCAGCCCTCCCTGGCGTATTTCCTCCCCGTCGCCATCGAACACGACGATTGGGGCCGCCCCTGGGCCAGTCCGCGTCCCACGCATGGATCGGGGGACTTCCTCAGCCTCGCCGGGACCGACGGCTTCGTCGAACTGCCCCCGGGACCGAACACTTACCCGAAAGGGTTCGTTACCAGCGTGTACCGCTGGTAACCTGATCGGCCATGAGACCGACGGTTCACGACATTCGCGGTGCTGCCAATCCGCTCGACCGGCTTGGGAGGCCTTTGCACGACTTGCGCATCTCGGTCATGGATCGATGCAACTTCCGCTGCCCCTACTGCATGCCTAAGGAGCAGTATCACGAGCACTATCGGTTCCTGAAGTCGCAGGAGCGCCTGTCGTTCGAGGAAATCGTGCGGCTCGCGCGCGTGTTCACCGGCCTCGGGGTGCGCAAGCTGCGTCTCACCGGCGGCGAACCCTTGCTGCGCGCCAATCTCGCCGATCTCATCGGCGACCTCTCCGGCATTCCCGAGATCGATGACATCGCTCTGACCACCAACGGCGTGCTGCTTGGCCAGCATGCGGTCGATCTGCGCGCCAATGGCCTTAAGCGCGTGACCGTGAGCTTGGATACCTTGGACAAGGAACTATTCAAGCGCATGAGCGGCGGCTTCGCAGCGCTCGACCAGGTGTTGAGCGGAATCGATGCAGCGCTTGCCGCCGGGCTGGCGCCGATCAAGATCAATGCGGTCATCGAGCGTGGCGTCAACGACCACACCGCCGCGGACTTGGTGGAGCACTTCCGCGGCTCGCCGGTGATCGTGCGCTTCATCGAATTCATGGATGTCGGCAACCGCAATGCCTGGCGGCCGGACATGGTGGTGCCTTCCAAGGAACTCGCCGCGCGCATCGCTGCGAAATGGCCCATGCATCCGGTCTCGCAGAATTATCGCGGCGAGGTCGCCGAGCGCTGGCGCTTCGAGGACGGCGGCGGCGAAGTGGGTTTCATTTCCTCCGTATCGCAGCCATTCTGTGGCGCCTGCAGCCGCGCGCGGCTGTCCTCGGAGGGCAGGTTCTACACCTGCCTGTTCGCCGCGCAAGGGCTCGACCTGCGCGCGCCGATGCGCGCAGGCATCAGCGACACCGAGCTCGAGCAGCTGATTCGCGGCGCTTGGGTTGAGCGCACCGACCGCTATAGCGAGCTGCGCGATCAGCTGCGCGCAAAGAATCCCGCGTCGCAGAAGATCGAGATGTACTACATCGGCGGCTGATCACGATGACATTTTCCCATTTGGATGCGAATCATCGCCCTGCCATGGTCGATGTCAGCGGCAAGACGGCCAGCAAGCGCACGGCGACCGCGGAGTCCCGGGTGCGGTTTCCGCCGGCCGTCGCCGCTGCCTTGCGCGCAAGCGGATTGAATTCACCGAAGGGCCCGGTGTTCGATACCGCGATCGTCGCGGGCGTCATGGGCGCCAAGCGCACGCATGAATTGATTCCATTTTGCCATCCGCTGGGCATCGAGAATTGCCAGGTCGCGATCGAACTCATCGACGACTGCGCGATGATTCGCTGCACGGTGACGGTGCATCACAAAACCGGCGTCGAAATGGAGGCCCTCACCGGCGCCAGCATCGCCGCCTTGACCGTGTACGACATGTGCAAGGCACTGTCCCACGACATCGTGATCGGCGACACACGGCTGGTTGCAAAGCAGGGCGGCAAGAGCGATTACGCCAGGGACCCGCCTTGAACGCAGCCCCCCTCTACGGCCTGATCCTGGCCGGCGGCGCAAGCTCGCGCATGCAGCGCGACAAGGCGGCGCTGCAATACCAGGGCCGCAGCCAGCTCGATCGTGCCTTTGAATTGGCCGGCCGGCATGTTGCAAAGGTGTTCGTCTCCGTGCGCGCGGACCAACTGCACGATCCTGTGCGCAGCGCGAAACCGATGATCGTCGACTCGGTCGCCGGCGACGGGCCCATCGTCGGAATACGTTCCGCGCTGGCGGCACACCGCCATGCGGCGTGGCTGGTGCTCGCCTGCGACCTGCCGTTTTTATCGGACGCCGTGCTCGCGCATCTGCTGGCCGAGCGGGATGCAAACGCCTTGGCGACGGCCTACCGCAGCGCGTCGGATGGGCTGCCGGAACCGCTGTGCGCGATCTGGGAGCCGGCTGCGGCCGCGGCGCTCGACGCGTACCAGTCCGGCGGCGGCCGCTGTCCGCGAAAGTTTCTGATAGGGCACGGCGCGCGGCTCTTGGATCCGATCGACAAGCGGGCGCTCGACAACGTGAACACTCCGCAGGAATACGCGCGGGCGCTCAACGAGCTTAAGGGCGCGCCGGCCGGTGACCCCATGCAGATAAATATCCGCTACTTCGCGCTGATGCGCGAGCAAGCCGGCCGCTCCGAGGAAACCCTCGAGACCACGGCGCGCACTCCGGCCGACCTGTATGCGGAATTGACCGCCCGCTATGGCTTCACCTTGGGGGAAGAGCAATTGAGGGTGGCCGTCAACAGCGAGTTCTCGGACTGGTCGCACAAGCTCGCGGCGGGGGATGCCATCGTATTCCTGCCGCCGGTTGCGGGCGGCTGATGCGATTTCGCCTCACTGCAGCTACCATCGATGGCGCCGATGCGCGGCGCGAATTGCTCGACCTGGGCGCGGGCGGCTATGCGAGCTTCGAAGGCTGGGTGCGCGATCACAATGAGGGCCTGGAAGTCACGCGCCTGGAATACGAGGCCTTCGAAGAGCTCGCCGTGGCCGAGGGCGATCGCATCGTCGCCGATGCCCTAAGGCGATATCCCATCAAGCATGCGCTGTGCATTCATCGCGTTGGCGTATTGGCACTGGGCGATATGGCGGTATGGGTCGGGGTCAGCTCCGCCCATCGAGGCGAGGCATTCGATGCCTGCCGCTTCATCATCGATGAAGTGAAGCATCGGGTTCCGATCTGGAAGAAAGAACACTACCGCAACGGCGATTCCGGTTGGGTGAACTGCGAGCGCTGCGCCACGGCGCCCCAGCATGCCCACACTCATGCCTGATGCAGCCAGACTACTCCAGACAGCAACAGCTCAAGGAAATCGGCGCGGCCGGCCAGGCAACGCTGGCGCGCAGCCGGGTGCTCATCGTGGGCTTGGGCGGCCTCGGCAGCCCCGTGCTGCAGTACCTGGCCGGCGCCGGCGTCGGCACTCTGGAGTTGGTGGAAGCCGACACGTTGGATGCCAGCAACCTGCATCGTCAGCCGATCTACGCGCTCAACGATGCCGGCAAGCCGAAGCTGGAGCTGGCGCGGCAGGCGGCTGTTAGGATCAATCCGACGGTGAAAGTCGCGACGCACGCGGCGAGATTCACCAGCCTCAATGCCCTCGATTTGCTGCGACGCTGCGACGTCGTGGTCGATTGCAGCGACAACTTCCGCACCAAATTTCTCATCAACGATGCGGCGGTGCTTGAGCAAAAGCCCGCGGTATTTGCCAGCGTGTATCAGTACGAGGGGCAGCTGCAGATCTACAAGCCCGAGGCGGCCCATGCCTGCCTGCGCTGCCTCTGGCCGGACGCCGCGCCGGACGGCATGGTGGGCAACTGCGCGGAATCCGGGGTGTTGGGTCCCGTGCCGGGGGTTTTGGGCGCCATGCAGGCGCTCATGGTGCTGAAGATCCTGCTCAAGATCCCGGGGCAGCTCGAGGGTGAACTGCTGCTGCTCGACTTCACGAATTTCTCCAGCGCCAGGCTCAAAGCGCGGCGCCATTCAGAGTGCAGCGCGCCCGGCTGCGCGCGCATACGCGAGCTGCCCGGCGAGGAGCCGGATCTGCAAATAGAACTGCCATCGCTCGCCGCCGCCGCCGCGCAGGGCCTGCAAGTCATCGATATACGCAATTTGGATGAATTCGAGGCGCGGCCCACGCAAGCGACGCATATCCCCATGCCGCTCCTGCTGGCGAATCCGCAACTGCTGCCCTCCGGCGCGCAATACTTGCTGGTGTGCGCCTCCGGCAAGCGCAGCCTGGTCGCAGCGCGCGAGTTGCACAAGCGCGGCCTCAAGGTGCATTCGCTGGCGGGCGGCGTGCAAGGCCTGCAACATTAGATGCACTTCAGCAGCAAGCTGCCGGACGTCGGGACCACGATCTTCACCGTGATGTCGCGCCGCGCGCTCGAGGAAGGCGCGCTCAACATCGGCCAGGGCTTTCCGGACTATCCGATCGATGCGCGCCTGTCCAGCGCGCTGGTGGAGGTGATCGCCGCAGGACGCAATCAATATGCGCCCATGGAGGGCGTCATCGAGCTGCGCGAGACAATCGCCGCAAGCTGCGCTTGAGTTACGGCCTGAGCTTCGACCCGCACAGCGAAATCACCGTCACCTGCGGCGGCACCGAAGCGCTCTATGATGCCGTACAAGCCGTGGTCGGCGCCGGCGATGAGGCCATCATCTTCGATCCGGCCTATGACGCCTATGATCCGGCGGTACGTCTGGCGGGCGGCCGCAGCGTGCGCATTCCCCTTTCGCCGCCGGCGTTTCGCTACGACTGGGACCGCGTGCGACAGGCACTGACCGAGCGTACCCGGCTGATCATCATCAATAGTCCGCAGAATCCCAGCTGCAGCGTGCTCTCGGTCTCGGATCTGCAGGCGCTCGCCGCCTTGATCGCCGGCCGGCCGATCAGCGTGCTGTCGGATGAGGTCTACGAGCACGTGCTGTTCGACGGCCGAAAGCATGCTTCCGTGCTGGCGCACCCGGAATTGCGCGAGCGTAGTTTCGCGGTGTTTTCCTTCGGCAAGACCTTGCATGCGACCGGCTGGCGGGTCGGCTACTGCGTCGCGCCGCCTGCGCTCACCGGCGAGTTGAGAAAGGTGCACCAGTTCAATACCTTCAGCATCGCGGCGCCCCTGCAATACGCCATCGCGCGCTATCTCGATCTGTATCCGGACGTGTGGGCGCGGCTGTCGGGCTTCTTCCAGGCGAAGCGCGACTTGTTGGCGGGGCTGCTGCGCGGCTCGGGCTTCGAGCCGGTGCCCGCGTCCGGCACGTATTTTCAACTGGTCGATTACGGCGCGTTGAGTGATGCCGGTGATCTTGAATTTGCCGACCGGCTGATACGCGAGGCGAAAATCGCCACCATCCCGCTGTCGCCCTTCTATGCGGCGGCACCGCGCATGACGCTGCTGCGGCTGTGCATCGCCAAGCGCGATGAGACCCTTGAAGCGGCTGCGACGCGCCTGCGCGCCTTCGCCGCGGCTCAAAGTAGCGCTTAGCGATTGCCGGTGCCGTAGCGCGGATTGCTGGCCGGCAGGCTTTGCCGCTGGCGAATGCGCGCGGCGTCCATCAACATGCGTCCCGCCCATCGATAGACGTTGTTCTCCTTCACGGTCCTGCGCATCAAGCTCATTCGGCTGCGCCGCTCGTCCCGGCCCATGCGCATCGCCGTCTCCATGGCGTCCGCCGTTTCGCTGACGTCGAAGGGATTGATCAGCACGGCCTCGGACAGCTCACGCGAGGCGCCGGCAAAGGTGCTCAAGATGAGTACGCCGTCTTCATCGTCGCGCGCCGCCACGAATTCCTTCGCCACCAGATTCATGCCGTCATGCAGGCTGTTGACCAGGCAGAAGTCGGCCGCCCGGTACAGCTCGAACACCCGCTGCGGCTCCTGGTGTTCGTCGATCAATACGATCGGGCGCCACTCGCCCTCGGCGAACTTGGCGTTGATGCGCTCCACTTCGCTGTAGGTGCGCTGTTGCAGCGCTTGGTAGGCCGGCAGCTGGCTGCGCGAGGGCGCGGCAACCTGCAGCAGGCACACCCGTCCGCGATGCCGGGGATTCTTGTCGAGCAAGGTTTCCAGCGCCTGAAAGCGCTCGATGATGCCCTTGGTGAAGTCCCAACGCTCGACGCCCAACCCTAAGTGCACGCCGGCGGCGATGTGATGACGGCTGCGCACCGCCGCGCGGCAGGTTTCTATATCGGGCATGTTCTGCAGCCAGCGCGGCGGCCATTCGATCGAGATTGGGTACGGCGCGACGCGGCACACCCGGCCCTGCAGCGTCACCGTCATGTGCTCGTGATCGATCTGGCATTCGATGAAGCGATCGACGGTGTCGAGAAAGTTCTGGCAATGGTAGCGGGTGTGAAATCCGAGAATATCCGCGGACAGCATGTGCTGCAGCATCTCGCGCTTCCACGGGCACACGCCGAAGGTCTCGGAATTCGGCCAGGGAATGTGCCAGAACAGCACGATGGTCGCCTTCGGCACCTTGGCCCGGATCAGCTTCGGCAACAGCGCGAAGTGAAAGTCCTGGATCAACACCACCGGACTGTCGGTGCTCGACTCGAGCGCCACGACTTCGGCGAACTTGGCGTTGACCTCCTCGTACGCGCGCCAGTCAGCGGCGCGAAATGCCGGCCGGACGTACGCCAGGTGACACAGCGGCCACAGCCCCTCGTTGGAGAACCCGTAGTAATAGCCCTGCTCCTGCGCCTCCGACAGCCATACGCGGCGCAGCGTATAGGACGGATCGTCCGGCGGCACCCGGATCTGGTCGAACCGATCGACGGTCTCCTTATCGGCATTCCCGGCGCCGTGCGCGATCCACACACCCGAACAGGCGCGCATCACCGGCTCGAGCGCCGTGACCATGCCGCTGGCAGGGACCTGCACCACGGGCTGATGGTCCGCGTTGAAATTATGGATGTAGGGCTCGCGGTTCGACACGATGATGACCTGCGCCGAACGCAGGTGATCGCGCACCACCTGCCGCAGAGCCTGCGGCGTCCAGTTCTCGTGAAAATCGATCTCCAGGCGCTGCTTCGCCTCGACCTCCGCGAGCGCCTGGCGCACCTGCGACAGGATCGGCAGCGAGGACCGCGGCGATTCGGCGTCGTCGAGAAATCGCTTGCCGCGGATGTCGCCGATCAGCACCTTGACCCAGCGGCGCAGTTGCAGCCACGCCACCAGCACGATCAACAATGCGAGCAGCAGCACTGAAATGCCGACGAAGACCAGCATGAAATCCCGTGCCGTGCGCTGCCTGCGATCGACAAAGCTCAAATCGTGCAGCATCAGCACCCGAAACGGCGTGCGCGCCGAGTCGAAATCGAAGCGCGAAATCTGCACCGACCCCGAGGATAGCTGGGCGATGCTGGTGGGCTTGGGATGCGTCGTGTCGATGGTCTCGCAGGAAATCGCCGCCGGAGCGCGCTCCGTCCTGATGAGCGTCGAGCCATCCGGCCGGCATATGAGGATGGCGAGCAAGCGCTCATCGGTGGTCATCCTCGCCAGGTACGCGCGCAGGCGCGCCTCGTTGCCGTTGGCGATGAGCTCCGTGAGCGGATCTTCCATCGAATGCATGACCAGCTGCGCGCGCAGCTCGACGTCGGATCGAAACCACTCCGCCAGCAGCCGCTCGATGTACGGCAGGCCGAAATAGGCGACCACGCACGATGCCAGCGCCACCGGCAACACGAAGCGCAAGATGATTGAACGAAACACCATGCCTCCGCGTCAGTTGGATATTAGCGTGCCGTCGTCCACAAAATACCCAATATCCAAGCCCAAGTCTTGGTTTTCTCCGCGCCAAGCGTGTAAAAGTTACATAGCAATTCATTCGCGTGAAGCATTGGCAGTCGTGCCGCCGTAAGATATGTTTTTCCATGATGCAAATTCCGAAACCGTCTCCCGCGCTCGATTGGTGTTTGTTTCTCGACGTGGACGGCACCCTGGTGGAATTCACCGATTCGCCCTTGGACACTTTTGTGGACGATGAACTCAAGGAAGTGTTGCGCCAGGTGGCGGAACGGCTCGGCGGCGCGGTCGCATTGGTGAGCGGCCGCAGCCTGCACTATCTCGACACGCTGTTCGCGCCGCTGCGCTTGCCCGCGGCCGGGCTGCACGGCGTCGAGCGGCGCAAGGCATCCGGCGCCATCCATGGCGCGAGCTTCGTGGACACGCGGCTGAACGGCGCGCGCATCTCACTCGCGGAGCTGGTGCGCGCCCATCCAGGCACATCCCTCGAGGACAAGGGCAGGACACTGGCCGTCCACTATCGGATGGCGCCGCAGTTCGAGACCGAGCTGCGTGCGGCGCTGGCGGCGATCATTCAGGCGCTGGACAGCCGCTACCACATCCAGGACGGCAACATGGTGCTCGAGATAAAACCGCGTGGCTTCACCAAGGGATCGGCCGTCGGCGCATTTCTGCAGGAACCGCCGTTTTCCGGCAGGACGCCGGTATTCGTCGGCGATGATCTGACCGACGAGGGCGGATTCCGCATGGTCGAGTCGCATGGCGGAATATCGATCGCCGTCGGCGACCGGGTGCGCGCGCAGCAGCGCTTCGAAAATCCGCTGGCGGTGCGCGCCTGGCTGCGCAGCATCGCGGCGCTCACCGACACGCATCGCGCATGAGCGGCTCCTCCCTCGATCTTGCGCTCATCGGCAACTGTCAGATCGCCGCGCTCATCGATGCGCGCGCGCGCATCGTATGGGCCTGCCTGCCGAGGCCGGATGCGGACCCGGTGTTTTGCGCGCTGCTGAACCGCGACGGCGGGGATTCGGCGAGCGGCGTGTTCGCGGTGGACATGCGCGATGCGCTGAAGATCGAGCGGCGCTACCTGCGCAATACCGCCATTGTCGAGTCGCTGCTCACCGATTCGGCCGGCAATTCCCTGCGGATCACGGATTTTTGCCCGCGCTTTCGCTCGCGCGGGCGCAATTTCAGGCCCATGGTCATCGTGCGCCTGGTCGAGCCCATCGAGGGCCGTCCGGTCGTGAACATCCGGCTGCGACCGCGCTGCGACAACGGCGCCGCCGAGCCGCAGCGCATCGCCGGAAGCCATCACATCCGTTTCGTTTCCCCGCAGCTCAGCTTTCGACTGACCACCAATTCGGCGCTGTCGCCGCTGCTGGACGAGAGCGTCATCATTCTGAATGCGCCGCTGGCATTCATCCTGGGTCCCGACGAGACGGTCGAGGAAACGCCGCTCACCCTGGCGCGCTCCTGGCTCGATGAGACCCGCGGCTACTGGCACGAGTGGATCCGCGGCCTAGCGGTCCCCTTCGACTGGCAGGAGCCGGTGATTCGCTCCGCGATCACCTTGAAGCTCTGCACCTATGAGGACACCGGCGCCGTGCTCGCCGCTCTCACCACCTCGATTCCGGAAATGGCCGGCAGCGTGCGCAATTGGGACTACCGCTTTTGCTGGCTGCGCGACAGTTTCTTCGTGATTCTCGCCCTGAATAACCTCGGCGCAACCAACACCATGGAAGGCTACCTGCGCTATCTCGATCACATCGTCGCGCGCAATCCCGGCGGCGACCTGCAGCCGCTGTACGGCATTACCGGCGAGGCGCACATCGAGGAGCGAATCATCGATACGCTGGACGGCTACCGCGGCATGGGCCCGGTGCGCGTCGGCAACCTCGCCTATGAGCAGGCCCAGTACGATGTGTATGGCGCCGTGGTGCTGGCGGCGCGGCAGCTGTTCTTCGATCAGCGCCTCGCGAATCCTGGCGATGCCGCCTTGTTCGCGCGCGCCGAAGTGCTGGGCGAACGCTCCGTGAAAATGTTCGCGGTGCCGGACGCCGGCCCCTGGGAATTCCGCGGCATCGCCCGCGCCCACACCTTTTCGGCGGTGATGTGCTGGGCGGCCTGCGACCGGCTGTCGAGAATCGCGGCCAAGCTCGATCTTACGCCGCGCGCGGAATTTTGGCGCAACCACGCCAATGCCATGCGCGAGGAGATTCTTGCGCGCGCGTGGAATCCGGCCAAGCAATCCTTCGTCAGCAGCTTCGGCGGCGAGGATCTGGACGCCACCTGCCTGTTGCTGGCGGATCTGGGCTTCATCGAGCCGACCGACAAGCGCTTCGTGTCCACGCTCGGCGCCATCGAGCGCGAGCTGGTGCGCGGCGATCTCGTCTACCGCTACGTGCATCCGGACGACTTCGGGGTGCCGGCGAACACCTTCACCATGTGCTCGTTCTGGTACGTCAATGCGCTCGCGGCGGTCGGCCGCCTGGACGAGGCGCGGCTGATCTTTGAGAGGCTGTTGAAGCGCCGCAACAGCGCAGGGCTCTTGTCCGAGGACATCGATCCTGCGAGCGGCGAGCTGTGGGGGAACTTTCCGCAAACCTACAGCATGGTGGGAATCATCACCTGCGCCATGCGCCTCTCGCGCTCCTGGGAGGAGATGCTCTAGAGGTGCTTCCGTGACGCTCCGTCGCGGCTCATCGCGGCTAGTCGCGGGTCTGCCCGCTGCCGCGGACCAGGTACTTGTAGCTGGTCAATTGCTCCACGCCCACCGGGCCGCGCGCGTGAAACTTATCGGTGCTGATGCCGATTTCCGCGCCCATGCCGAATTCACCGCCATCGGCGAATTGCGTCGAGGCATTGTGCAAGACGATGGCGCTGTCGACCTGGGTCAGGAATTGCTCCGCGCTTAGCGTGTCCTCGGTCACGATGCAGTCGGTATGCTGCGATCCATAGCGGCGAATGTGCGCCATCGCCGCATCGAGGCTCTCGAGGACGCGCACGGCAATGATGGCATCCAGGTACTCCGCGTACCAATCCTGCTCGGTCGCGCGCGTGACCCGGGCATCGATGAGCATGCTCGCATCGTCGCCGCGCACTTCGCATCCGGCATCCAGCAGCATCTTGATCAGCGGGCCCAAGTGTGTTGCCGCGCAGCCGCGGTGCACCAGCAATGTCTCGGCCGCCCCGCACACCCCGGTACGGCGCATCTTGGCGTTGAGCACGATTTTCCCGGCCATGCAAAGATCGGCGGTGCGGTCGATGAACACGTGACACACGCCCTCGAGATGCCCGATCACGGGCACGCGCGCTTCTTTTTGCACGCGAGCGATCAATTCCTTGCCGCCGCGCGGCACGATCACATCGATGAAGTCCGTCATCTGCGCAAGCATGCAGCCCACCGCCTCCCGGTCGGTGGTCGGGACCAGTTGAATGCAGGCGGCCGGCAGGCCGGCGGCGCCCAAGCCCTCTTGCAGGCAGGCATGAATCGCCGCGGCGGAGTGCGCGCTCTCGGAACCGGCGCGCAATATGACGGCATTGCCGGACTTCAGGCACAACGCTCCCGCATCCGCGGTGACATTCGGCCGGCTCTCGTAGATGATCCCGATCACCCCTAAGGGCACGCGCACCCGTTGAATCTGCAGGCCGTTCGGGCGGCTCCATTCAGCCAGCACGCTGCCGATCGGATCGGCGAGGCCCGCGATGGCCTCGAGGCCGCGTGCCATGGCCTGCACCCGCTCATCATTCAGCGCGAGGCGATCGAGCATGGCGTTCGAGGCCGAGCGCTCCCGGGCGTCGCGCATATCGCGCTCATTGGCCGCCAGCAATTCGCGGCTGCGCGACCTTAGACAAGCGGCGGCCGCGCGCAGCGCGCGATTCTTTTGCTTAGGGTCAGAAACCTCCAGCACCTGCGCCGCTGCACGGGCGTCCCGGCCCATGCGCTGCATGAGTTCCGCCACTGTCATCAAAAGGCCTTCAGCACGACCAGGTCATCCCGATGCACGATCTCGTCGCGGCCGCGATAGCCAAGCAGCGCCTCGATCTCGGCGGATTTGCGCCCGATGATGCGTGCCGCATCGCCATCCGAATAGGCGCATATGCCGCGTGCCACCTCGATGCCGTCCGGCCCGACGATGCTCACGGTATCGCCGCGCTCGAAGCGCCCGACCGCGCGCGTCACCCCCGCCGGCAACAGGCTTTTGCCGGCCAGCAGCGCGCGCACAGCACCGTCATCCACGGCGATCGCGCCGGCGGGCTTCAAGGTCCCGGCGATCCACTGCTTGCGCGTGGCCACCGGGGTCGACGAGGGAACGAACCAGGTGCACAGCGCCCCTTCCTCGATCCGCAGCAGCGGGTGTGGGTGAGCGCCCTTGGCGATGCACAGATGACAGCCGGCGCCCACCGCGATCTTGGCCGCCGCAATCTTGGTCTGCATGCCGCCGCTGCCCATATCGCTCACCGTCCCGCTCGCCATGGCCTCGATCGCCGGCGTGATCTCCAGGACTCGCGCAATGAACTGCGCATCGGGATCCTCGTTGGGGTTGGCCGTGTACAGGCCATCGATATCCGACAGCAGCACCAGGCAATCGGCGCCCACCATCTGCGCGACGCGCGCGGCCAGGCGGTCATTGTCGCCGTAGCGGATCTCGGCGGTCGCGACCGTGTCGTTTTCGTTGATGACCGGCACGGCGCCCAGGGACAGCAAGGTATTCAGCGTGCCGCGCGCATTCAAGTACCGCCGTCGCTGCTCGGTGTCGCCCAAGGTCAGGAGAATTTGCGCAACGGTGATCTGGTGTTCGTCCAGCAGCTCCTTGTAGGCGTGCGCGAGCCGGATCTGTCCCACCGCTGCCGCGGCCTGGCTTTCCTCCAGCCTGAGCTTGCCGGCCGACAGGCCCAGGTGCCGGCGGCCGAGGGCAATGGCGCCGGAGGACACCAAAATGACCTCCTGACCGCGCTTGCGCAGGCGTGCCACATCGGCCGCGAATGTCTCGAGCCAGGCGCGATTCAGCCTGCCCTTCTCGGGATCGACCAGCAACGCCGACCCGACCTTCACGCACACCCGCTTGGCCTCGGCCAAGCGCCGCGCGGTGGCTTTGCGGTTAGCAATGCTCATAAGATCCCCATATTGCCATTTACTTAAGGAATGGGCCTCCCCTAATATCTCCGTGCAATTTGCGCAGCCGTTCAAACAAGGACCAACCGTGGGCAGAGAGTACGAACCGACCGTCGGGCAGTGGTACGAGGACTTGGAAAACGAAGAAACCTTCCAGGTGCTCAAAGTAGATGAAGATCGCGAAATCGTCGAGATTCAGCATCTCGACGGTGACGTTGAGGAATTGGACGTCGACGGCTGGGCGGAGCTAGACCTGGAGTTGACCGGGGAGCCCGAGGGTTGGTCGGGCTCCAAGGGTGAAAAGGAGGAAGAGGATGACGAGGACGACTGGGAGGATGAAGACGAGGAAGATGACGAGGACGATGACGACGACGACGATCTAGACGAGGATGAGGACGAGCGCGAGGAGTACTAGAGGACTTGAGCGCCTCACACCCGCTGCAGCCAGCCGTGGCGGTCGGGCGCCTCCCCCCGCTGGATCGCGACCAGCTGCGCGCGCAGCGCGCGCGTCAGCGGTCCCACTTCGCCGCCGGACACGCGGTGTTCCGCACCCATGTAGATCAGGGTACCGACGCCTGCCAGCACCGCGGCGGTTCCCGACAACGCCGCTTCGCCGGTTTTCACCCACGCCAGCATTTCCTTGACGTCGAACACCCGCTCCGACACCTCGAACCCTAAATCGCGGGCCATGGTCAGCAGCGAATCGCGCGTCACTCCGTGCAGGAAGGTCGAGTCCAGGCCGCGCGTCAGCAACTTGTTCTCGGCGATCAACAGGAAGTTGGCGGCGCCGGTTTCCTGCACCTCCCCGCGAGGGCAGAACAGCACCTGATCCACCTGGTACTTGGCTCGAGCGCGGAGCGTCGGGCCGAGCGCGGCGGCATAATTGCCGCCGGTTTTGACCATGCCCATCTGCGCGGCGGAGCGCGTGTTCTCATCGTCCACCAGGATCCGCAGCGGCTTCGCGCCGCCGGCAAAGTAGTCCCACACGGGACTCGCCAGCACCATCAGCAGCGCCTCGGCCGCCGGGGTCGCGGCCGCACCGATGTTGGCGGTGGTGCCGATCAAGAGGGGTCTCAAGTACAAGGCTCCCGGCGCTTCGGGCACGGCGTCCCGGCAGCGGCTGATTACCGCGCGCACCATGTCGCCAAGTTGAGCGGCATCGGGCTCCGGCAGCACCAGTTGCCTTGCGCTTTGCCGTAAGCGTTGAATGTGCCGGTCCATGCGGAACACATGCACGGATCCATCCGCGTGCCGGAATGCCTTGAAGCCCTCGAAGCAGGTGCTGGCGTAGTGCAGAACATGCGCGGCGGGACTGAGTTCAATGGGCGCGACCGGCTTCATCTCCGCCTTGCTCCATTGCCCTCCTGCATAGGAGGCAACGGCCATGTGCGAGGCGAGCAAGGTGCCGAAGGCGGGCCTTGCAGGCTCGGAAGTCGTGGGGCTCGGCTTGGGATCGATCATGCGTTCACCTGGGGATGAATATCGTCGCGGGATGTTCGAGGTGTTCCTTCAAGGCCTGGATCATGGCGGCGGCATCATAGCCGTCGACGAATCGATGATCGAATGACGAGGACAGATTCATCATCCGGCGCACCACCACCATGCCTTGGCGCACCACCGGCCGGTCCACGGCCTTGTTGAGGCCGATGATGGCGACTTCCGGGGCGTTGATCACCGGGGTCGAGGCAATGCCGCCGAGCTTGCCGAGGCTGGTGACGGTGATGGTCGATCCCATGAGTTCTTCGCGTGTCGCCTTGTTGGTGCGCGCGCGCTCCGAGAGGCGGCGAATCTCCGCGGCGATGTCCCACACCGTGCGCGATTGGGCGTTGCGCACCACCGGAACCTTGAGCCCGTCCGGAGTCTGCGCCGCGATGCCCACATGCACGGCGCGATGCCGGACCAGCACGCCCCTCGATGAGTCATACAGCACATTGCATTGGGGAAAGGATTCGAGAACCCGGGTCAGCGCCGCGATGATCAATGGCAGGTAGGTCAGGTTGCCCGCGCCGGCGGGAGGCGATGCATTCAGGTGTTGGCGCAGCGCTTCGAGTTCGGTGACGTCCACCTCGTCCACATAGGCGAAATGCGGGATGTTGCGCTTGGCCTCGCTCATGCGCTCCGCGATCACCCGGCGCACGCCGATCACCTTGATTTCCGTCGTTTCCGCGGTAACGTCCGCGCGCGACGGCGCGGCCGGCGAAGGCGCCGCGGCGGATACCGGCGCGCCGGCGGGGGCATTCAGATCGCTGCGCAGAATGCGGCCGCCGGGACCTGACCCGGCAACGCTCGCCAAGTCGATTCCCGCCTCGAGCGCGCGGCGCCGATTGGCGGGAGAGGCCATCACGCGGCCGCTGCGCGCCGCCGAAGCCTGACTGGCGCTCGGCGCGGCGGCTTGGGCAGCAGCGACCGCAGGCTGCGCCGCAGGCGTGGCCTTGGCCGGCGCGGCCTTGGCCGGCGCGGCCTCAGTCTCGAACACGATCAGCGGCGAGCCCACCGCGATCTTGTCGCCGGGAGCACCGGTGATCGACAACACCCGACCGCTGACCGGGGCGGGGACTTCCACCGCGGCCTTGTCGGTCATCACCTCGACGATGAGCTGGTCCTCGGTGACCGCATCGCCGGGCTTGGTGTGCCAGGCGACGATCTCGGCCTCGACGGTGCCTTCGCCCAGATCCGGCATCTTGAACACATACTGGTTCATTCCGACTCCATGACGGCTTTCAACGCCGTTGCGACCCGTGCCTGTCCAGGAAAATACTCCCATTCGAAGGCGTGTGGATACGGAGTATCCCAGCCGGCAACTCGCTGGATGGGCGCCTCGAGCTCCCAGAAGCACTCCTCCTGGATGACGGAGAGAATCTCGGCGCCGAAACCCGAGAAGCGAGTCGCCTCGTGCGCCACGACGCAGCGCCCGGTCTTCTTCACCGAGGTGCAGATGGTGTCCACATCCAGCGGCACCAGCGAGCGCAGGTCGATCACTTCGGCGTCCAGACCCAACGCCGCCGCCGCCGCCAGCGCCACGAACACCATGGTGCCGTAGGTGATGATGCTCAGCTGCGCGCCGCTGCGCACGATGTCGGCCTTGCCCAATGGCACGGTGTAGTAGCCCTCGTCCACCTGGCCCTTCGGATGCGTGCTCCACGGCACCGCGGGCTTGTTCGGATCCCCGTCGAAGGGGCCGTTGTACAAACGTTTCGGTTCGAAGAACACCACCGGATCGTCGTCCTCGATCGAGGTGATCAGCAGTCCCTTGGCATC
>Ga0302320_10005823_pt1 | contig 27488 bp, 26 predicted proteins | sample Bog_T0_3_FD_202130 | JGI IMG/M metagenome (GOLD analysis project Ga0302320, IMG submission 202130) | Peat permafrost microbial communities from Stordalen Mire near Abisko, Sweden - Bog_T0_3 | ecosystem: Environmental > Terrestrial > Soil > Wetlands > Peat | place: Sweden: Abisko, Stordalen Mire...
ATCCTGCCACACGAGTGCGCGACAAGCTCTTAGGGAACCGCTGAATAAAGAGCCGTTGGCGCGATGGGGTGGATTTTATTGATTTTTTAGCGCAGCGGATCAGCGCAGAGGCGAGTGCCGCGCGAAAAAGTCAGCCGTTAGGCTTCTGAAAAAGGTCGTTTCGGGTTGCTGGCGTGAGTTTTTCCCTCTTTTCTGCGTCAAGCGTAGGCCCCGGCCAACAGGTTGCGTTTGGCGATGACCAAATTGACCAGGGCAAACAGGGTGTGGAGTTGCGCCGTGTTCTTGGCCAGGCCCCGGTAGCGGGTCTTGCGGTAGTGGAAGAGGTTCTTGAGGATGTGAAAGGGATGCTCCACCCGCGCCCGGATGCTGGCCTTGAGTCTCTCGGCTTGTTGCGCGAGTTCTTTGAGCGGCCCCTCCACCATGGCCTTGATTTTGCCGCGCTTGGCCGCGATGTGCCACGCAACGTCCGGGTGGGCAGCCGCGATTTCCTCACGCTTTTCCACGCCGACATAGCCCGCATCGACATGGGCCTGCTTTTCCTCGCCATGAAGCAAGGCGTGGGCTTGCGCGACATCGGCCACGTTGGCCGCCGTGCCCACGACGGTATGCACCAGCCCCGATTTTGTGTCCGCACCGATGTGCGCCTTCATGCCGAAATACCACTGGTTGCCTTTCTTGGTCTGGTGCATGCCCGGCGTGCGTTGTCCCTCGGCATTCTTGGTCGAGGACGGCGCGTTGATGATGGTGGCGTCGATCATCGTGCCTTCGCGCATGAGCAGTTGCTTCTCGCGCAAAAGTGCTCCCACTTCCTCGAAGATTTTGCGGGTCAACTCGTGGCGCTCCAGCAGATGTCGAAACTTTAAAAGCGTGGTGGCGTCCGGCGCGGATTCGACGCTCAGATCGACCCCGACGAAGGCGCGCATTGCCTGACTGTCGTAGATCGCGTCTTCCAGCGCTTCGTCGGCCAGCGCGTACCACTGTTGCAGAAAATAAAGCCGCAGCATCCGCTCAATCCCGATGGGCGGACGCCCGCGCTGCCCGCTCGGATAATGAGGCTCAATCAACGCCACCAACCGAGCCCACGGCACCACCCGCTCCATTTCCCCGAGAAAACGCTCCCGTCGCGTTACTTTCTTTTTATCCCCATACTCCGCCTGCGCAAAACTGATCTGTTTCTCCATGCCTCACTCTATCAAAATAAACCGTCCGATTAAATCAGTGTTTCCTTAATCATCGCCATCATCGCGGGGGTTCTGGGATTCGTCGGCATTGCGGGTCTCGCGGCGGAAATCGCCAAGATCCTGTTCGTCGTATTCCTCGTCCTGTTTATCGTCTCCCTGGTCGCGGGACGCCGTCCGCCGGTATAAGGCTGATAACATCTCGCAGGCAATTCGAGTCCTACATGGGATAGCAGCGCTTGCGGTCGGTGCGTATCATGCGATACTTGAAGTGAATCCTATGAAAATCGCGGGTATCGTTCTTATTGCCATCGGCATTCTGATTTTGGTCTACCAGGGCTTTTCGTACACGCAGACCAAGCAGGATGCGAAAATTGGCTCGATTGAGATTCAACATCAGGAGACGCATGATGTCCCGATTTCTCCCATCGTCGGTGCTGTTTGCATCGGCGTGGGATTGGTGGTCCTTGTTGTTGGGGGACGCGGTAAACTCTAAGAGGCTTTTCGATTCAACCGCGTAGCTTCAAGTTGGAAACAGGGGCATCATGAAAATTCGCATCCAACACCGCACGACTTACAACTACAGCCAGCCTGTTTGGTTCGGCCAGCATAAGATCATGGTGCGCCCTCGGGAAGGACACGACCTCCACATCGAAAGCTCCGTTTTGGAAATCAGCCCGGCCCACACGATCCGGTGGATGCGGGATGTCAACGGCAACAGCCTTGCGAAGATCGACTTCACCCAGCAGGCGTCACAACTCAGTTTTTACAGCGAACTGGTCCTGCGACAGTATGACGTCAACCCGCTCGATTTTATCCTGGAGGAAGGCGCGGTAACTTATCCCTTCGTTTACGATGCCGACAGCCTGCCCGAGTTGACGCCCTTCATGCCCCTTCTTTATCCGAGGGACGCCGCCGTTTTGCGCGGATGGCTGGGCCAGTTTTGGAAACCGGGAGACAGGATCCAAACCATCACGCTCCTGCAGAACGTGAACATGCACATCAACAGAACGTTCCGGTACCAGCGGCGCGATGATCCGGGCGTGCAGACACCGGCGGAGACGTTGAGGAAGAACAGCGGTTCCTGCCGCGACTTCGCCACGCTTCTGCTCGAGACGTGCCGCTGCTGGGGCCTGGCCGCACGGTTTATCAGCGGTTATATGCAATGCGAAGCGACCGAGGCCGGCGGGGCCTCTACCCATGCATGGACGGAGATTTATCTGCCCGGCGCGGGCTGGAAGGGCTTTGACCCGACTTCGGGCATCATGACCGGCGCGCAACACGTCACGGTGGCCGTGTCGCGCAATCCCGAAAATGCCGCGCCCATCGCAGGTTCGTTCCAGGGGCCGTCGAATGCGTTCCAAGGCATTCAGGTCGACGTGACCGTGGTGCAAATCGACCGGCCTCTTGCTCCCGCCGGCCATGCGCATGCGCTCTCTTCAAGCGCGCCTTCGCAAAGTCAATCGCAACCACAGATCAATCCCACCCCGCCAGCTCAACAACAGATGCAGCAAATGGCGCAATAAGACGCGCTTGCGCGCCTATTCTGGCATGCCGGGTTGTCAACCCACCGGGTACGTTCTATTTTCTTTTATGAGTTCAACCGGCAACTGTCGACTGGACTTGTTTTTTAAAGGCAGACACTTGTGACCATCGATTCCGATTCCGCACGCTTTTCGCGGGCGCTCCAGTCCGCGATCCTCTGGCCGGTCGGCATCATCTTGCTGACGGCCCTTCTGTTGCTCCTCCTGATCTTCGAGCTGTTCAAGGTGGTCAACCTGTCGGACCACTCCTACCAGGTGCTTGCGCAGACGCGAATATGCGAAAACCTGGTGCTCAGCACCCAGAACGATGTCCGGGGCTATCTCCTGACCGGGGATACGAACTTTGTCAATTCGTATGACAACATTCGCGGTCCGGTCGATGAGGAATTCGGACGGCTGAAAGCCCTGGTTGAGGACAATCGGGAGCAGGTCATCCGCGCGGACGCCCTCATCCAGGCAAAAGATTTATGGCTCGAACACACCCGGACAATCGTCTCCCGGCGCATGCAAAACGTGCCGACAAACGAAGACTGGATCCGGATGGGCAAAACACTGGTGGACGACCTTCGCGCCAAATTCGACAAATTTACCGATGTTGAAATGACCCTGCGCGACAGGCGTCTTTATCGAGTTGAGCAGATGAAGCTGGCCCTCGCTTACGCGGGAGGAGGCTTCGTCATTCTGCTTTCGCTGGCGGTGGCCCATTTCGTGAGAAAACAGATGATGGCGCTGGCAGCGAGTTATAACGCGGCGCTCGACACCATCGAGCAGCGTCATGCCGCCCTGGCCCGGTCGGAAGCCGATCTCGAAGAACAAAAAGAGTGGTTGCGCGTGACCCTGACATCCATCGGCGACGGCGTGATCGTCACCGATCCGTCAGGCCGCGTGGTGCTGATGAACCACGAATCGGAGCGGCTGACCGGCTGGTCGCAAGTTGAAGCGATCCATCAGACCCTCTCGACTGTCTTTAAAATCGTCAATGCGAGGACGCGCCAGCCTGCGGAGGACATGGTGGGCAAGATCGTGCAGGAAAAACGAGTGCTCGGCCTGGGCGAACAGCCCATGCTGATTTCGCGCACCGGCAAGGAATGGCCGGTCGAAGACAGCGCGGCCCCGATTTGCGACGCCAAGGGAAAAATCCTGGGCGTCGTTGTCGTCTTCCATCTTTCCAGATTTTCAGGCCCGGCATCCGGCGAAAAACCCGTTACCTGAAAATATCGATGATGTGGTCGAAGAAATTTTTCCCCGCTTGCGGATGATCATTTTCCTCAGCCGTGGGTAAATTCGGCTCCTGATCGAGCAAGGCTCGCTGCGCGGGCGTGAGGTAATAACGCTCGCCGTGGCCAAAGAATCCTCCTCCCACGCTGAGCGCCGTCAGTCCCGTGGGAATGGGGAATTCCGCCATCGGATAGGTCTCCTTGACCTGCTTCATGACGTTCGCCCAAACGGGCAGCGCAACCGTCGCCGCATAGCCTCCCGGCATGATCTCGCGCGGCTTGTCGTACCCGATCCAGACACCCGCCACGAGATGAGCGGTGAATCCCTCGAACCAGGCATCCTTGTAATCGTTCGTCGTGCCCGTTTTGCCCGCGGCGGGCGACGTGAATCCGTACTCCTGCCGGACGGGCGCGCCGGTTCCAAAATCGAGGACATTTTCAAGGCAGCCCGTGATTTGTCGCGCCACGAGCGGGCTGAAGACATGGCGGCCTTCGGGCTTGTACTGATAGATGACGCGATCCTTCTCGTCTCTCACCTGCACCACAATGTGCTGGCGCACCCAGGTGCCCTGGTCGGCGAAGGTAGCATAGATGCCGGTCAGTTCGTTGAGGCTCAAATCGCATGATCCCAGGTAGCTGGAGGGATAAGGCGGGATGTCCGTCGTCACGCCGCATTGGTGCGCATAGGAATTGAGCAGGTCGAAGCCAACGATGGAGCCCATGCGCATGGCCGCGTAATTATCGGAATGGACGATAGCGTCGTTGACGCGAATGAGATTGGTTGACGCGCCATCAGCCGGCTGGTTGATACTGCCCTTCGTCAGGTCGAATTTGGTCGCGTCGATAGTGCTGGCCGGGCAGTAATTTTTCTCAGCGAACGCGGTCGCATAGATCAGCGGCTTGAGCGAAGAGCCGACCTGACGCCGGGACTGCATGGCGCGGTTATACTGGCTCAACCCGAAGTCGCGCGAACCGACCACCGCGCGGATCGCGCCGTTGGAGGGGTCCATGGCAAAGAACGCGCCCTCGAGGATATCCTCGTCCGGCAAGCCGGTGTTCGGGTCGCCGTAACCGTTCGGATGCGTCTCGCCCTTTGATTTCTCGATCTCGATGATGCGCGCCTCGAGAGCATTTTCGGCGACGTTTTGCAGGTGCGGATCGATGGTCGTGAAAATCTTGAGCCCGCCCTGCTGGATCGTCGTTAAATCGAGGATCGTCTCGAGCTGGCGGCGCACTTCGCTCGTCGCAAAACCGCCGCCGAAATCGGGCCGGGGCCGCAAAGCCAGCGGCGCTTTTTGCGCTTTGTCCGCCTCCGCTTGGGTGACGTAACCGGCCTTCACCATTCGCGCCAGCGCACGGTCGCGCGCGGCCTTCGCCATGGTGATGTCTTTCCATGGCGAGGAGGAGTTGGGGCTGGAAATCATGCCCGCGAGCAGGGCGCACTGGGCGAGATTGAGCTTGCTGGCCGGGACGCCGAAGAAGGCGTAAGCGGTCGTCTCCGCTCCGTAGAGGCCCTGGCCAAAATAGATGCGGTCGAGATAGTAGCGGAGAATTTGCTGCTTCGTGTAAGCCAGTTCGATGCGATGCGCGAGGAAGATTTCGAGGAACTTGCGGTCGTAGGTGCGCTGCATCTGGCCGATGCTGTTGCGGGCCAGTTGCTGGGTGATGGTGCTGCCGCCCTGCCGCCCGCCGCGATGCAAAAGATTCGAGACGCCCGCGCGCGCCATGCCCAGCAAATCGATGGCGCCGTGCTGGTAATACCGCCGGTCCTCCGTCGCAACGACGGCTTGGCTGAGAAGTTTCGGCACGGGTTGATCGGTCGGCAGCGCAATGCGGTTTTCATCAAAGAACCGGCTGAAGGCGTGCCCCTGGTAGTCGTAGAGGATGGAGGCTTGCGGCATTTCCCTGACAACATCGATATTGATGAGCCCGGCGCGCGTGCTGTAGTAGGTATAGACGAGAGTAACCACCGTGATGACCACGATCAGGGTGCCGGCCAGCAGCCAAACCAGGATATTCCTTTTGGCCTTCTTGCGGCGCGGGCGCTTGCTGTGGATCAAAATCTCCGGTTTTAAATCGCTCATGGAAAACTTGGATGGCCGGGAAAGGGCCACCGATGATTAGGGCGCTTCGTGGACCACCGCCTTGGGGCGGACGGCGGCGGCAGGCGGAGGAGGGTTCCCGTGATCGTCCGGGGGTTGTTGCTCCTTGCAGCGGGCATCCAAAAGCAAGCGATGGACGAGATAAGCGACGATGAGCATGTTGCCGATGACGGCCACACATTTCCACAAGGCGAGCGGAGTGATGCAAAGCTCGTAGGCTTCGATGGGAAGGAGAGATCCCGTCACGATAACGACAAGATACTCCGCCCAATGCTTGCGCAAGTACAACCCGATGCCTTCCGCGGCGAACAAGGCCGCGTAAAAGAACGCCCCCCAACCGAGCAGGCCAAAGTGAGGAGCCAGCAGTTCCGCCCTGGAGAGCACCCAGTCGACAAATCGATCCTCAGGATTGAGATGATAGGGAATGATGACGTAGCTGTTGAGGAACTCCACGACGTTATGGTGTCTAAGGCGCAGAAGTCCGAAACCGACCGCAGTGAAAAACACGGCGTGAAACAGCTTCCAAACCGCAATCAGCCGGAGAACAAAATCCTCCCAGGCAGCGACGTGAGGTGCAGGAGCGGACATGGGTGCTTTTTTGAGGCTGGGAGATGGCATGAAGTTCGATCAAAAAAATTACAATAGTCGTTACGTTTTCACAAATGCCCCTCACAATAGATTGGCCATTATGCACCGCATCGCGGGAAAAATTCTATAACTAAAATTTGGCAACCCGCCGCAGCATTGTGGAGAGGGCTGCGCACGAGCGCTTTTTTACGAAGCTTTTACTGCCCTTCGTGGGAGTCTGTGGTTAGTTGGAAGGATGGCATTACAGATCGGCCCGGAAAGGGAAAGATACGAATGGCTCGAGGCGGACGGCCTCGGCGGTTTCGTCAGCGGAACGGTTTCCGGCATTCGCACGCGGCGCTATCACGCGCTCCTGCTCGCGGCCACCTCGCCTCCCGCCGGTCGCATGGCGCTTGTCAACGGCTTCGATGCGGAGGTCGAAACCGCGACGGGCCACTTCGCGCTGACGACGCAACGCTATTCGCCGGGAGTCAATGTGCCCGATGGCGCCAATCGCCTCGAAAGCTTCGCCCTGAAGCCCTGGCCGCGCTGGACTTCCGCCCTTCCCGGCGGAAAAATCGTTCACGAACTTTTTGTCCCACACGAGAGAGCCGCCGTCGTGCTGCGCTGGCATTGGGAGGGCGAAGCCACTTCTCGAATGCGCCTGCACGTGCGTCCGTTTTTCTCGGGCCGTGATTTTCACGCCATGCATCATGTGAACACGGCGTTTCAATTCACGCCGCAAAGCGCGCCAGTAGGCGAGCGCTGGCGTTTTTACGACAGCGTGCCCGAAGTCACTGCGCGCCGCAATGGCATCTATCATCACGAACCGTGCTGGTACCGGAATTTTCTCTACGACCAGGAACTCGCTCGCGGACTCGATGCCATGGAAGATCTCGCAGCGCCGGGCCGTTACGAATTTGACCTGGCCACCGGACCCGCCGTGCTGATTTTTTCCGTCGATGCGTTGGGATATCCGCTGCCTGCGGCATCGTCACCGGTTGAGATGGCTGAAAATCTGGCCCAGGACGAGCAGACGCGCCGCGCCGCATTTACCAGCGAGCGCCTCCGCGCGGCGGATGCCTACCTGGTCAAACGTGGCTCCGGCAAAACGATCATCGCGGGCTATCCGTGGTTCGGCGATTGGGGCCGCGACACCTTCATCGCGATGCGCGGCTTGTGTCTCGCAACGGGCCGGCTGGCGGAAGCGCGGGACATCCTCACTGCGTGGGCCGGAACCATCTCGCAGGGCATGCTACCGAACCGCTTTCCCGATCAGGGCGGTGAACCCGAATACAATTCGGTCGACGCATCGCTTTGGTACGTCATCGTCGTCCACGAATTTCTCGAAGCCGCAGGCAATGACCCGGCGCTGATTGCCGCACAAGAAACTTTGCTCGCGACAGTCGAGGCGATTCTCACCGGCTACCTGAATGGTACCCGGTACGGGATTCGCGCCGATTCGGACGGCCTGCTGGCCTGCGGCGTTCCGGGCGTGCAACTGACATGGATGGACGCGAAGGTCGGCGATTGGGTTGTGACGCCTCGCGTCGGCAAGCCGGTCGAGGTGCAGTCGCTGTGGCTGAATGCGCTCGGGCTGACCAGCCGCCGCAATCCCCAATGGGGCGCGCTTTTCGAGCAGGGCCGCGCTTCGTTTCAACAGCGTTTTTGGAACGAGGCGCGCGGATGCCTCTACGACGTCGTCGATACCGATCATCAGCCGGGCTGGGTCGACACCCGTGTGCGTCCGAATCAGCTCCTTGCCGTGGGCGGTCTTCCCCTCGCCTTGATCGAGGGCGAACGCGCCGCGAGCGTGGTGCGCGTGGTCGAAGATCAGCTCTGGACGCCCATGGGCCCTCGCTCGCTCGCGCCGGGCGAAAACGGTTATGCACCGCGCTACACCGGCTCGCCGTTGGAGCGCGATGGCGCTTATCACCAGGGAACGGTCTGGCCGTGGCTGGCCGGGCCGTTCGTCGAAGCCTGGGTGCGAGTGCATGGTGGGACACCTGAAGTCAAGGCGAAGGCCCGCGAGCTTTTTCTGGCACCGCAGCTCTCCCGCCTCGATCTGCCCGGCCTGAATCATGTCCCGGAAATCGCCGATGCCGAACCACTCCACACGGCGCGAGGCTGCCCCTTTCAAGCCTGGTCGCTGGGCGAGATTCTACGGCTGGAACGCACCGTTCTTTAGCGAGTTAGCGACTTGACCCGAAACAAATTTCACCTACAAAAGTCATTATAATTCCATTATGCTACCCCATTTGAAAACGAACAAATGGGGTAGCATAATATTGAAGATATCCTTGATGAGGATATCCTTGAGTGAAGGAATTTATTTTGTCTGGCGTCGGCAACTTGCCTCCTAAAGCTTCACTCCAAGAAATCGTCAAAATTCCACGATCGACGGTTCCATTGCTTCTATTTGAGTTGAAGAACTTATTTTATTCTTTTGCAACCGCAGGGCTTTCCGAAACGTCAAGGATGCGTACATTACGGTAGCCATGCGAATCGTCATCACCTCAGGCCCCAGTTACGAACAGATCGACAAAGTGCGGCGCCTGAGCAATTTTTCCAGCGGCGAACTTGGCACGCTGCTGGCCGAGGGCTTTGGGGAGGCTGGCCATAGCGTCGTCTGCTTTCGCGGCGTCGCCTCAACTTTCCCCCCTCCCCTCTGGCCCGTGGAAGTGATTCCGTTCGCGACCAACGAGGATCTTGCCGCAGCTTTGCAAACCCTCCCGGCCCGGGAAGAAGCCACCATGGTTTTTCACACGGCGGCGCTGTGCGACTTCAAGGTCCGGGAAATCGTCGATAAAGAGGGCAACCCCGTCCACGGCGGCAAGCTTTCGAGCCGCGCGGGCGCGCTGACGCTGACGCTGGAACCGGCGCCGAAGCTGATTTCTTCGTTACGCAGCATGTTCCCCGCCTCGGTTATCGTCGGCTGGAAATATGAGATCGACGGCACGGCGGACGACGTCGTCGCAAAAGGCCGCAAGCAGATGGACGATTGCCTGACCGATGCATGCGTCCTTAACGGCCACGCTTACGGCGTCGGTTTCGGCGTTATTTCCCGGGCGGGCGAACGGTTCCACCTACCCCACAAAGCAGCGCTGTGCCGCTTCCTCATCGAATGGGCGGAGAACACTCCGACAGCCCTGGCCACCCCCGGCCAGCAAAGTTTCCACGCGCTCTCGAGCTTCACTTCGCTGTCGCCGTTCATTTAGGTAGGGAATAAACCGCGCCGCCCCGGCGTCCCACTCTTGGAGGAATCGAAAGAGTGCCTTGGCATGCGGAAAAAAGGGTGACGAAAAGCCGAAAGTTCCGGATGATCCCGCCCGTGATTTGTCACGCGGCGGAATATCGATGCCGGTAACGGCCTGATGCCATGCACCCCTTGGATTTCGAAGAAATTGTCGATCGCTATTATCAGATGCTCTATCGCTTTGCCTTAAGCCTGGCCCGCAACGAAGCGGATGCCTGCGACCTGACCCAGCAGACGTTTTCAGTCTGGGCCACCAAGGGCCATCTTTTGCGCGACGCCTCCAAGGCCAAGTCGTGGCTCTTCACCACGCTCTACCGCGAATTCATTTCCAACCGCCGCCGCGAAATGCGCTGGCCGAAGGAGGAGCTTTCGGAAGTCGAGCACGAGCTGCCCTGCGCCATGCCGGAAACCGTCGACTGCCTTGAATCAACCCAGGTGATGGAGGCGCTGCAATCGATCGACGAGACCTTCCGCGCACCGCTGGTCCTCTTCTACCTCCAGCAGCATTCCTACGAAGAAATCGCCCGCATTCTCGAAATTCCACTCGGCACGGTAATGTCCCGCCTTTCGCGCGGAAAACAAAAGTTGCAGCAAGCCTTTCTGCGCGGCCAGACGCCGCCCGACTCCAACATCGTCCGCATGCCGATGCGCAAATCCCAAGGAGAGCCCTCCAATGGATAAGCAGGAAGCCAAACGGGTACTCCAGGCGCTGCGTCCCGAGGATGCGGACACAACCGCCTTTGCCGAAGCGCTGGCGCTCGTTGAGAATGATCCCGAATTGAAAATCTGGTGGGAGGCGCAGCAATCCTTCGACCATCTGGTTTCGACAAAGCTGGCCCAGGTCCCGGTCCCTGCCGGCCTGCGGGAGAACATCCTGGCTGCGCGCAAGATCAAGCAGTTCACGCCTCGGCCCCATATCGGACTCTGGCTCGCGGCAGCGGCGGCCGTCGGAATTCTCTGCGTCGTCGCCACCACGCTTTATACCTCCTCCAAGGAAGCCGGGCCCGTTGCCAGCGCGACCTACGATGAGGACGCCCTCGCTTATCTCGGTAACGATGCTCCGGCGTTGGGAATGACGTCGCCCGATCACGACAAGATTGTGGCATGGCTCAAGGAACGGAACGCTCCCACGGGCGATATGCCTTCCAAAATGACCGCGCTTCCCGCCGTGGGCTGCCAGAAATTTGACGTGCAGGGGCACAAGGTCTCGCTCATCTGCTTTGTCCTGGCGGGAGGCAAACTGGTCCATCTTTTCGTCGTCGATGAAGGGGCGCTTTCGGACCCTCCCAGCAGCGCCGGGCCTGAGTTCAAGCAGGTTGAGGGTTGGTCTACGGCTGCGTGGTCCGACGGGCGGATGAGTTACCTGCTAGCTACTCAAGCCGATAGCGACGCGCTCAGACAACTGCTCTGATTTCGTGCGCCATGTTTTTCCGCTCCACGGCACCGGCCAGGGAAGCCAGCAGAGAAACCAGAGGACGATCCGCCAGAGACTCCAGATTTCCATGCCAAGGATATCCGCTATTTTTAAATGGCAATCGGCCCTGCGACAAATCGCCGCCGCAAAAAAAACATCGGCTTGAATCATGCCAATGAGACCGGCCCATGCGAAAAAATGGAAAGGATGCAGCGCCACGGCAATGAGCCAGCCGAGCACCGGCAAAATTAAAATTCGGGCGAAGGCACCCATCGGGCGATTCCAGCGTATCGTCTTCGTCCACCGGAAATCATGGAGCAATGCGCCCGTCCATGTGGAAGAGCCGGGGACGGTCGCCAGGGTGGCCATTCCAATGCGCACAGGCCGGAGCTTTTGACCGAGGAAAAAATCATCCGCCAGCCATGCTCCGATTTCCTTCCAGTCCATAAGACGTAAAAAATCGTCGCGCCGAAAAAGCATCCCCGCGCCCAGTCCAAAATCGACCGGCCCAAGTTTGCGTAGCAAGAGCACGCCGGGATAAAACTCGACGTTCACAAAAAGCGCTTCGAGCAACGCGGGTGGCGACGGGATTTCGCGGACCACATACGGGAACGTCATCATCGCAGCGCCGCTTTGCTCATATTCGAGCCGCGCGGATTTCAAAAAGCCCTCCGGCGCGACGATGTCGGCGTCGCTCCACAGCCACAGCTCGCCCTCCGCGCCATCCGCGAGAATTTTTTGCCACGCAATCTTGGGATTCGCCACGCCATCCGGTTCGGTGCGAAAAACGACCTTGAGCTTCGCGTCAGGATACTTCGCCCGCATCCGATCCAGAAACGGCGCAGTAAAATCCCTGTCCGCCTCGTGAATGCCGAGGAGCATTTCGCTTTCGGCATCGAGTTGGGCGATGAATGATTCCAGACCGGATGCCACTATCTTGATTCCAGTCGCGCCAAGAGGAGGAAGCGGCTTGAACACGGAGAGCGTTGGCCGCGCCGTCGGCTCCTGCATTTTGGAGGCCCTCTTCTGATTCGCCGCCGCCAGACACCAGGCAATGATCCACCACGCCAGGCCAGCGCAAGACCAAAGAACCAGAATTATTTCGCCAACCATATTATTCCACCGAGGCCCCTGCAGCCGTGGCCAACTCGATTTCCGTCTCGCTGCGAAACCATGCCACGGCCTCGCCGATATTATCCTGGATCGAGCCGACGGGACTCCAACCCAGTTCGTTACACGCCTTGGTGTTGTTGTAAAATTGCACATACCCCGCCTGCAGCGCCGTCTCCAGGCAAACGCGCGCGCTCGTGCTTCGAGGATTGAGAAAATCGAGCGCATCGCCGACGCAACCGATTACACGAATCAGCGCGTTGGGCAGGGCCCTCCGGGGCGCGGGCAATCCCGTCTCGCAAGCGAGGAGATCGAGGAACTCCTTGAGCCATAGATTTTCGCCGGTCAGGAGATAACGCTCGCCAACTCGCCCCGATTCAGCCGCGAGTCGCAAGCCCCGGCTCAGATCGCCGACGCCTATAAAATTGAGACCTGTCCGGCAATAAAAAGGAAAGCGCCGCTGGAGAAAATCCTGGATGATCTGTCCCGTCGGCGTTGGCGTTTCGTCTCCCGAGCCAATCGGGCAGGTCGTGCTGGCAATGACCACGGGCAATCCGCGCCGCACCCACGCAAGCGCCCGCTGCTCGGCGTGCCACTTGGACGATTTGTAGGCGCAAAAGCGGGGCGCTTCCAAGGGAAAATCATTTTCGTCAATAAGAAGGCGCGGCTGGCCGACCGTGCCGGGAAGGCCGCTTTTTTTCAGCACCCCGCCTGAGCTGAGATGGACAACTTTGCCCACACCCGCCGCCGACGCGCTGCTCAGAAGATTTTCCGTGCCTTCGACATTGGCATTCCAAAGCTCGCGGCTATGGCGCAGGCCGAATCGGTAGATTCCGGCGATGTGGTAAATCGTCTCAATGCCACGGCAGGCTTTCTCCAGCGAGGCTGGATCGCCCACATCACCGACGCTGATCTCCACATCATCGCCAAAGAGGTCGCACGCCTTGCTCTGGCTTCGCGCCAGGACCCGCACGTTCTGTCCGCGCGCCACCAAGTCGACGGTCAGCCGTCGGCCAATAAACCCCGTCGCGCCAGTAATGAGGATTTGCGAGGACATGGAAATGCGTCACAATAGGCCCTGTCTCGCAATTAGTCGAGGCCGGGCCCATTATTAGTTAGGGTCTAATAAACCAACATCCCAATGGCCAAGGAGCTTATTTTTGTTGCCGACGATTTCGGAATGAATAGTGAAATCAACGACGCTATTTTGCACGCTCATCTTTTTGGTCATTTGGATGGCGCGGCTATCATGATGGCCCAACACGCGACCGATGACGCCGTGGAGAAAGCCCGCGCCCATCCCAGCCTCCAAATCGGCTGGCATCTCCATCTTAATGATTCCATTCCTGCAACCATCGACCGCTGGCCTTGGGGTTCATCCCCGGCGCGGGCGGGCTTCAGCATCGGCCTTTCCCGCAACTCGCGCGAATTAATGCGCAACGAAGTCGCCCGGCAGTGGGAGCTTTTCCGCGACACCGGCCTCGAATGCCGCTTCATCAATTCGCACCATCACCTCCACGCGCATCCGTTCGTCTATCGTGCGCTGCTCGAAGTCGTGGGACCGCGTTTTCACGGTTGGATTCGACTCGGCAAGCCATGCGCCTTTCGCTCCTCCTCTTTCTCCCTTCTCTGGTCCGCGCTGGAACGAATTTACCTCGCAAGACGACGGAGATTGTCAGCATGGCGCTCGACCGATACCCTCTGGGGCGTTCGTCCTCGCCTGACCGCGGAAGACGTGCGCGCCATCATCGCCACACTGCCCGACGGTTTTCACGAATTTCTTTTTCATCCCCGCGACTATGAATGCCCCGACACGCTATGCCTCATCCATTTAAAATCACTGCTGGGACGCTCCTGATTTCCCTGCTACTGGCGAACGCGCTCCCGGCTTACGAGCCGCCCGCCGCGCCCGCAGTGCGCCCGTTCCGGTACGACACCGACACGTTTTCCTTCGCCAACGAAACGGTCTGGAATTACGTCAACGGCGCCGTCCAATCCGAATCATCGCGCCCGCAAACCCAAAAGCGCAACTACACGCGCCGCTGTTTTGTGGTCACCCGCGGCGCCGTACAGTTCTGGAAATTCGCCCGCTTTGATCCCAAGGCCGCGCCGCTCCCGCAAGATCAACTCGCCGCGCGCATCCGCGAAGTGACCGGACGCTCCGTCTGGCTTCCGGCGCTTTCGCAGCAGGAGCGCATTGTTTTTCCCGGCTACGCCAACCTCCACGAAATCAGCGCCGCCGATCCGGGCATCTTCCAGGAAAATATCGGGCTCGGCTGGCCCGTTTATTTTCGTGCCGGCAACATGCCGATTGTCGCGCCCGTCTATCGCGAAACCGAAGCGCGCCTCAACGACGAAATTTTCCACGATCTCCAGATGAATTGGCCCACCCTCGTCTGGCTCTACAATTTCCCAAGCCTCAACATCAACCACGTCGTTGTCGTCATTGCCGGAAAAAAAGACCACGGCCAGTTCCATTACCAAGTCTACGATCCCAACTACACCGACACGCCTAAGAAGCTCGATTACGACGCCACGAGCAGTACTTTCTCCTATCAACCCACGTTTTATTTCAAAGGCGGCACAGTCAATGCCCGCGCGATTTATCGCGGCGTTTTGCAGTGAAATTGGCCACAAAAGAACACAGAGAACGCAAAGGAATGAACTAAACAATCACCGGCTTTTTTTAATACCCTTGTGTTCTTTGTGATCTTTTGTGGCTAATTAAAATATGACTCGCAGCATCGTCGTCACCGGCTTGGGCGCAGTCACGCCGCTCGGCGGGGATTTTTCCACCTCGTGGAACGCGCTCATCGCCGGACGCGACGCCGCCACGCCGCTCGATCTCTTCGACACCACGAAGTGCCGCTGCCATCACGCCGCCGTCGCCAGCCTCCCTCCCCTTCCCGATAAAGCAACCCGCCGCCTTCCCCGCGCCTCGCGCCTGGCAATCCCCGCCGCGCGCGAAGCGCTCGCCTCGGCGGGTCTGCTCGATGCGGAGGGCCGCAGTACTCTGCGTGAATTGCCTTTCTCCGTCTCCACCACCGCAGGTGCCATGGCTCTTGGCGAAGATTTTGTACGGCACGTGGTGACCAAGCACAGCTCGAAGAGTCCCCGGCATCTTTTCAGCGAGGTTTCCCGCTATCTGCCGCAGCAGCAAGTTCTCGACGTGCAACAAGCCCTCGGCTTTGCGGGACATTCCGTCATCATTGCCAACGCCTGCGCAAGCGGTGCCAACGCCATCGGCCATGCCGCCGACCTGATCGCCATCGGCGCCGCCGACTGCGTTCTCACCGGCGGTTTCGAAGCGTTGACTGAACTCGTCTTCGTCGGCTTCGATTGCCTCCAGGCCACGGCCATCGACCGCTGCCGCCCCTTTGACCTCAACCGCTCGGGCCTGCTTCTCGGCGAGGCCGCCGCGTTTCTCGTCCTCGAATCGGCCGAGCACGCACAGCGGCGCGGCGTCACTCCCCTTTGCCACCTGACCGGCTACGGTCACACCACCGATTTCTTTCATCTCACGCAGCCGCAGCCCGAAGGCATCGCGCTGGTCGAGGTGATGCGCGCCGCCGCGACCCAGGCCGGAATCACTCCCGCGCAAATCGGCTACATCAACGCCCATGGAACCGCAACCGCCATCAACGACGGCATCGAGGCGAAGGCTTTCGGAGCGTTTCTCGGCGAGGCCCTCGGCTCGACCCGCATCAGCTCCACCAAGGCCGCCATCGGCCACACGCTCGGAGCCGCCGGAGCCATCGAGGCGCTCTTCGCAATCGAAGCGATGCGAAGCGGACACCTTCCGCCGCAGCTCAATCTTCAGACGCCCATCCCGGAAATCGCCACCGCTTTGGTCGGGAAAAATGAATCGGCGAGCGGCATGCAACACGTCATGAGCGTCAACCTCGGCTTTGGAGGCTCGAACGCCGCACTCATTTTTTCCAGGAGTTCCTCGCCATGAAAATCGATCTCGCCGTCATCGGGCAAGGGGCGGTCAGCCCGGCGGGCACAGGCCTCAATGCGCTTCTTCACCACGAGCCCGTTCCCGTTCCCGTTTCCGTGGCTGCGCTCGGCCAGCCCGGCCAGTCGTGGCCCGTCCTGCGCGTCGACCTAAACGATCCGGCGCTCGCCCGCTGGCAAAGCGAATCCCGCTTGCGTCGCGCCAGTTCCATCAGCTTTTTCCTCGTCGAAGCCGCAGAGCAGGCGCTGGCCGGGGTCAGTCCCGCCGACCGCGCGAAGACCGGCATCATCGTCGCCTTTTCCGCCGGCTGCGTCTCCTACAGCCGCCGCTTTTTCGAGGGCATTGTGACTCAGGGCACGGCCAGCCCTGCGCTCTTTCCCGAAACGGTTTTCAATTCCCCGGTCAGCCACGTCGTCTCCGTCCTCGGCCTCAACGGCGCGGCTTACGCCCTCGTCGGCGACGAAACCGCATGGGTCGCCGCGCTCCAGATCGCCTCGGTTTGGTTGCGACAGGAACGCGTCAGCCAAGTCCTTGTCCTCGGCGCGGAAGAGTTCGACCCCATCGTCCTCGACGCCTATCGCAGCGCGCGCTGGCTTCGCCGCCACAATTCCGCGCACGGATTTCTCGCCTCCGAAGGCGCAGGCGGAATCCTCGTGCGCCGCGCCACGCCGAAAGATGCGCGGAAAATTACCATCGCGCGTGATGGATTCATTTATCGCACACGAAAAGAAGCCTCCGCCGCTGCGCAACGCCTCTTTTGCGAAACCGATCCCGCCTTGCCCTGCGTCCGCAGCGCGGAGCACAATTGGCTCCGCTCCCTGGAACAAAAAGTGACCGCAAACCGGCCCGCCATCCCCACCGACAACCGGCCCTACCTCGGCGAAGCCTTCACCGCTTCCGCCGCCTGGCAAACGTTGCGAGCTTTGACCTGCCTCGATCATCACTCTCCCAGCCTCCTTCTTCCTATCTGGGGCCTGAACTATCAATTAGGTTTACTGGAAATAGAAAATGCTAAATAGTTAGAGTTCCCCTCGACAAACTCAAGACGGCAGGCTTTTTTAACTTATGACCGAGATCACCCTCGACAACGTCCGCAAGCTTCTGGTTGATAATTGCATGCTCCGGGTCCAGCCTGACGAAATCCAACCCGAGACGCTCCTCTTCGGCCCCGGCGGCCTTGGCCTCGATTCGATTGACGCGCTGCAACTCACCGTGGGCATCGAGAAGTCTTACGGCATCACGCTCAAGGATCCCGCCGTCGCGCGCGAAGCTTTTCAGAGCGTGAAAACCTTGCAGGAATGGCTCAGCAGCCAGCCGGATCAAAATCCCCCCGCCGCGTAAACCGCGATTTCTTCCGTGGCTCCTTCCCACCGCACCGGTCCTCATTCGGAAGGACTTTATCGCGCGGCAATGTTCGACGCCGGCACATGGCTGGCCCAGCACTTTCCGCTTGCCGTCATCCGCGCCATGGCGGCATGCGCCGGATGGCTTTACGCGCTCACGCATCCCAAACGCGTCGAGGTGGTGCTGCGCAACCTCCAGTTGCTCGACGCAGCGTTTGATGGAAAATCGGCCCGCCGGGTCTATCGTGAATTCGGAAAAACCCTCGCCGATTATTTTTACATCGGAACCCGCCCATCGGCGCAGGCCGTTCGGATCATCACGAAAACCGAGGGGATCGAACATTTCCGCAAAGCCTACGAATCAGGCAAAGGCGCGCTGGTGGTCACGGCCCACTTCGGCCTTTTTGAATTGGGCGGCCTCATGGTGGCGCAAATGGGAATCCCCTGCGCCGTGCTGACCTATCCCGAACCGAGCGACGCGCTGACCGAGTGGCGCACCCGCTTCCGGCACGCTTGGGACACCGACACCATCGAGATCGGCACGGACAATTTCACCTTCCTGCAAATCGCCGAGCGCCTGCGCCGCGGCCATTTTGTGGCGACCCTGATCGACCGGCCTCATCCGAGCGACGTCACCCCGGTGCAGTTGCCAAACGGCACGGCCCATTTTTCGGCGGGCATTTTCCTGCTCGCCGCGCATGGCGGAGTTCCCGTCATTCCCGCCACGATGTCGCGCTCAACAGACGGTACGTATCACTCCCGGATTTTCCCGCCCCTCTTCATCGAGGACAAGGGTTCGCGCGCGGAAACTCTCCGGTTTTACAGCCAGCAGATTACCAATACGCTTCTTCCCGTCCTATGCGCCCATCCTGAGCAATGGTACCAGTTCGTGCCGCTCGGACCGGATTCACAGGAGTCATAACATGAGCCTCACACCGCACGGCCCCGGCTTTTCGTTTCTCGACGCGTTTGAAGTCACCGTCGTCGGCAGCGAGGGACGCGGACGCAAATGGCTCGATCCGCACATGCCGTTTTTCGCCGATCATTTTCCGGGCCGCCCTCTCATGCCGGGGGTGCTCTTGATCGAATGCGCGGCGCAGGCTGCGGGAGCGCTCTGGGCCTCGATGCTGGCTGCGGATGTTCCAGCCCATTTCATTCTTGCGCAGGTCGTGCAATTCAAAATCGAGCACCCGGTGCGGCCCGGCGACACACTCGAAACCGATGTGGCGCTCGAAAAGATTTTCGGACCTCTCGCGCAATTCACGGCGACGCTGCGCGTGAATCAGATCGAAGTCGCGCGAGGGCGAATCGTTTTAAGCCGCCCGTCCTGAGCAGATGAACTACCTATCGAGTTAGGAAGTCCAGAACGCGCGACATCCGAAAACCACAAACATCAGGCAGAATCCCCAAACGAAACACACCGTGCGCCAAGACCATTTGTTTGCTTCAGGCAAATTGATCCATGCGACCTCTGGTCTCAAGAGAAGAAATTTGACTGGGACTACTTGGTTTATCCTAAAGCTATTATAGGCTTCTGGCGAAACGATGGCTTGACCCACGACATACCCGTTGTTACCCGAAATATAGGAAAATTTGGCATAATAGATTGGAAAAATTCGGTGAAATAGTCTTGTGCTCGGTAAGGAATTGGATTCGAAATCCTTTGAAGTGTAGAGCTCATAAATCTTCGCTGTGGCGTAACCGACATTGTCGTGGGATTTATCACGACACAAAGAATAAAGGATGAGGCCGAAAAGACCGACACCAACCATAACAAGACAAAGTCCACAGTATTGATTGGCTGCCCATCTCCTTTGCATGGTCAGGTGAGAGACTGTTGTTTCACAGTCGCCAGGTCAATCTTCCCCCGCGACGTGCGCGGAAGCTCACGCGCAACAAACCACGCTTTCGGCAATTTCCACGCGGGCAGACACGCCGCCAGCGCCCTTTCCAATTCCGCGCGCGAATGCCTCGTTTCCACTCCTGCGGCGAGAAGATCGCGCCCATGGCTTTGCCGCAACCAGACGGTGGCGTCGGTGACTCCCGGCAGCGAGCGCAGCACGCGCTCCACTTCCAGCGGATGCACCTTCTTGCCACCAATATTTGCCCGCTGTCCGGCGCGGCCCAGCAGCACCAATTCGCCGCGCTCATTCAACTCGCCAAAGTCACTCAGCCGCCAGCGTCCCCTGCGCGCCGCCACCGCGGGACTCTCCACCGTGACGCGTCCCGCCTTCACCGTGACAGAAACACCCGCGAGTGGTTTGCCCACGGACCTTCCCGTGAGCGACGCGCTACCGGTGCGGTCATAACAAATGCCTCCCGTTTCCGATGCTCCGTAAAAATTGTGAAGCTTGATGCCGTACCGCGCGAAAAAGGCCTGGGAAACGGCGGGCGCCAGCACCGCTCCGGCGGAAATTGCCGTCCGCAACGAAGGGCAGTTCCCGCGACCGGGAGGGAGCGCGGCCAGGACGCGAAAAAGCGCGGGCACGGCGGGAAAAACCGTGACGCCGTAGCGCTCGATCCATTCAACCAACTGGCGCGGCAGATAATCGGCGGCGCTGACCATCGCCGTCCCCTGCAAAATCAGCGGCATCACGAGATTGCCCAAGCCATAGGAATGACCCAGCGGAATCACCGCAAGATTGAGGTCATTCGCGCGAATTCCCATGCTCTTGACGACCTGCCGTCCATCCGCCAGCAGATGCTCCGCGCGGCACTCGACGGCTTTCGGCAACGCGCCGCTGCCCGAGGTGACTTTCACGCAGCAGCATTTTTTATTTCGCGCCGGAGTCGCCGGCACTTTACCCAACGACTGAAATTCACCGTCGAGATAAAGCGCGCAGGCTCCGAAACGTCGCGCGGTTTCGAGGCAACCGACCATCGGCATCCCTCCATCAAGCGGCACAGCCGCCAGGCCCGCCCGCTGCAGAGCGAGAAAAAGCGAAAGCCATTCCACGCCGTTGGGAATGCGAAAGGCAATCCGTTCCCCGGCGTTGTATCGGAGGAGGCGGTCGGAAAAAGAAAGCGCGGCTTCAGTGAGCGCGCGCCCCGTCCACGACGCATCCTTGACGGCATCGATCAGCGTGATCTTGTCCGGCTTTAGCTGCGACTGCTCCAGCCAATGGGCCCATAGCGATCCTTCGGGCCGGGCTTTCGTTCTCATGCGCATTCTGCGACGCGCCCCGTTCTTTACTGTCCCTGCGTCGCGACGAGCTTTTCGGCGAGATAGGTGACGATGCGCCGGAGCTTTTCGTCATCCTTCATCTTTACCTCGATGGTGCGGTTGGCGTGGAGGACCGTGCCGTGGTCGCGTCCGCCAAAAGCTTCCCCGATCTCGTTGAGCGAGGAGGTGGTGAGACGCCGGCTCAGGTACATCGCCACCATGCGCGGCAGCGCGATGTTGGCGGGACGCCGCTTGCTGGTCATGTCCGCCAGACGCAAATCATAGGTCTCCGCAACGCGGCGCTGGATGAGGTCGATGCTGACCGTCTGCTGGCCCTCCTGCTGAAGCATGTCGCGCAGCAGCACCTCGGTTTGCGGCACCGTGATCGCCTTGCCATGGAGCGACGCGAACGCCGCCACGCGATTCAGCGCGCCTTCGAGTCGGCGGATGTTCGTCTTCACCCGCTCGGCGATGAAGCCCAGAACGGAGTCGCTGAGCTTCTCCGGCATGGCGCTCATCTTATGCCGCAGAATCGCCAGGCGCGTCTCGGCGTCGGGCAATTGCAACTCGGCCGTGAGCCCCATCTCAAACCGCGACGTAAGCCGCTTTTCAAGATTCGCAATTTCCGTCGGGGGCGAGTCGCTGGTCAGGACGATCTGCTTGCTGCCGTCGCAGAGCGCGTTGAACGTGTGGAAAAATTCCTCCTGCGACCGGTCCTTGCCGGCCAAGAACTGGATGTCGTCAATGAGAAGCACGTCGACCTGCCGGTAGCTCTTGCGGAATTTCGCCAGCTCGCCGTGCTGGATCGCGCTGATGTAGTCGTTGGTGAATTGCTCCGAGGTGACGTAGAAAACTTTCAGGTGCTTTTTATTGGCCTGGATGAGATGGCCGATGGCCTGCATCAGATGCGTCTTGCCGAGACCGACGCTGCCGTGCAAGAAAAGCGGATTGTAGGTCCGGGCCGGAGCTTCCGCCACCGCGCGCGCGGCAGCAGCCGCAAACCGGTTGTTCTCCCCGACAACAAAAGCTTCAAACGAACTGCGCGGATTAAGGCAGCCGCGCGAATCGACGGAGGTATGCGAGGGCAGCCGGCTCGGCTCTTTTCTCGTCCGCACCGGCTCGGCTTTCGGCGCAACATCCGGCGTGATCGCAGCCCCCGCGCCGTCCGGGCTCTGGAACAGGATCGAGACGCTTTCCCCCATCACGCGCGATGCGGTCGCCTTCAACTGGGAAAGATAATTCTCTTCGATCCAATACTGATAAATGCTGTTGTCGGAACAGAGAGTCAGCGTCTTGTTGGCGTAGTTTTGAACACGCAAAGGACGGAACCAACGCGCGACTGCGTCAACGGAGACAACCTGTTGCATTTCAAGGCATATCGATGCCCAAATTTCACTAAATTCGAGGGTTGGAGTGGAGTTACTCACAGGTTATTCAGATTAGAGGTACGAGGGAAGAGGTTAAAAAACACGGAACGAAACAAGTCTTAATAAGGACACAAGTATCTCATATTAAGCCTATTACGATAACGCGCCTAAATGGAGATAGTCGAAATCCCAGCTGTGAATATCTTGTTTCCCTGGAAGTTATTCCCTGCGTCACACAATTGCAGATTAATGGACACATTTTCATTTCAATTCACTCCGCTGCTGACCCTGCTTCTCCGTCGGGAAGGGCAAAACTAATCACGCGTTTCTGGCGCGGCAAGTGAAATGGTCTTTTGCGGGCAAAATATAATTTTGCAAAAGATTTGACGACGAATGGATCGGCGATTTTACAGTTGTAACTGAAAAAAGTATTTTGTGACAAATCGACGACCGCAAGAAAAATCTCTCCTCTCAAATGCCGCGCATTTGAAGTTCCTGCAGGCTGGGATAAAATTTATCGTGCCGATGGCTCTGAAATCGGCTTTGAAATGGGCGTGACCCGCGCCGATTTTTCAGACAGCCTCTTACATCAACCCTGCCTGACACCTCGTCAATCTTAACCCCCTTCAGGTTTTTCTCCATGTCCACTCCCTCCACCGCTCCTGCAAATTCCCCGTCACACGTTAAACCGATCAACATCGATTCGGTCCTGAAGGAAAAAAGGATTTTCAAGCCCTCCTCCAAATTCGCCAAAACCGCGCGGATCGGGAGCCTCAAAAAATATCACAAGCTCTACAAGGCCTCGCTGAAAAACCCCGACAAGTTCTGGGGAAAAGCGGCGGATGAACTGAGCTGGTTCCGGCGCTGGAACAAAGTCTGCGTCTGGAAACCGCCCTTCGCGCAGTGGTTCGTCGGAGGCAAAATCAACGCAAGCGTCAACTGCCTCGACCGCCATCTCGAAGGCCCCATGCGCAACAAGGCGGCTCTCATCTTCGAGGGAGAGCCGGGCGATATAGTCACCCTCACCTACCAGCAACTGCATCGCGAAGTCTGCCTCATGGCCAACGTGCTCAAAAAGCACGGCATCAAGCCGGGCGACCGCGTCATGATCTACCTGCCCATGATTCCCGAGGCGGTCATCTCCATGCTCGCCTGCGCGCGCATCGGAGCGCCTCACAGCGTGGTCTTCAGCGGCTTCAGCGCCGAGGCGCTCAAGGAACGAATCAACGATTGCGGCGCAAAGGTCGTCATCACGGCGGACGGCGGATTCCGCCGAGGCGCGGCGCTCGCCATCAAGTCCAACGTGGACGCGGCGCTGCCCGGCGCGCCCAAAGTCAAAAGCGTGATCGTCGTGCAGCGCACCAAGCAGCAAATCACGATGACCACGGGCCGCGACTTCTGGCTGCATGAGGAAGTCCAGCAGGTCAGCTCCGTCTGCAAGGCCGAGCCGTTCGACAGCGAACATCCCCTCTTCATCCTCTACACCAGCGGAAGCACCGGCAAGCCGAAGGGCATTCTCCATACCACCGCCGGTTATTTGCTCGGGTGCCATCTCACCACAAAATATTATTTCGACCTGCGCCCCGAGGACGTCTACTTCTGCACCGCCGACGTTGGCTGGGTCACGGGCCACAGCTACGTCGTCTACGGCGTCCTCTCCAACGGCGGCACGAGCCTCATCTACGAAGGCGCGCCGAATTTCCCCGAGCCGGACCGCTTCTGGAAAATCATCGACCGGCACAAGGTCAACATCTTCTACACCGCGCCCACCGCCATTCGCGCCTTCATCAAGTGGGGCGACAACTGGCTCACCCAGCATGATCTCTCCTCCCTACGGCTGCTCGGCAGCGTCGGCGAACCGATCAATCCCGAAGCGTGGATGTGGTATTACGAAAAAGTCGGCGGCAAGCGCTGTCCCATCGTCGACACCTGGTGGCAGACCGAAACGGGCTGTCACATGATCGCCCCCATGCCCGGCGCAACGCCGCTCAAGCCCGGCTCGGCCACGCTGCCCTTCTTCGGAATCGATGCGGCGGTCGTCGACGACAACGGCAAGGAAGTGCCCCCGAACACCGGCGGCAAGCTCGTCATCCGCCGCCCGTGGCCCTCCATGCTCCGCACCATCTACAACGATGCGACGCGCTATCGCAAAACCTACTGGAGCGAGGCCAAGGGCTGCTACTTTGCCGGAGACGGCGCGCGCCGCGACAAGGACGGCTACTTCTGGATCGTCGGACGCATCGACGACGTGCTCAACGTCGCCGGGCACAGGCTCGGCACCTCCGAAATCGAAAGCGCCCTCGTCAGCCATCCTGACATCGCCGAAGCCGCCGTCGTTGGCCGCCCCGACGAGCTTAAAGGCCAGGCCATCGTTGCGTTCGTCACGCTCAAAAACGGAGTGCCCAACACGCCCGCCCTCAAGGAAGCCCTTCGCGCCCATGTCGGCAAGGAAATTGGCGCCATCGCCAAGCCCGACGACATCCGATTCACCGAAGCGCTCCCAAAAACGCGCAGCGGAAAAATCATGCGCCGTCTCCTCAAGGAAATCGCCGCATCCGCCACCGGCGAAATCAAGGGCGACACCACCACCCTCGAAGACCTGAGCATCCTCGCCAAGCTCCAGGAATCGGCGGAGTAGCGTTTCAGTTGTAGCAGCGGTCGGAGCCTGTCCTGAGCGAAGTCGAAGGAACCGTCGCGCTTAATCCCCGCGATAAATGCACCGCGCGCGAGGCGTCTCGTACAACACCAGCTCGTAGAGGCCCGGCAGCGTCGGGTTCAGCTTTTCCCAAATCCAGCGCGACAACATCTCGATGGTCGGGTTTTCCAGGCCGACAACGTCGTTGAGATAAACGTGGTCGAGTTGCTCCAAGATTGGCTTCATCGCGTCGGAAATCACCGCGTGATCGAACAAAATCCCGGTCGCCTCATCGACCTGTCCTCGCACCGAAACGGTGAGCTGAAAACTGTGGCCGTGCAGGTTGTGGCATTTGTGGCCCTCGGGAAAGTGGGGAAGCGCCTGCGCCGCGTCGAAATCGAAATCTTTGGATAGAATGATGGTCATGGGAAGGGTTGTGAGAGTAGGCGCGTCTCCAAAACAGGTCAAGATCGCGTTGCGCTACGCAGAAGGACAGCAGCTTTGACTCGACACGCGATATTATCCGGAGCAAATAGTTTTACAGACTTCGCGTCCTTCGCGCCGGTACAACCCGACCCCAATCATGAACTACTTTGCACTGATACTCATCGTCGCGCTCTGCGGCGCCGTCTACTATGAAAATACCGACTTCGAGAAGAAAAATGCCGCGAGCCAGCAACGAATCACCGATCTCAGCGCCAAAGTCGATGACCTCAAGGCGGCCAATAAAACGCTCGAAAACGACAAGACGCGACTGACCAAGACCATTGCCGACGATCAGGCTGAAATCGCCGATCTCGCCAGTCAAATTCAAGCGGCCAAAGGCACGCAAACCGAAGCCCAACAGCAGGCAGCTCCCAAAGCCACAAACGCCAGCCCATCTCCCGAGGCGGCAACAGCGAAGCCGACTCCTGTCGGCAACAACCTCGGAACAATTACGACGCTCGACGGAAAGACCTATCAGAATTGCCAGCTGCTCAAAATCAAAGCGGATGGCATTGTTGTCAACTATTCGGATGGCATCACGGAAATCCGCTACGGCTTGCTGCCACCCGACCTGCAAAAGAAATTCGGCTACGATCCCCACCAAGCCGCGGCATTGACCGAAGCCCAGATTCAATATCAGGAAGAGCAGAGAAAAGCCGCGACCGCCGCCGCCGGGCATTGATCCTCCCAAGTCCATCTCCTTTTCCTCGTTTTTAAACGCGAATTGGGGCATGCTTGTCATTCCCCATGACCGCCCCTTCAACTCCCACGCGCGTCCTGCTCGGCATGAGCGGCGGCGTCGATTCGTCCGTTTCCGCGTACCTGCTCAAGAAGCAGGGTTACGACGTGATCGGCGTCACCATGAAGGTCTGGCCGCAGGATTGCGTCTCCCGCGCCGAGGACAAATGTTGCGGGCCGCAAGCCGTGGCCGATGCCCGCGGCGTCGCGCACGCGCTCGGCATTCCCCATTACGTCGTTGACGAGGCCGACGAATTCGAAAAGATGGTCATCTCCTATTTCACCAGCGAATACCGCGCAGGCCGCACGCCGAATCCATGCGTCATGTGCAACGAAAAGCTCAAGTTCGGCAATCTCCTCGACAAGGCCCGCGCCCTCGGCGCCACGCATGTCGCAACGGGCCATTACGCGCGAATCGAGCGCGATACTTTCGGCCGCGCCACGCTCCTCAAGGCCGTCGACGCCCGCAAAGACCAGTCCTACTTTCTCTTCAGCCTGCGCCAGGAACAGCTCGCCGCATCGATCCTGCCCTTAGGCGGACTCACCAAGCCTGAAACCCGCGCGCTGGCGAAAACGATGGGGCTAAAAACCTACGACAAGGAAGACAGTCAGGAAATTTGCTTCGTGCCGGGCAACGACTATACCGCCTTCCTCAAGTCGCATCTCGGTGAAAAGGATTTCCATCCCGGCGGCATCTACTTCAAAGACGGTACGAAAATGGGCGACCACGAGGGCATCGAGTTCTACACGGTAGGCCAGCGCAAGGGACTCGGCGGCGGCCACGGACGGCCCGTCTACGTCATCGACATCGACGCGGCCACGCAGCGCGTCATCGTCGGCGATTATGACGACCTCCTGCGCAAGGATTGCTTCCTGGCCCAGACGAATTGGGGCGAGGCCGGCTTGTCCGAATCGACTGAGATCACGACGAAGATCCGTTACAATTATCCCGAGGTGCGAGCCATCGTGCATCCCCTTCCCGGCAACCGCGCACGGCTCGAATTTTTGGAACCGCAACGCTCCGTCAGCCCCGGCCAGGCCGCCGTCTGCTACGTCGGCGACCGCGTGATCGGCGGAGGCTGGATCGAGCGCTCCCAGCTGGATTCGAACCAGCAACATATACCTTAGAAGGGTATCGCTCTATCCGTTTGAGCTATGGGAGCCCGGGCATAATCCTAGACGGGAAAAGGCCCTTTGCGCAATCGTCGATGGTCCTGGTAGCCCACGCACTCCGTGCGCGGGTCTGCTCCGCCATTGTCGCATGGAGTGCGACGGCTACCAAAAGCTACTGCGTCAGGGCCGCGTTGATCGCCTGGCCGACGGAGTAGAAGTCGTTGCTGATATCAGCAGGCGTCAGCGCATAGAACTGCTCCCCAATCGGCTGGCTGGGATTGTAAGCGTTTGCATTCG
>Ga0302320_10005824_pt1 | contig 27483 bp, 26 predicted proteins | sample Bog_T0_3_FD_202130 | JGI IMG/M metagenome (GOLD analysis project Ga0302320, IMG submission 202130) | Peat permafrost microbial communities from Stordalen Mire near Abisko, Sweden - Bog_T0_3 | ecosystem: Environmental > Terrestrial > Soil > Wetlands > Peat | place: Sweden: Abisko, Stordalen Mire...
GTTTCCAATTGCTCGGGGGTCACCCTCATCGCCGCGTCCAATTCCTTGTCCGTGAACTGCGCTCCCTCGATCCTGGAAGTGCCGGCCACTTCCCTTTTGAGCTGAATCTTCTGCAACTCATCGGCCCAACTCCGCTGGTACGGCATCTGGGTCAAGGCCAGCATCGCGGCTTTGGCTGCCATCCAGGCATCGGCAATCGCAAGACGGTCATAATGGATCCAATCGCGCGGCGTCTCATAGCGAATGATCATGGAAGGACTGAATATCGGTTTCATTTCCATGTCAATTCCAGAATAGTTATAACTTAACATGTTATTGTAAAGGTACTTGCGACACGTTATGCGATGTTTCAGCCATGCTGGATACCGGTTTCGTTTCCGGGTCGTATCCGCGATGTTTTTCAGCACAGGAATCCTTGGAGCATTTTAAACAATCTTGCAGCCGTCCTCAGTTTGAGGGCGATGATCTGGCATCCCTCCGGGATGCGTTCCGAGTTGGACGGTGTACCGGGGGTATCTGCATGAAGGCGCGCACGACAAAGACGCTCATCGCCACGGCTTCGGGGCTGTTCAATATCATTGCCGCCATGATTGAGCCGTGCTCGGTGAAGGCATTGGGCCGATAGGCTGCGCCTCGATGGCGTTTGGAACTGGTCACAAATTGTGACCAGTTCGGCGGAACATCCTGACTGTGTGAATGTTCCAAACTTGAAGTTGCGAATTGTGACTTCAAGCTGCTCCACTCCGGGCGGTCAACTGGAACAGGAAATCTGGCGGGAATCGGTCGGCATTGCGCTTCACCGCCTGGTTGAATGCTTTTGTCGGGACGCCATAAAGCTCCGCCAAATCGGCATCGAGAATGACTTTCTGGCCGCGCAAAGTCAGGATCAGCGACTCAATCGGTTTCTTCGGTTTCATTTATTGATACTCCGCAAAACTCGCGGCAAGCGACGCGAAATCAGCGGGGAACCAGTGGTGCTGCGGGTGAGATGGGGAACTCTGGGTGAAGGGACATCGTCGCAAGAGGCCGGGAGGCAAGCTCGGTGAGAATCCATTCAGTCGTCACGAGATCACCGTCAAAGGTATCGTAAAAGGCCGACGCCTCTTGATGGGCGATGTCATCGGCGCTGAGGAAGGCGAAGAAGAAAAAGGTGTCGGCAAAAAGCCGCTTCATTTCTTCGGGCGCGCGTGAAGGTAATGGTCATGGTTGCGAGCCATGTCGGACGGCAAACCTCGCACGGCACCGGAAAATTGTTTCAACCGCCGTCCAGCAACGCGGGGCGCCGCCGGCGCGGAAAGCAACTCGCTTAGCTTCAAATTCACCTGTTCGAGTTCCCGGCGATTCAGCTTTGGCAATTCCGCAATGATTTCTTGCGTGCTCATGCGGGCAAAATGCCGCCTTTCTTCCAACCGGTCAAATTGATAGTCGAAAGCCGGTCATGGCAGGAATCGACGCGGTTTGCGATTATGTTTCAATTGGACGGGTTTGAAATCGTTCTCCTGAGGCGAACAAGTCCTCCTGAGGCGGACAAGTCCTCCTGAGGCGAACATGAGATGTGTGGGTGGGGCGTGAATACCTGGGGCAAGGGTTTGACCGCAAAGATCGCAGAGAACGCAAAACCGAGGGGCTTCGCGGACACTCGGGTGCGCTGAATTTCGGGATAGCCGTGCGGGACAAGATGGGTTTTTGCTCTGCCTGGCTCTGCGGGCCAATTCGGAGGGGGACTTGACCGGGTGGGGTGGGGCTGCGAAAAATTGGGGGTATGGAGCGATTCCTGGCGGATCATATGGCGGCGGACCTGGCGGATATTGCGCGGTTGCGGATGCCGTTTGGGAAGTTTGGGCCGGAGAAGTTTCCGCCAAGGGGAGTTCCGATTTATGATTTGCCGGCGGAGTATTTGCAGTGGTTTGAGCAGCATGGGTGGCCGAAGGGGGAGCTGGGGCGGCTGCTGCGGATTGTGTACCAGATGAAGGTGGATGGGTCGGATGCGGCGTTTGATCCGATGCGGAAGGCGGCTGGGGGGAAGACGGGGCTGCGGCATCCGCGGGAGAGGGATTTTCGGGTGGGGGGATAGGATTGCGGATTTCGGATTGCGGATTGCCTGAGGCGGGTAAACTTGGATTGCTTGGAAAATCGGGGGTTGGATGCGAGGTAAAGTGCGAGTAGCGTCTGGAAAAGCTCTGTTTTTCGGACACCCTCAAACTTCTTCCTCTCATGCTTGTACTTACTGTCATTGGATCGGATCGGCCTGGTCTTGTGGAAATGATTTCGCGGATTATTGCGGGACATGGGGGGAATTGGCTGGAGAGCCGGACCAGCACGCGGGGGGGGCAGTTTGCGGGGATCATACGGGTGGAGATTGCGGCGGAGGCGGAGGAGATCCTGGCGCGGGAACTGGCGGGGCTGGCGGAGCAAGGGTTGACGGTGGTGACGCGGCAGGGCGGGCCGGAGCCGACGGTTTCGCGGCTGGCGGCGCTGGAGCTGGTGGGGCTGGACCGGCCGGGAATCGTGCGGGATATCTCCGAGGCGCTGGCGCGGACGGGGGCGAATGTGGAGGAATTGACGAGCGCGTGCGAGAGTGCGCCGATGTCGGGGGAGGCGCTGTTCAAGGCGACGATTACGATCAGTCTGCCGGAGGGGTGCGATGTGGGGGCGGTGCGGCGGGAACTGGAGGAGATTGCGGCGAATTTGCTGGTGGATATCTCGCTGGAGCCGCTGGAGGTTTTGGCGTAGGCCGATGATCGGCACCAAGTAAGTTCAGTTATTCCGTTGCCTCTGACGTCAGCCTGAGGCTGACTTCGAAAGCGGCTGCGCTATTTGTTCAAACGCTTGAGGTGCGGTTGTTTCACTTTCCAAGGGGTCTTTCGGCCCTCCTGTTCATTCTGTAAATCCTGTGCATCCTGAACACTTCTAAGGATGGCGCCGAGCGTCGGCGGTGGCTTTGCGGATGGCGGGGGCTTCGGGGGTGTCGTACCATGCGCGGTAGAAGAGGATGTCGCCGGCGCGGATTTCGGTGAGCAATTGGGGCCATGTGGCGGTCATGCTCTCGATGGTGGGATTGATGACGGCGAAGCAGGCTGAGGGGCCGTAGGTGCGGCGGACGAGGGGGGAGACGATGGGGGCGCGGGTGAGCATGTCCAACTGGCGGTAGGGGGCGGTGGCGCTGTAGTAGCCGAGGGTGCTCTGCTCCGGGATGAGGAGGACGTCCGGGAATTCCGCGGCGAGATTGCGCATGACGAGGAAGGAGACGGGGCTGCCGGGGTCGCCGTTGGAATCGATGTAAAAGAGGGTGGCGCCCCAGCGGCGGCGGGCGAAGCGGATCTTGGCCTCGAGCTGTTGCTGCCAGAAGGCCTGGATATCGAGGGGCGGATCGCTTTTCCAATCCCAGTTGTCGTCGTTTTCCCATGCGTTGGTGACGGCGCCGGCGGGGTTGCGCTGGAGGATGACGCGCTGGGGGCGGATGGTGACGCCGATGCGCAAGCCGGCATCGCGATAGATCTTGAAATATTGATCGGCGATGGCGGCCATCTCCGGGGCGACGCTCTGGGCGGGGGTGGTGGTGGCGAGCTGTGCGGGATCGCCCATGTAGGTGGCGTTGGGGAATTGCGCGCCCTCGATGTCCCATGTGATGACGCCCTGGGCATTCATCCGGCGCATGCTGGCGACGACGGTGCGGGCGCGATCGAGGACCATCTTCTGGAAATGCTTCACGCCGGCGGGTGTGGTGACGTCGATGCGGGAATCGGCGTCGAACCATTTGCGCGGGTTGCGGCCGGCGTTGGTGTTATCGGACTCGAAGAAGACCTGGGCGATGGGGCGGCGGTCGGTCCATGCGCGGATGCCGGGCAGGACGGGGTAGCGACGGGCGAAAGCGGCGAAGAGATCGGCGCACGCGGCGGCGGGATCCGGGAGCGGATCTGTGAAGCGGAGGCCGATACGGAAGTGGATGGTGGCGAGCGGGGGCACGGGCCATGAGAGATAGGGGGAGCCGCCGTCCTCGTAATCGTGGTGGTTCATTATCGTGAGGATGCCGGCGGGGTCGGTGGCGTTGCCGCGCTCGAGTTTCATCAGGAGGGGGTGGGAGGCGTCGACGTCCTCGATATCGCAGATGAGGGCGCGGGGGCGGGGGCCGGCGTAATTGGCGATGAAGATGCCGGGGCTGCCGGTGTTGTAGGCGCGGAGATTGGGGTTGCCGTCATTAGCGGCGACGGGGGAGGGGAAGCGGAGCTTCAGCAGGCTGAGGGTGTAATCGAGGATGGGGGCGGGGAGGTGATTGGCGATGGTGACATCGGCGTAGACGCGGCTGGATTCGGCGGCGGTCCCGCGAGTCCAGCGGACGGTGACGGAGAATTTGCCGCTGAAATCGGAGGTGATGCCGGCATCGTCCTGACGGGTGGTGGCGGGGGCGTTGATCTGGCCTTGCGGACCGAAGGCGGTGAAGCGGAAGGGGAGGCCATCGACGCCTGGCTGGGCGTCCTGGAAATTGAAGGGGAGATCGCTTCGGGCGAGTTGCGAGACGCCGGCGGCGCCGGCGACGGTCAGGATGGAATCGACGGTTGCGCCGGGGGCGGCGAGGGCTGCTGCGAGCCAGAGGGCGGCGGCCAGGAAGGATGCAGAACGGCGGGGCATGGGCGGGAATCTCTCACCGGAGGAGCGTGGGTCCCAGAGTAAATTTAGGGCGGCAAAAGATGGGGTGAATAAGGTGGAAAAGAGATTGACAGGAGAATGGGAGGGCACAAGAGAGGGCGGCGAGGGGGGCGCCTGAAAAATGAGATGTTTACAGATTTGCAAGTATCTAGTTGCAAACGAGATGAATCATATTGATACGCGTAAAAAATATAAATTATTGCAAGGTCTTGTGTAACGAATGGGTTACGGATGCGCTGCTTTGGGAGCGCAAGAAGCGGGGATCTTGTGGTGAATAACCCGGGGATAACTTCTGAGCAACGGGGTGAATAAGTTATTCACTGGGTGTGGATAAGTGCTCGGTGACCACTGGAGATGTGGCGCATGATTTCAAGCGGAGCGAGTCTGCGCGGACCGCGGTGGGGTAAACCCGCACGGCTCGGCGAGCCGTCGCTACAGGATTGGGTGCGGAGCGCGTTTGCTGCTGATTGATCAAAGAATTACGCGCATGCCCTCGTATGGGACTGCTGCGGCGCAGGTCTGCGAAGGGGGGAGTGCGGATGCCAATTCCGCGGCAACGAGGCGCTGCAAATATTTCTCGAAAGCGGCTGTGCCGGCATCGTCGCGGCGGGGCTCGCGGTGGCCGAGATGCAGGATGCCGGCGCCGGCGGCGACGGCGGTCTTCACGCATGCCTCCACGGGGCTGTGACCCCAGTCCACGCGGGAGAAGGCGGGATCTGAACCGACACCCTTTATTCCATCATATTCGGCCTGGAGGTACTGGCCATCGATGTAGAGGAGATCGGCGCCGCGTGCGAAATCCGCGAGGGCGGGGTCCGGGGCGACCAGATGCTCGTGGTCTGTGGCGATGACGATGGAGCGGCCGGAGTTCTCGATGCGGTAGGCGAGTGCGCCGCCGGGATGATTGAGCGGGAGGGTGAGGATGTGGGTGGCGCCGATCCACCAATCCTCGCCGGGTGTGACGGAATGGGAGGAGATCGAGGCCTTCATCTCCGAGAAGGTGGGGGGGAAATAGACGCGGCTGAGTGCGGAATCCGGGCTGAGGACGACGGTGAGGCTATCGATGACGGATTGGAGGGCGTGAATCTGGAACCAGCAGCCGCCTTCGTAAAAAGGGACGAAGAATGGGACGCCGAGGGTGTGATCCATGTGGGCATGGCTGATGAGGATGTGGGCGGAGCGTTGCGCACCAGGGGCTACCGACCGCCAGCGCTCGAGCAGGGCGTGGCCGAGCTCGCGGAAGCCGCTGCCGCAGTCGAAGATGATGAGGCCGTCCGGGGTATTGATCTCGATGCAGGTGGTATTGCCGCCATAGGTGGAGCGGAGATGGAACGGGAGGCGATCGACGATGCCGGCGACGGTATGGCGAAGTGCGGGGCCAGGGGTGAGGGCGTCCAGGGCGCGGAGCTCCACGAGGCGGGAGATGGCTTCGACGAGCTTCTCTGTGGCCTGACCCGGGAGGAGCGGGGTGGGCATGGTGCCGGTGGCGCCCCAGTAGGTGAGATCGAAGACCGGGGTGGCGGGTTGGGATTCGTGCATGGAGCTGGGCGGCGGGTATTGAAGGCTGTGGAGGTTATTTAACAACTGCCGTCAATCTCCAATGAATTAGAGGAGGTTGGGTGGGGTCTTTCGAGCGATGCCTCGGGAATGCTCTCGCTTTTGCGGGCAAGAGGGGTACTGTGGTGCATGGAAATCACTCTCGACGCGGCTGCTGAGTATCGTGCGGCTTATCTTCGCAAGCTGATGGTGCTGACCAAATGGAGGAACGAGGCGGCGCCGGAGTGCGATGAGTTTTGCCGGATTCACTCGGTGGAAACGCTGGCGCCGGGGCTGTGGCTGACGGCGATTTTTCTGGATGGCAGCATGCGGCGTTTCCGGCCGGAAAAGATTCGAGCGGCGACCGGGGAAGAGGAGCTGCGGGCCAACACGTTGATGGCGGCCGCGGCTGAAATCCATGCTGGCAAGGTGGCGCCAGTATGAGGAAAGAGTTATTCGTCTGCGACCGGTGCGGCCATCGAAGCCGTCTTGACAGTACCAAAAGGCATTGGTGTAACGTATGTGCGCACACTGAAGAGACTGAACTAAGACCGGTAAGGATCAAGAAGCCGGAACCCGTATAGAAAGCGGATCAGCAACATGGCAAAACCCAATTATTCATTCGAGAAACGGCGCAGGGAAATGGAGAAGAAGAACAAGAAGGAAGAGAAGAAGAAGCGAAAGCTGGAGGCTGGCCAGAATCCGGAGACGAGTGATGCCGCAGAAGGGGATGCGGCCAAGGCGGAGGCGTAGGCCGCCTGGGACAGGCTGCGGCCGCTTAAGGCGGCCCCGTTGGCCGGGAGGGCCAGTCGCAGAACGAACAGGGCTTACTCCTGTGAATCGTGATCGCAGAGCCAGACGGTCTGAAAGGTCGCGAGCGAACCCGAATTCAAAGCTTGCGGGCGACCTTTCAGGCCGCTTCAACGGTTGGAAACCGTAACACAGGGCTGAAGCCCTGTGCTTTGTGCGGAGGGCCTTTCAGGCCGCGGAAAGGCGAGCCGAATTAACGGCGATCGCGTCCGCCACCGCCACCGCCGCGGGGAGGTCCGCCGAAATCGCGGCGTCCGCCGCCACCGCCGCCGCCGGGGGGACGATCTTCCTTCGGACGCGCCTCATTGACGGTCAATGCCCGGCCGCCGACGCTCTTGCCATTGATCTGGCTGATGGCTTTCTTGGCGTCTTCCGCGTTGGACATGGTGACAAATCCGAAACCCTTTGAGCGGCCGGTAATCCGGTCCTGGATGAGGATGACTTCCTGAACGGCGCCAGCGCCTGAGAAGAGATCCTGCAGCTCATTTTCAGTGGTATCGAAGGAGAGGTTGCCGACGTATAGCTTATTTGACATATTGACTCGTTAAGGTGGGAGGATGTTCCCATCCAAACGGCCCGTCAATGACTTTCGGAAGGGTACCATGAGTGATGGCCTGGCAAGGTGCGCTCAATCGGGCTGGGTGCGATAAATGAAGATTTAATTCGCCAAGGGGCCGATTCGGGATGAAACTGCACGACTGGCTGGTTTCTGGACCCGGACGCCCCGGGGCGCATTTCCAAACTCCTGCGCTCAAATTCAAGCCAGCCGAACCATCTACTTCCTATTATGCAATCCCATCTCCTCGACGAAGCGCTCAAAGTCATCACAAGTCCCCAGATCCTGGTCAATGTCATTTCCCGCCGGGTCAAGCAATTGACTGCGGGGCATCGTCCGCTGGTGGAAATGGATTCCCCGCGCGCTGGTTTTGCGGATATCGCATTGACGGAAGTGATCAAGCTGAAGCTCACTTATGAGATGGTCGCGGTGGTGGTGCCTGAGCCCGTGGTGCCGGTCGCGTTTTCTGCGAGGAAACTGGCGGCGTAAGCGGGAAATCGTGCGATTCCTAAATACCGGGAAGATCCATGGCATTTAATTTTGACGAGGCGCGGGAGATCGTGGAGGCGGCGAAGAAGCGGGGATTGATCCGCGCGGAGGGCGAGGCGCCGATCGAGTCGAAAAAAGAGGGCGCCAGCGGCGATTTACTGCCGGATTGGCTGCAGGCGGGGATTTCCATGCCGCCGATTCCGCCTAGCGATAACTTGCTGGATTGCGGTCTCGGAGCGGCTGGGCCATTTGGCGACCATGTGGGGGTTGGGGAGATCGGATTTGTCCCATCCTCCGCCTAGCGCCTCGATGAGCTGGACGGCGCCGGTCATGTCCTGGACCTGGACGTTGATGGCGGTTTGCTGGTCGGTGAGGAGGGTGGTCTGGGCGGTGACGACGTCGACATAGGGATCGATGCCGGTCTGGTAGCGGCCCATTTCCAATGTGAGATATTGAGCGCCGGATTGCACGGCGGCGCGCTGGATCTGGAGTTGATTGGAAAGGATGCGGACCTGGGCGAGATAGTCCTCCACCTGCTGGAAGGCGGTGAGGACGCTCTGGCGGTATGCGGCGAGGTCTGAGTTATAAGTGGCGGTGTATTGATGCACCGTGGCGGTGCGCAGGCCGGCATCAAAGATTGTCTCCGAGACGGATGGGCCGATGGACCAGTTATGGTTGTGCTCGTCGAAGAGATTGTTGAAGGCGTTGCTCTGGAAGCCGCTGTTGGTGCTGAGGGTGACGGTGGGGAAGTAGGCGGCCTCGGCCATGCCGATCTGGGCGTTTGCCGCGGCCATGGCGCGCTCCGTGGCGGCAATGTCCGGCCGGCGCTCGAGTAACTGCGAAGGCAGACCGACGGGGTCGCGGTGAGGTTGTGCACCGGCAGCGAAAAGTTGGAAGCGACTCTCCCGACCAGGACGGCGATGGCGTGCTCGTATTGTGCACGCAAGACGCCAAGGTTGGTGGCGGTGGCCTGGGCGTTCTGCAAGGTATTGGTGGCCTCGACCACGGCGATCTGGTCTGTGATGCCGGTGTCATATTGGGCTTTGGTATAGGCGAGCGCCTTGCGGTCGGCATCGATGGTGTCGTTGTAAAGCTTCTCCAGGGCATCCTGGCCGCATAACTCAAAGTAATAAACGGCGAGCGTGGATTGCTCGGTCAATCGCTCGTTCTCAAGGTCGGCGGCGCTTACCTGCGCGGTGTATTGGGCGGCGCGGACCTGATTGCGGATCCTGCCCCAGAGATCGGGCTCCCATGAGAGGTTCAGCGCGGTCATGATTGAGGTGACGGGGCTGGATGCGGCGGTGACGGCGGAGCCGGCGCTGGTTATGGCGGAGCTGGCGGCGGAGGTACTGGAACCGCCGGAGGAATGGCCGCCGCTGGAACGGAGGTAAGAGGCGTCCGCGGTGATGGTGGGATAAAGCTGCGCATTGGCCTCGCCAACGAGTGCGCGGGCTTCCATGAAGTTTTCGAAGTACTCCTTGATGTTCTGGTTATTGATGGCGAGCGAGTCCTCAAGCTCGTTTAGTTCCGGATCGCGGAAGATCTTCCACCATTGGCCGCGAAGCATGGCGTCGCTCGGTTGCGCGACCTTCCAGCCGCTGCCCTTGAAACGGTCTGGGTTTTCCTTGTAGCCGCCGGGAAGGGGCTCCATGTCCACGGTGCCATTAGGGACGCGATACCGTGGACCGATGAGGCAGCCTCCCAAGAGAGTGAAGCCGAGAGAGAGCAGGATGCATCCGGCACGGCGGGTCATGCAAAAATGGCGGCGGGCAGGAGGATGGTTTGACTTATACATTGGCCTGCAATGGTTGCTGTCCATGGTGGAATTCGTCGGCTTTGCGGCCCTGCATCCAGAGGCGAACGCGGTCGAAGGCAAGATAGAGCACCGGCGTGGTATACAGGGTGAGTAACTGACTTACGATCAGCCCGCCGACGATACTGATGCCGAGCGGGCGGCGGAGCTCCGAGCCGGTGCCCGTCCCGAGGGCGAGAGGCAGAGCGCCGAAGAGGGCAGCCATGGTCGTCATGAGGATGGGGCGAAAGCGGAGCAGGCAGGCCTCGAAGATGGCATCGGCCGGGCCCTTGCCCTCGACGCGCTCCGCCTGGATGGCAAAGTCGATCATCATAATGGCGTTCTTCTTGACGATACCGATGAGAAGGATGATGCCGATGATGGACATGACATTGATGGTGCCGCCAGTAAGCAGCAGGGCCAGCATGGCGCCGATGCTGGCGGGAGGGATGGTCATGATGATCGTGATGGGATGCACGAGGCTCTCGTACAGGATGCCAAGGACGATGTACACGGCGAGGATCGCAGTGAGGATGAGCCATGGTTCAGTGCCCAGCGATTGCTGATAGGCGAGCGCGGTGCCGGCGAAGAATCCGCGGATTGAGGTGGGGACGCCGAGGTGTTTCGTCATCGCCTCGATGGCTGCGGTGGCCTGGCTGAGCGAGACATTGGGGGCGAGATTGAAGGAAGTGGTAACCGATGGGAACAAGCCGGTGTGATTGATGGAGAGAGGGATGGTCGTCGACTTCGTCGTCGAGAACGTGGCGAGCGGGATGGAGCCGCCGCTGGAGGAGGTCAGATACGTGTAATTCAAACCGTCCGGTGTCCGCAAGAATTGCGGGGCAACCTCCAGGACGACATAGTATTGGTTCAACGGGGTATAGATCAGAGATACCTCGGATTGCCCGAAGGAACTGTAGAGCGCGGAGTCGATCGTCTGAACGGTAAATCCCATGCGCGCGGCAGATTTTCGGTCGAGTGCGAGCAGTACGTCGCGCCCGCCATTCTGCTGGTCGGAGTTTACGTCCGTGAGGCCGGGGAGGCGCTTCATTCCCTTGATCATTAGTGGCCCCCATTTTGCGAGGTCCTGCGCGCTGTCGGATTGAAGCGTGTATTGGTAACCCGCGTTGGAGCCGCGGCCGCCGATGCGGATATCCTGCGCGGCCTGAAGGAAAGTGGAGGCGACCGGCAGCCGGTTCAATTTCGGACGGAGGCGATTGATGATATCCATCGCGGAAACATTATTGCGCTGGGCGAGGGGCTTGAGCGAGACGTAGACAAAGCCGCTATTGGTGGCACCTCCGCCGCCGGTGAATTCAATGACATTGGCAACGCCGGGATCGCTCTTGATGACGCTGCCGATGGCCTGGATGGATTTGAGCGTCGAGTAGTAAGAAGAGTCCTGCGGGCCCTGGACTCCGCCCATGATGGCGCCGGTATCCTGCATCGGGAAAAAGTCCTTAGGCATCGTGAAGATAAGCAGGAAATTGAGGGCGATGGTCAGCGCGAGTGTGAAGAGCGTGATGGCAGGATTTTCCAATACCCATTCGAGCGTGTGCCGGTAGGCGGAGTGAAGCCAGTCGAAGGCGCGCTCGCTGGCGAGATAGAGCCGGCCATGTTTCTTGCCATGCTCGCCCTTGAGGATGTAAGCGCACATCATGGGGGTGGTGGTCAGCGACACAATCATCGAGACGATGATGGCGGTCGAGAGGGTGACGGCAAACTCGCGAAGGAGGCGTCCGATGATGCCGCCCATCATCAGGATGGGGATGAATACGGCGATCAACGAGACGCTGATCGAGAAGACCGTGAAGCCGATTTCCTCCGCGCCCTTGAGCGAGGCGGCCATCGGTTTCATGCCAGCCTCAAGGTGGCGTGTGACGTTTTCCATGACCACGATGGCATCGTCCACGACGAAGCCGGTGGAGATGGTGAGCGCCATGAGCGACAAGTTATCGATACTGTAACCGCAGAGATACATGACCGCGCAGGTCCCGAGGAGGGAGACCGGGACGGCGACGCCTGGGATCAGGGTGGCGCGGACATTCCGCAGGAAGACAAAGACCACACCGATGACCAGGGCGATGGAGAGGAGGAGCGTCCCCTCCACATCATTGACCGAGGCCCGAATGGTCGTGGTGCGATCCAGGACCACCGTCATATTGATGCCGGATGGGATCGACGCCTTGATGGAATCGAGCTGGCCGCGAATCCGGTCGATGGTGTTAATGATATTCGCGCCCGGCTCGCGGAAGATGATGATGGTGATGGCGGGCTGGCCGTTGAGAAAGCCGCCGGCGCGGACGTTTGAGACCGAATCGGTGACGTTCGCGATATCCTGAAGGCGGACGGCGGCGCCATGGTTGAAACCAATTACGAGCGGCTTGTAATCGGCGGCATGGGAAATCTGATCGTTGGAAAGGATGTCCTCGGTGGTATTGCCGTCGGTGATCTGGCCCTTCGCGAGATCGGAATTCTGGAGGCTGAGCGCGGACTGAACGCTGGCCATTGAGAGGCCGTAACTGGCCAGTTGCGCCGGGTTGACATCGACGCGGACGGATGGGAGGGCGCCGCCACCGGTGGAAACCTGTCCGACGCCCTGGATCTGCGAGAGCTTCTGCTGGATGACGGTCGAGGCTTCGTCGTATAACTTGGAGGTGCCGTACTTGGTCGAGGTCAGGCCAAGAATCATGATGGGCGAGTCAGCGGGGTTGACCTTTCGATAAGTCGGATTCCCGGGCATGTTCGCGGGGAGATAAGTGCGCGCGGCATTGATGGCCGCCTCGACATCGCGGGCGGCGCCGTCGATATCGCGGCTGAGATCAAACTGGATGGTAACGGAAGTGGTGCCGAGCGAGCTCTGGGAGGTCATCTCCGTGACGCCGGCAATGTGGCCGAATTGCCGCTCCAGCGGAGTGGCAACCGAGGAGGCCATCGTTTCCGCGCTACCGCCGGGGAGGCTGGCGCCGACGGAGATGGTGGGGAAATCGACCTGCGGGAGTGGACTGACCGGGAGCACCCGAAACGCGAGCGCGCCGGCGAGCGCGATCGCGAACGTGATCAACGTCGTGCCGACGGGGCGCCTTGTGAACGGGGCGGAGATGTTCATGGGTGCGCGGCGGCGGCTTCGCCTTCAGAGCTTCTGGGCGAGAAGCGGCGCGAGATGTTATCGAAGAAGATATAGATAACCGGCGTGGTATAAAGAGTGAGCACCTGGCTGAAGATCAGGCCGCCAATCATGCAGATACCAAGGGGGCGGCGCAGCTCCGAGCCGATGCCGCCGCCGAAGGCAAGCGGGACGCCGCCGAGCAGCGCGGCCATGGTGGTCATCATGATGGGGCGGAAGCGCAGCAGGCAGGCTTCGTACACGGCCTCCGTCGCGTTCTTGCCGCGCTCGCGCTCTGCCTGGAGGGCAAAGTCCACGATCATGATGCCGTTCTTCTTGACGATGCCGAGCAGCAGCACGAGGCCGATGATCGCGACCACGCTGAGGTCCTGGCGAAAGAGGATCAGCGCGATAAATGCGCCGACACCGGCTGAAGGGAGCGTTGAGAGGATGGTGATGGGATGGATGAAATTCTCGTAGAGAACGCCGAGGACGATATAGACGGTGACCAACGCCGCGAGGATCAGCAGCGGCTCGTTGAGAAGCGACGCCTGGAACGATGCGGCGGTACCCTGGAATCCCGCCTGAATGCTGGCCGGCATCTTCATGTCCTTCTGTAACTTCTCGACATCGTCGATAGCGGCGCCGAGTGAGGCTCGCGGAGCAAGATTGAAGGAGACGGTCACCGCGGGGAATTGACCTTGTTTATTGATCGAGAGCGGTTCCGTGGTCTGGACAAAGTGGCAGAAGGCGCTGAGCGGCACCTGGTTTGCGATGGAAGAGCTGGTGCTGCCCGCGGAAGTGACGCCGGTGCTGGCGGTCTTGCCGGAGAGCGCATTGGCGGGCGGGGCGAGAGTATTCGCGGAGGGAGTATAAGGCGCCGATGCGGTCAAGGCATTGGAACCGGCGGAAGAGGAGGCGGATGCGGAAAAGGAGGTGGAGGCGCCCGCGCCGCTTGCGCCGGAGGAGGCACTGGAGAGGATGTAAATGTCGTTGAGGCGGTCCGGGTCGCTCTGGAACCACGGGCCCACTTCCATGATCACATGGTATTGGTTGACCTGCGTGTACATCGTATTGATCTGCCTTTGGCCGAAGGCGTCATACAATGTGTTGTCAATGGTTGTGGGAGCGATGCCGAGGCGCGAGGCGGTCACGCGGTCAATCACGAGGCTCACCGCGCGGCCACCCGGCTGCTGGTCAGTGGCCACTTGTTCCAACTCCGGCAGATCCTTGAGGCGATCCACAAAACGGTTGGCCCAGAGATTGAGTTCCGTCGAATCGGGATCTTCCAGCGTATATTGGTATTGGGCGCGACTTACGCGGTCATCGACCGTGATGTTTTGCACCGGCGCCATATAAAGACGGATGCCGGGCACCTTGCGCAGGCTCGTATCCAGCCTGCGAATGACGTCCGGGGCGCTGAGGTCGCGCTGATTGAGCGGCTTGAGGTTGATCGACATCCGGCCGGTGTTCGGGGTGGTATTGGTCGCATCCGCGCCGGTGAAGGAGGAAAGACTCTCGACGGCGGGATCCTGGAGGATGACCTTGGCCAGAGCGAGCTGCCGGTCCGCCATCGCCGTCGAACCGATATCCGGCGGCGCCTGGGATATGCCCTGGATGACACCGGTATCCTGGACTGGGAAGAAACCCTTCGGGATAATGATATAAAGATAGACCGTCAGCACCAGCATGGCGACTGCGACGAGCAGCGTAACGCCCTGAAAATCGAGGACAAACCGCAGGGTCCTGCCGTAAAAAGCGATCATCGACTCAAAGGCCTGCTCCGAGGCCCGGTAGAAGCGCCCCTGTTTCTCCTTTGGGTTATGCTTTACCATGCGCGCAGTCATCATCGGAGTGAGGGTCAGCGAGACCACCGCGGAGACCACAATCGTCACGGCGAGCGTAACCGCGAACTCGCGGAAAAGCCTGCCCACCACATCGCCCATGAAGAGCAGTGGGATAAGCACCGCAATCAGCGACACCGTCAGTGACATAATGGTAAAACCGATCTGCTCAGCGCCCTTGAGGGCGGCCTCCATTGGCGGATCGCCCTGCTCGATGAAGCGCGAGATGTTCTCGATCATCACGATGGCATCGTCGACGACGAAGCCGGTGGAGATCGTCAGCGCCATCAACGAGAGGTTGTCCAGGCTGTAACCGAGCGCATACATCACCGCAAAGGTGCCGACCAATGAGAGCGGCACGGCCACGCTGGGAATGATGGTGGCCGCCAGGTTGCGCAGGAATAGAAAAATCACCATCACGACCAGGGCAATGGTCAGGAGTAACTCCAACTCCACATCCTGGACGGAGGCATTGATGGAGGTGGTGAGGTCGGTCAGCGTTGTGATCTTGATACCCGCCGGGAGACTGCTCTCCAGCGTCGGCAGCAATGCCTTGATGTGATTGACCACGCTGATGGTGTTCGCGCCCGGTTGGCGCTGCACGTTGACGATGACGGCCGGGGTGAGATTCATCCATGCCGCCTGGCTCTGGTTCTCAACGCCATCCACCACCTTCGCGACATCGGTCAGCATGACCGGCGCGCCATTGCGGTAGGCGACGACGACGGAACGGTAATCGTCGCTCGTGACCAACTGGTCATTCGCATCGATCTGGAAGTCCTGGCGCGGCCCATCGAAGTTGCCCTTCGCCGCGTTGACACTGGAGCTCGTGAGCGCGGAGCGGAGCGCCTCCAGGCCGATGCCGTAGGAGGCGAGGGCGGTGGGGTTGGCCTGGATGCGAACTGCGGGCTTGTGTCCGCCGCTGATGGTCACAATCCCGACGCCGCTGAGCTGCGAGATCTTCGGCGCCAGGCGGGTATCGACGAGGTCCTCCACCTGCGGCAGCGGCATGGAATTGGAAGTGATCGCCAGGGTCAGAACCGGTGCATCCGCGGGATTGGTCTTGTTATAGACGGGCGGCGCGGGGAGGTTGGCCGGCAGCAGGCTTTGCGCGGCATTGACGGAGGATTGCACCTCCTCCTCCGCCACGTCGATATTGAGGCTGAGGGTGAACTGGAGCACGATCACCGACGTGCCCGCAGAGCTGATGGAAGTCATCTGGTTCAACCCGGGCATCTGGCCGAATTGACGTTCCAGTGGGGCGGTGACAGTCGTCGATACGACATCCGGGCTGGCGCCCGGATAGTAAGTAATCACCTGGATGGTGGGATAATCCACCTGTGGGAGTGCGGAAACGGGAAGCTGGAGATATGAGACGAGGCCCGTCAGGAAGATCGCGGCCATGAGCAACGAGGTTGCGACGGGGCGAAGGATGAATGGACGTGACGGACTCATGATCCTTGGCCGCCCGGTTATTCGTCCGCCTGTGGCGAGTGGTGAGCGTGCGGCGAATGATCTCCGTGCGGCGAATGACCAGCGTGCGGTGAATGCCCTGCATGGGGCGAGCCCGCGCCGCCGGCGTCCGGGCCGCCGACGGGTCCGGCGAGGGTGACCTTGATGCCATCCTGCAACTTGTCGAAACTGCTATCGGCGACCACATCGCCGGGATTGATGCCATCGACCTGCGTGACGCCGTTATCGGATACGCCCGGTGTGATCGGTTGCTCATGGACGACGCCATCCTGCACCACATAGACGTAGGACTCATCGCCGTTCTGCTGGATGCAGGCCGAGGGGATCTCGGTTACCCCTTCCAGCGTCTGGACCAGCAGGCGGATATTGACGAACTGATTCGGGAAGAGCGAAAGATCCTCGTTCTTGAAGAGCGCCCGCAGCTTCACAGTGCCGGTGGTGGTGTCGATCTGGTTGTCGAGCGCCTCCAACTGGCCGGTGGCCAGCTTTGTCTCGGCGGACCGGTCATAGGCATCCGCGGAAAGCGTGGCGCCTTTGTGAATCTGCGCGAGCACGGACTCGAGATTGTCCTCGGCAATGGTGAAGACGACGGTGATCGGCTGCACTTGTGTGAGGACGACCAGCGGCATGCCTGAACTGGAACCGGCGTTGATGAGGTTGCCAGGATCCACCAGCCGAAGTCCCGCCTGGCCATTGAATGGCGCGGTGATGTGGCAATAGTCCACCTGGAGCTGATCGTAGGCGACGGCGCCCTGGTCGTTCTTCACCGTACCGGCATCCTGCAAAACGATCTTCTCCTGGTCATCCAGCGTCTGCTTGGCGAGGGCGTTGCGGGCCCATGCAGCCTGGTACCGGCCGAGATCCATCTGCGCCTGGGCAAGGACATTTTCATCCTTCTCCAAGGTACCTTGCGCCTGGAGGAGCGTGGCCTGGTATTGGCGGTCGTCGATATCGATTAGAGGGTCGCCTTTTTGAACGAGCTGCCCCTCCTGGTAGCGGACGTTGACGACATTGCCGGCGACCTGGCTAAAGATGGAGGCCGTGTAGACCGGGGTGACTGTCCCAAGCGCGTCGATGTAAACGCCGATGTTCCCCTTCTGCGCGGTGCCGGTGGTGATCGCCACGGGGAAGACGGGGCGCGCCTTCGCTGCGCCCCCCTGGCCCATGATGAGATAGACCCCGAACGCGACGATGGCCAGAAGCGCGGCCCACACCACGATGTGGACCATTTTTCTACGTTTGGGTTTTTGGGAGGGATCGTACCGGCTGGAGGGGCCGGCGGATTTGATTTCAGTATCGATGCAGAAAACTACTGCCCGAGATGGAATGAGAGTCAACGTGAAACTTCCATACTTTCAAAAGCGAAATGGAAGGCTGCGTAAAGCTACGTAAAATTTGGGATAATTAGTTTCAAATAGTGAAAGGGTGTAACACGATATATTTTGAGCCTAGTCATTGTTAAACTAAGTGAACGCCCTACCTCATTTGATTTGCGCATGTTTGCCAAAACACCATTGTTCGCCCTCCGAACCCGGAAGGCTGGGATGCCAGAGCCGTGGAAGGTTCAATGAGGTGGCACGCCTCTGGCACCCGCTTCGGGGTGCTCGCATCGTTCGCGTATTACCGGGGGTGTCATCCGCCTGAAGCGGATTCAACCCCCGGCTATGGATCTGCGAACCCTTCGGGTTCAGGGAGGTGATTTGCCGGCAGAAATACCTTGGAGGAATTATACCCGGCTATGGATCGTTGAACCCTTCGGGTTCAGGGTGGTGCTTCTTCAGCCGTACAGGTTACTGCTTCTCGAGCAGAAATACCTTGGAGGATTTATTCTCGAGTTGGGATTCCAGTTTAACCATTGCCGGGTAATCGCTGGGGCTGATCAATGCGGGAGAGGTCTGGGATTCGTCGGTCAGGGTGATCGTGCCGTCGGGCGAAGCGGAGGAAGTCATCCGGACACTGCCGCCGCCCGCAGGCGCCTCGAGGCTCTGGCTGCGCGGGGAGATCAGCACATCGCGGAAGGCGACCGGGAGATTGATTTGAGTGCGCACCGTGGTGGCTTCCTGGCCGGAGAGCATCAGCGGCAGGGCGCGCCGGTCGCTGCCCGGGAGCTGCACCAATGAGGGGGTGAATGGCAGGCTAAAATAGAGATACTTGCCATCGACGACCGCATAATTATCGAGCGCCACGGTAAATTGCTCGGTGCCGGGATAGGTATTGAATTGGGCGGTCAAATCACCCACGGGCCGCGCCCCTTGATCGATATCCGACACGACTTCCTGGAAGTAACGCCGTCTCTCCTCCGGGCGAAGCTCGGAGAAATAGCGATTCCTATCATTGTACTCGTTGCCGAAGTAATGCTTGGTAACCCCCATCTGGAGTCCACCGTCATCGGCGAAGGAAAGGGTGTAATCCGTCTCCACCTTGTCCTTGCAATCCGGGGTCGCCTTGATGACCTCGTTGGAGAGGTGGGTAAGATTGATGCCAAGCCTGTCGTCGTGCGGAGTCGAGCCGAGCTGGGCGTATTGGTCGGTATCATTGAGATAGTAAGTCACACCATCGACCGTCACCTTCACGAGGGGCGTATTGAAACTATCCGGCAGCGGGAAGGAAGTGGCGATCTTCTGGACGCCGTCCATGGCGGGGAGATCGGAAGCCAGCACAAACTCCGGCTGGAAGCCGGCCGCGGAAAGCATGGCGTGAAGAAGAATGGCGTGATCTGCCTGGTGGCCGTATCCGTCGGTGAGCGTGGTGTCCGCCTTGGAAAGCTCGCTCAGCGGCAGGTCCGTGAAGGAGGGGCCGGCGGTGCGGATGGACTTTGCGACAAAGTCGCGGATCGACTTGAGCGCCGTCAGCTTGTCCTGGCCGGCGGTCAGTTGCCTGACGAGGAGGGCGACCTGGGTACGCGAGCCGGAGCGGTCCTCCATGGTCTCCTTCAGCTCCTTGAGGTAGGCCTTGTAATCGCCAATGTAATAGGAGACGCCGGACTTGAAGACCCAATCGGGCGGCAGGCTGGTCTCCGCAGGAAGCGCGGCGATATTCTTCGCGGTCCAGCGATCATTGAGGCCGTTGGCATCGGCCTCAGCGTGACTGGCGGTGAGCGGGATGGCGCCGTCGATCATCTGCTGGACTTTCAAGCCGGCGGGCGCCTTCAATACAAACGACTTTTGCTGGAGATCGTCGGGCAACTGGAACGGCTCGAAGCCGCCGATGAACGGGACATTTTTCATCACCATCTCAAACTCCACCTCGATGGTGGACCCGATATCGACGCCCGGGAGGTTGGCGACGAGGATTTTGCCGCCGGTGTAACGTTTGGCCGAGGCGCTCCAGTCGGCATCCATGAGGTTGATTTCGCCCTTGGAGATTTCCTGGCGCTGGCCGGTCTTCGAGATGACCACGCCGCTGATGAGATGAGCCTCCTGGCAGGCGGGATCGAAGCCGATCTTGATCTCAGCCTCGCCGATCTTTCCTGCGTAGGTGAGGATGCGGCGTGAGAACTTGACATGATAAACGGCGCTGTGGGCGCCGGTGACATCGAGCTCCTTCTGGCTGTCGAGGATGACGGAGTTTGAGTCGACGGGCGGCGTGGCCGCATTGCTGCCGGCGGGGTCGGGTTTTGCGGTGGATTCTTCCGCGACGGCGAGCATGGGCGATTTGCGCGCGTCATATTGCAGCGCCTTGAGGGTGCGCTTGAGCTGGGCGTATTGCGAGGGCTGGGTCTCGACGTCCTTGAGCGAAAACTCGCGCGTGCAATCGAGGGAGCCGTCCGTCTCGCAATAGGTCTGGTGATAACTGACCGACGCATCCTCCACCGGGGGGCAGACCGGGAGCGACTCCGCCTTGCCGAAACCATTCCCGAGCTTCAGCGAGACTTCCTCGTGAAGGCCGCAGGCGACGCGGGTTTGCATCGCATACTTGCGCTTCTGGAGGACGGCGCCGTCGAGGATGCGATTGACGATGCCCATGTCGTTGCCGATCCAGGGGACGGTGATCACGGAGGTGCCGTGGCCGGTCGCGGTCATGTCATCGGCGGTGAAGCCGATCTCCGCCTTGATGGGAATGGAGACGTCGAGCATGTTTTCCGGCGTCATCTTGAGCGACGTCAGCCGCGCGCCGGGGATGGCCTCCTTGAGGTAATGCTCGAAGAAGCGGCGTTCGTCGTCGGGTTTCATGTCCGAGAATTCGTTGCGGTAGATGTCGTCGTTCGCGCCGCCAAACATCAGGTCGGACGTTGCCACCAACTGGCCGGAGGCGGTCAGCGTGCCGGTGGTCTTGATGGTCATCATGTTTTCTCCCGGCGGCTTGAAGGAACTGGTGTGGATGTTTTCCCCCTCAGGACGCGCTACGAGGAAACTCTGGTCGCCATCGTACCATGGCTGGAAGTCGCGGGCGTGCTCATCGGTCGGATCGAGGAGCATGTACTGGCCGGGGGTGGTCTCGATGCCGACGATGGCGTGATTGAAACCGGCATCCGGCACTTCCTCATCCTTCTTCGAGCCGACATTGACGAGGACCGGGTAGGCCTTCAGGCCCGCGGCGCGGAGCATCGCCACGAGGAGGGCAGCCTTGTCGCGGCAGACGCCGTATTGCTTGGCAAAGGTCATGCAGACATCGTGCGGCTCGAAGCCGGGGCGATCCTGCTCTGGTGTGAGGCCCATGTAGCGGACCTTTTGCGAGACATAATAGAAAAGGGCGTGGGCTTTATCGAGGTCGCTCTTCGCGCCGGCGGTGAGCTGGGTGACGGTCTTCAACATCTCCGGCGAGGTGGCCTTCAGGTGGGGCTCGCTGAGCGCCCAGTACCATTTCGAAACCGTGGCCCAATCGGGCGTCGTGCTCGCAAGGGCGCGCTGGAGGACGTTCTCGTAAGGAGGCATGGCCGGCTCGTCGAACATGCGCGGGACATTCGTGACCTCCCAGCGGTGAATCAACGTATGACCCGGGCCGGGCTGGGTGGTGTACTTGACCGTGCCGGGGATTTCATCCTTGAGCACGATCTTCTTCAGCGGCTTTTCCAGCGGGGCATAGACCTCCCATGTGGTGTGGCGAATGTAGCCGGGCGCTTCGAATTCGTTTCCGTCGGCAAACTCCCCCGGGATGATCGAGCGCTCCGTGGTGGTGCGGGTGATCCAATGGACGACATCGCCGATCTCGAGGTCGGGGATGTTTACCTGCATGACCTTGCTGTTCGGGTCGTAAATATTCTCCTCCATCTGGCTGTCATCGATGGTAACCGTGGAATTCGCGGCGACATCGACCGGGATGATTTCGCCGGAGGGGCGGATGACCTCGAGCTTGACCACCTGCACCTTGAAGTAGGGCAGGAGGAACCCGAGGGTGAGCGTGCGGCGGTTGCGTTTGCCTTTTTCCGTGAGCACCTTGACGAAGGCCTCGTCCTGATTGCCGGCGGTGCCGTCGGGCTTGTATTGCTCCACCGTGTTCTCATCCACGATGGCGTCGTCGCAATCCGGGTACTTTGCCAGCGTGATGTCCGACCCTGAGGCCATGATCTTCGCGGAATCCAACGGCGCCCATTGCGGCCCGGTGTATTGCCATGATTCGCCGAGGGCAGGCAGGCACGCGGAGAGCAGGAGGATGGTGGCGGGGAGAATGAGACGCGGGTACGGAATCTTCATCGGAAAGGCGGGTAATCTAGCAGGAATCGGACAACTTGCCACTCTCCCGCGTTCAATTTGGGAAGGTGGGGACGCTGCGCTCGGGAATCGGATGCGGCGGGCGACGCTGAATTCTACGCTCTCCTAATGATAATCTTCCAGATTCAGGTTGCAGATTTCGCCCTGTTCAATGTCGAAGGTGAGCCGCCAATTGCCACTGACGGAAATACTCCAGGTTCCGGCCCGGTCTCCCTTGAGTTGGTGAGTGCGCCATCCAGGGGGACCGGAAACCGCATTCATGTCAGACGCAGAAATGAGCATCGCCAAAATATTGCGCAGCCGCTTCACGAGGTCGGTGCGAAGCCCGCGGGTATCGTCATCCTCGAGAAGCCGCAAAAGTCCTCGGTGCTGAACGCTTCGGATCGTCATGATCAATCGATTGCTCTGAAATTGATGAAGCCGCCGGCAATTTGGCTTCCATTGCGCTCTCCTTCAAAAGACGAAGTCAGTATTTTAGTGGCCCATTGAGCCTGCCAATTTTTAGGGAGCGGCTTCCAGAGAGGAAGATGCTTGATGTTCCGGTCAGCGCGGCGCGGACACTGGCTCATGAAGGTAGCGCTTCACGTCGATTTCACCGGCACGACGGCGCATCGCCTGGGCATCATACCATGCTTGCATGCGGAGCATCGTGTCCATGCTCAGGCCAAAAGCCTTCTCGATGCGCAATGCCATTTCCGGCGAGAGAGATGCATTGCCGTTTGTCAGGTCGGATAATGTGGCGCGGCGCACATCAAGGATCGCCGCCGCTTTTGCGACGCTCAAGCCGAGTTCGACAAGAATTTCGTCCCGGAAAAACTCGCCGGGATGCGGCGGGGTCATGCCGATTTTGATCTGTGTTTCGCTCATTGTGTGTTCCCTCCTTCAAAGGTTGCTTGTTGTGTACGCCATTACCGTACACACGTCAACCCTGAGAAGGTTTTGACAAGGGTGTTTTTCTCGTCCTCGGGAACTGATGGCCAATGGTTGGAAGAAGATATTTTAACAATGGGCGGGAAAGTGATTAAATTGGAGGAATTCCACACTTCCATGTCCGAAAATCTCCTTACCACCACTGCCGGCAATCCCATCGCGGACAACCAAAACTCGATCACGGCGGGTCCGCGAGGCCCGCTGCTGATGCAGGATTATCAATTGCTCGAAAAACTCGCGCACCAGAACCGCGAGCGCATCCCCGAGCGGACCGTGCACGCGAAAGGCACGGCAGCCTATGGGACGCTGACCATTACGCATGACATCACGCAATACTCGAAGGCGGCGGTCTTCAAGCCCGGCTCGAAGACCGAGGCGCTGCTGCGCTTCTCCACCGTGGCGGGCGAGCGCGGCGCGGCGGATGCGGAACGCGACGTGCGCGGGTTCGCGCTGAAGTTCTACACGGAGGAAGGGAACTGGGACCTGGTCGGCAATAACACGCCGGTGTTCTTTGTGCGCGATCCTTACAAATTCCCCGACTTCATCCACACGCAGAAGCGGCATCCGAAGAGCAACCTCCGGAGCACGACGGCCATGTGGGATTTCTGGTCGCTCTCGCCGGAGTCGCTGCACCAGGTGACGATATTGATGTCGGACCGCGGACTCCCGCGCAGCCTGCGGCATGTGAATGGATACGGCAGCCACACGTACAGTTTCATCAATGCGGGCAATGAGAGGTTCTGGGTCAAGTTCCACTTCAAGACGCTGCAGGGAATCGAGTACATGACCAATGAAGAAGGGGCGGCGGTGGTCGCGCAGGATCGTGAGAGCTCGCAGCGGGATCTGTTTGAGGCGATCGAGCGCGGGGAATTCCCGAAGTGGCGATTTGCGGTGCAGATCATGCCGGAGAAGGATGCGGAGACGTATCGCTGGAATCCGTTCGATCTCACCAAGGTGTGGCCGCACAGCGATTATCCGCTCATCGATGTGGGGGTGCTGGAGCTGAACCGGAACCCGGAGAATTATTTTGCGGAGGTCGAGCAATCGGCGTTCAGCCCGTCGAATATCGTTCCGGGGATCGGGTTCTCGCCGGACAAGATGCTGCAGGCGCGCATTTTTTCCTACGCAGACGCGCACCGGTATCGGATCGGGACGCATTACGAGATGCTGCCGGTCAACCGGCCGAAGAGCGCCGTGAGGACCTACCATGCAGACGGGCCGATGCGCTTCGATGCGCCGAAGGGGACCGACGCCTATTATGAGCCGAACAGCTTTGGCGGGCCGGTGCAGGACGCGCGTTTCGCCGAGCCGCCGCTTGCGGTTTCCGGCGACGCGGAACGTTACGATCACCGGGTGGGCAATGACGACTACACGCAGCCGGGGAACCTCTTCCGGCTCATGCCGCAGGATGAAAAGCAGCGGCTCTTCAAGAACATCGCCGCGGCGATGGCGGGCGTGCCGGAGCACATCGTGCAACGGCAGCTCGGGCATTTCCACAAGGCGGATCCGGCGTATGCGGCGGGAGTGGCCGCGGCGCTGGGGGTGAAGAATATCGACGCGGCCGCCGCGTAGATTTTGAACGGCGGGCGGCGGTTTTTTCGCCGCGCGCCCGTCGGCAAACGCATGGAACTTGCGATCACCGAGGCCGAGGAGAAGCGCTATGCGGAGCTGCAGGAGATGGCGCTCGAATTCGCGCGCCATGGCGGGACGGAGACGCTGGCGGAGATGCTGCGCCACGGGCTGCCGGTGAATCTTGCCGACGGCAAGGGCAACACGCTGCTGATGCTGGCCAGTTACAACGGGAACCTGGAAACGACGCGAATGCTGCTGGAATGGGGGGCGGAGGTGGATCGCGTGAACCACCGCGGACAGACGCCGCTGGGCGGGGCGGCGTTCAAGGGGTATGGGGAAATTGTCGAGGCGCTGCTGGACCATGGCGCCAACATCGATGCGGACAATGGGGTGGGAATGACGCCGATCATGTTCGCGGCGATGTTCGGACGGGAGAATGTGGTGGCGCGATTGAAGGCGCGCGGGGCGGCGCTGGAGCGGCGGAACAAATTGGGATTGTCCGCCGGGTTCATGACGCGGGTTGGGCGCTGGCTCGGATGGGTATTCGGGATGGTGCGGAGATAGATCCCACGCGCTCCCCTCGTCCTACGCCACCGGAAACAGCAGCATCTGCCTGACTCTCAATGTCTCGCTGATTGCGGTGATGCCTTCCGCGATGGAGGCGGCGTTGTCGATGATCCACTTGCCATCCTTTTGATCGAGCATGCTGCGGAGCAACTCGGCCTGGCCGGTGAGGGTCTGGTCGCTCTCGATCAGGCGCTGGAGGGTCGGCGCCTCCTCGCGGTGGCGCTGGATCATGCGGTTGTTCTCCGGCACGGGGAGGGAGGTCATCTGGGAGGACAAGGTGCCGATGGCGTGCGAGAGGCGCTCGAGGGCTTGAGCGCCAGCGACGGCCACGGCGTCGGGGCGCGGCTTTTCCCGGGAGGGCGGCGGGAGGAATTCCCGGCGGTAGTCGCTCTCCGCCGTCTCGACGCTCTTGCGGGCGGAGCCGAGCAGGGCGCCGACCTTGCTGCGGATGAGCAGGTCGTCAGCGCGGAGCTGGTTTTCCTTGCGGTAGAAGTTATAGCCCCAACCGTAGAACAGGTTGATCGCCACCTGCTGGAGGGGCCCGGCGTCGTAAAATCCCGGCATAATCGATGGCCTTTCGGTACCAGTGCTTTTTAAGCCAACTGCTCCCCGGCCAGGGGAGGCGGCGCCTGGGTGACGGTGGACTGGATTGGTAATCCGGTCTCCGACGCAAGCGGGAAGAAACCGGTGGGCTGTCCGCCGATGTAGAATGGCAATCCGGCGGCAGCATTCGGCGCGGAGACGAGGCCGCGGTCGGCCATCTTGAGGGCGAGGTAATAACGTACGGCCTCAATCGGCGAGAGGCCGATGGCCTGGAGGGAGATTAATTCCCGCATCCGTTCATCCTTCGGGACGATGAGGACCTTCAGGTCGTTGAGCGTGATGCCGAAGACGGCGAGAAACTCCGTGAGGTGGCCCTTGACGCCCTCGCGGATCTCAAATATGCGCTCGTTGATGTGCTCCATCTTGGTGACCTGGACCACCTGGTTGATCGATTGCTCGATGGCTGGGCCCGCGTAGTCGGAGACTTCGGAGTTGTTAATGACATTCCCGTTGAAGGGCATGTGGGTGATGAGCGCCAGGGCAGCCTCGCGCGTGTCGACGTGGATGTAGTAATCGACCTGATAGGCCATCTCGGCCATTTCCGCGCTGGTGGCGACGCCCTGGCTGCGGATCAGAAGCTTGGAACGATTGATGTAGATTGTCTCGTAAACCCATGGTGAGTTGCCGCCGAAGAATCCCTGCGCGATGGAACCGAGCAGCGGCTTGTCCGGAGTGGAGAGCGCGTATTGGCCTGTCTCGTAAACTTCCAGGACGGCGCCGCGCGCCTTGAGGACACAGAATTCGTTGCCTTCGACAGTGAGGAGGGAACCGGAGATGATGGATTCATCGGCAATACGGACGGCGAGCCGCTGGGTGCCGAGCAGACTGGATCCATCGCGATTGAGGGAGGTAATGACCTGACGATTGGTGATAGCCACGGGTAATCCTTAAAGGTTAGGGGTTTTTGAGAATTGGCCGGGAATACCGCATCCGGGCCAACTTCGTACCTATGCTTCCGGGGCTTGCAAGGCAAGGCGCCAGTGCGGCCGAAGCGGGGATGGGCAAGATTTGTGAATGTGACGGCAATCGATGGAGCGCAGTTGAAAATGGGTTTACGTTATTTTACGTATCGTATAGAGAGAATATCTGTGACCCAATTTCCGATGACCAAAGAACAGCTCGGCCAATTCAACGGCCGGTCCATTCGATTTTCCCTTGGCGGCCTTACCTTTCAGGGGGCGATTCATTACGACTCGTGGCGGGATGCATTCCGGATCATCTACCCGGTGATTGAGGATGGGAGATCACGGAATGAAGACCTGCCGCTCAATGGGGCGCTGATCGAGCGGATCAGCTTCAGCCCGAAGGATAATCTGCTGGTGCTGGATTAAGGTGTCGCCTCGAACCTGTAACCGATGTCGCGGATGGTCTGGACGTAGGTCGGGTCGTGCGGGTTGGGCTCGATCCTTGCACGCAGGGTGGTGACGCAGCGGTCGACACTGCGTGCGGTGACCATGACGGAATTGCCCCAAACGGCGTTCATGATGGTTTCACGGGTCAGGGCGCGGCCGGGGCGCTGGAGGAAGAACTGGAGCAGGCGGAATTCCTTGTTCGTGAGCGGGATATCCGCGCCGGCGCGTGTGAGACGGTGGGCGATGGTGTCGAGGGTGAACTCGCCGAATGAATAGACGCTCGCGGCCTGAGCATGGCGGCGGAGAAAAGCCTGGGCGCGGGCCATCAGCTCGCGGATGCTGAACGGCTTGGTCACATAATCGTCCGCGCCGAGTTCGAGGCCGCGGATGATGTCCTCCTCCTGGCCCTTGGCGGTGAGCATGAGGATGGGCATCGTGAGGTTCTCCGCGCGGATGGAGCGGCAGAGCTCGAAGCCATTAAGGCGCGGCAGCATGATATCGAGGATGATGAGATCGGACCTGTGATTGAGGGCGGCGTCGAGGCCCGCTTCCCCG
>Ga0302320_10005826_pt1 | contig 27476 bp, 22 predicted proteins | sample Bog_T0_3_FD_202130 | JGI IMG/M metagenome (GOLD analysis project Ga0302320, IMG submission 202130) | Peat permafrost microbial communities from Stordalen Mire near Abisko, Sweden - Bog_T0_3 | ecosystem: Environmental > Terrestrial > Soil > Wetlands > Peat | place: Sweden: Abisko, Stordalen Mire...
CTACTATGGTGGCGCTGTCGCTGCGATCGGCGGCGCACTCGTAGTGGGCGCTTTGCCTCGAATCAGGCGGCGCGCACGCGTTCGCGATGGATTATGGCTGGCGCTTGGCGTCGCGATTCTCGCCAACTGCCGCCCGTACGAAGGAACGCTGCTCTGCGTGCCGGTGGGCTGCGCGCTGCTTTGGTGGGCAGCCACAAAGGCAAAGTTCCCGGCGGTATTATTGCTGCGCCGCGCGCTCTTGCCCGTGGCGCTTCTGCTCGCGGTCGCGGCTCTCGATGGCTACTATAATTACCGCGTCTTCGGCAGTCCTTTCACGCTGCCTTATCAGGTCAATCGCGCGACCTACGCGTCCGCGCCGGTATTCATCTGGCAACAGCCGCGCCCGGAACCCGTTTACCGCTACAAGGAGATGCGCGACTTCTATTCGCGCGCTGAACTGGCTCTTTTTCTCACCGCGCGCACTCCTGCGGGCTTTCTGCGCGGGTCCGTGAAGAAGGCCGGCATCGTGGTTTTCTTTTTCTGCGGCTTTGCGCTGCTGCCGCCGCTCGTCCTGTTGCCGCGCGTGCTGCGGGACCGCAGGCTGCGCTTTTTGCTGATCGCGGGAACGGTGACCGTCGCGGGCCTGTGCGCCAATGCATGGCTGTTCCCCCACTACCTGGCCCCGTTCACGGCTGGAATCTACGCTATTCTTCTGCAGGCTATGCGGCACCTGCGCGCACGTCGACGCAGCGGCGCTGAGAACAGAGGCCTGGCGCTGGTGCGCGCTATTCCGGTAGCCTGTCTTATGCTGGCCGGGCTTCGATTATTCGCGGCGCCGCTCAATCTGGCCATTCCGCGCTGGCCCGCTATGTGGTACGGTACGGAGCCGCTTGGTATTCCGAGAGCCCGTGTTCTGGCTGCGCTCGAAGCCATCCCAGGCCGCCAGCTTGCGATTGTCCGCTACTCGCCACGTCACGAGCCGTTCGACGACTGGGTCTACAATGCCGCCGATATCGACAAGTCCGCTGTGGTGTGGGCGCGCGAAACGGCGGATCACGATGCGGCGCTGCTGCAATACTTCCCCACGCGCAACGTCTGGCTCGTGGAACCGGATTCCGATCCGCCGATGATTTCGCCTTATCCCGGCCAGTGACCGCGAGCCCTGTGCAAGATTTAATTAGGCGCCGAGATCGCCATCGCCGTATCGGCTTCCATTGGATCGCGGATCAGGCGATGCAGATAAGTTCGCGATATCTGCAGGCTGCGCGCCGCCAGCGTCTTGTTGCCGTGGCATTCCTGAATGGCTTTGTGCGCCAGCTTGATTTTGTAATCCTGCAGCTGTTCCTCGAAGGAATCTCCGGGCAGCGAATCGCCCAGCCCCAGCAAATCCGGCTGCTGCATGGCGGCAGGCAGATTCTTTGGAAGAATCGTATCGTCGTCGGCCATGATGATCGCGCCCTGCATGACGTTTTCGAGTTCGCGCACATTTCCCGGCCATTCATACTCCACCAGCAACGCCATCGCGCTCGGAGTCACTCTGGCCGGTGGCCTGCCGTACAGCGCGGAGTATTTGTCGATGAAATGCATCGCCAGCGTCGGAATATCCTCCGTGTGGTCGCGCAGGGGCGGAGTCCGGATGCCCATTACGTTGATCCGGTAATACAGGTCCTGGCGAAACGTTCCTTCCGCCACCATCTCCAGCAGGTTTCTGTTCGTGGCAAACAGCAGTCGCGCCTGCAGAGGAATCGACTGGCCGCTGCCCAGGCGCGTGAACTCCCTTTCCTGCAGTACGCGCAGCAGTTTCACCTGTGTCAGCAGACTCAGTTCTCCGATCTCGTCGAAAAACAGCGTCCCGTTACCAGCTTCTTCGAGATATCCCCGGCGTCGGTTGGCTGAGCCCGTATACGCTCCCTTTTCGGCGCCGAACAGTTCGGCCTCGATCAGCGTCTGCGGAATGGCCCCGCAGGAAACTGCGACAAACGGACGGTCTTTGCGATGGCCCAGATTGTGAATGGCGCGCGCAATCAGTTCTTTACCGGTTCCGCTCTCGCCCGTGATCAGAACGGATGCGTCCAGACTCGCAACGCGCCGCACCAGATCGTAAACGATCTGGCATCTCGGACTGGAGCCGATCATCCGGTCACACCCGGCCGGAGGAAGTTGCTGCCTCACATTCGCCAGTTCCCGCTTCATCTGCGCGAATTCGTAGGCGCGCCGCAGCACGATTTTCAGTTCGGGCAGCGAGGGCGGCTTTCGCACATAGTTCGAGAAGCCACGCTGCACCAGATCCATCGCCGTCGCGCGTCCGTCGTCGTCGGTCATCACCACCACCGGCGCGCCGAAGTCGCGGATCTCGTCGAAGAAGCCCAGTTGCTTCTGCGCCGGATTCGCGTTCGAGTCCAGATCGAGGATCAGCACGTCGCACTGTGCGTGCGAAACCATCTCCCTGATCCTTTCCATGCGCCGTTCGAACATGACCGAGAACTCGCTTCCGAGCGTCGGCGCCAGCAGATATTGCAGACTCGGATCCTGAGAATACAAGAGAAGGCGAATCATTCAGCGTCCACCAGTCCGGAGCGAAGGTCGCCGGGATCCTTTATTGGTATGGGTGATCATTGTATTGGTATGGGTGATCATTGCCGTATGAAACATATCGGCATTCCCCCCCGAAATATTAGAGTGTATTTCTTAGTGCCCGTCCGCCCAAGTCTCCCCATGTGTCCACGCTGAGTTACGGTTCCGCCGGCAACTGGAAGCTGTTGTCCACGCTGACAAAATTTTGGCGGCGCTAACTCACTGATTCTCATGGAGCCGCCGCCATTTCCACCGTGGGCATCGACGTGCATTGCCAGGTGTGCTGCCAGGCCTTCGGCCGGCGCTACTGAATGAATCGCAGAATACTCATCATCATCTCGTGTGCACTCGTGCTGTCCGTCTGTGCCAGTTACCTTGTCTATCGGGCTATCGGCTCCAGAGGAAATACCGCTGCGCCGCCGAAGTCGACCCTCGTGGTCGTAGCCGCGCGCGATCTCGCGGCCGGTTCTCTGATTCGCGACATGGACGTGAAAGCCATCGCCTGGGCAGGCCCCATACCGAAGGGGACTGTCGCGAAAACAGCCGGACTTCTGAACCGCGGCGTCACCTCCCCCATTTATGAAGGGGAGCCGATCACGGAAACGAGGCTCACTCCCGAGGGCTCGGGCGGCGGACTGGCTGGCACTATACCGACCGGAATGCGGGCCTGCGCCGTCAAAGTGAATGAAGTCGTCGGCGTTGCCGGCTTCGCCATCGCCGGCATGCGCGTCGATGTGCTGATCACCGGCCTTCCGCCCGGCGGCAATGCTGCGGATGGTTCCAGAGTCCGAACGCTGCTCCAGAACATTGAAGTGCTCTCGGCCGGCACGGATTTTCAGCGCGATCAGACAGGCAAACCGCAACCGGCGCAGGTAGTCAATCTGCTGGTCACTCCGGCTGATGCGGAAGTCCTCAGCCTGGCCAGTAACGAAATGCACATCCAACTGGTGTTGCGCAATCCCATGGATACGGCCATCCTCAGACCGCCCGGCAGCGGGGTGTCGGATCTGTTCGGAGGCGCTCGCGCACCATCTCCGGCTACGCCAATCCATCCCGCCTCCCCGACCAGGACAACCGACACCGCCGCCGCTCCAGTCCGGCCCGTCGCCGCACCGGTCGCAGCCGTCCCCGCGCCGGTGAAACCCTACGTCATCGAAATTTCGAACGGCGCCGTTCACACCGAAGCCAAATTTAGTTCCGCCGAGGTGAGCCAGTGAGGACCGTACATTTCTATCGAATCCGCAAAGCGTCGGCTCTCTGCCTCTGTGCGCTCCTGATCGCCGGAGTCACCGCCTCCGGCCAGCAGTCGGCGTCACCGGAAACCATAAGTGCGGATCTTCCCGCCGTTCTTACCTTGAGTGTCGGGAAATCCGCGATCATAAAGAGCGACCTGCCGATTGAAAGAATTGCCGTCGGTTTTGGCGACATCGCCGAAGCCTCCGCGGTAAGTCCCAACGAGGTCTTGATCAACGGCAAGACGCCCGGTTTGACCAGCCTGATCCTCTGGCAGCGTGGCGGAGCCAAACTGTTCTTCGACATCCGCGTAGGTGCCAGCACCTTCATGATGGACAGTCGCGTCGACGCCATTCGGCGCGAACTTGACCGCGAACTGCCCGGCGAGAACATCAGCCTGAGCTTTGAGAACGATACCGCCTTTCTTCGTGGCTCAGTGAAAGATGTCACCAGTGCGGACCGCGCCGTGGCCATTACTTCTACGCTCGGTAAGACGGTCAACCTCCTCTATGTGGATGTCCCCGCGCCTGGAGCGCAGATCCTTCTGAAGGTGAAGTTCGCCAGCGTGGATCGCAGCGCCAGCACGCAGTTGGGTATGAACCTGCTGAGTACCGGCGCGGCCAACACCATCGGCGCCGTTTCCACCGGACAGTATTCCCCGCCCGGTGCACCGGCTGTCAGCCCGGGCACTCCGATCGCCTCTACCATTACCGAGGCGCTGAATCTCTTTTTCTTCCGCCCCGATCTGAACCTCGGCGCCACCATCCAGGCACTCCAGGTCAAAGGTCTTCTCCAGATTCTTTCCGAGCCCAACGTCCTGGCACAGGACGGCAAGCAGAGCAGCTTTCTCGCCGGCGGCGAGTTTCCCTTTCCGAGCGTCAGCGCCGGCGGCGCAGGTAGCACCCCGGCGGTATCCATCCAGTTTCGCGAATATGGCGTACGACTCACTTTTACGCCGATTATCACCCCGCGCGGCACCATTCAGCTGCAGGTAGCCCCGGAAGTGAGTGCCCTCGATTTCACCAACGGACTGGTGATCTCGGGCTTCAACGTTCCCGCCCTGACCACCCGAAAACTGAGTACGCAGGTCGAACTGAACGAAGGCCAGAGCTTTGCCATCGGTGGACTGCTCGATAACCGCACCACCGACACTCTCGAGAAAATTCCGTTTATCAGCGAGATCCCGTTCATCGGCAAGTTCTTCCAGTCCAAATCCGTTTCTAAACAGAACACGGAACTGATCGTCATCGTAACCCCCGAACTGGTTCGCCCGATTCCCGCCGGGCAGCCCTTGCCGGATTTGAAATTCACTGTACCGTTCATGCCGACGAATACGCCACACGAAATGCACACGCCAGGGCTAGATGTCACCGGCCCCATGCCAGTGGAACCGCCGCACCCGACCATTCCGATCGAAAAACTTGTGGAAAGCCTGCGTCAGGCGGCTGGGCCGGTGCCCCCCGTGACGGCAGCAGCCTCCGCCGCCGGCCCGTCGGCGAGCAACTCCTCCGCGGCGCCGCATTAGCGCGAATCACCCATCGGATATCGGCAGGGCTGCTCCGGCGATACTGGTTGTTTGACGCCGCCCTATTCGCCTCCGCTCATCGACCTCCGCAACGTCACCGTCATGCGCGGAGAAAACATCGCCCTTCGCCACCTCAGCCTCACCATCGGCGCCGGGGAACACGTCGCCATCCTCGGCCCCAACGGCTGCGGGAAATCGACTCTGATTAAGACCATCACGCGCGAATGCTATCCGCTCGCCCGGCCCGATTCCAGTGTTACGATTCTCGGCGAAAGCGTCTGGAATGTCGTCAGCCTGCGCAGCATGCTGGGCATTGTCTCCAATGACCTGATGGCGCAATGCACACGCGAAATCACAGGGTTCGAAATCGTGCTCTCCGGCTTCTTTTCGAGCATCGGCATCTGGCCCAATCATCACGTTACCGAAAAGCAGCGCCGCAAAGCCGCCGATGTCCTGCGCTTTCTCGAAGCCGCCCACCTGGGTGACAAACCCGTCGAAGAAATGTCCTCCGGCGAAGCCCGCCGAATGCTCATCGGCCGCGCGCTCGTCCACGATCCCAGGGCGCTCTTGCTGGACGAACCCTCTACCAGTCTCGACCTGTTCGCCCAGCACGAACTTCGCGAAAACATTCGCAAACTCGCGCGCGCGGGAATCGCCATTATCCTGGTCACGCACCATCTCTCCGATATAATCCCGGAAATCGATCGCGTCATCCTCATGCGCGACGGTGAGATCGCCGACGATGGCGCCAAAGACGAGGTGCTGACCGCAGGCGCGCTGCGAAAACTGTTTGGCGTGAAAGTCGAACTGGCCCGCCGCGACGGGTATTATCACTTGTGGTAGTGCCGCCCAAACACAAGCCCGACCCCGAACCCCGCTGGCCCGCCCTGATCGCCGGTCTGGGCGCCGGCGTTTTGTTCTACCTCATGCCGGAGCATCTCATCCTCGGCCCGCGCTGGCTGCCCCTGGTCCTGATCGCCGCCATGCTCATTCCGGCCGCCTTCTTTCATGTCACCGGGCGTCACCGGCTCAACGATATTTTCGGCTATTCCGGCCTGGCAATCACCACGGTGGCGCTGGCGTCGTCTCTGGCGCTGCTCATTCTCCGCCTGCCGCAACATCTCGATCCCCCGGGTGCGCTGCTGCGCGCCGCCGCCGCGCTCTGGATCAGCAATGTGCTCGTCTTCGCCTCGTGGTACTGGCGTCTCGATAGCGGTGGCCCCAACGAGCGCGACCGCCGCCACACCCACCAGGCCGGCGCATTTCTCTTTCCGCAAATGACGCTGAGCGAAGAGCTGCGCAAACAACTGGGCCAGCACCCCTGGAATCCCGGCTTCGTCGACTACCTCTTCCTCGCCTTCAACACCAGCACCGCTTTTTCACCCACCGACGTACCAGTGCTTTCGCGCTGGGCCAAAATCATGATGATCGTGCAGTCCAGCATTTCGCTCGCCGCAATCGCCCTGCTGGCCGCGCGTGCCGTCAATATCCTCTGAAGGCCCGCCAGGCGCTACCCCAGATACTTCGTCGCCAGTTCCGCATAGTCCGTCGGCGTCACTAACTGGAACCGGATCTCAAGCGAACTAAAGCGCCGGATCTCCTGCTGCATCTCATCTCCGGGCAGTTCCGAACCGGCCATGTACAACTCCCCCGCCACAATGCGAAACGGCAGTATGCGCCACTTTTTCGCCACCGCCGCCGGCAATGATCGCGTCACCGGCAGCGATACGGACGCGGGCTCCGGCTTGCCCATCGGCAGATTATTCTGCAGCGCCAGCGCGGCATAAACATCTTCCTCCGTAATCATCCCGAGCAGCATGAGATGCTCTCCCAGCCGTCGCGCGGCGGGTTTGGACGCCAGCGCGCCCGCCAGATCCGTCTCGGTGATCCACTGGCCGCCCGTCAGTATCTCTCCCAGCTTTTTTCGCTCCATCACCAGCGCCGCGCGGTTCGGATAAACGTGATCGGTCTTCGCCCATCTGAGCGGCCTGTCCTGCATCCTCGCCGCCGCGTAGTTCCACATGGCAAGGCCGGTCGCGAAACAGTTGATCCAGTTAGCGGCCACCATCCGCACCGGCGCCAGAGCGGCAAATCGCCAGCCATACACGCGCGCACAGCAAACCATCCGCACGGACGTATGCATCACTTGCAACGCCAGACCGGCCACCGCCGCCACAGCCAGACCGGAAGCTTCGCGCCCCAGCCCCCACGCTGTGTGTGTATGCTCCGCCCATACCAGCGTGACCACCCCATACAGAAAAAGTAAATTAGCCAGCGGCCCGACCATATTCCCCGCCAGACTCTTGCGATCGCGCCAAAACCAGTAACAGTGCCGCAGCGTCTCCCGCAGCGAGTGATATTCCCACGATTGCAGTCCGATTCCGGTTACCCAGCGCGTCCGCTGCCGCACCGCGCCGCGCAGATTCCTCGGAAAGTATTCGCGGGTCGCAATAGCCCTTCCGTGCCGGATATGAATCGGAATATACTTCTGCCGCAGCCCGAGCAGCGCCACCCGGCAGCCGTTCTCGTAGTCTTCGGTCAGGCAGCCCGGCTCGAAGATGCGGTTGGCATGTGCCGCGGCCAGCATCTCCAGCGCCTGCCGCGAGTACCCTGTACCTACCCCGTTCGACGGAATGAAACCGCCCATCAGCGATCTCGCCATCATGTCCTTGTGCTGGTACTCGCAGAATTCATCGCAGTAGATCCCGTGCGTGATTTCGCCCCAGGGCGTCGGCAGCGCCAGCACGGGAATCTGCACCATTTCGTTCCACTGCGCGTAATAATTGATCCACCGTAACGAGTCGGGATCGATAATGTCCTCCGCATCGTGCGTGATAATCATGTCGAAACGCACCCCGTGCTCTTCTTCGTATAGAATCATGCGCTGATAGATCCAGTTCAGGCAATCGGCTTTCGAAGTCGGTCCGTCGTGCGGGCAAATGGCCAGATGCACATTCGCGTGGCGCTTCATCGCCTCCCGAACCGCCGCCAGCGTCCGTTCGTCGTTCGGATACGCGCCCACGAAAAAATCGAAGCGCGGGTACTGCAACCGGGTCACGTTGTTGTCGAGCATGTTCTGGATCACGCGGTGCTCTTTCCACGCGGCCACGAACACCGCCATGTGCCGGGCAGGCGCCGCCGCCAGATCCTCGTCGCTCGGCGTATACCAATCCGGATTGTGAACCCGCGACCCGCGCGACAAGGTCATTCGAATCCACGCAACAGCCGCTGCCACCGCGATGACGCAGTCATCGAGGCCGCTCACGACCACCCAAAATGCGAGTGGCGTCAATAGCAGCGCTATCCAGTGATCCAATTCGACATCCCGTAGAGAGGAGTGCCGAAATGAAACGATATTCTCAGATTTTTTTCAGCTGAACCCCCTCAAGTCACTGCCCCCTCTGGCCGATATCTCTGATATGAGTACAGGTGTCGGAAATAAAGAGGTATAACCGGTGAAGAAAATCATCGTATGCTCCAGGCATTCGCTGCTGGTTGCCGGTTTTCGCGCGCTCATCGCGGAACCCGCCGGGCTCATCGTCTTCCACTGCTCCGACCTTCAGGATCTGCGTTCCTGTTTTGACGCCAATCGCCCCGATCTCGCCCTGATCGACGTCAACGCCGGTGTCACCCCGCAAGTTCTCCTCGAACTGAAGCCCCTCGCCTCCGAAACCGGTCTGATTCTCTGGGTCGACAAAGCGACGCCCCAGTTCGTCCAGCAAGTCATCGGTTTCGGCGTGCGCGGCGTCCTTCGTAAAGACGCTACTACCGACCTTTACGCCCAGTGTCTCGACCGCGTCACCGCCCATAAACTCTGGCTCGAAAACGATATGACCCAGAAGCTGCTCTCCATGCGGACCGTAAGGCTTTCGCCCCGCGAACGCCAGCTGGTCTCTCTGCTGACGCAGGGGCTGCGCAACAAGGAAATCGCCTGGCGAATGAACATCACCGAAGGCACCACGAAAGTCTACCTTTCGCGCCTGTTTGAAAAAACCGGCGCCAACGATCGTTTCGAGCTCGCCATGTTCGTGCTGCAGAATCTCGAAACCAGCCCGGGCGAGGGCGCCACCCGGTCTTTGCCTGCGTTCTGAACCCTCACCAAAGCTTGCGCAGCAGGGCCTTCGCTTCTTTAAACTCCGGAAACTGCTTTTCATGCGCCTTGAACTCCGGCGTGTGCACGCACCGGCGGGTGCCGGAATGATCTACCGGATATCGCAGGTGCAGCATCTCGTGAAACATCACATACTCCAGCGCCAGTCGCGGCGCGCGCGGATCGTCGAAAATCCGGCTGATCATGATCATGTTGTGCGAAGGGTCGAAGTGCCCCAAACGCGTGCGTGAACGAACATGGCTCCAGCCCAGTTCCGGCCGCGCCATCATGCCGCCAAAATGGCGCGTATTGAGATCTTCGAATACCGCCACCAGATCGTGCGTCACTCCCGCCGGACCTTTGTGCGCCTTCCGTCCTCGCGTCTGCCGCATCAGATCGATCCTGTGCCGCATATCCCGCCGGTTCAGATAGAGCCTGTAACGATGCTGATGCTGCCGCGCGATCGGCTTGCGGTAAAGCTTATTCAGCAGGATATGCGCCAGCGCCTCCGTCACCGGCGCGGGCGCTCCTTCCAGCAGATCCGTAATCGTGACCGTAATTCTGCCCGCTTCCAGCCGAATGCGGCTGTTGGGGTCGACGAACCGCTTATAGCGGACGTCGATCGGCGGGATCGGCGTGCGCGGACGAATCTCCCGATACACCCGCGCGAAAATCTCCCCGGGCGATTCGAAAAACAACGAACTGGCCACGTTTACCGGCTGGAGAAAGCCGTCGCCGAACAATTCGCCTCCGCTTGAATCGACCTCATCGACCATAATAAGAGATTACGCGTAAACAACTGATGCCTGCCACTAGAGCGAAAATCACTTCGATCGGGCGCCACATTCCGGCCCGTGTCCTCACCAACGCCGATCTCGAAAAACTGGTCGATACCAACGACGAATGGATACAGACCCGCGTCGGTATCTCCGAACGCCACATCGCCGAACCCGATATCGCCACATCCGATCTCGCCACCCTCGCCGCCAGGGACGCGCTCGAACGCCGCGGCATCGGCGCCGCCGAACTCGACGCCATCATCGTCTGCACCGTGACGCCCGACATGATGTTTCCCTCCACAGCCTGTATCGTGCAGGATCATCTGGGCGCGCACAAAGCCTGGGGCTTCGATCTCGTCGCGGCCTGCAGCGGCTTTGTCTACGGCCTCACCACGGCTGCCAGTCTGATTGCCGCCGGAACTCATAAGAAGGTGCTCGTCATCGGCGCCGACACCATGAGCCGCATCATCGACTATAAGGACCGCGCCACCTGCGTGCTGTTCGGCGATGGCGCCGGCGCCATGCTGCTCGAACCTGTTGAAGAGGGTGAGGACGCCGGCTTTATCGACTTTTTCGGCGAGATCGATGGCTCCGGCGGCCGCTATCTCTATATGCCTGCCGGCGGCAGCCGCGTTCCGGCCAGCGCGGACACAGTCGCGGGCCGCATGCATTACGTGCACCAGGAAGGCCAGCAGGTCTTCAAATACGCGGTTCGCAAGATGTATGAGATGACCACGACGCTGCTCGAACGCAACCATCTCACCACCGCCGATATCGATATCCTGATTCCCCACCAGGCCAATCGCCGCATCATCGACGCCACCATGGAACGCCTCGCGCTGCCGCCCGAAAAGGTGATGGTGAACATCGGCCGCTACGGCAATACAACGGCCGGCACCATCCCACTGGCAACCTGCGACGCCTTCGATGAAGGCCGCCTGCATAAAGGCGGTCTGGTCATGTTCGCCGCCGTCGGCGCGGGCTACACAGCAGGCGCCAGCCTCTGGCGCTGGGCCTTTTAGCTGTCAGCGGTCTACGAACCGCGACTGTAAGGAGCGGCACTCCAGTCTTCCCGTTCAGCACACACCCGCTGAAAGCTGATAGCTGATGGCTGACAGCTGTACAGCCAGCCCGAACCGCACCACCGGCTGAAGCGGGCGAAGAAGGCCACCTGACTATTGGCAAGCCGGGCGCAAAGTTGCGGTCGGTTATCTGATGGCCTCTCGACACGATCGATGACAATGAACTCAACTGGGGACTTGCGCAGTTCCAGCTTGAGGCCCAGTTGTTCTTGGATTGCACTGAAGACCGACGAACTCATGTCAGTGGGCTCAACGGTCTCCGGAGTCCAGTCGAACGTAACGTCAAAGACTCCTTTTAGGCCGGTCATATCCACTACGGGGCGGTCCGTCGCATGTGCGCTGAATAAATAAGTGACAAAAGCCGCCATGGATACGTTGTGTATTTCGAGGTGATATTTTCCGGTCCTGATACTGAATTTGCCGTCGGCAGATGCCTTCAGTCGCGAACCTTCTTTTGCGAGCACAAGCGCATAGACCGCGTAGTCTCTCATCTCACGGTGAGTCGTTAATTTGAATCGCTCGGCAAACAGTGCCAGTAACATCGCATTGATCTGTTCCTTTGGTGTGTTGGATGGAAGGGTCGCGCTGATATCGTACGCTTCCGTGTCCAGCCAGGTCGGACCCCCGGAAACAGTCCACGTCGGCACCCCATATGCACTGTAGATCAGATTTCGTAGTGGAATGCCCGATGAATTGAATTGCGTGGCGTCCAACCGCACTCCCACAGTGTTGCCAGGCTGATAAGGCGGTGATAGCTTCACCGAAGCCACTTCAAATTTGGGCGCGGTCTGGCCGAAAGTCATGCAAGCGGCGACAGCAAGACTGATAAAGACACGCAATCGCATACATTAACCGACGAAGAAAGATCGCGAAGCGTTGAGTACTTTCCAGTGACGATTTCCGCGCACGAGTTGACAAATATATTATTTCGCTTTTTGGTGATCGGCTCTCGGCTTCGGCACACACCCGCGTAGCTGATAGCTGACGGCTGAAAGCTATGCAGTTACCAGCCCGAACCGCACTTCAGCGCCCGCGGGCAGCCCCGGCAGATAAATAATTCCGCCCACGTCGGACGAAGCTTCGAACATCCCCTCGCCATCTGCTTCCACGTGATAGCGCCGCCCCGGTTCAAGGCCGATAATAAACACATCGGCCATCGCATCGCCGCCGCCACCTCCTGCATCGTCATCGCCAGTGGGAGAGGCAACCTTTCTTTCCGGGACCTTAAACCTCGTCGCTAAATGAGCGAAAAACACCGCGGCTTCTCCCAGATCCATCGGCTCGTGCGCGGCCGCCGGATCCACGCGCGCCACTTCACCATTCGCAAAAAGCTGCAACTGCCCGCCGAAAAATCCCAGCCACGCCGCGTCGTCCTCCCACGCCGACCTCACAAACAACTCTCCGCCCACCGCATCGTGCGCCACCAGCGGGACATGGTAGTAGCTCAGGCCAGGCTGATACGGATTAGCCCACATCATTTCATACGCGATTCCCAGAACTCCGCGCATCAGAAACCGGTCGTTCATCAGAAATCCCTGTAATAACTGGGTCTCCGGCGCATTGGCGTCGAATGCCACCATCGCCAGTTCCGCCGCCCGCGAAAGCGTCGCCTTCGTGACATCCGGCCCCCGCTTGTCGATCTCCGCATCGGCCGGAATCCGGTATTCGTTCTCCGCCGCGGGAAACGGCTCCGGATAATGCGCCAGGATGTGGATCAGCGGGTAGTCTTTGAACCACTTCCCGAACGTTTCGCGCAGATCGAAGTTCAGATTGTCGCGGAAAGCGTGCATCAGTTCGAGCATCGGGTAAGCGTCGGCATTCGCTACGTGCAGCTTGCCATCGCGCAGTCCGCCAATGAACCGGGCCGTCCAAAACCCCTCGTATACTTCCCGCAGTGCCTTCTCCGAAACCTCGGGCCGCGTTTCGGAGAGCACAATCGCCGCCAGAGTTTTCGTACGCGCTTCGGCAATGCCGGTCACCGCGCCGCCAGTCACCGCCTTCTCCAGCCGGGCAAAGACCACGCGCTTGTCTTCTGCCGACATCAGTGGCGCGCACCAGTCGGCAATCAGCGCCATCTGCCGCACAAATCCGTCGGAAATCGCAGCGTCCGCCATCCCGGCCTTGCCCGTCGCCCAGGTCACAGCCTGCCGCCCGGCGGACTCTTCCCCTGCAACCTGATACCGCAGCGCCGCCGTCCACCCGAACTCCGGAAACTGCGCGTCAGCTCCCCAAAGCGTCTGAAACTGCTCCCAGCGCAACGACCGCCGGTCACGCTCCCTGCGCAGCAACCTCAGCCGCGCTGCCGAAAGGAATAAACGAGGCGCATCCGTATACGCCTTGAACGTCTCGGGCCCGGCTTGGACGTCAGTCTGGGCAGTCGCTGGCCAGGCCGCCGCCACCGCCGCCACGCCGAGCCATTCTCGGCGCGTCATTCTCATTGCTTTCGAGGCTGTTCGCACGGCTAATCCCGATTCTGTCACACCCGGTCCGCGACAATCGCTCGTCCGCTGGTATCATTGCTTTTAATGCTTTAATCACGGAAGCCCGCAACGGTTTCGCCGCAGCGGGCGTCTCACTAAACTTCGGACCAGTGCAGTCAAACCGTGAAAACTAGCGACGGTAATTAACCTTAAATGAAGAGTCTCCAGACTATTTGCCTGTTGTTCGCCACGGCTGGCCTTGTCGCCGCCCAGCAGTATACGATCTCCACCGTCGCCGGCATCCCCCAGGTTCCGGGCCTTTTCCCGCTGGTCAACCCGACTCCGGGCATTCCAGCCGTGTCTTATACGGCTCCGGCGATCGGGCCGGCGTACGCTGGCCAGGGGCCGACTGGTGGCCAGCTCCTCAACCCGTCCGTGGTCTACGTCGATTCGAAAAATAACATCTACATCGCCTACAACTATGCGTACATAGTCAACTACGTCTCGGCCAGTACCGGCATCATGACGATTCTCGGCGGCGATGGCACTGCCGGAACCGCCGGCGACATTGCCGCCGCCACTTCCGCCAACATCACCGACGTTCACGGCATCGCGGTCGATAGCAACGGCAATGTATTCATCTCCGATACATCCTCCTGTCGCATACGCCGCATCGATAATCCTTCCACCAACACCCTTCCGAATATCCAGACGGTTGCGGGCCAGAGTTCGGCAGGCAACGCCATCTCGATTCCTTTCTGCGGCCCCGGCTCGAGCACTCCTTTTGTAGCCCCCGGAGCGCTGGCCTTCGATTCCAAAGGCAATCTCTACATTACGGATCGCGGCACCCACACCGTGCAGATGATGACCACCGCCGGAGTCGTCACCACTTTTGCAGGCACTCTGGGAACTTACGGCAACGCGGGCGACGGCGGTCAGGCATCCAAAGCGCTGCTCGCTTATCCCGTTTCGCTTGTCTTTGACGCCGCAGGCAACCTTTATATCGGCGATGAAGGCAACAGCGATATCCGCAAGGTGGATACCAGCGGCAACATGACCACCGTGGTCACCGGCGTCAATCCCCAGGGCCTCGGCATCGATGCAGCGGGCAATCTCTATTTTGTCGATGGCGTGTCTTCCAGCGTCAAAAAAATCCTGCCCGGTGGCGGCGTCGTCTCCATCGCAGGCAACGGCGTTGCCGGTTATGCAGGCGACGGCACCTTCAATGGCACCATCTACACCGGCAGTCAGGCTTCGCAGGCGCAGTTGAATCAGCCCGAAGGTCTGGTCGTCGCCTCCGATGGCAGCATTTACGTCGCCGATACCGGTAACGATGTGATTCGTCATCTGGTGCCCGTCCCCTCTTCGGTCGGCGTGCAGGATGCCGCCAGCCAGGTTCCCGGCTCCAACCTGCAGCCTGGTCTGATCGCGCCCGGCGAGCTTCTCACGCTGTTTGGCTCCGGCCTCGGCCCCGCCACTTTGACTTCCGCCACCGCTAGCGGGACACCCAGCCTTTACCCCACTTCGTTCGCCGGCACGCAGGTCACCTTCAACGGCACCCCGGCGCCGATCGTCTACACCTCTTCCGGGTTAGTCACGGTCGCCGCGCCCTATGAGATCACCGGCTCCTCCACGGCGAATATTTCGCTGACGTATCAGGGCAGTACGTTCACCGCCTCCATGCCTGTGACGGCAACCGTGCCATCCCTGTTTACCGCGGACACCTCGGGTTCCGGTCAGGCGGCAGCCATCAACGTAGCGGATGGCACCATCAACAGCCCGGCCCACCCCGCTCACCTCGGCAGCTTCATCGAACTGTACGCGAACGGCGCAGGCTACACCACGAACCCCGTGGACGGACAGCCCACGCCCGTAACCTGCGGTGTCGCGTGTCTTCCCACGCCGCTGCTTCCTGTCACGGTAAAAATCGGCAACCAGTTCGTCAATCCCACTTACGCGGGCGGAGCGCCGTCACTAATCGCCGGCGTGATGCAGGTGAACGTCCAGATTCCCTCCACCCTGATCACTGGCCCGGTTCTCGTCCAGGTCATGGTCGGCGGCTATCCGTCCCAGTCGGGCGTAACTATCTACGTAGTCCCGTAGGGCCAGCCTACCTGACTCCGTCCATACTCTCCAGCATCTGCGCCAGCCTCGCCGCGCCAGCCGGATCCCCGCCAAACCGCACTTCGTTATAGGCCGCGGTAAAGTTGCCGATACGCTCCCTGTCGCCCGCCGGTAAAGTGCGGGCAAACTCCATCGGCGTAAACCACGCCGGCTTCTGAAACCCCCGCCGCGCCATCGATTCGAGCATCCGCTCATACAAAACGCGCGCATCGTTCGCCGTTCCCTCGCCGCGCCGGATCTTGCGCATGCGCCGCCTCGCGTCCCATTGGTTCCAGAGCCGCGGCCACCGCACGCGCCACAGAATCACCATCACCGCCCCGGCCGCCGCCGCGATCAGCCACCATCGCAGCCCCGGCAACAGCCCGTCCGGCCATGTAAAACCAGTCCCGCCCTGGCCCACCGCACGCAGTTTATTGCGAAAAGCGAACGCCAGCGCCGCCTGCTGGCTCGGATTGTAAGCCAGCACCCATTGCTGCCAGGCCGTATCGGCGGCATCCAGATACATCCCCATGCGTCGCAGTTTGTTTCCGAGCCAGCCGCCGTCAGCCTGCGCCGCGCCCGGCGGCGTGGGGTCGAAAGTCACCCAGCCGCGCCCGTCGATCCAGGCCTCCACCCACGCGTGCGCATCGGAAGCCCGCATCACCCACGATCCGGATACATCGTTATAGTAGCCGCTCTGAAATCCCGTCACCACCCGCGCCGGTATCGACTGTGTCCGCAACAACACCGCCATCGCCGACGCGAAATACTCGCAATAACCTCGCTTTGTCACGAACAGGAAGTGTGCCAGCGGATCGCGCACCGGCGAATTTCCCACGTCCAGCGTATAGACAAAATCGCGGTGCAGATGTTCCTGAATACGTTCGGCCCGCTCCAGATCCGAACCCTCCGCCGCCTCTCTACCCGTGCCCGACCATTCCCGCCCTAGCCCCGCAATCCGCCGGTCCAGACGCAAAGGCAAATCCGTATCGCGCTTTCGCTCGGCATCCGGTAAAGAGTAGGGAAGCGGCCTTCCAAGCTGCGCCGATACCTCGTAGCCCAGCGACTCTCCCATCGCCGGCAGCGCGAGGAACGAATCCTCGGGCGTTCGCGCCAGCGTCGGCGCTTCCACGTTGATGAACTCCGGAATACCGGCGATGAACAGCGTGCCGGTATCGGAACTGGCCACATCCACCCGGTATACGATGCGCTCGCCATCGCGTCGGGAAAGCTGCGGCCGGTCTGCCACCGTCACCGTACCCTGTCCCTGCGCGATCTGGTCGTTCACCGCCGGCTCATCCCACCCCACACCCGTGAAGTGGCTCAGGGCCGACCCGCGCCACTTCATATTGGGTGGCAGTACCTTGCCATAAGAATGAACGTGCAGCACCGGCCGATCGTCCTTTGCCATGGCGCCCAGGCGGCCCAGATCGATTGAATTCGCAAAGCCCGATAGCCGCGGACTATTCGGCAGCAGCATCGCAGCCGCCCGCGCCGTCCTCGGCACCAGGAAAAACAGCCCCGCCGTCAGCACCAGAATGCCGAAGCCCGCGCAGGCCACCAGCAAGCCGAGCGTCCACCCCGTGCGCGCGCCGGATCGCGTGCCGGCGGCGGAAACGGCGCGCGCATTGCGCTGGAATCCGCGGCGTATCTCCGCGCTCGTCAGCACTCCCAGCCCGAACAGAATAGCCAGCGCCATCCACAGGAAAAAGCGGATCTGCGTCGAGAGCGCGGCCGCGCCCATCAGCGCCACGAATGCCAGCGAACCCGTATACAGGTAGTCCCGGTTCGATTGCGCCGAGAGAATGCGCGCCACGCCCAGGAAACAGACGCCATGCGCCGTCGCCGCAAAAAAGTCGTGTGAGATGTAGCGATAGTCGATCGGGTAAAAAACGATGTAAGCGGTTGCCAGACCCGTAATCAGCCGCTGCGGGATGCGCAGCCGTACGATTCCGAGCACCATCAGCCCGCGCCAGAACACCCCGGCCAGCAGAAAACTCAGTGACGGCAGATCCAGACGGCCCGTATCGGCGAGCGCGCAAAACGCGCACGTGACCAGCCCTAACAGCGAGAACTGAAAGAACCGCTCGATTGCCGGAACGGCCTGTCCGCGCGCAGCCAACACAACTTCAGTGTAATGCTCCACACCTGTGAGTGCCAGTCACATCGCGGCTCATGAAAAAGCGCAGAATAAAGGGCAGTCGCCGCCGGGCCCCGACGTGCATACTGAATAGGCGTTCAGGAGCCTTATGAAACCATTTCTCGTCGCCCTGCTCGCCGTCTCCAGCCTGGTAACGGTCCGGGCGCAGAATCCGCCCCCGAATCCCCCGGCGACCCGGCAGCAGCCCGCGCTCGCGCCCAACGTCATCGAAGGCATCGAATTCCGCGGGCTATCCCACATTCCGGTTGAAACCGTGAAGGCGCTCGTCCGCAGCAAGGCTGGCGATGTCTATAGCGATGAAGCGCTGCGCCGCGATTTCAATTCCCTCTGGAACACCGGCCGCTTCGACGACATTCGCCTCAAGTCGGAAAAAGGCGAACGCGGCGGGCTCGTCGTCAGTTTCGTTCTGACCGAACGCCCCTGACCGGAACGAGCCTGACCGGAACGAGCCTGACCGGAGCGAGCCAGCGCACTATTCGCGCAGACTGCTATACTCTTGGATACTGAGCCGCGGCCCCCAAGGCGCATAAAGGCAAACGTCTATCTCTGAATATGGCAAGTAAACGCCAATCCTTGTTTCTGGTCCCGCTTTTAGTGCTCGCGTGTGCCGTTATCGGCGGAGTATATGGACCGAGCACGCAGGTTGCTTCGGCAGCTGGCGATGACGATATCAGCGCCAGTGTCAAGCAGTTTACCGCCCTTTATTCCACAGTGCAGGAGAATTTTGCCGATCCGCTAAGCGCGGATCAGGGCATTTATAAGGGTGCCATTCCGGGTATGCTCCGGACGCTCGATCCGCATTCCAATTTCTTCGATCCGGCGGCGCTCAAGGCTATGCGCGAGGAGCAGAGCGGCCACTATTACGGCGTCGGCATGCGCGTGGAAGGCAAGGCCAACCAGTCCGGCGTTATGCAGACCATCGTGGTGGAACCGTTCGTCGGTTCGCCGGCCTATAAGGCTGGTCTACGTCCCAACGACGTCATCGCGAATGTGAACGGCAAGAAAACCGACGGGCTGAGTTCGACCGAGGTCGCCGATCTGCTCAAGGGACCGCGCGGAACCTCGGTACAAATCAAAGCGATACGCGGCGAGGGCACCGATGAGCTCGTCTTCAATATCGTCCGCGACGAGATTAACCGATCCAGCGTGCCGTCCGCGTTCCTGCTGAAGCCGGGCATCGGGTACGTGAGGGTCGACGAATTTATCGAAACGACCGGCGCCGATTTCGCCAATGCCCTGAAGACACTCGACGAGGGCAGCCTGAAGGGCCTGGTGCTCGATCTGCGGGGCAACCCCGGTGGCTTACTGACCGAAGCTGTTTCCGTAGCGGGCCATATGCTGCCGAAGGGTGTCGAGATTGTTTCGCACCACGGGCGGGCATCGGCGGAAAGATCGTACAAAGCTACGGAAGGCAACCACGGGCTGAATTATCCGATCGTGGTGGTGGTGAACCGCAATTCGGCGAGCGCTTCGGAGATTGTGTCGGGCGCACTCCAGGATCATGACCGCGCCTGGATTCTGGGCGATAACACGTTCGGCAAAGGTCTGGTGCAAACCGTTTATCCCATCGTGGAAAATACGGGTCTGGCGCTGACCACCGCGAAATACTATACGCCCAGTGGCCGTCTGATCCAGCGCGATTACTCCAGCGTTTCGTTTTTCGATTACTATTACCGCAAGAATACCGAAGCGCGGAACAATTCCGATGTGAAGATGACCGATAGCGGCCGCACCGTATATGGCGGCGGCGGCATTTCGCCCGACGAAAAGTTCGACGTGCCCGCGGGCCCCTGCAACGCGATTCCAGGGACGCCTGCGTGCTGGGGACCGATAGAGACGGAGCTTTACATGCGGTACATGTTCCAGACGTATACGCGGCATTTCTTTACCGTGAATAAGGAACAGATACCGGCCGGGTGGAGCGTGGATTCGGCGCAAATGGATGCCTTCCACAAGTGGCTGCTCGATCAGAAGGCCGAGTTCAAAGAGGACGAATTCACGAAGGAATACGAGCATATCCGGGTTCGTCTGCAGGCCGAGATTTACAAAACGGCGTTCAACGTGGATGAATCCACCAAATATCAGCACGAAACCGATCCTGAAATTATTGCCGCTGTGGCCGCGCTGCCGCAGGCACAGACGCTGCTGAACCGCGCGACTCAGAAGATGGCGGAAAGGGCGCAAAAGTAGTCTCTCCAGCCCAAATCGCAGTGTTGGACACGGGAGGTCAATACTGCCACCTGATTGCCCGCAAAGTTCGGGAACTCGGGGTATCGTCCGCGGTTTATCCGAGCGAAGCCCCTATGGATGCGTTGCGTCACGTGCGCGGCATCATCATTTCGGGCGGTCCCAGCAGTGTCTACGATCATTCCAGTCCCACCATGGATCCCGCCGTCCTCACCGCGGGCATCCCCACGCTGGGGATTTGTTACGGCCAGCAACTGATCACGCAGTTGCTGGGCGGTGAAGTCCGCAAAGGTGATAAGGGCGAGTTCGGGCTGGCATTTCTCGATATTCAGGCGCCGGATTCGCCGCTGTTCGAGGGCCTGACCGATCACCAGAAAATCTGGATGTCGCACCGCGACCTGGTCGCCGTGCCGCCTGCCGGGTTCCGCGTGCTCGCCACCACCACCACTTGTTCCACGGCCGCTATCGAAGACACATCGCGCAGGCTATATGGCGTGCAGTTTCATCCGGAAGTAGTGCATACCACCGAGGGCGCGCGCATTCTCGAAAACTTTCTGTTCGGCATTTGCGGCTGCACGAAAGACTGGAATCCCGCGAACCGGATCGCGCAGGTGGAAGACCAGATTCGCGAGCGCGCCGGCGACAGAAACGTATTTTTCTTCGTCAGCGGCGGCGTCGATTCCACCGTGGCGTTCATGCTTTGTCTCGAAGCGCTCGGCTCGGAGCGTGTCTGCGGAGTTTACGTGGATACCGGCCTGATGCGCGAGGGTGAGACGGAGTTTGTGCAGGAGACGTTCGCCGGCCTGGGTCATGGCGTGGTGACCATTGAGCACGCCGAGGAGGAATTCCTCGGGCCGCTCGACGGCGTGCACGATCCGGAAACCAAACGCCACATTATCGGCGAGCAATTCGTGAAAGTGCAGGAGCGAATCCTCACGGCGCGCGGAGTGGAGAACGGCAGCTGGATTCTCGGGCAGGGCACAATCTATCCCGATACCATCGAGTCCGGCGGCGCTTCAGGTCACCCGAGCGATCGTGAACAATCGAAGGCCGCCACCATCAAGACGCATCACAATCGCGTTCCCGGCATTCAGAAGCTGATGGAACAGGGGCTCATCGTCGAGCCGCTGGCCGATTTCTACAAGGATGAAGTGCGCGAAATCGGCCTGGAGATGGGCCTTTCGCCGCTGCTGCTGGACCGGCATCCGTTTCCAGGCCCGGGGTTGGCCATTCGTTGCCTTTGTTCGTCGGAAGATCATCATGTCACGCGCGTTCCCGAGGGCTGGCTGGTGCCGATCCATTCGGTGGGGGTGCAGGGCGATTCCCGCAGCTACGCGCCGGTGCTGGCCATCGATACATTTCCCTCCGCCGCGGCGCATTTGCAGGATGAGGCCACGGAACTGGTGAATCGCAGTGCGGGCGTGAACCGGGTGATCGCGCGCGTAGCGACCAGGGGACCACTGGAGCACGAACGCGTTTTCTCCGCTTCGATTACGCACGGACGGCTGGCCCTGCTGCGGCGCGCCGACGGCATTGTGCGCGATCTCTCGTACAGTTCCGGTTTCGATGCGAAGGTCTGGCAGTTCCCGGTGATCCTGATTCCGCTGGGTTCGGGGGAATCGCGCGATTCCGTAGTGCTGCGCCCGATTTATTCGGTGGACGGCATGACCGCTGATTCGGTCACCATGCCGGACGACCTGCTGCGGAAGATGGCGGCTGAGTTACTGGAGATTCCCGAAATCGCCGGAGTGTATTACGATCTGACGCATAAACCGCCTGGCACGATTGAGTGGGAGTAGACTTGGCGAAGTCTGCTGCTTCTTGCCGGGGAAAACGATAGAAGTTGAAAGGAAAACCTGTCGACTTTGTTGTCCCGCTTCTTCCGGGTGCCGCGCTGGCAATGCCATTTGGTGCCCACAGCCACGCCTGAAAGATCGAAGGAAACCAGTCCAGGTCACAAGAAGGTCTGGTCCTCAACGTGCTGTGCGTAGTGTAAGAAACGTTACGCCTGTAACGCGAGGGTTCATACATGGTATCGAGATACTTGAGCTACACAATATTGGCTTTGGTCGTCACCGCTTCGGCCCAGACGTTGCAGCGACGGGCGAGTTTTCTTAACGGGGCGCGTCCAGGCGAGGGAAGGTGCGTAGTGGAGGTTGTGGTTGATGGCGCCGCCGAAGTAGAAATCCGAGGCGATAACGCCACACTGCGCAATCTGAAAGGGCAGCCGCCGCAGTGGAGGCGTTTTGAATGCACAGGCCCCGTGCCTGTCAATCCCGGAGGCTTCCGTTTTCGCGGCGTTGATGGACGAGGCAGTCAGGTGCTGATGCAGCCACCACAGAATGGCGGACCTGCTGTTGTGCGAATTGAAGATCCTGACAACGGGACGGAAGGCTACACGTTCGAGATCACGTGGGGCGGCCCTCCGGAAGTGACACGCGGTGGTCCACCGATAGGTGGCCCTCCGGAAGTGTCTCGTGGTGGACCTCCGATGGGTGGTCCGCCGAACGGCTTTCCTCCACCCGACAGGGATCGCGGCGGTAATCGCTTCGGGGTGGACGACGCAGTGCTTGTCTGCCAGGACAATGTGCGGGATCAGGCCGCACGGCGCTTCAACGCTACTGACATCGTCTTTCGCCGCACACGCATGGACGACCAGCCTGGCCGCAACGACTGGGTCACTGGCTTCTTCGAATCGCGCTCGCATTCCGACCGTCCGCGCACATTCCAGTTTTCCTGTTCGGTGAATTTCGATAATGGGGTGGTTCGCTCGGCCAATATTCAGCCGGCTCCTCCGGGTGTGGCGATCTTCGGCGACCAGGCTACCGGCCGCGCTATTCAGGCCTGCAAAGTCTCGGTCGAGCAGCGGCTTACACGTGACGGATATCGGCGGGTCGATTTTGCATCGGCAAGTCCGGACGATCGGCCGGGAAGAAACGACTACGTAACCGGAACGGCCTCGGCGCTGGAGCGCGACAGACCGATCTGGTTCGACTTCACCTGCGGGGTTAGCCTTCGGGACGGCGACATACGATCGGTTGACGTCAACCCGCGCCGGTAAGTCGGCGACACGATTTTGGGGCGTCCCGCACATACTGTGCGCCCGATCGCCTTGACTGTTTCGCATGAGCAGTTTCGCGATAGCATGGTCACGATCTGTAGCTGATAACGCTCCGCATGCCACTGCTACCATGGAACCAGCGGTGGCAAGCCGCAATATGACTACTCCCTGCGTGCTATGACAACCCCGATTCGGGTCCTCGTCGCGAAGCCCGGCCTTGACGGCCATGACCGCGGCGCCAAGGTAATCGCGAAGGCTCTCCGCGATGCGGGCATGGAAGTAATCTATACTGGTTTGCGACAGACCCCTGAGATGATTGTCAATGCCGCCCTGCAGGAAGATGTGCAGGTGATCGGACTTTCAATGCTCTCCGGGGCGCATAACTCCGTCGTCCCCCGCGTGATGGAGTTGCTGCGGCAAAATGATATGACCGGCGTGAAGGTCATCGTGGGGGGAATTATCCCGGGCGACGACGCACGGGATCTGGAGCGCCAGGGCGTAGCAAAGGTCTTCCAGCCAGGCGCTTCACTGGCATCAATCGTCGCTTCGGTCCGCGAGGCAGTTGGCCCGGCGGCGGAGCATTCATGAGAACGCGGAGACGCACTCCGGTGCGCGACGCAGTACAGGATGGCGCGAGCCATCAAAAGGTAAAAATGGAAAAGCATCTGAAGATTGCGATCTTCATCGACTTCGACAATATCGAAATAGGCGTCAAATCGACGCTGCAAAGAGAGTTCGACGTTTCCGTCGTACTCGAAGCCCTGAAAGAACGGGGCGAAATCGTCACCAAGATCGCGTATGCGAACTGGGGACGAATGGAAAACTCCACCCGGCAGCTTTCCGAATATGCGGTACAGATGGTGCAGCGCGACCCCTCGCCCCGCGGCGACAAGAACGGCGCCGATATCAATCTGGCTCTCGACGCACTGGAGATGGCGTTCACGCACGATCACATCAACGCGTTCACCATCGTCAGCGGCGATAGCGACTTTATCGCGCTCGTCAACAAGCTGAAGCAGTACGATAAGACGGTTTTCGTGGTGGGCGGCAAGGCCTTCACCAGCACTATTCTGCAGAAGAACTGTCACGAATTCATCAGCTACGAATCGATGCTGGACGACAGCCGCTCTTCGCGCGGACACCGCGATCATGGCCGCGAAGGCGCCGGCAGTTCCGGCCCCCGTGACCGCCAGGATCGTCCGCACCAGAATAGCGGCGACAGACAGAATCAGCCGCCCCGCGAGCAGGGTCAGCAGGGAGGGCAGCAGCAGGGTTCGCCGAATCCGCCGAGAGAGCAGGGCCCCCCGCAGTCGCGCCGGCCCGCGCTCGATCTGCATCAGGCCATGCCGCTCGTGGAACGTGCGCTCCAGGTTCTGGAACGGCGCGAAGTGCGTCCGCAACTGGGCTTGCTCAAATCGACCATGCTGCAACTCGATTCCAGCTTCAGCGAGCGTGCCTACGGGGCCGGATCGTTTACCGACTTCATCGAGAAGCTCCGTAAGAACGATCTGATCCTGGTCACCGGCGGCGAAGGCCGCTACATGATCTCGCGCAAGCGCGGCGGCGTGTCGGAAAAGACGGTGCGTCCCGAAGAGGCGCTGCCGTTCCTCCGCGATGTGCTCGAAAATCATCGCCTGGAACTGGAAGAAGGCGTTACCGCGGCCGACCTGCAGCAGTGGGTTGCCGAAGAATCGCCCGCTTTCGACTGGAAGGCTTTTGGCTTCCAGGAGTTCAGCGAATTCCTGAATTTCTCGCAGGATAAGACGGTCGTTCGGATTGTGCCGGATGAGACGCAGGGGCTGCTCGTATACCTCGGCGCCGAATTCCATCCGCCCGCCGTGTTGGAACCCGAGCCGCTGCCGTTGCCCGATGAAACGGAAGAGGACGAAGGTCCGCAACCTGTGGTTCCGGGTCAGCCGACCGCCGGCTCCGAACGTCCCAAGAAGGGTGCGCGGAAAACCACGGGCAGGGAAGTGGACGGCAACGTGGTGCCGCCGCCTAAGCGTGCCCGCGCCAAGTCTTCGGCGCCCAGGAAGCGTCGCGCGCCGTCAGCTTAGGCGCGGACTCTCAGGTAGTTAATAACCGGACAGTGGCCTGTTTTTGGGGCTGCTGTCCGGTTTTTTTGGGCTGCACCGCCGGTTACAATTGAGTCCCGAAGTGCAGCAATCCAATATAGAAATCGTCAGCGGCCGAGCGGATCGATCCAGCGTAGCTCCGGGAATCGGCGAAAGTCCTGATCGGCCGATGCGAGGGAGGCCCCGTGCTCAATCGCCAGAGCGGCGAGTACAGCATCCGTCACCCGTGGTCCGGTGGCGCCAAAACCGCTAACCAGCCTTTCCAGAATTTGCGCGTGGAGCGGTCCGGGGCCGATCAGTACCACTCCGGGCTGCGCCAGCCACTCGGACACAATGCCGAACGCCTGCGGTGCCGTCATGGGAGCGACAGATATTCTGGGATTGGTGCCGATGCGAATGAAGGCCCAGATCGAAAGCCAGGGCAGACCGATCGTTTCACCGCTTTCGAGCAGTTTCTTCAGCCATTGCGAGGCTGCTTTATGCTGCGGCACATCCGCGTCATAAGCATAGAGCAACACATTCGCGTCGATGATCGTCATCAGATCCTCAGCGGTGCTGCTCGCCTTCCCCGTATTCGAGAAGCGATTCGATGTTGTCGTAGTTCAGACCTGGCTTGCACCCCATATGTATTGGCTTAATCTGAAGAGTACGGCGCGGAGTCTTGCCGGCACTTAGAAACGCCGCCCGCAGCAGGTCGTTAAGAGTCTCGCGGAAGGAAACCCCTCTGGTTTGGCTCTCGCGTTTCACGCGTGCTGCCACGTCGTCATCCAGCGTGACGGTGGTTCTGATGCTCATGATGCTTCCATACTAGCATCAAATGAGTCAAGCCTTTACTCCGCGGCGAAATGGTAAATCCTGGGGTCCTGAGGGTCTACGCCGCTGAATATGTCGCCGGTTGGCATGACGAACGGGCGCTGACTTCCCGCCGCGAACTGACCCCGCTGCGCCTTCTCAGCTGTTCCATGCGAGGCTGCGCGCACCACTTTCCGCTTCACGACCGGCCGCAAACGCACCGGCGCCGGCGGCGGAATCGCAATCACGCGCAGTTCAGGCGGCGGTGGCGGCACCGGCTCCATCAGCAGCCACGTCTCCACCCCAATAATTCCCACTGCACACACCAGCGCAACCGCAAGCCACTTCATTCGATTACCTCATCCTAATGGCTCGACGCTACACTGGTCTTGTGGGTTTCCCCTCTTCATTCCGGATCGGCGACATCACCCTCGCGCCCGCCACGGTCCTCGCACCCATGGCCGGGGTAACCGATACCGTCTTCCGCCGCTTCATCCGCAACCTCGACGGCTGCGGCCTGATCATGACCGAATTCACCAGTTCCCACGGCGTCAGCGCGGCGCTCGACGTGGAATCCGGCAGTCTCAAAATGAACAACCGGACCCTCGCACGCTACCTCGCCTTCGAGCCGGAAGAGCACCCCATCTCCGCCCAGCTGTTCGGATCGGACCCGGAAGTCATGGCGGAAGCGGCGCGCGTCTGCCAGGACCTGGGCTTCGACTTCCTCGATATCAACTTTGGTTGCCCGGTAAAGAAAGTGGTCAAATGCAACGGCGGCTCCGGCCTCCTGCGCGACCTGCCGCTGGTCGAAAACATACTCCGCGCCGTCCGCAGGGCTATTACCATCCCGCTGACCTGCAAGTTTCGCGCGGGCTGGAACGATCAGGAACTAGTCATGACTCAAATGGGCCGTCTCGCGGAAGACTGCGGACTCCAGGCCGTCGCGCTCCACCCCAGAACCCGGGAACAGGGCTACGCCGGCCATGCCGATTGGTCGCGAATCGCCGCCCTGAAAGCCGCGGTAAAGATTCCCGTCATCGGTAACGGCGATATCCTGACGCCGGAAGATGCCGTTCGCATGGTGGAAGAAACCGGCTGCGACGCCGTTATGATCGGCCGCACCGCCTCGTCGAATCCCTGGATTTTCCGCCAAATCCAGCAGTATCTGGCCACCGGCCAGTACGACCAGCCAAGCCAGCTCGATCGCTACCAGATGATGCGAACCTACTACCGCATGCTGCTCGACCGGTCGGAAGACGATTCCGCCGGCAAAATGAAGCAGTTCGCCACCTACTTCACGCACGGCATCCGCGGCGGCTCCCACCTCCGAGCCTCCATTTATAAGGTGCATGAAGCCACGGAAATCCTCCGCCTGGTGGACGAGTTTTTTGAGCCCGAACTAGCCGTCGCCAGTT
>Ga0302320_10005828_pt1 | contig 27471 bp, 21 predicted proteins | sample Bog_T0_3_FD_202130 | JGI IMG/M metagenome (GOLD analysis project Ga0302320, IMG submission 202130) | Peat permafrost microbial communities from Stordalen Mire near Abisko, Sweden - Bog_T0_3 | ecosystem: Environmental > Terrestrial > Soil > Wetlands > Peat | place: Sweden: Abisko, Stordalen Mire...
CCTCGGGAGAATGGGTCAGCAAGATCAACGCAACCCGCTTGAGACTTGGCCGCCGCGTCTATTTCCGCACAGCCGAAGTTGCCGATGTACTTGGAATTCGGTAAATCGACAGGTGAGTTCCGAACTCACGTCCGTACGCGCGATACTCGGCCTGAATTCGATTTCGGCTGCCGACAAGCGGGCGTCAGCCCAGCGGTTCAACGTGGCTGGCCCGCGAAGAAAATCTATTGCGTCTCGGCAGCCACACCCAATGCTGGCCATGGTGCAAGAAATTTCCACCGAGAATGCCGTCGATGCCGGTGCGCTCGGCTTCATGGCAAAGTTCCTTGTCCAAACCACTCTGCCGCACAGCGAACAATCCAGCACACAATACGTCCGCACGGACGGTAATCTCTCGCTCCGCATCACGGATGTCGGCGGTACCGGTCTACCATACGGCAGCTATCCACGCCTGATCCTGATCTGGATGACGACAGAGGCCATCCGAACCGGGAATCGAGAGCTGGAGCTTGGTTCGTCGCTTTCGAGCTTCATGGCGCAACTCGGACTTCAAGCAACCGGCGGCCAGTGGGGAACCATCCCGCGCTTCCGCGAGCAAATGCAACGGCTGGTCGGTGCCGCCATCTCGACCCGCTGGTCGAGTGAGGCCAACGGGCAAAATCACTCCAGTGGAGAGAATCTTCTCGTGGCGGACAGATTCCATCTTTGGTGGACGCCGCAACTGTTGCCGATTGAGCGTCCTGAAAAGTCCTCAGTCACCCTGTCAGTGAACTTCTTTGAGCAACTTGTTGCTGCGCCGGTGCCACTCGACTTAAGGGCCGTCCGGGTTCTCAAGAAGTCGCCTCTGGCGCTCGATCTCTACGCCTGGGCGACGCGCCGGGTCAGCTATCTGTCGCGGCCCACGCTGATCGCCTGGGAATCGCTGCGCCGGAGCTTCGGGGCGGGGTACGCCGACACGCCGCAAGGCCGATGCCGCTTTCGTGGTCATGCCATCGAATCTTTTCGCAGAGTGCTCATGGCCTACCGTGAACTGAGAATCGAAATTCAGGAAGATGGCCTTTTGCTTCGCCCATCCAGCCCGCACATTCCCAAAACATTGCGCTAGTTTTCGGCGGTAGCCCTTTCCCCCTGTGAGGGGGGTGGAGGTTCTCGCCTCGTCTTGCCGCGCACCTGCACATTTCCACAGTGCGCGGTTGCTACTACAGGCTATCCATATAGGATCACATAAAGGTACTACAGGGTGTCTCGGAATCCTTTTGTAATCAAAGTAGTGCAGGCATTCCGTACCCCGTTTATGCGTAAACGTACACCGTTTATGCGTGGAAAACCTCCGAAGATACCCCGTTTATGCGTAAACATGTACCCCGTTTAAGCGTGGAAAACTCGCAGGACATACGCTGGAATGTGGACAGGGACCGCGAGACATGGCAACGGTGAGGCCAAGGCTCTACGGACAAATTGAAACGCCCGCGCCGACGAATGTCGGCGCGGGCGTGCCCAGCTAATACTCGCTGGGCAGGTGGATCACGTTGTTGGCGAAGTAGAGCTTCACTTCGTCAAGCGGGAAGTCCGTGAAGAGAATCTCCTCCGTGTAGACAGGATTCCCATTGCCGTCGTCACAAAGCACGGTCGCGCTGCGGTCGGAGTGAACCTTCAAGTTCCAGACTTGGAACTCTTTGCCGGAAACGCGAGCATCATGTTGCTGAGCGATTGCGATGATGTCGAGAAGCCAGTAAGCGCCGCCCTGTTCGGCAAGGAACTTTGCGCCGTCGGTAAACAGGACTGTGCGATTGATGCCGTGGCGATACCAGTTCTCTGAGCCGGTGAATTGCCGAAGTTGCGATTCTGAGAGTGTAGCTGCGTTTGTCATGTTGTGCCTCTTTCGTTGAAGTGTCCCCCGCGGCGGGGGCGAGAGCAGGCACAGTGCAGCCGTGACAAGCGCGGCAGTCATAGCTTTTTGGGGGTACCGCGACAAAGGAGTGGGGGAGCCAAAACAGCGTCATTGACGGCAAGCGACGGCGCTAAGGTGCCATAGCCCCGCCGCTCTTTGGGGACACTCGAAAGAGGTCAGTCTGCGCAGCTACACTCTTTCAAACAGTCAAAGGCAAGAACTGTGAATGAATTGTGAGCGCGGCAGATCACTTTTCGCGAGAGATCATGCGTAAAGACTTTGTTGCAGCCATGCCGAGGTACGTCCCATTTTTGCCAACAGCCGGGAGTTCTTCAAATGTGTGTTCCATGACGGCTCGATCATGAAAGTGAGCCAACGTTTCGTTGGGCGATGCCACCACAATTCGGCGGGTCATCCATTCTCCGCAGGGCATGGTCGCGAGTTTGCTCTCATCGGTATTGCGGTGGACGCGCTGGGATTCAGAGTTGGAAATGCCAGCCGCGACCAGGAATGCCATTGAGGATGCGATCAGACCGGGAACGACCAGGGCAGGACTGCCTGTAGCCACGGCGATGAATATAGCAGCGAACAACAAGCTGTTGTAACTGGCCCCGGTGAAGGCTGCGATTCCAATCAAAGTGAAAAGACCTGGACGGCTCGGATGCATTGTGGCATCGCAAATTGCACCCAATGCCGCACCTATGGTCGCAGAAGGGACGAACAGGCCGCCCACTCCGCCCATGCCGAAGATGATGACCGTGGCCAGAAGCTTTGCAGCAAAGAGAAACAGGCAGGCCCAGAGGATGTATTTGCCGTTGAGAAGCGCATTTGCCGCCGGAAGTCCGGCCTGCAATGTGGCCGGAGAATGGATCACATAAAGCAGGAGGAAGGCGATGAGACTCAGCAGCACTCCGCCAACCAGATTTTTCACAATGCGCGGCGCTGTCCAGCCGTTATAACCTCTCTTGGTTTTGGACAACAGGGCAAGAAAAAGATGGGATGCAAGTCCAACCGTGGCAAAAGCGGCCAATTAATACCGGTGCCCGCAAAAGCGTCAACCAAGGGCGGCATGAGCGATGGGGCCGACCAAATATCGCCTCTACTCAGCAAAGGCACTCGGCCGAGGCTAAACGGCAAGGAACAAGACAGCTAGCGGCCAAAGACGCATTGGTCGTCCCTGCAATCAGGTAACCCGACTCGTAGGCAAAAAACCTCAATTGCAAGTGATCCACTATCAGAACAGTTCGATGGCCGGCCGGCTGTGATCTCCGCTCAGGTCGCCACCAGCCACCGCCAGATGGGTAACGGTCTGACTCGCCATATGATATTTGCTCAAATGCGCTTCCAATAACGTTTTGAACGTCGTATCGAAAATACCATCCCATCCTGGACGATCCGGCGTTCCGCTCAACCTTAACAAATGGTCGCGCATCTCCACCAGCGCTTCCTGGACATGCTCCATCCTCTGCCGCATCACATCCTGAAATTGGATGTGGCCCATCGCCTCCAATAATCGGCTCACGCCCTCCTGATGACCCGCTTCCACATCGGAGATCACATCAAGCTGCAACTGGGAGCTACGGCTAAAATCTTGTTGCATCTCAGTCAAATCGCGGACCAACTCCTGCAACTCGTCACGGCCGTGCTTTTCTTCCAGCGCCTTCTGTGCCTCGGCCATCTTGTCGGCTACCTTGCTGGCCGTAGCGTTGAGTTTCCCGGCGATCTCAGCAGCCGCGCTGGTAGACCGCTTGGACAACTCTCTGACTTCATTGGCAACCACGGAGAAACCGCGGCCGGCGTCCCCCGCGCGCGCGGCCTCGATCCCCGCGTTGAGTGCCAACAGACTGGTCTGTTTGGCGATGGAGGAGATAATTTGAATGATCGGAGTCAGTGCCTTGACGTCGTCGGCCAGCAAGCGTATCTGCTCGTAGTTTCCATGCATTTCGCAGGCTTGTTCTCCCAACTTGGCTTCTAGCTTGGAGATGAGCTGATTGTTCCGCTCTACTCGACTGTGGGTGACTTCCGTTAATTCCTTGCCGCCCTGAACGGACTGGGTAATGCGCTCCATCTGTTGGCAGGATTGCTCACTCAGTAGATTGAGTTGCTCGATCAAGGCCATAATCTCATGCTCTGACTCGGCGAGAGACCCACCGATCTGATCGTGCATAACGTCAATGTAGGGCTTGCAGTCTTTGATGTCGACCTCGATCGCCTTGTGAACAGCAATATTCTGCGACACTTCCTCGAAGTTTAGTTTCCCGAAAGCCCACATGTCGGATATAGCGCGGCGGGCCATTGTCCAGTTCCACCATTCGACGATCAGCAGCGGCGCAAATTTGATTGCCGCCTGCGCTATGACGATGCTTATCCAATCGGCGATGAAGACCCGTCCTTGGATACGGTATAGGACTACCAGGAATAGAACGTTGCAAACGAACGCAAGCGCCACTTGAAGAAGCAGCCGCTTCTTAATTCGGTGAAGCCTCCTTTGGCTTTCTGTCATACCCCCGCCCTTTCATCCCCCATGCGACCAACTAGCGTGTGAAGAATGTTTTACAGTTCTGTGATCCGCGCCAACAGAGTGACTTTACGCTCCCGGCAAAAGCTGCTTAACAACCTTGAGCAGGTCGCTACCCGAAATCGGTTTTACCAGCCATCCGGTGGCGCCAAGACGCCTGCCTTCGTCGCGCTTGGTGGTCTCGCTCTCGGTGGTCAGGGTCAGAATCGGAAAGAATCGGCAGCCTGGTAGCGCACGCACTTTGCCGATCATCTCAAGACCGCCCATTACCGGCATATTGATGTCGGTGAGAATGAGGCTTGGCTTGACTCCAGCCTTCAACTTGTCTAGCGCTTCCTGGCCGTTGCCCGCAGTCTCAACCTGAAAGCCACCAAGGGACAGTGAGCTCTTGAGGCTCATCAACATGGTGGCAGAATCATCGACAATGAGAATTGTTTTCGCCATGTAGTCGCCTCATTTCCCAGGTTTCAATGCCGGTTCCAGCCATGCGCGCAGCTCCGCGTTTCTTGGCCAACTGGATATGCCGGTCTTCGCCGCCATCAAAACCTGAAGGTTGGCGGTGTGAAGGTGGCTCAGAACTGACAGGTCCGCTTTAGCGGTGGGTTTGGTCTGAAGCCATTCGAGCAGACCTTCCGCTTCTTCAACGCTTACCTCGTCTCGAAATATGGCTCGGTTCTTTTTGAATTCAATTGGCATCAGACAATCTCCCGAATGTTGAGAATCATGAGCACCGAACCGTCGCCCATGAGGGCCGAGCCGGAGTACGCAGATAGTTTGGATAGGAAACCGTTTAAGGGTTTCTGAATAACGCCGATTGTTTCTTGGAATCCGTCGACCAGCAGACCCAACGTCGTACTCCCCGCATGAACAAGGAGTACAGCTAGTTCATCGTCAGAATTTGCTTGAGGGATAGCGGCAATCCCCAAAAGGGCATTGAGACTTTTCAACGGGACGATGCGTCCGCGCAGAACCGCGGTCTGGCTCTGCTTGATCTTATGGATGGCGCTCTTGGGAACTCTAACTGTCTCAACGACATGATCCATCGGTACGCCAAACAACTGGTGGTCTGACTCTATAACCATCACCTGTGTCACCGCCATGGAAAGGGGCAGCGAGATACAGATCGTTGTGCCTTTGCCGAGTTCACTGCTTAAAACGACAGTGCCATTGATCTTTTCGACAGCGGAGCGAACTACATCCATTCCCACGCCTCGCCCTGAGAGGTCGGATACGACTGCGGCGGTGGAAAGGCCAGCCGCAAAGATCAGATTGATGGCCTCTTGGTCGCCGATGCGCTCTAGTGTTGCTTCGTCGATGATTCCTTTTTCGTAGGCTTTCTGTTTGATTACGGCAGGATCAATCCCTTTGCCATCGTCGATGATTTCTATGACGACGCGGTCTGCCTGCTGCGCGGCTCGGATGGTCAACTTGCCGATTGCTGGCTTACCCGCTGCAATGCGAACCTCTGGAGTTTCCAACCCGTGATCGAGACTATTGCGGACAATGTGAATGAGCGGGTCGGCAAGCGACTCGATAATGTTCTTGTCGGCCTCGGTCTGCTCTCCTTCGAGCACAAGTTGAACTTCCTTACCAAGCTTGCGGGAGATGTCGCGCACCAGGCGAGGGAATCGCTGAAAAATGAAGGAGACAGCCATCATGCGAACTTGCATGATAGCGTCTTGCATCTCATCGGCGATGCGGTTGATTATCGAGTACTGACCCTTGATCTCGCGCGAGAGTTCGCGTACGCCGAATTGCGAATCTGCCCGTTCCGCCAAATACGGAAGCGCGTTCTTCGACACCACCAGTTCGCCTATAAGGTTCATTAAGCGGTCGACCTTCGCTTGATCCACTCTAAGGCTCTTGGAGCCATTCAGTGCGTCTTCCGCCCGTCGGCCGAATTTGACACCATCTTCAGCCAGAGCTTTGCCTGAACCGCTTTCCAAAGCAGGACTGTTCTCGGCTTGCTCGGAGACTATGCCCTCGCTACTGTCAGGCAGACCGGTCTGCCTCGTATCACTCATGTTGTGCACAAGCACATCGATCCATGCCAGAAGAAGCGTATTATGACCCGTCGACAGTGCGTCGTCGAGCGCCACTTGAATATCGGTCGGGCCTAGATTATCGCCAATTGCCTGGCAAAGATTTGCGAGCACTCCTGCAACAGACTTGAGCCGCCCAGCATGCCATGCGGGACGATCTTCAAGCAGAAGGATTTGCCGCTGGGACGCGAGAATCTGGTCCAGCGCGGACTGGTCGCTTTCTGAGAGTGGCTCAACTCGCTTCGCAGTCGATGACACCTGGCTCTGCCCGTTCATAAGCCACTGCGGAGTAATTGCCGATATTTCGACTTGATCCAAAAGATAGCGGTAATACTGGTCAAGTTCCTCGCGAGGGCCGGAGGTAAGCAGTTCGAATCCGAGGAGGCAGCTATAGGTATCCAACCCTCCCAGTGACGGTAACGCCTCCAACAAAATGATGCGACCCCAGAGAAGCCCAGGCGCCAGCATTGCGCTGTTTAGCGGATCGTCCCCGTTGAAGAAGCATCCCCGCTGCGGTCGATAGACAATCCAGTGGAGTTGCTCGCCATGCTGGCATTGCACAATAGCCGCCATCCGCACAGCTTCTGGGATGATTCCAAATGGTAGCAGCCCCGAGGCTTGATCATCTGCCGACGAGGCGAGGGCGTCCGCGACCTTGGAAGTGGGGGCATTTGCGCCAGCTGCTTGGGTTGCGTCCCCGTTCGCAGTCAGGCTTGGGATCAGTGCTCGTAATGCTTTAGCCATGTGAAGAGAGTCCTTGGCTCGAGAAGCATCGATGTGCTCAGAGGATTCAATGTCGCCGCATAGGACACCTACAAAGTCCATTGCTTCTAGTAAGCTGTCGGCCAACTCACGGGAATAGACAACGTGGCCGCTTCTGACCATCCCCAGCAGATCTTCGCCAGCGTGAAGCAAGGTTGTCATCTCAGGAAAGGTGAACAGGCCGCTGTTGCCCTTCAAAGTGTGTACGAAGCGGAAGAGTTCATTGATTATCTGGGGATCTTCGGGCGCGTCTTCAAGTTGCATCAGCTTGTTGCCAGTGCTTTCCAAAAGGTCGCGGGATTCGGAGAGGAATTGCACCAACAATGGGTTCATTGGCGAGGATGTTGATGTCATTAAGTTGCCTCCCCAAGCATGAGACGAACGTACGAAAGAAGCTCTAACGGACGGACAGGCTTGATCAGATAGCTATTAGCGCTCGAGCGATAGGCCGTGAGTTCGTCCTTGGAGGCGGATTCGGTGGAGATCATAATGGCCGGCGACTGTGGAAGATCCTGCTGGCGCAACTCCCGCAGAAAACCGAAACCATCGAGCTTGGGCATATTGATGTCCACGATGTAGAGATCGAAGGGCGAATTGAGGGCTTTCTCTAGGGCCTCGATGCCATTCCACGCTTCCTCCACAGCGTAACCGGCGGATTCAAGAATGCCACGGTGATACATGCGAACGGTCGCGGCATCGTCAACAATCAGGACGCGTTTCACTTGGTCTCCAGGCCTTTCTGATAAACGATCGCCTCAGGGAATTTGCGCACCTTGAACAAAGAGGAGATGCGGCTCATCGATTCGGAATGGCCCAGGCAGATAAAGGCACCCGGATTCATTGCTTCATAAAATGTCTCAGCGGCCCTCTGTCGGGATATGTCATCGAAATAGATGAGCAGGTTTCGGCAGAAGATTACGTCGAAATTGCGATAGCTGAGAGTCTCCGTCGATTCGGAGAGATTGACCCGCGTGAACTCTACCGCTTCCCGGATGTCGTCGCACAGTTGGTATTCTTCGCCGACGCCTTTGAAGTATTTCCTAAGCCAAGGAGTCGGCATATGCTGTACGGAGCGAAGGGAATAGCGCCCTGCCCGTGCGCGGCGCAGGATGCTTGTGTCAATATCGGACGAGATGATCTCGACATCCCATTCGGAGATTCCGCTCCAATGTTCAAGTAGGTACATAGCGATCGAATAGGGTTCCTCTCCGGAAGACGAAGGAATGCACCAGATTCGTATAGCCTTCGGGCCGGTCCTGTGTTGAACAATCTCTGGAAGAATGGAATCGACCAGGCAGCGAAACTGATATTCCTCGCGCAGAAAGTATGTTTCGTTGACTGTCATCAGGTTGGTGAGTTGTTGTAGTTCCTCACCAGAGGCCTGAAAGCGCAGGAGCGTGAAGTAGCCGCGAAATGTGCCCGTGCCGGTAGTCTCGATTCGTTCGACCAGGCGCTTATCTACGAAGTAGCGCTTTGTCGGCTCGAAGTTGATGCCGGTCCTGCGATAGAAGAATTCCCTGAACTTCAGGAAGTCTTCGTCGCTGATGATTGGCTCGGATTCTGGTAAAGTCGCGGATGTCCTTGTCACGGCGTCAGACCTCACGAATGCGTTTGAGCGCTAGGTCAGCGGCAAACTGCATATAGGGTTCGGACGCAAAGCGGGCCTTTAGTCGGACTAGAGGATCAAAGGCTGCTTCTGATGCAACCTCGCAGAGAAGATCAACCGCGGTGGCGCAGACATTGACGTGAGAATCCTGTTCGATGACTTTGATCAGCCAACTCTCGGCCTCAGGGTGCCGCTGCGAATCGAGAATATTTACTACGAAGATGCGTACATCAGGATCTGGGTCGGCAAGCAAAGAGTGCAGGATGGGATCTACCTCACTACCCATTTGCTTGAATGCCTCTATAACCTCATTGCGCAGCGCCGCATCTTCGCTGCGGAGACAATCAACCAGTCCGCTAATTGCCGATGGATCGTTCAGGCGAAGCAGAGTGTTGAGGATAACCTCCCGGACAGAGAGATCCTCCTCACGCTTCAGACGATTCACCAGCGTGATGGCGGCGTCCGGACAGCGGACGATTTCGCGTGCTGCCTGGCGTCGGCCAACAGCATCCGCGTCCTCCAGGGCGATTGCAATTTCTCCACAGGTTCGCTCAAACTCCGGCTTGCCTCGCTCTGCGAGTTGAATGATCTTTTGCTTTACTAGACCCATGACTATTTCCCTTACATTCCGGCAAGCCTGAAACCTGCACTTTGTACGTTCCCTTAACGACCCGCCCACGCAATGAGTTGCCCGGCAACTTTCTCTGCACTGAGGACAAGGCTTGCTCCGCCCTTTCTGACCAGTTCAGCAGGCATACCGTATACCACCGCCGAGTCCTCCGATTCCGCGATGGTCCTACCACCGCGTTTCTTGATCTCAGTAAATGCATCCGATCCGTCGTGACCCATCCCAGTCAATAACACCGCTGTCGTTTTCGCCGGATCGTAATGCTGAAGCACCGATTGTCCGAGCAACTCAACCGAAGGGTGCCACAGATACTTCGAATTCTCGGGCGCGGGCAAAATTGTGAGTTTGCCGGCTCGGTTGGCTAGCAGCGTGTCCGCTCCACCTCGCCCAATGTAAACACGGCCTGGCACAATTGGCACGGCACTACCTGCCTCGACAACTGACAGTGCGCAACACTGATCCAGCCGTTCGGCGAAAGCTCTGGTAAACGCTGCGGGCATATGCTGCGCCACTAGAACCGGCCATGGAAAATCCGCAGGCAATTCAGATAAAACAATTTCAAGAGCCCGTGGCCCGCCAGTGGATGCGCCGATGACTACCACGCCATCGCATGATCCCTTGCGCGCAGCCAGAGCGGTAGAAGCCGCAGCAGCCTTGGCCCTCTCATCCTGCATGCGGCGGACTACCGCTCCCGCACCGAGACTCTTTGCCCCTTTGCCCCTTGGCCGAGCCCGTACTGCGCCGCGAACCTTGGCTACCAGTTCCGCAGAAACCCTGTCGATAGACAGTGATATGGTCCCGCCCGGCTTGGTAATGTAATCCACCGCGCCAAGATTCAGGGCTTCGAAGGTGGCCAAGGCACCTTGCGCGGTGAGCGAGGAAACCATAACCACTGCGACAGGCCGCTCAGCCATGATGAGAGAAAGCGCGGTCAATCCATCCATCTCCGGCATGTTAATGTCCAATGTCACGACATCCGGCTCAAACTCCCGATTTTCCCGTACCGCTTCTTCACCATTTCTGGCTTGGCGGATGTCGAAGTCTCCCTCGGCCTGAAACACCGTCATCAGTTGGCGGCGCATCAGAGCCGAGTCGTCGACAATCAACAGCTTGATCATTGGCTTATCCCGTGACCGCTGCCAGCGCCACCAGTTCCTTATGTTCCATTAGGTGAGGCGGATCGATCAATTGAATCATCCGCTTCTGCTTTTCGAGATTGGCCATTCGGCTCAGCAGCTGGCTCTGATCCTTGGAAAGCTGTGGAGCTGCTTCGATTGCTGCTTTAGGAATCTTCAATACTTCGGCCACCTGGTCGACAATGAACCCGGTACGCACATCGGAGATGAGAAATACCATGATCCGCTGGCGATCGGTGCGCTCCACCTGCTTGAGGCCAAGGCGCAAACGCAGGTCGATGACTGGAAGCACGCTTCCCCGGAGATTGATGACGCCCTCGACGAACGGTGGCGCCTTGGGTACACGGATGAGTTGTTCCGGCACCCGCACAATTTCTTGCACGCTGGCGATGGGTGCACCGAACTCCTCTTTATCTAAGCGGAAGATGACCACTTGCTCATCATCGTCCACAGTGTCGTCCGCATCCCTGCCCAGCTGTTCTTCTTCTAGTTCGCTGTCATTCACGGCGCTCAATGCCTCCTTGATTGCCGAATGGCCAAAGAGATTGCGCGCGGTCACAATCGATACCATGCGCTTTCCATTGTCCAGCCGACAAATTGCAGTTATTTCGGTAAGGTTCCCCTCACGCGCGAGTAGAGCAGGAAGGGCGTCCACACCTGATTTCGAGACGCGGAGCACTTCGCTGACTGCATCCACCACCACGCCCACCGAAACCCCGGCTAATGTAAGCACGACGATGCGGCTTTTCTCATCCAGATCACGATGTGGCAGAGCAAACATACTGCGCAGGTTGACCAAAGGCAGCAAACGGCTGCGCAAGGTCATCACTCCCAGAACGTGCGACTCTGAGTGCGGCACGTGAATCACCGCCTCTGGAACCTGCACGATCTCCTGCACTTCCTCGATTGCGATGGCATACTCCTGGCCATCGACATCGAAGCTGACCAGTTGCAATTCATCGCTCGATTCCTCTTCTTCATTCTGCGCACTGGCCTCGACGGCACCTGCCACTCCTGTGATTTTTGAAATGGCCGCAATCTGCGAAAACTCGCGCTCGATGAGCTTGGCGAAGTTCAGTACCATAATCATCGCGTGGCCGCCCACATCCTTGATGAGGCCCGAGAGAACTTCGGTATTCACCGTAGTGCGGATGGAACCTACATCTTCAATATGGCTGGCTTCGACACCGACCACGCTTGATACGCGGTCGACTACAAAACCCACCGGTTGGCCAACATCCACCACCAGAGCGCGGGTCGAATCGTCATGTTCCAACTCGGGAAAGCCGAAGAGACGGCGCAATGAAATGATGGGCAATACCTTGCCGCGCAGATTCGCCAGACCTTCCAATGCGGAGGGCGCGAGAGGCACGCGCACCACTTGGGGAACGCGAATGATTTCCTTCACCGGCGACATATCCGCGGCAAAGACCTCATCCCCGGCCATGAAGGTGACGAACTGTTGTGTCCCCTGTTGAGAGTTGGAAGTGCGCTCGTCGAAATCGTCCTCTTCGATCGCAGCCTCGTTCAGTTGTGTCTCCGAACCGAGCTTCTCGAGAATAGGTTCCTCGAGAAGCGAGGCCCCACCTGTGTGCTGCTTCGATATTCGTGTCGTCATGTTGCCTCCCCTTACGCTGCGCTCTGCAGTTCGTCCGCAAGAGAAGAAATCTCTTCGATGGCTGCTGCCAGATCCTCGGCGCCCTTGGCTTGCTGTTGGGCTGCGCCAGCCGCTTCGGTCGCTGCCTTGTCCGCCTCAGTCGCGGCAGCGGAAATCTGTTCGATGCCCTTCTTTACCTGTCCGAGAGCAGCGGCGATTTCCTCCGATGCGGAGAGAATTTCCTGTGTACCCTTTTCGACGGCAAGGATGTCGGTCTCTATGGACACCAAGTCGGTTGTCGTAGTCTTGGCTTTCGCCACTTCGCTCACAGCCGATGCAACGATCTCGGTCAAATCTCGTCCTACAATGCCAATCTGATCCTGGACAGCCTTCACTAAATCCTTGATCCGGTCCGCATTTTCCGACGAATCATGGGCAAGATTGCGGATGTCAGTCGCCACCACGACAAAGCCCTTGCCAAATTCTCCGGCACGCGCTGCTTCGATGGCGCCGTTCACGGCCAGCATGTTGGTCTGGATCGAAACTGTGCTGATGGCCTCGACAATCTTGTCAATCCGCCTGGAAACAAGTTCCAAATCGTTCATCTGCTTAATACTGCCACGAGAGGCGTCGGCTGACGTGGATAGACCTTCGATCAGCCCGTTGACGGCTGTCTTGTTTTCGCCCAACAACTTCTTGATGGAAACCACTTTTTCCGCACTTGCAGTGGCGCGATTCTGCGCGATCTCTAACCCCTTCTCGATCTGGTTGGTGGCAGCTGCAGACTCTTCAGAGGCTGCAGACTGAACCTCGGCACCCTTTCGAATCTGGCCAAGAGCTGTCATGATCTGGGCGCTGGAACGGTTGATCTCTTGCACGGCGGAAGAAAGTTCCTCGGCAGCAGAGGCCACCTGCTCGGCGCTCTTGGCCACGTCAGTCGAGTTCTTCAAATCTTCTGCCAGTTCCGCCAGGGACTGCGCTGCCTGCTCGCATTCACCCAGGGCCTGAGTTTGCTCGGCCACTGTCTTACCTGACTCTTCTGCAGCGGCGGATTGCTCCTCGGCAGCGGCCGCGATATTTTGCGAACCCTTCAACGCTTGCTGGGATGCAACATTGGACTGCGCGGCGTTGGCGGAAATCTCACCGATGCCCTTCACGATTTCAATCGCATCGAGACGGATCTGCTCCAGCTGCACCGTCACAGTTTTACCCTTCTCAACTTCATCTTCCATAGTCTTGGCGGACGTGTTGATGCCGCCGGCAATGATCTTGACCTCTTGCTGAATCTGCCCGACCAACTCCTGAATTTGCTTGGCACTCTTCTCCGAAGTCTCGGCCAACGTCCGCACTTCGTCTGCGACAACTGCGAAGCCCTTGCCGTGCTTACCGGCACGTGCGGCCTCAATGGCTGCATTCAAGGCCAACAGGTTGGTCTGGTCGGCAATGCGTGCGACAGCCTTGACGATGTCGCCAATATTGGCTGCCTGTGTTTCGAGTTCTGAAACCATTTTGACTGAAGCGAGCTGGCGCTGCGCGGCAATCCCAACATTGGTGATCAGGCTGGCAACATCGCCACTGGTACGGGCGATTAGCGTTTGGCAGGCTTCACCCTTGCTGCCACTCATCTCGGCGTTCTGCAATTGACGGGTGATGGAGACGCCCACCTGCTGAAACGCTGCTAAGGATTCTTGCGCGGCGCTCGACGCTTCTTCGGCGCCGGTTGCGATCTGTTCGCTGGCGCGCTTCAGCTCTTCGGCGGCTGACGATGCCTGGGCAATGCCAGAGGCCAACTGTCCGGTTGCTGCGGCAATGCGTTCGGCAGCCTGCTGTTGCTTGGCGAGTGTCCTCGCCTTCTTGCGTTGCGCTTCCGCCTCGCGGGCGGTCACAGCCGAACTCTTCCCTAAAAGAGCAGAAGTTGCCTGTACGGCAGTCTTTCTGACGAGTGCCATGGGTCTATTCCTCTTTTGTGCTGGTCATTCCAGAGTCGAAGGTCGTGCAGAATTCTTCGGATGGAATCCGCGGTGCGGTGAGAAATGCGAAAAGCGTGCGTGGACGTGGAAGAGATGCGCCCTATGGGTAATAGTGTTGAGTAGGAACTCCTTGCAAGGCGATAGCAATTGAATAATCTTCAATCTTGCACACCATTGTTAATCTCTTCTGAATTGGGAAGAATCGGGGAATTGGACCGAATAAGGATTGTCGTTGCTCGGTTTAGTGCTGGTATCCACTAAAGTGCTGCGTAACTGGTGCGGCAGATGGCCGGTAGAAACCAGCAATGGTCTACCGTCGTGTCGAGAAGCAACCACGAATCAACGACATGCCAGTTCCATCCGCTATTGGTGCACATTTATCCAATGGAGAACCGATTCATGGCAATGTATATAAGGAAGAGCAACGCTTTTGATTCCTTTCCGAATCCAAGAGAGCCACCGATGGGACAACGCGCCCGCGAATTGGGTCGTCACGATCTCTGAAATTCGCGCGCATTCCATCCACGAGATAGCTCGTCGATGCAACATCATTCTCCCGGATCACACTCGTTCTTGATTGCACCTCTGAGCAGCAGAAGCTGTTCTTCCAACTCGGACATGAGGATGTTAACACCATCCAGGTCTCCGGCATCGGCTACCTTTTCCATTTTCGTTGCAACCTTGCGAAGACCTTCCCCGCCAACACTCGCTGAAGCACCCCTAATCGAGTGGGCTTGCCGTGCGGAACCAGATATGTCTCCACTTTCCAATAGATCCTTCAAAGCCTGAATCTGTTGCGGTATATCTTCCAGAAATTCAGAAAAGACGATCTGCGCCAATTCATCATCCCCCTCCAGGCGATTCATCACCCCGGCCCGGTCAAATATTGCCGCTGCATCTGTACTCGTTTCCGATGGCATAGCCCGCATGCTCTCCGTTGGAATCACCGGATCAGCTGTAATCAGCCATTTCTTGAGCGCATTCCGCAGAACGCTCTTTGTGATCGGCTTCGGTACAAAGTCGTTCATGCCAGCTTCAAGGCAACTCTCGCGATCTCTCTGCATTACGTTCGCGGTCAAGGCGATGATCGGAATGTCGCGATTGAGAACCGCGGATTGCGGATTGCGAATCTGGCGTGCAGCCTCGATGCCGTCCATCACCGGCATCTGCATGTCCATCAGCACCAAATCATAGGGGATGGACTCAAGTGCGTTGATCGCCTCTGCGCCATTGGCCACCGCGTCGGCACGTATGCCAAACTTCCGGAGCATGCCCAAGGCCACCTCCCGGTTGGTGGAATTGTCTTCGGCAATCAGAATCCTGGCATGAAGAGGAAAAGTGGTCTGGCTCTCCGGCAGTGCCCCATCGATCTGACTGCCCAGCCCCAGACTCCGCTCCAGCTGGACTGTGAACCAGAACTCTGATCCCTTGCCCTGCTGACTCGTCACGCCAACGGCTCCGCCCATCAGCTCCACGAGTTGTTTGGCAATGGCGAGACCCAGCCCTGTACCTCCAAACTTACGGGTAGTAGAAGCCTCCACCTGGCTGAACTTGTTGAACAGCACGCCGATTTTGTCCTCCGGGATGCCGATGCCAGTGTCGGTTACTGAGAAGCGCAGCAAGTAGTTGAATTCTCCCTTTTCCTCCAGCGTAGCGCGAACCACTACTTCGCCCTTCTCCGTGAACTTGATCGCGTTGCCCGCCAGGTTCGTGAGAATCTGGCGCAGACGCCCTGGATCGCCACGAAGCTGAGTTGGAACCGCAGGATCGGCAATGCACAGCAACTCGATCCCCTTCGCCTGTGCTGTCGCCGAAAAAATGGAGGAAAGATTGTTCAACAGAATCCGAAGATCGAAATCAATCATCTCCAGTTCGAGTTTCTTCGCTTCCATCTTGGAGAAATCAAGAATGTCGTTGATGACTTGCAGTAGCGATTCGCCGCTGGCGCGGGCGATCTCAGCAAAGCGGCGTTGCTCGGCGGTCAATTCCGTCTCTATCAACAACCCTGTCATGCCAATGATTCCATTCATCGGCGTCCGAATCTCATGGCTCATGTTAGCCAGAAACTCGCTCTTGACGCGAGTGGCAGTCTCAGCCGCTTCGTGTGCGATCTCCGCCCTCTCTTTGGCTTGAATAAGATCTGTCTCAAGCCTCGTCCGCCTCATGATTTCCGTTTTGAGCGTTTCGTTCAAGCTCTTAAGTTGTTGTGCACCTCGTAGCCGAAGCAGTTGTTCGCGCAGCAGGAGTCCGCTCTCCAGTTCGATCTCAGTCCAGGGACGGCTGAACCCATGTACGGTCTCCTGCCATGCCTCAAAAGATTTCCGAGGATGCAGCCTGTCATGCTGATCGGCGATCACAGACTTATTCGGATTCCCGGCCCAAGCAATGGTCTCCACAAGTTCCCTGCGCAAGAACAACAGATAGTCTCCCGTCTGTTCACCGAAATCTATAAAAAGCGCGCCACTTGCAATGCTCGCATAGGCATCAAGATTGGGGTCTAGTTTGCCAAGTTCATTCGAACTCGCGACACCGTGTGATGCAAGGTTTCGCAACTTGCCGATGGATGAATCCAGTAGATTAGTCTCCAGTGTGGCGCCTTGGCACGTCATAACTCCATCAATGCAGGAAACCAGTCCGTCCGCATCGAATAGATTGAGCAGCCGCCCGCCTTCCGATACCGCTGCTACGTCGAGAGATTCTGCGGTTTCCATCTTGCCCACGACTTTATCGAGCAGGTCGCGGGCCGTTTGTCGTACTTGCAATGCCGCATTGTCGTTTCGCAAGGCTATCTGGGCGGCCAGAGTCTGCCCAATGAGATCGCAGATAGAGCGTGTCGAGCACGCTAACCGGTGCGCCTTGGGATCATGGCACGCGATCATCCCCCACAGCCGCCCCTCGACAATAACCGAAATAGTCAAAGAGGATTGCACGCCCATGTTCCGCAGATACTCGAGGTGAATCGGCGAAGCGCTGCGCAGAACAGAGTAAGTTAAATCCAGTGCTCTGCCCGTCATCGGGTTAATGCCGGGGATGATCGGGGACGGCATTGCATCGATATCCACGATGGCTCGAATGACATTTGACAGAAAGAGTCGTCGCACCTGAGGCGGAATATCACCGGCGGGAAAGCGCATCCCGAAATACGAAATCGTTGAAGGGCCGGCCACCTCGGAGATAACCTCGCCGTTCCAGTCCTTGTCGAATCGATATACCATCACTCGCTCGAAGCCACTCAACCTTTGAACTTCGCATGCGGTTACCCTCGATAGCTCTGGAATATCGGATGCATCTCTCATTCGCGTAAGCGGGAGTAGGATGTGAGCGTCAAAATCGAACGGATCGTGTGAGTGCGCGCCCTCAATAGGCTCGAGTTCCACGATCAGACCGCCGTCCTGGCGGTGAGCGACGCATTGCACTTCGACGACGCTGTCCCTCACTGGCACGCGAAGCAAAGTTGAATTGAGTCCCGAGCCGCCCAGCAGTTGAGCTTGAAACGCTTTGAATACTTGTGATCCCAGTACGATCTCAAACGAGCGATCCAAGACGGACTCCGGCGAGAGCCCAAGGAGAGTAGAGAGGTTATCGCTCACTTGCCGAACAATCAGATCCGGCTCAGAGAGTGAGAAGAGCAGTCCATGCGGTTGGATGTGCCCAATGATCTGAACCTGCTCCTGAGCACACCGGTCGAGGTCGACAGTCGAACCGTGCTCTTGGAAGGGAATCAACATCAGCCTCCGATCCGAAGGAGCGGCTCTGAAAACCACGCCGTGTAGGCATCGAATACTCCAACTGACGTCTCGCAAATCGCTTCTACTTCGGTTTTCCCATTCTCTTCGAGGTCTGAGCGGAACAACGCCCATGCAGCCTCAGATCGACCGTTCTCATCTCCGTAAAAACGAAAGCTGGCATCTGGCCCAAGAGAAGCACGCAATTGCTTAACGATAACTTTTGCACCCAAAGTAGATCCGAGAATCACGTAGGTATACCCACGCAGGCCGCCAGGCGAAATCATCGGAAGCTGTTGGCAGCGCTCCAGAGACTCGATCTCGCTCGCAGTCGCACCCATGAAGCGCAAATCTTCACGAAGATCGCTCGATCTTGCAAATGGGCAAACTGAACCATCCGCCTCGGCTGCACGTGCGGCGACGTATTCGAGGGGTTCGAAGAAGCCGAGAAGCCGCCCGAGATGCGCGCGATATTCTGAAATGCTGTAGTCGCTGTCAAACAGCCGCAACATGGTAGGGATGGAGCCCAGATCTGCATGGCGAGAGCGCGTTGCGTTTCGAAGGGCCTCGATAACGCTTTTATCGCCCGGTTCGGATGAATGCTTAAGCACTTCTCCCTCCGCAGGATAACCAGTCAAATGAGGCGCGCGCGACCAACCCGAGCGCAAGACGAGGCTATCAAGAGAGATGAAGTATAGGGCCTTTTGATGGTTAGTTCCGTGCAATAGTGAACGTTCTACTGTGCAGGGGCTTGCAGACGGTTCCGCTTTCGACCTGCACAATAGAAATACCGTTGGGAATTCGGCCGGACCCTGGTCAATTCTCTGCGACACAGATTCGATCTGCCGCCAAGGAAAAATGAGGCCGGCCCTCTATTTGCTATGAAACCACATGGCCGAGGATGCCCGGCCCCCGCTGCAATACTTTTTAACCCGAAATCCTTGCAGATTATTTCAGCGAATCTGCTAGATCCTGGCACACATTCAAGTGCAAAGGTTCTTGTGCCGATAGAGGAGTCTGACGTTCTATTCCCGAAAAGACGCCAAATGCTGGAACCTCTTGGCCCTCTTTGCCCTCACGCGGGAAATAACAATGTTCGGCCGTGTAGCAGACCGGTCGAGCGCAACGGATATGCGCAAGATGAGGGAGAGCACGATGAAGAGCCTGGTTACAGAAGACGACGCCACAATGCGGAAGTTATTAAAGACGTTCCTGTCCCGCTACGGTTCATGTGACGTTGCCCTAGACGGGAAGCAGGCAGTGGACGCTGTACGCCTCGCGCGCCAGAATCATCGGAGTTACGATCTGGTTTGCATGGACCTCCGGATGCCAGTCATGGACGGGCAGGAGGCTATTCGGGAGATTCGCAAGGACGAGACCGCGGAAGGTGTTGCGAAGCCTGTCCAAATTATTGTGACGACGGTCCAAACAGATATGGAGGACATTACCACGGCTCTGCTCGGCCGCTGCAATGCCTACCTAGTTAAACCCATCGAGACTGCGAAACTGAAGAAAGAACTCAAAGCCCTCGGGTTGATTCAATAAGGGCACACTGGATACGGATGCCATGCTCCGTTTGCTGACCTGATGAGCACCAATCGATCGAGAGTGTGCAAAGTTGTGGGGTTGCTTTGGTGTGCAACGGAGGCTCTGATGCCGCGAGCGCGATCGGCCTTGCGCTACAACTTTGCGGAGCCAACGAAGCTGCGTCCTTTACCGTTCTTACTGACTGCGATGCCGGCCTGCGTACCATTCAGCTTCATAGTCTTCGGGTCTATTGCCCTTTTTCGCACGAATCTTTACAGTCACCCAATCAGTCCCAGAAGAGATTAAGGCTAGGAGTCAGGCGTGGCTGGTTCATCGCTCTGCAAAGGAAGGACGTCGGCTCTGAGCGCGTGGACACGTGCAAGAACAGTGCATCGCTGATCTACATCCCTGCATACCCGACCCTGAGGACCAAAGCATCGCGACACTCCAAACTATCAACAGCTTGAGCCTACGTAGGCTTCCAGACCTCGGAGATTTGATACATACATGATTGATCCGCGCTGCTCGACAAACCGACGGTTCTTGAAGTCATTGAGGGTCCGAGAGATTGTTTCGCGAGAAACGCCGATGTGCTCTCCTATTTCGCCGTGTGTAAGCGCACACTGGATACGGATGCCATGCTCCGTCTGTTGACCCGATGAGCACCAATCGATCAATAGTCGCGCAAGCTTCTCTGGTGCGGTCGACGTGAGACCGAGTAGGCGCAACTGGGTGTAGGTTTCCCTATATTCCCGGCTCAATTCTCGAGCCACGTTCTGAGAGGCGACCGAGTTACGAAGGACGAAGTCGAGAAAACTGTTGCGGTGGACCGATCTGAGCCGACATGGGTATTGTGCTTCAGCCGTCATTTCATATGGAAGGCCGGAAATCGCAGAGGTTAGACCAAGGATATCTCCTGGCCGGGAGATTCCGAGAATGAGCCGCCTGCCCCCGATCGAGTTCATTGAGAGTTTCACTCGCCCCTCAAGCAGGAATAGGACGAAGCAGGGTTGCTGCTCTTCCGCAAATAGAATCGCGTTCTCAGAGCAGCAGATCAGAACTCCCAATGATTCGAACTCGCTCATCGCCTCTGTCGAAAGGCAATTGTAAAATTCTCCTCTTCTCCACAGTGCTGAGACATCATTCCATTCTGCTCGGGAGTTCGAGTACATCGGGGTTTGTTGAAAATCATCTGTCAGGCGCACCCCGGTGTTTGCTCCCAGGCTGTTCTTCTCGTATCGGTTGGCCTCGAATTCTGCTTCCGTTTTATCGCTGATCGATTCCACTCTTCACACCTCTTCTCTCCGTTCATTGATAGTCAAATCTGGAGAGAAGGAGGACACACGGTATACCCGTTGCTCCTAAGCGCTCCATGGCAACTTATAAGCAGGCGCGTCATTCTTGATCTTCCGCACCGGGATCGATTTCACACTCTTGACCATTAATTCGTCCATACCCAAAAGAAGTTCGTTCGGCTCGTTCCCGAAAGTAGCATCCGCGAAGCTGTCGCAGTCGCCGAAGGACTTGCGGATCGACGCCACGGGCACATGGGAACCAGAGGCTCGAATCAAAAAAGTGAGTCGCTCCCTGCTTTCTGCGGGTATTGAATGCCCAAGAAGTACCAGGTCGAAATCACCGGACTTAAACCGCTCGATCGCCTCTCTTATCGATTCCACCTTTGAGACGACATATCCAGAAGATTTCCAGACCGAGGCGTGAATCGCGCGTACGGGGGAATCCAGGCAAACCGCAAGTACAACGGTCAGGTGCATAATGATCTCCAGATCTTGAACAATTGCCGCCGTCCCCTAAAGAAATAGGCTGCTGACATTACACATGCTTATAAGAGTAACCATGCTTTCTTCTCTCAAGCTGTCTCTTATTGTCCACTTTGAGCCGGTTACGGAAATTCGAACAGCGGGATAAGTGGAAGTTCTGTTCCCCAGCCGCTTAAAGTGGCAAAAACAGGAGAGCAAACCAGCAGACGCCCGCGCCGGAACCACACGGCGGCCTTTAAATCGAAGGTGGCATTGGCTGCACTCAAGGGCGATAAGTGAATATTTCCGTTCCACTGGACCTAAAATTCCACACCAGGACAGCTTGCGATCGCCTCAAACACCAGACTGATTGTCCATTTCATGTTCAGAGAGTACCCAGCCTTCAATTTTGTACATTCTCCTATCGCGACACTCGAGGGGAGGTATTCGCGGCAGGATCATCCGGTTTTTAGACTTCAGTAACTTACACCTAAAGGCACACTGGGTTGTGTCCGATAATAGACATGGAACCGAACAACGCAACAACGACCACATCCCACGGCGGATAGAAGATCGTCGATGGCATTCAGGTTGTTGGATTTGCCGGAATCAGGGAACACGCAAAACGTGGAAGCGGCCAAGGATGCGGACCACCCGCATGTGATCGGCGGGCAGGAAATGGATGAGGTTGACGCATCTTCGAGCATGCAGGCTCGGAGCGCCCTGTTGACGGCTTCGGTTCTTGCCTTTGCGGGCTCGGGACTGGGTATTTATGCGATTGCGCATGGAGGCGTGCGCGGCATAGAGAGCATCCTGGTGTTCGCTGGCGGCTCGGTCGGCCTGGTGACGTTGGTGACGCTGCTTCTTTTCAGGCGGCTCCCGATTCAGCAGGTCGCATCCTTCACCACGGTTTTTTACACCGCCCGCCTTTGCGCCGGGGTTGTGATCGCTGTGTTGAGGGATGAAAATCATCTGAGCCTTTTTGTTTATCTCTTCTTCTTTTTCACGCTCATGGTGTTCAACAAGCTTGTGAATGTTCCCCGAGTGGGACGGTTTATGGCCAAGTTCATCTTGGTTGCGCCACTGGTCCTGCTCTGCGGCCTCTTTCTAAGAATGTTTCGACTTTTTGACATTGGCTCGGCGTTCGTGGTGGTGGTGTTTTGCCTCTGCTACCTCTTTTTTGGATTGATGCTGGAAGCGGTCACCAAATACAGAGAGGAGTACATTGCGGAGCGTGGGCGAGCTGAGTCCCTGCGGATTGAATCTGAGGTGCTGGAGAGCATCTCCGATTGCTTCATTGCGCTCGATTCCGAATTCAGACTGGTGTACCTCAACGACGCTGCTTGCTCGGAATTTTCGGTTGAACGACGCGGCGCTTTAAAAAACACCATTACCGACGCGATTCCAGAGTTCTTTTCCGGGGCCATGTTGGCTGCGTTGCGCGCCGCATGCGACGGGGCTTTGGCCACGGTCTTCGAAATTCAGAACATCAAGGGCCAATGGCACGAAATGCGGTGTTTTCCTCAGCCTGGCCGTATGTCCATTTATTTCAGGAACATCACCGAGGCGATGTGTTCGCGGCAACAGCTGGAAGCGGCGCATAGCCGAGTGCGGCAACAGTCCGCGTTGCTGGACAAAGCCCAAGATGCCATCTTCGTTCAAGATATGGAGAGCCGCATTCTTTACTGGAATCAAGGGGCGGAACGCTTGTTCGGCTGGTCAGAGGCGGAAGTAAAGGGACAACGTGCAGCGGATGTGTTCCAATCGTCATTTGACGATGTCCAGAGCGCGTTTTCCGTAGTCATCGATCGTGGAGAGTGGATCGGCGAACTTGCAAAGAAGCAGAAGAACGGCATGGACCTGATGGTGGAGAGCCGCTGCACCCTAGTGCGGAACGAAGATGGCACTCCACATTCGATTCTTGCCATCAATACGGACATCACAGAACGCAAAGCGGCGGACGCAAGAATCCACGATCTGGCATACTACGACTCGCTCACCGGGCTACCTAACCGGGTGCTTTTGCGAGAACGGCTTGAGATGATGCTGGTTCCGCGGCCGGGTCCACAGAGCCTGGGCGCGCTGCTGCTCATCGATCTGGACGACTTCAAAACTCTCAACGATACATCAGGCCATGACATCGGGGACTATTTGCTGCAGGAGGTTGCCTTGCGGCTCAAGGGATGCATACGCGAGTGCGACACGGCGGCTCGACTTGGCGGCGACGAGTTTGTGGTGATTCTGGAAGGGTTGGGCACGGATGCCGCGGCAGCGTTTGCCGAAACAAAGTCGACCGGGGAGCGGATCGTTCGCGCCTTCCGGAGGCCCTATGTACTGGAGCACCAGGAATATGAAGGCACCGCGAGCATCGGCGCAACAATGTTCCAGGGAGCGCCGGAGTCGGCGGACGAGTTGTTGAAGCGCGCCGACCTGGCAATGTATCGAGCCAAAGCAAAGGGAAGAAACAAGCTCTGCTTCTTTGACCCCGCCATGGAGTCGGCTGCCGCTCTCCGCGTTTCTCTGCTTGCGGACTTGAAGACGGCAATGCAGAAAGGCGAACTCTGTCTGCACTACCAGCCCCAGGTCGACAGAGACGGATGTGTAATCGGATGCGAGGCACTTCTGCGATGGCGGCATCCGGTGCGCGGCCTCGTCCCCCCCAACAAGTTTATTCCTCTGGCCGAATCAGAAGGCCTCATTGTTGAACTCGGATATTGGGTCCTGGACACGGCATGCGCGCAACTCGCGAAATGGGCGCATCTGCCCTCTATGGTGGAGATCAACATGGCTGTGAACGTAAGCATTCGTCAGTTTCTCGATGCACGTTTCGTGCAATACGCTGAGAAAACGTTGCGAAAATCAGGCGCCGATCCACGCCTTCTCAAGCTGGAAATCACGGAGAGCTTCATGTCGGAGGGAGTCGACGATGTAATGGCCAAGATGTCGGCGTTGAAAGCCTTCGGCGTCGGCTTTTCCTTGGATGACTTTGGAACTGGTTACTCCTCTCTATCGCAATTGAAGAGGCTGCCATTGGATCAGCTCAAGATCGATCAGAGCTTTGTTCGCGACCTACCCGCCAGTGCCATGGATGCGTCAATCGTGCGTACCATCATCACCCTTGCGCGAAGCCTGGACATTGCCGTGATTGCAGAGGGTGTAGAGACCCGGGAGCAGCGCGATTTTCTGGAAGAGGAGGGATGCTTTGCATACCAGGGTTACTATTTCAGCGCTGCTATGCCGCCTTCAAAGTTCGAAAGGTTTGTTGCGGAGGGTCGCTGAGGGAATGAAATCAGGGCTCTGATGCAAACACCTTGAGCTGGTTATTTACTTGATTCAGGTATCCTTGCCCTGGAGAGCGAGCTTGAGGCTGAGCGTGGTTGCCGAGGGCGTAGAGTCGGAGGAGCAATGGAGACTTTTGGCCAACCTTGGATGCCACATCTTTCAGGGGTTTTATTCTTCTCGCCCACTAGAGGCGGAAGAGAATGGCAGGCTGTTGGAAACAAGGTGACGCCAAGGGGTGACCGAACAACCGGTACTTTGCTCGATATTCTGTATTTCAGCTTCCGTTATCAATTTCGCCTATCGCAACTGATTCCAGAAGAAGCGTTCGCCGATAACACAAGCAGCATTCATCGATACCTCGACCTCACGAAGGAGAAACTTGGATAAGCCTGTCGCTGCACTTCTCGAATGGGATCCCCGATACACAGTACACGTCGCGGAGATTGATAGGGAGCATCAGGTCTGGTTCGCCTTAATCAATGGAGTTCATAAGGCGGTGATCGATGGAGCCGGCAAAGAGATTTTGAGAACGGTACTCGCGGAAACAACGCAGTATACCTTCTCTCACTTTGCCCATGAAGAAGAATTAATGAATGAGATTGATTACCCGGAACGTGAGGAGCACATTCTCGCGCATCAAGATCTTTCGCGGCGAGCTCGCGAATTTACGGATAGGCTTGAGAACGGCCAATCTGCCACGATGCTCGAATACTTGGTGTTCCTCTCAGAGTGGGTAAAGCTTCACACTACGACGGTTGACCGTCGCCTGGGCGCTTACGTGAAAGCCCACAATCGAGAATAGGAGCCGACGGTTCTTCTTCGCGGTTTCAACCCCGAAATTGATATCGAGCCCACCCACAGGGAATTGCGGTCCGAACATTGTGGCCGACTAATTGGTACAACATTCCAAAGTGACTTAGAGGATAGCGGACTGCCTTGGCAGCTTGCTGAAATTGTGAATTGCTGCTCTGCGGGAGTATTACCGCCAAATCAGAAAGAGTTGGGTTGTTATGTCCAGGGTCGGCCTGGAGAGCTGATCCTTCCATTGGTTCAAACGGTCATACCGATGGTTGGGCCAATTCGGGAAGTTGCATTGGGATTCCCGTATGGGGTGCTGTTTCAAATCTATTCTTTTCCGATGAGATAGTTGGATTGATCCCGACGTACTTCGTCTCACCGCTCGACAGCGGTAAGAACTGAAAGTGGGGCTACGCATGAAGTCTGACGTAATCGTCACAAATGTTGAAACGATTGTACCCGAGGGAGTTTTCATATATTCGCAGACGGATTTGCGTGGAATCATCACAGAAGCCAACGAAGCATTTGCGACATTGAGCGGATACCGTCCTGAGGAGATGATTGGCAAGCCTCACAATCTGATCCGCCATCCTGACATGCCTAAAGAGGCCTTTGCTGATTTATGGAAATCCCTCAAGGCCGGCCGGCCCTGGCAGGGGGTAGTCAAAAACCGCCGCAAGGATGGTGGCTACTACTGGGTACTTGCCAATGCCTCTCCGGTACGCGTCGAGGGACGAATTGTCGGCTACCAGTCGCTACGCTTGAGACCCTCGCGGGAACAGGTGCGCGATGCCGCCGAAGCCTACGAAAAGGTATTGAGCGGGAGCAAGCTTTTGCGGGTAGTGGAAGGCCGCGTGTTGCGTGCGCGGTCGGATTTTGCCCAGTACTGGGGGCGACCCACCAGTCAATTCAGCCTGACTTTGCTGATCGCGTTGATTGCATCTGGTGCTGGGTTCATTTTTAACTTTCTGAGATGGGAAGGCCGGTTCCTGCATGGGGTAGAGAACTTGTTCTACGTTCTTGCTGCCCTCAGTGCCCTCTTTTGTCTGCTGCGTACACTGCCTGGCCTGAGCCGCGACTTGCGGGAGATGGAAGAGTATTTGGACTGCATTCTCTCGACGGGTGATTTGACGGCCATCTGTACCCTGGAGCGTCAGGCACAATCAGGCAACATATCCCGGAAACTGCTTCTGCTGATGACCTGGATGCGGTCCACCGTCCTCTGTATTAAAGATGCGGTGCAACCGGTGCAGGATGGGACTGCAAAGATTCAGATCGCCGTCAACGAACTCGATCAGGCAGCGAGATCACAAAGCATGGCGACCGCTTCGGTAGCTGCGGCCAGCACAGAACTGGATCTGACCATTCGCGAAGTGGCAGAGCATTTGCAAAAGACCGAAGCCGCGGTCTCGGAGACCGGCAGACGGGCGGTGGGTGGGACCGAAGTCTCTCAAAAGGCCACCAATAAGATTCAAAGCCTTGCCAACGCCATCAAGAATGCTTCGGTGGAGGTGGAAGCACTGGGAACCAGCACCGCCGAGGTAGGGGCCATCTCGGCGGTAATCAAGGAGATTGCCGACCAGACCAACCTGCTTGCGCTGAATGCCTCGATCGAGGCTGCCCGAGCCGGTGAGGCAGGCCGCGGTTTTGCCGTAGTAGCCAATGAAGTGCGCAGTCTTGCCGACCGAACTATGAAAGCAACCGCAAAGATAGACGGCTTGATCGGAACCATCAAGAACGATAGCGAACGCGCCATCAATGGTATGCGAGCAGGTGCGGCACAGGTAAATGAAGGCGTGGCGCTGGTCCACGAGGCACAGGCCGCGTTGCAGGGAATCAACGAGTTGATGTCTGACGCGGTGCAAAAGGTTTCGGAAATCGCCACGGCCTCCTCGCAACAGACTGGGGCGATGAACGAGATCAGTACCAACATCACCCATGTTGCTGCCATGAGCGAAGAGAATGTGAGCGTGGTGCGCAGCACCACCGATCAGATCAACGCCATGAACCCGCTGGTTGACCGAGTCAGCAAGGCAGTATCTCAGTATCATGTGTAATTTGCTTCCCCAAAGGCAAATTCGGGCTCACCTCCTGTACTTGGACTATCGCATGGGGCGCAGGTAGTGGTGTGTCTCAAGCAGATCGTCGATTATTCAGCACTGCCTGAGCTCGGGTGACTTTTTCGAGGATGTCGGACGCCTTTGCTGTCCAGATGAATGGCTTTGGATTCTT
>Ga0302320_10005829_pt1 | contig 27465 bp, 25 predicted proteins | sample Bog_T0_3_FD_202130 | JGI IMG/M metagenome (GOLD analysis project Ga0302320, IMG submission 202130) | Peat permafrost microbial communities from Stordalen Mire near Abisko, Sweden - Bog_T0_3 | ecosystem: Environmental > Terrestrial > Soil > Wetlands > Peat | place: Sweden: Abisko, Stordalen Mire...
TCATCGCTGCCGACCCGCGATAGATCAGCTTCTTGCCATTCTTTGCGGCGTGGCTCAACCGGGCTTCAAGAACAATGACGGAAAGGCCTGCATAAACCGCCGGAGTGAGCCACCAGTCGTACGCCATCACTTCAGCCGCGCCCCCAGCGGACAATCCTCCAGGAACCCCGCCAGCACCGGCGCTCCATCCGGCAGCGAAGCCGCTAGCAGCATCCCGTTCGACTCCAGCCCGCGCATCTTCCTTGGAGCGAGGTTTGCGACAATCACAATCTTCCGGCCAATCAGCTTTTCAGGCTCGTAATACTGTGCAATCCCGGCAAGAATCTGCCGCTTTTCGTAACCCAGATCCACTTCCAGACGCAGGAGCTTGTCTGCCTTCGGCACGCGCTCGGCCACCAAAATCTGTGCCACGCGCAGGTCGACCTTAACAAAATCATCGATGGCGATGTGTTGCTGATCTTGAGTTGGGGCCGTACCCTGCGCTGGATTCAAAGGCGCACCCCCAGGTGCAGCAATAGGCGTCGAGCTAAGCCTGCTACTCGCCAGTTCTGCGGCAACGGAGTGCACGTGAGCGGTCTCAACCGGCGTTTCACCATCCACCGAACCTGTGGTTGTAGACGTGGCCGCGTCATCTTTCCCTGTTGTTTGATCGACAAAGATGGAGGAGACCGACGGCGAACCGACAGCCGGAGAATGGGTCACAGTTGGCGCGGGAGGCGCCGGCTCAGGCGTAATTCCGAGCGAAGACGGAGCGGCCTCAGGCGACGAGTGTGCTGCGCTCTCCTGCTTGCTCGCGGCTTCAATTACGGTGCGGTTGTTTTCGTCTTCGAGGTTTTGCATACGTTCAGTTGCATCCTTTTCTGCGCGAGGGAAGAGCGGCGCGGGCTCGCCAAACTTTGTTCCAACCTTCAATCCACCCCATGCGATCTGAGTGAGGAAGGCATGCTTTGCAGCATCGGCAATTTCTCCCTGACCAAGCTGTCGCCAGACCTTGGCGGCGGAATCGGGAAGAATCGGATAAACCAGTGCTGTTATGATGCGAATCGCCTCCGCAGCCGTTGCCAGCACACGCGCCTGAAGCGCTGCGTGATCGGCTTCTGAGCGCTCCGGAGGCTTCTTCCACGGAGCATTCGCAGAGAGGTAACCATCGGTCTCGGCCACCAGGGTCCATAGCGCTTTGAGAGCTTCAGAGAAATTCAGCGCATCAAACTCCGGACCAAATACGGCGATTGCGTTGTCCGCTGATGCGCGCAATGCAACTTCAGCAGCGGTTTCCTCGCCCGTCTCAGGTACCACTCCGCCGAAGTATTTGTGGACCATGTTGACGACGCGGCTCACTAGATTCCCATAGCCGTTGGCCAGATCCGCGTTATATCGCTGCACCAGCGCATCGAAGCTGAAGCTGCCATCCTGCCCAAACGGAATCTCGCGCAGCAGGAAGTAACGCAGCGCGTCGGCGCCAAGCACAGCCTGTACCGTTTCAGCGCGAACAATGTTGCCGCGCGACTTGGACATCTTCCCCTGGTCAAAAAGCAGCCAGCCGTTGGCTTTCACCGAACGGGGCGGCGCAATCCCCGCAGCCATCAGAAACGCCGGCCAGTAAACGCAGTGGAAGCGGCTGATCTCCTTGCCGATGAGGTGCATGTCCGCCGGCCAGAATTTTTGAAAGCGCGCCTGGTCTACCGGATCGTCCGACCCGTAGCCGAGGGCCGTAATGTAGTTGGCCAGCGCGTCCAGCCACACATAAATCACATGCTTCTCGTCGCCAGGGACAGGAATGCCCCAGGAGAAACTTGTCCGGCTCACCGACAAATCTTTCAAGCCGGACCGCACAAACGAGATCACCTCGCGCCGTGTCGATTCAGGCCCCATGAAGCCTGGATTGGCCTCATAAAACTCCAGCAGCTTGCGCTCGAAGGCCGAAAGCTTGAAGAAATAATTCTCCTCGCTCACGGTCTCCGTCAGCCGCCCACAGTCGGGACAGAACGTTCCCGGCGGCCCGTCCACATAGGCCTCGTCGGATACACAATACTGTCCCGTATACGAGCCCTTGTAGATGAATCCGCGATCCCGCAGCGTAGCAAACAGGTGCTGCACGCCGCGCTTGTGCCGCTCTTCGGTAGTCCGGATATAGTCGTCGTAAGTAAGCCCAAGCTGGTCCCACAGCCCACGAAATTCCGCCGAAATAGCAGTCGCAAATTCGCTGGGAGTACGACCTGCCAGCGCCGCTGACCGCTCAATCTTCTGCCCATGCTCGTCGGTTCCGGTCAGAAACCAGGTGTCGATCCCAAGCGCCCGTTTGCGCCGAGCGATCGCATCGCAAGCAATGGTCGAATAGGCGTGTCCCAGGTGTGGTCGCGCGTTCACATAATAGATCGGAGTGGTGAGGTAAAACCGGGAGGCAGTCATCATGGGCTCGCGCAAATCAAGTGGCGCCCGCGTCGACTCTGCGCGCGGCGCGCTTCTCGACCATCTTACGGCATGGAGCCTGCCCAGGTTTGCAGCGCCCAATCGGACCGCAGTACCTGGCCGAAGTGGGCGCCGGTACTCGAGCAACGCTTATTGGCGCACGGCCAAGCCGTCAACAGAGCGGCCCGGCCATGCACCAAACCACGAATGAAACAAAGACGAGTTCCGGGAGCTTCTAATCTTCGCAGAAGTTGGCGACGCACCAGGCCGCCGTTGCCGCATAGGCCGGTAAAAACTCGATCATTTCCAATGCGGCTGCCGCACAAGCAAGAACACAAGGAATACTGGGCATGAGAATCCTCCTTAGATTCCGGCGTGATGAAGTGAAATGGATGAGTCTTTGCGGGGTAATGGGCTACTGGCGTTCGATCATGCGTCGTCCGGTCGAGGCGGCGATTGCAGCAAAGTCCATGCCGGCGAATTCGCTGAAATCGAGCCGCACGGGGACCGTCCGCTCTTCTCGCGTACTTGTGCCGTCGCTGTGGACGGTCGTCAAAATCACGTGATCCTGGCGAATGCCGTCTGCGACCTCGCCCTTTGTTCCGAACGCAGTGATGTGTTGTTGTGTTGAGCGCCGTGGAGCGGAATCCGGGGAGGCGCCAGGGGCAAACTTGTGGATGGTGATATCGGTGGAGATTGTGTAGGTATTGCCGGAATCGACCCGCGACGAATGCACGAGGAATTTATTGGTGGCGCCTCGGCTGTCGGTAGCCTGCCACTCATAAAAGTTCTCCTGGCCACCGGGAACATGCAGGTTCTGTTCGCGGGTGACCTCCAACGATGCTACCGAGTCGAGGTTTGCCGAGGCCTGGGCGGTCGCCGGGACCACAGCCGCGGCAGTTTGTGGAGCGATGGATCCGGCGATCGCGGAAAGTCCAAGCGCACCTATTCCGCCCAGAAATGCGCGGCGCTGGGTTGCGGTTTCTGACATGCTTTGCGGTGAATCGCTGTTCTCTGGTTTGCTCATTCCGACCTCCTCCATTCTGCCGGCCGATGCGCCCGCGGGCTTGTAGGTGAGGATACTGAGGCTTGCCAGGGGCTATTTGGGCGCCAGCATTTTGGACAGTGTACCTTCGATGAGGAAGCGGTTCAAGATTTTTTCGAGGACTGTCAAAGCGCGCGCAAGCGTTGGGCGCAAGCGAACTGCATAGGCCAATCTTCCGCTGCCGCGCTCCCGATCCGTTCTCATGCCGCGATTCGCCCAACGCGGCGCACACCTGCGAACTGGTAAACTGGGGGACAAGGAATAGGCACAGCTTCCTCAGGCGGACCCCGGTGTATCTTGAACTGCAAAGAAGGTTTTCGGCGCGGCTGCAGATTGTGCTGCAAGAAAAGTACGACCTCGCCATCGCCGCGATCCCGGCCGAGATTCCACCCGATTTTAAATTTGGTGAACTGTCCACGCCCATTGCCTTCGAACTGGCCCGCAAGCTGCGCAAGGCCCCCAAAGTGATTGCCCAGGAGATCGTGACGGCGCTCGGCACCGTCGATGGTTTCGTTAGCTTCGAGGTAGCAGGCGCAGGGTACATCAATGCCCGCCTTGACCGCGGCGCGGGCGTGCGCATGGTTGCCGGCGGAGAGACTCTTGCGCGCCCGTCGAGCGGCCTCCATTCACTGGTGGAGCACACCAGCATCAATCCCAACAAGGCCGCGCACGTCGGCCATCTGCGCAATGCAATTTTGGGCGACACTTTCGTTCGTCTGCTGCGCGCCTCCGGCCAAAAAGTCGATGTGCAGAACTACATCGACAACACCGGTGTTCAAGTTGCGGATGTGGTGGTTGGTTTTCTGCATCTGGAAGGGAAGTCCGCTGGCGAAGTGAGGCAGCTTCTCGAAGACCTGAAGAGCCGCGGCGAGCGCATCGATTACTACTGTTGGGACCTCTACGCGAAGACATCGCAATGGTACGAGCAGGGAAGCGACGAGGAGAATGCGGCACGAAAGAAGCTGCGCTACGCAACCTTGCACGAGATAGAAGAGGGCAGCAACGAGACCGCCGAGATTGCCGAGCTGATTTCGACAGCAGTGCTCAGGCGTCATCTTGAGACGATGCTGCGCCTCGACATTGAATACGATTTTCTTCCCCGCGAGAGCGAGATTCTTCACCTCAAATTCTGGGACGCGGCCTTCGAGCAGTTGAAGCAAACGGGAGTCCTTTACTTCGAGACCGAAGGCAAAAACAAAGATTGCTGGGTCATGACTCGTCCCGGCGCCGACGTTACGGAAGGCGAGACAAACGAAGACGCCAAAGTTATCGTTCGCTCGAATGGAACGGTAACTTATGTGGGCAAAGATATCGCCTATCACTTATGGAAGTTTGGCCTGTTAGGCAAGGATTTCGGCTACAAGCCGTTCTTCACTTATCCGGATCATGAGTGCTGGATCTCTGCCGTCGAAGGTGACGAGCCTCATCCGCAATTCGGCGGAGCGCAGGCGATCTACAACGTGATCGACACCCGCCAGAGCGATCCTCAGGCCAACGTGATTCAGGCTTTGCGCGGAATGGGGTACACGGAGCAAGCAGATCGCTACACGCACTTCAGCTATGAAATGGTGGCGCTCACTCCGCGCTGCGCGGTTGAATTAGGCTATGAAGTTTCAGACGAAGACAAGGCCCGCCCCTACATTGAAGTAAGCGGCCGCAAGGGCTTCGGCGTCAAAGCCGACGACCTGATCGACAAGCTGATCGCTGCCACGCGCGCCGAGGTAGACGCACGCCAGACGGGCCGCGACGAAGCCGAACGCCAGCGCATCGCAAAGCAGATTGCCATTGGCGCACTGCGCTATTTCATGCTGAAATTCACGCGTAATTCCGTAATCGCTTTTGATTTTAAAGATGCTTTGAGCTTTGAAGGCGAGACCGGCCCCTACATTCAGTATGCCGTTGTTCGAGTTCGGAATATCTTCCGCAAGGCCGCATCCGAACCTGAAGCGGTCTTTGCCGAGTTAGTGGGAATTGATGCGGCGAGTTATCTGGAAGGCGATGAAAATGAAGATATCTGGGCCCTCTGGCTGCGCGCAGGCCGGCGCACTATGGTGCTGGAACAATGCATCAGTACCTCTGAACCGGCGTACTTAGCCAAACACGCCTTCCAGTTAGCGCAGGAGTTCAATAACTTCTACCACAAGCACCACATCCTCACCGAAGAAGACCCCGCGCGCAAGGCCTTCCTTCTGGCTACGGCGGCGGTGGCTTTGCGTGAATTGATCGAGGTACTGAGTTGGTTGGGGATTGAAAGCCCCGAGGCCATGTAGAAGTGTGGTCGCCGCTAGCAATCCAGAACCCTTCCTTGGCCGACGGGCCACCCTTCGGCATGTGCAAAATTGCCGGTAACGAGTGCGCATGAAAATCTGAAGATTATTTGAAATGAATGGCTTACATCTTATCTGGCTTCTATTCAAGAGCTTGCGTTTGATCTGATATACAATCCGAACATGAGTCGGTTACCCGGCCTTGATGCCGGCGCTACTTCTAAACGTCCAACTCCCCAGAGGGCTTTATGACTGCTCCCCGCGAAAAAAATGAGCCGCGCAAGCTGCCCATGATGCCCATTCGGGACATGGTGATTTTCCCTTACATGATGACGCCCTTCGTGGTGGGCCGCGAGTCAAGCGTGCGCGCCCTTGAAGAAGCGCTTACCGGCGACCGCAAGATTTTTCTCGCCACCCAGCACGACGCCTCCATCGACGAGCCCAAGGCCAAGGACATCTACCAGGTCGGCTCCATCTGCAACATCGTGCAGAGCGTCAAGATGCCCGATGGCAATATCAAGGTCCTTGTGGAAGGCGTAGAGCGCGCCAAGTCCATCGAAGTGAATGACCGCGACGGTTTCTTCGTTGCCACCGTGCGCGTGGGCAAATCGCAATTCGAAATGACCCCCGCCGCCGAGCAGTTGATGACGCGCGTGACCACTCTCTTCGAGCAGTATGTGAAGCTGCAGCAGTCGCTCAACTACGAGACAATCATCGCTACCGTTCGCATGGATGAGCCGGCCAAGCTGAGCGACACCATCGCCGCCAATCTTCAATTGGGCATCGAGGAAAAGCAGGAACTCCTGGCCATCTTCGACCCTGCTGCGAGGCTTGCGCGCATCGCGGACGTCCTAGATATCGAGATTGAAAAGCTGGATCTGGATCGCAACATTCAGTCCCGCGTAAAGCGCCAGATGGAGCGGGCTCAGAAAGAGTATTACCTCAACGAAAAGATCAAGGCGATACAGAAGGAATTGGGCCGCGGCGAAAAGAGCGAGTTTGACGAACTGCGCAAAAAGATTGAAGCCGCCGGCATGCCCAAGGAAGTGCTGGACAAGGCTATTACGGAGCTTAAAAAGCTTGAGGCAATGCCTCCCATGTCCGCCGAGTCCACCGTGAGCCGCAACTACATTGACTGGCTGCTGGCCGTGCCGTGGAAGAAGCGATCCAAAGAGACGCGATCCATCGATTATGCCGAAAAAGTGCTGAACACCGACCACTACGGCCTCGAAAAGATTAAAGAGCGCATCCTCGAATTTCTTGCTGTGCGCCAACTGGTGAAAAATCCTAAAGGCTCTATCCTCTGCTTCGCCGGGCCTCCTGGAGTGGGCAAAACCTCTCTGGGCATGTCGATCGCCAAGGCCACCGGCCGCAAGTTTGTGCGGCTCTCGCTTGGCGGGGTGCGCGACGAAGCGGAGATCCGTGGCCATCGCCGCACATACATTGGCGCTCTGCCTGGGCAGATCATTCAGCACATGAAGCGCGCCGGCACTAAGAACCCCGTCTTCCTGTTGGACGAGGTCGACAAGATGGCATCGGATTTCCGCGGCGACCCGGCGTCGGCGTTGCTTGAAGTCCTCGATCCCGAGCAGAATACTTCCTTCCAGGACCACTACCTTGATGTGGATTACGACTTGTCTCAGGTGCTCTTTGTTGCGACGGCGAATGTAATGCACACCATTCCCGCGGCGCTGCAAGACCGCATGGAAGTGCTGCGTCTGCAAGGCTACACCGAGCAGGAGAAGCTTGAGATCGCGCGCCAATACCTGGTCAAGAAGCAGCGCTCGCAGACCGGTCTGAGCGAGAAGAACATCGTCTTCACCGACGACGCGCTGCTGGAAATCATTCGCTACTACACGCGCGAGGCAGGCGTGCGCAACCTTGAGCGCGAGATCGGCAATCTATGCCGCAAGGTAGCGCGCAAAGTAGTCAAGGCAGGCGCCAAGCACAAGGAAGAATTGACCGCGGCCAACATCCACGAGTTCCTTGGCGTGGCCCGGTATCGCGATTCCGAAGTGCATGAGAAGAGCGAAATCGGACTCGTAACCGGCCTCGCATGGACTGAGGTTGGCGGCAGCATTCTGACCACCGAAGTGCAGGTGCTCGACGGCAAGGGCAAGCTCACCATCACCGGCCAACTCGGCGACGTGATGCAGGAGTCGGCACAGGCCGCGCTAAGTTACATTCGCGGCAGGGCGCAGGCACTGGGACTCACGCGCGAATTTTATCGCAATGTTGACCTCCATTTGCACGTGCCTGAGGGCGCAATCCCCAAGGACGGCCCCTCTGCCGGCATTACCATGGCTACGGCTCTCGCCAGTGCATTGGCCAAGATTCCCGTGCGCCGCGATATCGCCATGACCGGTGAAATTACGTTGCGTGGAAAGGTCCTCGCGATTGGTGGCCTCAAAGAGAAATTACTCGCCGCACTGCGCGCCGGCATCTTCGAAATCATCCTCCCGCGCGCCAACGAGAAGGACATTGCCGAGCTTCCCGACAACATCAAGAAGGCCATGAAGCTGCATTTTGTCGATCAGATGGACGAGGTGCTCACGCTGGCCCTCGAAAGCCCGCTGATTGCCCTGGTGCCAGCGGAGGCTGAGGTGCTTGCCGCGGTACCGCAATCGGATTTGGGTGGCGGGCAAGTGGCGCGGCAATAGGGCCGTTGATCGAAAGGCACGGCGATGTTCGAACGATATACAGAGGAGGCCAGGCGAGCTATCTTCTATGCCCGTGCGGAAGCTGTTAATTCCGCAGCCAAGTTCATCACGCCTGCGCACCTCTTGCAGGGATTGATGTGGGATCCGCACCTGCCCACCTGTCCACTGTCGGCAGTCAAAGCTCATGAGAGCGAGCTTCGCACTTTGCTGAAGGCCCCTGCACGACCCGCTAACAAAGTGCCCGCTGAATTGAGTCGGGATGTCGGCCTTGATCAAGATGCCAAGAAAGTCTTGGCCTACGCTCCACAAGAAGCTGCTGTGGATAATTCGTACTTTATCGACGCGGACCATTTATTGCGTGGGATACTTCGCTTCCCGAACGAGGCGTCAACCGCACTTGAGTCGATACCTCTTGATCTTCCAACAGTCCGTGCAGCATCGAAGGTCCACCGGGCCAAATACCCCGAGAAAAAAACCTTGTACCATAGGCTATTCGGAAGCCCACTCAAGGCACACAGAGATCTCTACATCAAGCTGCTGGCTACCTTGGCGGTGATGTTGTTGGCTGGTCTACTCATTCGGTGGCTCAACTATTGAAGCCGCTGACAGCTGACCGGCAGTCAAGCGAACGTAGTCCCGCTACAATCAACCCAATGGCCTACTGGTACCGGCGCGTCTTCGTGCTGGCGATTCCCCTCATCCTCTCCAATCTGACACAGCCGCTGCTCTCCACAGTGGACACGATCCTCTCCGGCCATCTTCCCGGCCCCGCCGCGTTAGGTGGAGTAGCAGTCGCCGGAGTCTTTTTCAACTCTGTTTTCTGGACGTTTGGCTTCCTCAGGATGAGCACCACCGGCCTTGTGGCTCAGGCACACGGCGCTCGCGATCATCAGGAACTGCGCCTGCATTTTGCCCGCGCATTCCTTTCCGCTGTCGCCATCGGAGCCGTGATCCTGGCCGTGCAGCAGCCACTGATCTCGCTCTCGATCCGCCTGCTCGGCGCGGGCCCTGAAGTAGCGCTGAACGCCGCCGTCTACTGCCATATCCGCATCTGGTCTGCCCCTGCGGCTCTCGCTAACTACGTCATCCTCGGCTCGCTGCTGGGTCGACAGCATGCGCGCATGGCACTTGTTATCCAGGCTGTCATCAACGTAGTGAATGTCGCATTGGCTCTTTGGCTGGTGCTCGGCCTGCATTGGGGCGTCGCCGGGATTGCCACTGCAACCATGGCCGCCGATTACGCAGGGCTGTTGCTTGGCCTGGCCATCACCATCCAATTGAAGACTTTGTCTGCCGTACATTCCAGCGGGCAAGCACGCGACCGCATCCGCCTGCACGAACTGCTGCACGGAGAAAGTCTGCACCGCTTGTTTGCATTGAATCGCGACCTCCTCCTGCGCACTTTGAGCCTGGTAGCCGCGTACGCATGGTTCACACGTGCGGGAGCGCGCGAGGGCGATGCAACGCTGGCTGCAAACGCCGTGCTGCTGAACCTGCACATGATCGCCTCCTATGCGCTCGACGGCTTCGCCAATGCAACCGAGGCGCTGGTGGGAGCCGCGATTGGCGCGCAACGGTTAGCCGACTACCGCGCCGTGCTGCGTGCGTCGACTGTGGCCGCGGCGGTGGTAGCCCTGCTGATGTCGCTTACATATCTTGTGTTTGGCGCTGAGTTTGTTCGCCTCTTCACCAACCTTGAACCGGTTAGACAATTGGCGATGCGCTACTTGCCCTGGGCAATCGTCATGCCCTCCATTGCCGTGTGGGGATTTCAGCTTGACGGCATCTTCATTGGTGCTACACGCGCGCGAGACCTGCGTGATTCCATGCTGATCTCGTTCTTCGGATATCTCGCACTCGCGATTGCGCTGGAACACTGGATCGGAAATAACGGCCTTTGGTGCGCACTCTTGTGCTTCATGATTCTGCGCTCTGCCACGCTGGGTCTGCGCCTTCCACGCGTCGAGAAGAGTTTTGCCGCACCTGTTCCTGTATCCTGAGGTCCGTTCCTGTATCCTTAAGCCCGATGGCTTGAACCTGCCTGTGTGCTCGCTGACTTGCGCCCGCCGACCTGCTGACTCGCTATCCCCAAAACTCCTATGCGCTATACAACACAATTCTTGCTATCGGCGATGTCGGCGGAGCAGTTTCCAGCGCCGGATGTACCCGAAATCGCCTTTCTCGGACGTTCCAACGTGGGCAAATCCAGCTTGCTGAACGCGCTTGTCGGTAGCAAGGCAGCCAAGGTTTCGCAAACGCCGGGACGCACGCGGGCCATCAACTTCTTTGCGCTTCTTGACCCAAGCCAGAAGCGGCGGTTGGTCTTCGCCGACCTGCCCGGGTATGGTTACGCAAAGATTTCGAAGTCGATTTCAGCAGGCTGGCCGGCGTTCATTGAGCCCTATCTCGCCATTCGTTCAACCCTCAAGCTGTGCATCTGCCTGGTTGATTCGAACGTGCCCCCGCAGGATAGCGATCGCCAACTGATTGACTGGCTGCGCGCGGCTGAACGCGATTTTGCCGTCGTAGCAACCAAGATTGACCGTCTCAGCGGCAACGAGCGCACGCGCAATCTGCTGACGTTGAAGAAGGGTCTCGGCCTCGACGAAGTTCTTCCCATTTCATCGAAAACCGACTACGGCATGAAGGAGCTTTGGGCCCGGATTGAAGCCGCGGGCAGCTAGCATAGGCACTGTCCGCGCCAGCTATTCCCGGAATTTCTCCATGGAATTAAGCTCGCGGACAAAGAAAACAAATTCGCCGGGCTTGGCAATGACCTGCAGCTTTTCAGGAACCTTTTTCCCGATGCAATTATTGGGTGCCACAACGCCGGAAGCGAGAATGGTCGCAATCGAGTACCAGCGATCGGGAGACGGTGCATGGTCAGCCGAACCATGATCCTTGTCGGCATCGCAATTCGCATAGATATGTGTAGCGGCATCATAGGTCGCGTGAACTGCGAGCAGATCGGCATTGGCGGGGAGCGTCAGGTTGCCGGTGCCATCCTCATTCTTCAACACCCAGTCGCCATGTTCCGTTTTTTCGTGATTGATGCGTATCAGGTAATTTGACGATGCAATGAGTAGCCCGGACCGGCTATCGATCATGCGGAGCGTGACCGTCTTCTGGTCCTGTGCCGAGGCCGAGCCGCAAAGAGCAGCAACACAAACGCAAAGCAGAAATGCGCAATAAGCCGGTTGCATTTTGGTCGCGGCTGAACTTATCAGACTGGACAAACGAGTCAAGGGGGCTTGCCTCCGGGATTCTTTCCGCGTCTTAAGACGCTCTTGAATCCACTCTACACTCACCACGTGTTGTAGGGTTGCCCGTCGGAGCCCGTCTCTTCAGAGCCGGAATGTATGTCGTCAATGCCTGGATCCGTCTGATCCAGTGAATGCATCGAGTCGCTGGTGTCGGTGACCCAGGTGGTGCTGCTCTTGGTCATCGGGTCCTCAGGAACCGTCTTCAGGTAGCCGTCCTGAATCAGGTCGTCCAGCGACTGCGGAGCCTTCTGCTTGTCCATCGTGTACGAGTCGATGGCTGCCCGCAAAGTGTGCAGGTCTTCCTTGAGCACGGCTTCCCGCGCATGCTTGATCGCTGAGATATAACTAGGCACGGCCACCATGGACAGGACGCCGATGATGGCCATGACGATCATCAGCTCGACCAGCGTAAAGCCCGCGTCCTGTTTTCTGATTCTGCCCATTGTTGACCTCTTGTCAGTTTTCAGTTGTCAGTCCCCAGTTGTCCGGTCTCAGACTTTCAACTAACTTCGCAACCAACCTACCACGTCGAATACTTGGTCCCATCCAGTGCCGTTCCCTGCGCCTTGGAATATACATCGAAAACGCTCTGCCCGCCGTAGGAATCAGAAGTCGGATCGTCCTGCATCGATCGCAATCCCCACTCGGCCTTGCCCGTCATAGGATCGATGGGAATGCGGCGCAGAAACTTCACCTTCTTGCCCTGCACGTCGACTCCGTTGACCAGGGTTTCAAGGTCGGGAGGATAGTTCTGGCTGTCGACCTTGGTCTGAAAGGCGTGCATGTCGGCGGCGTCCTTGTAATGATCGATTGCGTCGCGCATCTCCCAAAGATCGCGGCGCAGTTCATGCTCGTTGGCGCGCTTCACAGTAAAGATGGTCACCGGCACGGCTGCCGAAGCAAGAATGGAAAGAATCGTGACAGTCACAATCAACTCGACCAGCGTGAGACCCCGCTCCTGCTCGCGGACTGTTCGGATTGGACCTTTTTCACTCATGCGTTTCTCTCAATCCTATATTTTTCGATGCACAATCGCGTCAATGTATAACGATGGTCGCCCTCGCACCCGGCGCCGTGACTTGCTGCTGGGTGCTGGTGACCGCCGTAGCTCGCGTCATGGTGAGCACGCTCTGTCCTGCCGATTTAGCCTGAAAGCTGAGCACACAGACAACTCCTGCACCGTTAACCCCGGCTACCCCCGGCGGGCGCGCGGCATTGATGGTAATGGAGCCGGGGCCGTCGTCGCGGTGTACCAGCGCCACCGCCTGATTATCTCGGCTGAGAAGGTCGCCGCTGGTCACATTCACCAGGGAAAGCATCGTCGGATCGTATTGAATCTGCAACGGCACAGAGGCGATGTCTTTTCCGCCTGTGAGCACGACAGGGACCTGAAAAGTCGAACCGGCCGCAACAGGGCTACCCGGCGGACTGAACATGAGATTCACGCCCCCTGCTCCTCCCGGGGCACCTGGCGGCGCATGCGGGGGAACTGCGGGAACCAGGCTTGAGGGATTTGCAGCCGCTGTCGTGGCCGTCTGTCCATTGGCGTTCGCCGATGCGCTCAACTGTGCCAATGCCGCCGGTGCAGCCGCCATCGCGCTCTGTCCTGGAACCACGCCCACCGTAGGCCGATTCTCCGCGGAAGGACGCGCCGGAGCGGTTGAGGTCGAAGCGGGATTAGTCCCAGGGCCGGGTGCAGGATTGCCACTTTCAGGGGCAGGCGCCGAAACATGCCTTAACTCCACCGCCGTGCCAACACCGGTATCAATAGTGCGCAGATTAGCCCTGTCCAGCGTCTGCGTGCGGACAATGTGCGGCACCACCAGGAACACCAGTTCGCTGTCTTGAATCGTGTGGTCCTTTGAACCGAACAGATACCGGAGGATAGGAATCGAACTCAACCCCGGGATTCCGGTCCAGGCCACCGTTTCCTGACTCTCCTGAATGCCGCCCAAAATACTGGCCTCGCCTTCCCGCAGCCGGATCACCTGGTCCACAATATTCTGCGCGATGATGGGCTCGGTAACGCCACTAATCGTCGTCTGACCGGCCTCTGACGAAACCTCGATCTTGATCTTCAGCGTGATGTCGTGGTCGTAATGAACGCTCGGCGTCATTTCGACTTTTACGCCTACTTCCTGGTACTGAAATTGGGTGTTCACGAGCGAACTGACCACCGCAGTGGCTGCACCCGTCTGGTAAGAACCGGTGGCAACCGGGATCTTTTCGCCGACCGTCAAGGTTGCTTTCTGGGAATCCGTGGCACGGATGCGGGGATTCTGCAGAATCTTGGTATTCGAATCCGTCAGGAGCAGGTTCGCGGTAGCAGAGCCTATGGTCACCGCAAAGTCCGTCGCCTTCAGATGAGCCAGGTCGTAGAGCGAAGGGCTGGTTCCGCTGTCTGTGGTGCCCGTAGTTCCTGTCGTACCGGTCGTTGTGGTCGTGCTGCTGGATGACGTGGGCGGCTGCAATGCAATGCCCACGCTGCTCGGCCATTCAATGCCCAGTGTCCGTTCCCAGTTCTTGCTCACTTCCAGAACCGCAATGTCGACGACAACTTCGGCGCGCGCTTTGTCCAGATCGTTGATGAGTTTCTGCGCCAGCAGCAACTCGTCCGGCGTACCGCGAATCACAATCGCGTTCTGGCTCGGAACGCCGTAAATCTTTACGCCTGTGAGCACATTGCGCACGGCCTGTTGCACGTCGGTCAAGTCGTTCTGCTGCCAGGCATTGCTTAAATAGAAGGTTTGCACCGCCGACGCGTCCATGTCGGTGTGCTTCTGGCGGGAATTCTGGGCCACAAAAATCGTATTTTCAGTAATCGGACGCCAGAAGGTGTTCGACATAACACCGACAATCCTCAGCGCGTCCAGCAGCGATTCATTGTTCAGATCCACCGTGATGCGCTTCGCCGTGTAGTCGGGATCGAACAGCACATTGACGCCGGCCGCCTTGCCTATTGCTTGATAAACGACCTTGGCATCCTCCGTATAGTGCAGGGTGAGGGGCTCATTCGACATCGGCTTCAGAATCACGGGCGAACCGATTGATTCCAACTCCTCCTGCCGGGCCTCGTCCCGCGCTTGGCTGATTTCGCCCTGAACCGGAGCCTCTCCGTGGAGCTTGCGGATCTTGGCAATCTCCTGCTGCGCGGCCTCGTTGCCGGGGTCAATCTCCGCAGCGTGCAGAAACTCGACCAGGGCGCCCTGCTCGTCGCCGCCGCCCAGCAGCTTGCGCCCTTTGCTCATGTGCAGCCCGGAGGCTGATACCCGTATGCGAAGGAGGGATGTCTTGTAGAGAAGGTCCTTGGGTGCTTTGGCGGCAGCCTTCTGGTAGAGGTCGAAGGCGGTATCGTAGTCCTCGCGTGCTTCCGCCGCCTGAGCGTGCTTATACATCGAATTGGCCGACTCCGCTCGCAACTGAACGCACGACAGGGCAAGAACGCATGACAGGGCAATTCCGAATGTGCTCCGCCAGAGAACAGATCCCGTGTAGCCCGGTCTGGCGGCAGCCGGTAAAAGAACGCTGCGATTCATCGAACTCCCAAGCGTCCCGTGCGGCCCCGGTTCAGAGCCAGACTCCCGCGGGCTGCCTTGGCCGCCCATGACGCAATTCATGTATCGATTTCTGTTGCAAATCCCGGTAGCGATTAAGCCCATCCAACGATGCCTCATTTTAGCAAAGCCCCATTGGTGCGCGGAGATCGCTCAGTTGTAGCCAGCGTGGAATATTAGTGTCGATGCTAAAATTAAGATTCGAGGTTGCTTCCCAATGGCCCGCCAGACCAGCCACGTGATCGTTCAGCGCGACGACGCCGGCCCCAAAAAGCCGGTGCGGCCCCGCGACCCCGTCGCCAGCGGTGAGCGCGATGCGGCGCACAACCGCATGGCCAGCCACAACTACTTTCTGCTGGAAAAATTCGAAGCTGGCGTCGCCCTCCGCGGCACCGAGGTCAAGTCCATCCGCCAGGGCAACGCCAACCTCAAGGATTCCTACGGCCTCATCAAGGACGGCGAGGCGTTTCTGCTCAACTTGCATATTGGTCCCTACTCCCACGGCAACCTGGCCAACCACGACGAAACCCGTACCCGCAAACTGCTTCTACACAAAGACGAGGTTCGCAAGCTACTTTCGAAGACGCAGATCAAGGGCCACACGCTCATCCCGACCAGGCTTTATTTCCGTAACGGCCGGGTAAAGTGCGAGTTGGCCGTGGCCAAGGGCAAGCAGGACTGGGACAAGCGCGAAACCGAAAAGCGCCGCGAAGCCGACCGCGAAGCACGCGCCGCCGTCAACGCCAGCAAGCATCGCATGGGGCGGTAGACTACTTCACGCGGTTAGCGGATGGCTTCAATTTCGATCCCCAACGAAAGTTTCTTCCAGATGCGGTCGGTAGTGTAGACCGTCGCCTTTCGATTGATTGCGAGAGCCAGGCAGGCGCGGTCGCCCAGGGAGAGGCCGAAGGGGCGCGTGATGCGAACCAGGGATCCCGCCAGGCGAGCTTGTTCGTCGTCGAAAGGCACTGAAATACAGCCAGCCTCGTCGATATGCCGCCAGGCGTCTTGATCACCCATGCCGGCATCAACCAACTTGGTTTGCACTTCGGCAAGGTTAACTGAACTGATGACTGCTCGATCCATGCAGTCGGTGACGCGATCTCCACCAGTCTCTCCGCGCATCATGGCCATCAGCGCCGAGGCATCCAGAACGACCGGATTATCCAAGCCCCTCCTCCATCTCGCGGCGTGCTTCCTCTCGCCGATCGGCAATCAATTCATCGGAAAGGCAGCGCTCTGAAGGAATGAATCGTCGCAAACTTTCCTGAACACGGCGAATCCTGGCGCGATGCGACTCAACCCGCAGAGCGTCTCCCTCGACGCTGAAAAGAAGCGTATCGCCTGCGGAGAGGCCCAGCCTCTGGCGGATAGCAGCAGGAATGACCACGCGACCATTCTCGTTGAGTCGGACACGCGCTTGGGTAGGGGCCTCGATTGTCGATTTCATAGGTCACCTCCCATTAAGTATGACATATCGTTGAATAATGTCAAACATACGTTCATTGCCATCCGTAACTGTAATTGACATTCTATCGGTAGAAGGCATTCTGGTTCGCCGGGGAGTCAATTTGTCAAAGACCAGCCTATCGATGAAACAATAGAACCTATGAAGACTGAACTTTCCTTCGCGAATCTAGCCGGAATCGAAACCGAACTCCTTGCCGTCTTTGCCGTCGATACCCAAACCGAAAAAGGCCCAGAGGCCAAACCTCAGCCGGAGCTGCTCACCGCCGACGAAGCTGTCAGGTCCGCAGCGGCTAATGTGCTCGCGAGCGGCGAATACAAGGCTGGAGCCAACGAGACTCTCTTGCTCCACGCTCCCGCCGGTCTCGCCGCCAAGCGGTTGCTCGTGGTCGGCCTGGGCAAGAAGGGCAAGCTCGCTTCTCCGGCCGTTCGTAATGCGGCCGGAACCGCCGTCCGTTTCGCCAAGCCGCGCGGCATCCGGGAACTCGTTCTCGCTCTGCCCGACATTGCGGAGTATGAGGCGCGCAGCGCGCGGGCCGTGACGGAAGGCGCCATTCTGGGCGATTACGATTCCGACACTTATCGCAGCGATCGCAAGGATCTGAGCATTCATTCTTTCGTGCTGGTCGCGCCATCTACAACCGACAAGGCTGCCGTGGAGGCCGCCTTCGCCGAGGGTGTGATTATCGGAGAAAGCCAGAACTTCACCCGCACGCTGGTCAACGAGCCAGGCAACAAGCTGACGCCAACCATCCTTGGCCAGCGCGCTGCGGAGATGGCGGAAACGGTCGGCCTCGGCTGGCAAATCCACTCAACGGAAAAGCTGAATGAACTGAAGATGGGTGCTTTCGCTGCGGTGGCGCAGGGGTCAGAAGAACCACCAGCGCTGATCGTCCTCCGCTACGAGCCGGACGGTGTCACCGAGGGCCCCGTGCTCGGCTTGGTCGGCAAAGGCATTACCTTCGACACAGGCGGAATCTCCATCAAGCCATCGGAAAAAATGGAGCTGATGAAATACGACATGGCCGGCGGCGCAGCCATGCTGGGCGCCATGCGCGCCATCGCACTGCTCAAGCCCAAGGTCCGCGTGATCTCCATTGTCTGCGCGGCTGAAAATATGCCTGACGGCAAAGCCTACAAGCCAGGCGACGTAGTCACGGCCATGTCCGGCAAGACCATCGACGTCATCAACACCGACGCCGAAGGACGTCTTGTATTAGCCGACGGCTTGACCTACGCCAAGCAACTGGGCGCGACTCACCTTATTGATGCGGCCACACTGACAGGAGCCATTGGTGTTGCCCTCGGTATATGGAATGCAGGCGCATTTTCAAACGACGACGAGACCTTCGCGAAGTTCCAGTCCGCGCTCGCCACAACCGGCGAGAAGTTCTGGCGCATGCCGCTGGGCGAAGAGTACGCCGACCAGATCAAGAGCGACATAGCCGACATCAAGAACACCGGCGGCCGTCACGCCGGCGCCAGCACAGCGGCGGAGTTCCTGCACGCGTTCGCCGAAGACACGCCCTGGATCCACCTGGACATCGCCGGCCTGGCCTGGATCGAAGACTCCAAGCCCTATATCGCCAAAGGGCCGAGCGGGGTGGCTGTGCGATCGATATTGGAGTGGGTGCGGAGTTACTAACGGTCAGATGGCAGGTGACAGATGATAGATGACAGGAAAGACATCAGCCTGCGCGCTGCGGAAGCGACTACCACGGAGGAACGAAAGACCGCGGTCGAGAGTTTGCGCAAATTTCTGACAGCAAGGGAACGTCCGCGGCCGGGCGTCTCGGACGAGGAACTTGAAGCGGCTATCCTTGAGGCCCTTCGCAGCGAGCGTCCCAATTACAGGCAAATGCCGTGAGGGTTGTTGTCGATTGTCCTTTAATTGTGCAAGTTCAAGCGGGCCGGGGCAGTACACTCCGGCCTTTTCGCAGCTAGTGCGTGAATGTAGCTTTGCCCCTGCGGGAGACTAAGAGATACGGGATCAGAATGCAAGCGCCCAGGATTGAGCCCGCAATCGAAAGCCCACCCTTCCCAGAAACACTCGACGAAGCAAACGCGAGAAATAGAAAGTGATTGATTGTAATAAGGCCTAGATTGAGGATCCGATACGCGATCATCCAGGTTGGGAAAGTTCTCTTTCTGGCGAAGAACAGGTAGTTGAGAATGAGCAGCAAAACGACAAAGAGTGTATTCGTTACAACTTCAGAGGAGACGAGCAACTCTGTTGCTGGGTGGCTGGCAAGAAACGGCTGATTCTTGTGGCTCAACAGAAATGGCAGGTTGACTTTGTAGATCAAACCCACGATCCGAATGGGCCCGAGCACAAGACCAAGACCAACTACGATGAGCCAGCCGGAGAGGCCTTCCAGGTGGGGGTACGGGTTGAAAAATTGGGGGTAAATTGGTGGGGCGACGGATTGAACTGGATGGTTATCGGCAGGCAAAGAAGCCGCAGCCCCGCATTTCGAGCAGAACCGCGCTCCCTCTGGGAGTTCCAAAGCGCAAGTAGAACAGACAAAGCTCATGGCGGTGTGGCTGGAATAGTCGATATTCTCGCGAAAAGCTACTCTGAGTCAAACGAGATTTTGAGACGACGATCCTAGTCGCCAATCCTCTTCAACTGTACAGTCTTCCCTGTCCGCACCGATTCGCGCGCCGCATCAAGAATCTGCATCACCACAACATTTGTATCAAGCGCCGTCAAGTCGCCCTTAGGTTCCAACTCCCCGCGCAGTACGGAAGAAAGATAGCTCAGTGAGTTATTCTGCGCCCCACTCAGCGATGGAGCAGTGACGAGCCGTTCATCAGAATCATGTTCATGCCGCAGCCGCACTTTGTCAGGCCCCACCGTAATCGCGTACCCATTTGCCCCGTAGACTTCCATATCCTTGCGCGCGAACGGCCAGTTCCAGGAACCCATAATCACCGCCTGGGCGTGTGGATACTCAAGCACAATCGTCGAGTCGTCATCCACATGCGGATAAATTTGCGGCTTGTCGTGATTCGCCACCGCAGTCACGGTCAGCGGAGTCTCCCCATGCATCAGCCAGGTCATCAGGTCCACGCCGTAGCAGCCAAAGTCGTACAGCGCGCCCGCACCGTTCTGCGCAGGGTCGGTAAGCCAGCTCAGAAACTCCGGAGGCACGCCAATCTCCTTCGGCCCCTGGTGCCCGTCATGAACCACCACCCGCCGAATTTCACCCAGATGCCCCTGCTCCACCTCATCGTACGCAGCCTTGTTGCTGGAGTACCACGTAGTCTCGTAGTTCACCAGCACGTGAATTTTGTAGTGGCGCGCCGTTTCTCGAATCGCCAGCGCATCCGCAAGCGAGATAGTCAGCGGCTTCTCCACCATCACCGACACGCCATACTGTGCCGCAATCTCAATCGCATGGCGATGCTCGCCGATCGATGTGTAAACCAGCACGGCCTGGGGATGAGTCTTCTCGATCATGTTGGCTTCGCTGCGATAGAACAGCGTTTCTGCGAGCGAATATTTCTTCTGATATTTTGCGAAGAGCGCCGGGTCGGAATCGGCAACGCCCACGAGATTGACGTCGGCATGTTGCGGCAGTGCGGCTAGAAAGCCCTCCACATGCCCATGTTCGAGACCCACAATGGCCACGCGAAGATTCGTCTGCGCTTGCTGAGCGAGGCAGAGGCAAGGGGAAACAGCGACCATCGCCAGCAGCAGGCAGGTCCAGAACGAAGCGGCAAATGAAGCAGAGTGTACAGCAAGGAAGCGCGTCATAGTGGGCAATATTTCTCCTCGGCGCAATTCTACGCCGAGAGCCGTGTCGTATCATCCATTCTGCTGCTTCTGCTGATCGCCATGGGCGCCGTTTGTTGTCAAGGGTAATTGGATCGTGAACGCAGCGCCGCGTTGCTCTGAGCGATTTCCGGGCTGAACCGCGATGCTTCCGCCATGCCGGTCGATGATTTCCTTTGTGACCCACAGGCCAAGGCCGGTGCCGACGTCCTTCTTGGTAGTGAAGAATGGCTCAAAAATCCGATTGATATGTTCCTTCGCGATGCCTGGCCCGTCGTCTTCAATCACGATCTGAACAGCTTCTCCCTGGGGCTCCTCGATGCAACGAACCGCAATCCGGATGGTTCCATTCCTGCTCGCCGCCTCAGCTGCATTGGAAATCAAGTTGGAGAGCACCTGCTTGAGTTCCCCAGGCATTCCGTGGATGGGTTTGCATGTCTCGAAATCGCGCTCCACCGTAATGTTATTGACATTGAGTTTGTTCGAAAAAAGAACGAGAACCTGGTCGATAATAGCGGGAATGTCTACCAATTCCGGTCTGTTCGATTCACGATAGAACCCGAGCGTCTGCCGCGTGATGTGCGCGACCCGCTCCAACTCCTGCTCCGCAAGTGTCAAATGTTCGACCACGATGGAAGGCGTTCCCGGAGAGGCTTTGGCGATGTAAACGAGGTTGACGACCGCCTCAAGAGGATTGTTGATTTCGTGTGCAACCGTCGCTGCGAGGCGCGCCGCTGCTGCCAGTTTCTCTGTCTTGCGCATGATTTCCTGCGACTGGCGCTCTTTGGAGACATCTCGAAACACCAACACTACCCCGATCAATTCGTTGCGATCGTCTCTGATCGGCGCGGCACTGTCTTCAATGGGAGTCAGAGTTCCATTCGCATTGCGGAGAACGGTGTGGTTTGCCAGTTCCACAATGCGCCCAAGATTTACGACCTTGCTGACTGGATTTTCCGCCGGTTTCTCTGTGTATTCATTGAAGATCGGGAAGACCTCTTGAATGTCAGTCCCTTTGACCTTTGCCAGGCTGATCCCAGTGAGCAACTCGGCCACCGGATTCATGAAAGTGACCTTTCCATGCCGATCGGTCGCGATGACTGCGTCGCCGATGCAAGTGAGAGTGATGCGGAACCATTCCTCCCGCGTCTTGATGTCGAGCGCATGTTTTTCGCGAAGATTCATCTCGCGAATGATGTACCCCGCCAGCATTACCAGGCCGCAAACAGCAAGGCCGCTGGCCAGATAGATTGACCAGATCATCCCCCTCGCACTGCGGCGGTAACCGGTCTCGCGGACATTTTCCAGTGAGCTTTCTTCTTCCTCCATCTGCGCAATGATCGAGCGGATATCGTTCATGTAGGAAAGGCCAATATCCGACAAAACAAGGGTTCTTGCCTCGTCCTGCTTACCGGACTGGAACAGGGAAATTGTCTGGGCGAGCTCGTCGAGTTTTTCCGTGCTCCGGAAGCGCAACATGTTAATGCGTGTTTGCTGCGCTGGATCGTCGGCTGTCAATTGTTCCAGGTTTGCGAGATGCGGCTTTATTTGGGAAACGGCCGATTGATAAGGAGCCAGGTATTTTTGATCACCCGTGTAAAGGAAGCCGCGCTGGCCTGTCTCAGCATCTTTTAGGAGCGATTCCACTTGTTCCAGTTCAAACAGAACCTGGCGCGAATGGAGCACCGAGTCCCCGCGGCCTGTCTGGATACCGAGTTGACGCCTCATCACGATCGCATTGCCGACAAGCACGGCCAGCAACAGGATGAAGCCGGTAATGACACTAATTCGTTTGTAAGTCAGAAAATCCATATCGCCACTTGGCTACGGACGAATATACACTTTGATGCTTTCAGCCATACTTCTTTGTATTGCACTCAAGGTCAGCTTTTCGAGCGTTCCACATTCGGTCTTTCCCCCGTGAATGGGATCGTGATTTCCATTTCGAAACCATCTCCCTCGAAATTCATCTAACTTTTGGGGGACTGCTGAAGCGGTGCGGAACTCCGCCGATAAGGCCTGATAGGGAGCCTGAACATGCACATCTTCGATCCGAAGGCGAAACCTGAAAAGTCTCCAACTCGGCTCAGAGCCGTTTTTCGAGTAAACCCTTTGCTGCTTAAGTTCGTCCATTCGAGTGGAGAAGCCGTGCAAACAGACGCTGCCCACGTTCGCTTTCGCTGCCCATGTTGCGGCTACAGAACGCTGGAAACAGCGGGCGCCCTCGCGCTTTGCCCGGTATGCTGGTGGGAAGACGACGGCCAGGAAGACGAAGATGCCTCCGAAGTCCGCCTCACTGTAAACGGTCAATTGAGCCTGAAGGAGGCTCGCGACTTTTTTGTCGCTTGTGGCGCTGCCCACCCCAGATTTATTCCGCACGTCCGCAAACCCGAGGTCACTGAGCAGTAACGTACCTTTCGGGAGCCTTCCGGTAGCCAAAATCATCCGGCCGGTTTGACCCTTTAGAGCCTTCCCTCTTACCATGAGATGAGGCATAACCCCTTCTGCGCGTCGTTGGTTCCGGTCCGTGCAGCAGCTTTTTGGGTCGCTTTCAGTTGGGAACCGTCGGCGCGCAACCCGGATCAGATGGTTTGCAGCCAGAAGACGATCCCCGTATTAGCCAGACCGGCAGACAAGTTGGCGCAGAATTCGCGCCTGGAAGGCAAAACGTTGAGCTCTACCGACACTCTCGAAAACAACCCCCACCCTGAAGCGGCCGAAGCCGCCCTTGAGCACGATCACGCACATGAAGGCCATGGTGATGAAGGTCATGATCATAGCCATGAAGGCCACGATCATGTGCATCAGCATGGCCCGGTCCTGAATCCGGACTGCACGCGCGAATTGGTACTCGACGTTCCCGCCGACCTGGTATCGAAAGCCTACAAAACTGTGGTCGGTAACTACCGCAAATACGCCAAGATACCCGGTTTCCGCGCCGGTAAAGTGCCTGACTCTGTCGTGAAACGCCGCTATGCGACCGAGATCCGCAAAGACGTGATTGACGGGCTGCTGCCGGAGCGCTTCAACAAGGCAGTGACCGATCTTGGCGTAAGGCCAGTGGGCCAGCCGCAGGTTACCGAGCTCACCGTGGAAGACGGCGCTCCGCTTCATGTCAAAGCAGTATTCGAGTTCGTCCCTGCTTTTTCGATTGAGGGCTACCAGGACGTGACGGTTCCCAAACCTCCGGTGGAGATCACCGAAGAGGAGTTCCAGGCTGAACTCGCGCAGCTTCGCGACTCGCGCGCCACGGTTGAGCCTGTTGAGGAAGATCGACCGCTTGTCGACGGCGATTGGGCGCAAATTACCTACAAGGGCGTGATTGAAGGCGAAGCAGACGCGGCCCCTGTTGCGGGCGAAGACACGCTTGTGGAAATCGGCGGCAAGGATACCGTGGATGCTTTTTCTTCGGCCCTGCGCGGCGCCAAACCTGGCCAGGAACTCAAGGCCGAAGTGATCTATCCCGCTGATTACGCCGAGGCTAAGTTGGCCGGCAAGACGGTGGCGTACGACGTCGAAGTAAAGGCCATCAAGAAGCGGACGCTGCCGGAACTGGATGACGATTTCGCCAGGGAACTGGGTGCGTACGAGAGCTTTGCGGACCTCGAAGAGCGTGTCCGCGAACATTTGGCCGCCCGCAAGCGTCGCAGCATTGAAGGAGAAACCAAAGACCGTCTATTCGCCGCATTGACCGAAAAGTACCCCTTCCCGGTGCCGGAGTCGCTGGTGCAGGAGCAGATTGAAGCGCGGCTGGAACGTGGTTTGCGCGCGCTAGCTGCCCAGGGGATGGACACCGAGCAGATGCGGAAGCTCGACTTTGCCCGCCTGCGTGCGGCCCAACGGGACAGCGCCTCCGCTGAGGTCAGAACCTTCATCCTGCTCGATCGGATTGCCAGTGAGGAAAACATCACAGTAAGTGATGAGGAAATGGACCACGAACTGCAACTAGCAGCTTTGCAGTCCCGTGAACCGCTGGATGCCCTGAAAGTGCGATTGACGGAGGACGGTGGGCTAGCTAGAATCCGTGAACAGCTTCGACGAGAGAAAACTGCGAGTCTGTTGTATGAACGGCTGCCTGCATAACCGGCATTTAGTCCGGTAGAAGGGCAGAAGGGGCTGCGCGGGCAAGCGATGGAGCCGGGAAACGGTTCGGTTCCGGCAGTCACAATAAAACGGGCGAACTGTCCCAAAACGGAATTACGGGAAAAACATTCAATGGCACTGGTACCCATGGTGGTTGAGCAGACGAGTCGAGGCGAGCGCGCCTACGACATTTACTCCCGTCTGCTTCGCGATAACATCATCTTTCTTGGCACGCCGATCGACGACCAGGTAGCTAACCTCATCGTCGCCCAGATGCTGTTTCTTTCCGGCGAAGATCCCGAAAAGGACGTGCAGCTTTACATCAACTCACCGGGCGGTTCGATTACCGCCGGCCTCGCCATCTATGACACCATGCAGTTCATCAAGAACAACGTGGTGACCTATTGCATTGGCCAGGCGGCCAGCATGGGTGCGTTTCTGCTGCTGGCAGGGACCAAGGGCAAGCGGTTTGCATTGCCCAACTCCCGCATCCTCATCCATCAGCCGTCCATGGGTGGTTTGAGCGGGCAGGCCACGGACATCGATATTCACGCGCGCGAAATCCTTCGCATTCGTGAAATAACAAACACACTTATGGCTAAGCACACGGGACAACCTCTGGATCGCATCGAACGTGATGTGGAGCGCGATTTCATCATGAACTCGCAGCAAGCCAAGGAGTACGGGATCGTTGACGAAATCATCGACCGGCCGAGAACGTAGGAAGCAAGCGGGGATAGCGTTGCCGGGCTTGCAAGAGAACGGGGAAAGGGGACTAGGAATGGGATTCATTGAAGAAGGCCGTCAACTGATCCAGGACTTCGTCACCCCGGAAATTCGCTCGCTCGACGTTCGGCTCACCGCTCTTGAAAAGTCCGTCGAATCGCTTGAAGCCAGTAACGATAAGCGCTTCACGACGCTCGATACCAAAGTCGAGGTAGTTCAGAAAACGCTCGAACTCAAAATCGAAACCGTCCAGTCAACGCTAGAGACGAAGATCGACAGGGCCCAGGCAACACTAGAGACGAAAATCGACAAGGTCCAGGCAACACTAGAGACGAAAATCGATAAGGTCGAGACTAAGCTCGAGAAGAAGTTTGATGAGAATCATGGCCAGGTGATGGAGACGCTTCGTCGAATTGAGACCAACAACCAGATACTGGAGCGCCTCGCACGCCTTGAAAGCAAGTTGCAGAACGTCGCGTAGTTTAAAACGCGAATCGGAATTCACATACTAGTTCGTCTGAAAAGGGAGCAGGAAAATGAAAACGCGCACGGGACCTGAAGAAGCACTGCGCTGCTCGTTCTGTCACAAGTCACAGGACGCCGTGGCCAAGCTGATCTCGTCGCCCAGCGACTATCCTCGCGCATATATCTGCGATGAGTGCGTCGCTGTCTGCAACTCGATCCTTGAGGACGACCGCGGCGATGCCGCTCACCCTGCCACCACCGCGGGCCACCTGCCCAAGCCGCAAGAGGTCAAAGGCTTTCTGGACGACTATGTGATTGGCCAGGACCAGACCAAGAAGAAGCTCGCCGTAGCCGTTTACAACCACTACAAGCGCATCCAGATGAACCGCATGCGCAACAATGAAGTCGAGTTGGCCAAAAGCAATATCCTTCTCATCGGGCCCACCGGATCGGGCAAGACGCTTCTGGCGCACACGCTGGCCAAGATGCTTGACGTGCCCTTTGCCATTGTGGACGCCACCACGCTGACCGAAGCAGGCTATGTTGGCGAGGATGTCGAGAACATCATCCTCAAGCTCCTGCAAGCGGCGGAGGGCGATGTGACGCGCGCGCAGCAAGGCATCATCTATATTGATGAAATCGACAAGATCGGCCGCAAGGACGAGAACCCCTCCATCACCCGCGATGTTTCCGGCGAGGGCGTGCAGCAGGCTCTGCTCAAAATCCTTGAAGGCACCGTCGCCAACGTTCCCCCACAAGGTGGACGCAAGCATCCGCACCAGGAGTTCACGGCCGTCGACACCACCAACATTCTCTTCATCTGTGGTGGAGCGTTTGTGGGCCTGGAGCGGGTAGTAGGCCGCCGCGTCGGCAAGAAGGCTCTGGGCTTCAAGGCAACAGACACCGAAGCCGAGTCAGTAGCGCGCTCGCATCGCGACACCGAGCTGCTGCGCAAGACCGAACCGCAGGACTTGATCAAGTACGGCCTGATTCCCGAATTCGTAGGCCGCTTGCCGGTAATGGGCATCCTCGACGAACTGGACGAAGCAGCACTCGTCGAGATTTTGACCAAACCCCGCAACGCCATCCTGAAGCAATATCAGCGCCTTCTGGAATATGAAAACGTTCGCCTCCACTTTACCCAGGAAGCTACCGTCGCCGTGGCACGTGAGGCCCTGGCACGCAAGGTTGGCGCCCGCGGCTTGAGGATGATCCTGGAAGAGCTGATGCTCGACCTGATGTACCACCTGCCCTCGAACAAGCGCGTGCGTGACCTGGAGATTACGCGCGAGATGGTGGAGCGACGCGACCTGTCGCTATGCCTTCTGGAAAAAGCTGGATAAACCGTCAAAAATCGCATTCGCAGAAACAGAAACCCCTCATGTTGGAATGCCGGCATGAGGGGTTTCCATTTGCTCTCTGGACTTGTGCTTAGCTCTTACGGTACAAACACCCCCAACCGAACATGCCATTTCGTGCTCTGTCCCGGCTTGAGCGTCACCATGCCTGTATCCGTGGAACCCCATTCCTTGCCGAATGGGTCGCCAAAGTTATATTGATGCTCGATCGCCACAAACTTTGCCGTTGGCGGAGCATACATTTGAATTGCCTTGATCTCCGACGACAGGCCGATGATATTGACGCCGTATCGCGCTGCCGGATCGATCACCTGCACCGTCGCCGCATGATTCTGCCAGTCGATATGGTTCCAGTTGTCATCGAAGAAGTTGGCGCCCAGCGGAGTTCCG